>Ga0075272_1000255_pt1 | contig 12000 bp, 11 predicted proteins | sample SF_Rice_5C_0N_40_FD_69776 | JGI IMG/M metagenome (GOLD analysis project Ga0075272, IMG submission 69776) | Rice paddy soil microbial communities from Twitchell Island, California, USA - SF_Rice_5C_0N_404 | ecosystem: Environmental > Terrestrial > Soil > Paddy field/soil | place: USA: Twitchell... | reverse complement strand
GAGCCGGCGGCGGCGGGAGAAGAGGCCCGCCTTGACGGAGAGGGCGTCGGGAACGTCCGGAGCGGTGCCGTACATGGGGCACTCGACCTTGCCTACCAGCCGTCCCTGCCGGTCGGAGACGACGAAGCCGGCGGTGCGACGGAGGTCGATGGCGAGGGCGCTCATGTGACTGACGCTATTCCCGCCCTGCAAGGTTTTTTGCAGGGTCGGAGTAAGAACTTTGTAAACGGCTCTCCGGTTACGCCCGCTTGGATTCCATGGGCGACGTGGGTCTCCTGCCCTCCTACGATTACCTCCGTGGACGCCACCGAACGCCATCTGCGGCTGCTGACCGAGACGACGGCCGCCGTCAACTCGACGCTCGATCTCGAAGAGGTGCTCCACCTCATCGCCACGAAGGTCGCCGCCGCGCTGGACGCCGACGCCTGCTTCGTCTACCTCTATGACGACCGGAGCGAGGAGCTCGTCCTGCGTGCAACGCACGGGACGCGCGTCGAGGAGATGACGAAGCGGCCGCGCATGCGTCCCGGCGAGGGCATCACCGGCAGCGCGGCTGCGGAGCGCGCGCCCGTGATGCTCCCTTCCGAGGCACACCTCGATCCGAGGTTCAAGGAGTTCCCGAACCTTCCCGAGGACGAGTACGAGTCGATCCTCGCGGTGCCGATCCTCGCGCGCGGCCACCGACTCGCGGGCGCGCTCAACGTCCGCACGCGCAAGCCGCGCTCGTACGACGCCGGCGAGGTCGAGCTGCTCGAGGCGATCGCCGACCAGGTCGCGCAGACGATCGAGCACGCACAGCTGTACGCGCAGGCGCAGCGGCGCGTAGCCGAGCTCGAGGCGCTCGCCCGCATCTCCGAGGCGGTGTCCGAGTCGCTCTACCTCGAGGAGTCGCTCGAGGCGATCGTCAAGACGACGATGGACGCCGTCTCCGCCACCGGCGCCGCACTCGTGCTCGAGGACGGCCGGATCGCGTGGCCCGAGGGCCGCGCCGGCACGCACGCAGTGCGCACGCCGCTGCGCTGGCGCAGCCGGCAGATCGGCGAGCTCGTCGCCGACCGCGACACGCCGTTCTCCGACGACGACCGCGCGCTGCTCGAGGCGATCGCGCACCACGCGGCGGTCGCGCTCGAGCACGGGCGCGCCGTCATGCGCGGCGTCCTTGCGCAAGAGATCCACCACCGCGTGAAGAACAACCTGCAGACGGTGGCATCGCTCCTGCGGCTGCAGTCGCGCGCGGAAGGCGTCGACCCGCACGAGGCGCTGGAACACTCCGTCAACCGAATCCTCGCCATCGCCGCCGTGCACGAGGCGCTCACCGAGCAGCGCGAGGAGGACGTCGAGCTGTCCGACCTCATCGACCGCCTGCGCGCGATGCTCGTGCAGGGCATCGGCGCCGGCCGCGACGTCACGGCAACCCTCGAAGAGGTCTCACTCGCCGGCGCACGCGCGACCGCACTCGCGCTCGTCTTCAGCGAGCTGCTGCAGAACGCGCTCGAGCACGGCGCCGGCGACGTCCATATCGAACTGACGTATCGTGACGGCGAGGTCGTGCTGGCGATCGCGGACGAGGGCGGCGGCGCCGACGGTGCGTCGGCAGGCACCGGATTGTCCATCGTCCGCGCGCTCGTCTCCGACGAGCTGCAGGGCACGTTCGCGCTCACCGGCTCGCGCGCAGAGGTCGTGTTCCCAGCGTGATCGCGCGCACCGAGGTGATGGTGCACGTACGCCGCGGCGACGAGTTCCTCGTTCTGCGTCGCTCAGAGCCGTACGGCGGCTACTGGCATCCCGTCGCCGGCGGCGTCGAGGAGGGCGAGACGACCGAAGACGCCGCGCGTCGCGAGCTGCGCGAGGAGATCCAGCTCGACGCGGGCCGCCTCGTCGAGCTGCCGGGCTTCGAGTACGTCCGGGAGGGCTGGGAGCCGCTCGCCGGTGGGACGTGCGCCGTCGCCGCGTTCGTCACCGACGCGCCGGCGGAGTTCGAGCCCACGCTGAACGAGGAGCACGAGGAGTTCCGCTGGTGCGCCAAGGAGGAGGCGCTCGAGCTCCTCCGCTGGCCGGAGCCCCGCGAGCTGCTCCGGCCGCTGTGATCGAGCCGGCTTCCCGTACTCGTCGCGCGCCACGGGGCGGCGGGAATCGATCTGCGGACCGACGACCACCTGCTCGGCCTTCGGGGCCGCGTGATCGCCTCGACGCTCGACTTCAGCGGCATCCGGCTCCGCAATGCGACGATGGCGCCTCGATGAGGATCCTGGTCGCCGAGGACGAGACGATCATCCGCCTGGACCTGCGCGACCTGCTCGTGCGCGCCGGCTTCGAGGTGTGCGCCGAGGCGAAGGACGGCGAGGAGGCGGTCGAGCTCGCGCGCACCGAGCAGCCCGACCTCGCGATCATGGACGTGAAGATGCCGCGGCTCGACGGCATCGAGGCGGCGCGGCGGATCCTCGACGAGCGGCCGATCCCGATCGTGATGCTCACCGCGTACGGCCAGGAGGAGCTCGTATCCCGAGCGGTCGAGGCGGGCGTGTTCGGCTATCTCGTCAAGCTGTTCCGCGAGCAGGACCTGCTGCCGGCGATTCAGGCAGCCCGGGCGCGCCACGACGAGCTCGCCGCGCTGCGCGAGGAGGCCGAGTCGCTCGCGGAGGCGCTCGCCGCCCGGAAGGTGATCGAGCGCGCGAAGGGGCTGCTCATGGAGAAGGAGAAGCTCTCCGAGCAGGACGCGTTCGCGCGGTTGCGCAAGGCGAGCCAGTCGTCCGGCCGCCCATTGAAGGTGATCGCCGAGGCGGTCGTCGCCACGCTGGAGGGAGAGACGTGACCGAAGAGCATCCGAACGCCGCGCTCACGCGACGCGTCTTCGCCGCGTTCGGCCGCGACCCGAAGGTGATCGCCGCCGCGCTTACGCGCGACGTCGTCTGGCGCGTGCCCGGCAACACGGCGATGAGCGGCGAGTACCGAGGACCGCGCGACGTCGTCCAGTTCCTCCGCCGCACCGGGACGGAGACCGAGGGGACGTACCACAGCCGCCTGCACACCGTCCTCGCGAACGACGACTGGGCGGTCGCGATCTATCGCGCCTACGGGCGCCGTAACGGCATCGACCTCGACGTCGACCAGGCGCTCGTGATCCGCTGCGAGGACGGCCGCTGGAAGGAGATCACGGCGGTCCCGCTCGACTCCGCGTTCGATGCGTTCTGGGCCTGAGCCGTTCGACTCGCCTGCGGTGCGAGCGCTCGCTCACGCTCAGCAGGCCGAGATGCGCGGCCTGTACGAGGGCGAGGCCGACATCGGGCCGGCGCGCGAGGGCGCGATGTTCGTCTCGCCTGACGGGGTCTTCCTTGTCGTCCGCGACGACGACGGCGCCGCGGTTGCGTGCGGCGGCGTCTGTCGGTTCGACGAGACGCGCGCGGAGCTGAAGCGCATGTACGTCGTGCCGTCGCTGCGCGGACGCGGTATCGGGAGGCAGTTGCTCGTCGAGCTCGAGCGCGCGGCCGTGGACTTCGGCTACCGCGCGATCGTGCTCGAGACCGGCGACCGCCAGCCCGAGGCGCTGGCGCTGTACGAGTCGGTCGGGTATGCGCGCATCCCGTGTTACCCGCCGTACGACTCGCGCGCGCTAAGCCTGTGCTTCGAAAAGCGCCTCCCACCGCTCGAGTAGCGCGGTGAGGGCGTCGCGCGAGCGCTTGTGCGCGGCGAGCACGTCGACGTCGGTCCAGTCTGCGGCGAGCTTCGTCTCGAGCTCGGCCACCTCCGCCTCGCGGGCGGCGATCTCGGCCTCGATCCGCTCGAGCTCGCTCCGGCGCGGCTTCGGCCGTGGCGAGGGCTTCGCGGGCTTCGTCTTCGGCGGCGCGGGCAGCGGCGTCTCGCGGGCCGCACGCTCCTCGCGGCGGCGCAGCATCTCGGCCCAGCCGCCGTCGTAGCCGTGCAGCTCGCCGTCCTCGATCGCGAGCGTGCGCTCCGCCACGGCGTCGAGCAGCGCGCGGTCGTGCGAGACGAGCAGCACCGTTCCCGGGAACGCCTCGAGCGCCGCCTCGAGCGCCTCACGGCTCTCGAGGTCGAGATGGTTCGTCGGCTCGTCGAGGATGAGGAAGTTCGCGCCGCCCGCCACGGTGACGGCGAGCGCGAGCCGGCGGCGCTCGCCGCCGGACAGCACCGCGACCGGCTTCTCGTGCGAGTCCCAGCCGGAGAAGAGGAAGCGCCCGAGGAGGTTCTGCGCGTCCGGCCGCGAGAGGCCCGTCATCGACTGCACGCACTGCAGCACCGAGCCGCGCGCGTCGAGCTCCATCTCCTGCTGCGAGAAGTAGCCGACCTCGACGCCGTGCCCGAGCCGCGGGCCGTGCTCGCGCACGATCGCCTCCAGCAGCGTCGTCTTCCCGGAGCCGTTCGGGCCGACGAGCGCAACGTGCTCGCCGCGCTCGAGCGCGAACGAAGCCTCTCTCAGTAACAGCCTGTTACTTCCGACGGAAAGGTCGAGATTCTCGGCCTCGACCACGATGCGCCCGCTGCGCGCCGGCCTGAGGAACTCGAAGCCGAGTGTCTTCGTGCGGCGGCCGAGCAGCGCGACCTGGTCGGACGCGGCGCCACGCTCCTGCTGCAGCCGGCCGATCTGCGTCAGCTTCGCCTGCGCCTGCTTCGCCTTGTCCTTCTTCGCGCGGAAGCGCTCGACGAAGCGCTCCAGCCGCGCGATGTCCGCCTCGACGCGCGCGACCTCCTTCTGCGCGTGCAGCGCGCGCGCAGCCTTCTCGCGCCGCCACGCGTGCCACGGGCCCGGGAAGAACGTCGAGCGGCCGGCCGAGAGCTCGAGCGTCGCTGTCGTCACCGCTTCGAGGAACCAGCGGTCGTGCGCGACGAGGATCACCGCTGCATCGATCGACTGCAGCTCGTTCTCGAGCCACTCGAGGCTCGCGACGTCGAGGTGGTTCGTCGGCTCGTCGAGCAGGAGGAGGTCGGGGTCGCCGCCGAGCGCGCGCGCGAGCGAGGCGCGAGTCAGCTCGCCGCCCGAGAACGTGCGCAGCGGGCGGTCGAGATCGCCGTCTCCGAAGCCGAGCCCGCGCAGGACCGACGCCGCGTGGTCGCGCCAGCCGTAGCCGCCCGCGTGCTCGAGCCGCGCCTGGGCGTGGGCGTAGCGGTTGAGCGTCGCCTGGTCGTGGGCGCCTCCCGCCATCGCCTGCTCGAGCGAGCGCAACTCGCCCTCGAGCGCGAGCAGGTCGCGCGCCCCCGAGAGGACGTATTCGCGCAGCGTCAGGTCCTGCTCGAGCGGCGGGCGCTGGTCGTGCAAGGCGACCCGGGTGTCCTTCTCGACGGCCAGCTCGCCGCCGTGCTTCTCGGTCTGGCCGGCGAGGATCCGGAGCAGGGTCGTCTTGCCGGCGCCGTTCGGCCCCGAGAGCGCGACCCGGTCGCGCCGCTCGACGCTGAAGGAGACCCCGTCGAAAAGTAGCGACCCGGAGAGCTCTTTCCGCAGGTTCGAGGCGATGACGACGGCCATGACCGCATCAAGGGTAGTGCTGGGCATATCGTTCCGCCCGTGGCGAGCCCCGACATCGAGCAGCTGTCGATCGACACCATCCGGACGCTGTCGATGGACGCCGTCCAGCAGGCGAACGCGGGGCATCCCGGCACGGCGATGGCGCTCGCGCCGCTCGCCTACCTCCTCTATACGGAGGTGATGGACCACAATCCGGCGAACCCTCACTGGCCGGATCGCGACCGCTTCGTCCTATCCGCCGGGCACGCGTGCATCCTCCAGTACTGCGCACTGCACCTCTCGGGCTACAACCTCTCGCTCGAGGAGCTCAAGCGCTTCCGGCAGTGGGAGTCGCTGACGCCCGGCCACCCCGAGGTTCACCACACGCCCGGCATCGAGGCGACGACGGGGCCGCTCGGCCAGGGATTCGCGAACGGCGTCGGCTTCGGCATCGCCGAGCGCTTCCTCGCCGAGCTGTTCAACCGGCCGTACGACGAGATCGTCGATCACCGCGTCTACTGCATCTGCTCCGACGGCGACCTGATGGAAGGCGTCTCGAACGAAGCGGCGTCGATCGCCGGCACGCTCCGCCTCGGCAAGCTCATCTACTTCTACGACGACAACCACATCACGATCGACGGCACGACGTGGATCTCGTTCACCGAGGATCGCGGCAAGCGCCTCGAGGCGCAGGGCTGGCACGTCCAGCACGTCGACGACGTGAACGACCTCGACCTCCTGCGCGAGACGATCGCGAACGCGCAGGGCGTCGACTACAAGCCCTCGCTCATCGTGGTGCACTCGCACATCGGCTATGGCGCGCCGCATGCGATCGACACGGCGAAGGCGCACGGCAGCCCGCTTGGCGAGGACGAGGTGCGTGCGGCGAAGGAGGCGCTCGGCTGGAACCCGGACAAGAAGTTCGTCGTCCCGCAGGAGGTCGCCGAGCACATGAACCGCGTTGCACGCGGCATCGAGCTCGAGGACGCCTGGCAGAGGAAGGTGTCGGCGTGGTCGGCGAAGTACCCGGGCCTGCGCGAGCGCTGGGACCAGGCGCACAGCGGCAAGCCGCTGCCCGGCTGGGAGGACGCGCTGCCGCGCTTCGAGCCGGGCGAGGAGGTCGCGACACGCGACGCCGGCGCGAAGGTGATGGATGCGATCAAGCACCACACGCCGACGATGATCGGCGGGGCCGCCGACCTCGTCGAGTCGACGAAGACCGAGTTCAAGGGCGGCGGCGTCTTCTCGGCGACGCACGCCGGCCGCAACATCGCATTCGGCATCCGCGAGTTCGCGATGGGCGCGATCGTCAACGGCATCTCGCTCCACGACGGCATGCTCAAGCCGTACGGCTCGACGTTCCTGATCTTCAGCGACTACATGCGCAACGCGGTCCGGATCGCGGCGCTCTCGGAGCTGCAGTCGCTCTTCGTGTGGACGCACGACTCCGTCGGCCTCGGCGAGGACGGGCCGACCCATCAGCCGATCGAGCACTACGCGTCGCTGCGCGCCATTCCGAATCTCCTCTTCATCCGGCCCGCGGACGGGACGGAGACCGTCGGCGCGTGGAAGGTCGCCCTGCAGCACGAAGGCGGCCCCGTGGCGCTCGCACTCACGCGCCAGAAGGTGCCGACCCTCGAGCGGACGAGCGCCGACGCGGTGGCGCGCGGCGCGTATGTCGTCCACGATCCCGACGACGCGCCGGAGGTGATCCTCATCGCGACCGGCTCCGAGGTCGCCGTCGCGCTCGAGGCGGCGAAGCGGATGGACGTCCCCACGCGCGTCGTCTCGATGCCGTGCTGGGAGCTCTTCGAGCGGCAGGGATCGGACTACCGCGACGAGGTGCTGCCGCCCGACGTGAAGGCGCGTCTGTCGATCGAGGCCGGCGTCGCGCTCGGCTGGCACAAGTGGGTCGGCGACGAAGGCGACTGCATCTCGATCGAGCACTTCGGCGCATCCGCGCCCGGGCCGACGGTGCTCGAGAAGTTCGGCTACACCGCCGACAACGTCGTCGCGCGTGCCCTCGCGCTCCGCGAGCGCGTCTCCTCGTGAACGTCGCCGTCGCGTTCGACCATCGCGGCGTGCATCTGCGCGACGCTGTGCTCGAAGCCCTCGCCGGCCACACGGTCGTCGACCTCGGCACCGACACCGACGCGGTGCGCATCGACTACCCGGACAAGGCGCGGGAGCTCGGGGACGCGATCCTGGACGGCCGGGCCGAGCGGGGCGTCCTCGTCTGCGGGTCGGGCGTCGGCGCCGCCGTCGCCGCGTGCAAGATCGCGGGGATCCGGGCAGCGATATGCCATGACGTCTACTCCGCCCACCAAGGCGTCGAGCACGACGACATGAACGTGCTCTGCCTCGGCTCGGAGGTGGTCGGCCCCAGCTTGGCCGCCGATCTCGTCCGCGCGTTCCTCGGGGCGCGCTTCGACGGCGGCGAGCGGTACGTCGAGAGATTGAAGAAGGTGGAAGCGATGGAAAGGGCGATGGCGAATGGCTGATTCGAACCTGCACAAGCTCTCGAAGCGCGGACAGTCGGTCTGGATCGACTACCTGTCGCGCGACCTGCTCGAGGAGGGCGAGCTCGCACGGATGATGCGCGAGGACGCCGTGGTCGGCGTCACCTCCAACCCGACGATCTTCCAGAAGGCGATCTCGCAGGGCAGCCGCTACGACGACCAGCTGAAGGAGCTGCTCGCGGAGGAGACCGATCCGAAGGAGATCTTCCTGCAGCTATCGGCGCGCGACGTCGAGGCGGCGCTCGACCTGCTCGCACCCATACACGACAAGACCGGCTACGACGGCTTCGTCTCCTGGGAGGTCGACCCCACGCTTGCCTACGACCGCGAGAGGACGTTCGACGAGGCGATGCGCCTGCACGCGTGGCTTGAACGCCCGAACCTGTACGTGAAGATCCCCGCGACGAAGCCCGGCCTCGGCGCGATCGAGGACTGCGTCGCGAAGGGGAAGAACATCAACGTCACCCTGATCTTCTCGCTGGAGCGCTACGCAGAGGTCGTCGAGGCCTACCTGCGCGGCCTCGAGCGTCTCGTCGCGAGCGGCGGCAGCCCGAAGGACGTCTACTCGGTGGCGAGCTTCTTCGTCTCGCGCGTGGACACCGAGGCCGACAAGCGCCTCGACGCGATCGGGTCGAAGAAGGCGCTGGAGCTGCGGGGCAAGCTCGCGATCGCGAACGCGAAGCTCGCCTACGAGCACTACGAGGCTGCGTTCTCCGGCCCGCGCTGGGACTTTCTCGCGGGCAAGGGCGCGAGCCCGCAGCGCTGCCTGTGGGCGTCGACGTCGACGAAGAACCCCGCGTACCGCGATGTGATGTACGTCGAGGAGCTCATCGGGCCGCACACGGTCGACACGATGCCGGAGGAGACGATCCGCGCTTTCCAGGATCACGGGGAGGTTCGCGGCGACACCGTCGAGAACGGCGTGAAGGAGGCGCACGCGCTGCTCGACGAGATCGCGGCCGTCGGCGTCGACTACGACGACGTCGTGAAGACGCTCGAGCTCGAGGGCGTGCAGAAGTTCGCCGACTCGTTTGCGGAGCTGCTCGAGGGCGTGTCGCAGAAGCGCGACGTCGTCGCCGCGTCGTGAACGAGGTCGTCGACCGGGTCTGGGATCGCGACCCGACCGTCTGGACGGGCAGGGACGAGGCGAAGTGGCTCGGCTGGCTGGACGAGCCGCGCCGCATGCGCGAGCGGGTCGAGGAGCTGACGGCGTTCGCGGCGGCAGTTCGCGACGACGGCCTCGACACGATCGTCCTGCTCGGGATGGGCGGCTCGAGCCTCGCTCCCGAGGTGCTGCGGCGGACGTTCGGAGCCGGTGCGCTGCACGTGCTCGACACGACGCACCCGACGGCGATCCGCGCGCTCGAGGAGCGCATCGACATCGAGCGGACGCTCTTCGTCTCCGCGTCGAAGTCCGGCTCGACGCTCGAGACGCGCTCGCACACCGACTACTTCTGGAAGAAGGCCGGCAAGGGGGCGCAGTGGGTCGCGGTCACCGACCCCGGCTCGCAGCTCGAGGCGCTCGCGAAGGAGCGCGGCTTCCGCGGCGTGTTCCACGGCGAGCCGACGATCGGCGGCCGGTACTCGGCGCTGTCGCCGTTCGGGATCGTCCCGGCGGCGCTCGCCGGCATCGACGTCGACGCGCTGCTCGCGAGCGGCGAGGAGATGGCCGATCGCTGTCGCCGCGACGACGGAAACCCCGGCTACGAGCTCGGGCGCGCCTTCGGCACCGGCTGGCAGGAGGGCCGCGACAAGATCTGCATCGAGGACACGCCGGGCGGCTTCGGTCTCTGGGCCGAGCAGCTCATCGCCGAGTCGACGGGCAAGCAGGGGAAGGGGCTCGTGCCGGCGCCGGGCGAGCCGGCGGATGGCGCCGACCGGCAGGGCGCCGTCCCGGAGAACGCCGACGGCCCCGGGCTCGGCGGCGAGTTCTTCCGCTGGGAGTTCGCGGTCGCCGTCGCGGCGACGTATCTCGAGATCAACCCGTTCGACCAGCCGGACGTGCAGGCGGCGAAGGACAAGACGAACGAGGTGCTCGCGACCGGCGAGGAGCCTCGGCTCGAGCCGGAGGGCTCGATCGACGGGCTGCTCGCGCAGGCGCGCGAGGGCGACTACGTCTGCGTGCAGGCGTTCGTGAATCCCGCGACGACGCTCGACCCCATCGTCGCGCGGCTCCGTCACCACACGAGCTGCGTCGTGACGCACGGCTACGGGCCGCGGTACCTCCACTCGACGGGGCAGCTGCACAAGGGCGGCCCGAACACCGGGCTCTTCCTGCAGATCGTCGACGACGGCGGCGAGGAGCTCGCGATTCCCGGGAAGCCGTTCGGCTTTCGCCGGCTCATCCGTGCGCAGGCGGCCGGCGACTTCGAATCGCTGAAGGAGCGCGGCCGCCGCGTGGCCCGCGTCCGACTGGAGGACGTCTGATGCAGCTCGGGATGGTCGGCCTCGGCCGCATGGGCGCGAACATGACGGAGCGCCTGCGCGCGGCCGGTCACGACGTCAAGACGTTCGACCCGAACGTCGACTCGACGGCAGGCTCCCTCGAGGAGCTCGTGCAGCAGCTCGACGCGCCGCGCTCGGTCTGGCTGATGGTGCCCGCCGGCCTCGTCGACTCTGTCCTCGGCGACCTCGCGCCGCATCTCGAGAAGGACGATGCGATCGTCGACGGCGGGAACTCCTACTACGTCGACGACCTTCGCCGCGCGGGCGAGCTGCGCGAGAAGAAGATCCACTACGTCGACGTCGGCGTCAGCGGCGGCGTGTGGGGCCGCGAGCGCGGCTACTGCATGATGGTCGGCGGCGACGACGAGGCGGTCGGACGCCTCGTGCCGGTGTTCGAGGCGCTCGCACCGGGAGTCGCGGCCGCCCCTCGCACGCAGGGCCGCACGGGCGACGCTGGGCCGGAGGAGCAGGGCTGGCTCCACTGCGGCCCGTCGGGCGCGGGCCACTTCGTGAAGATGGTGCACAACGGCATCGAGTACGGCCTGATGCAGGCCTACGCGGAGGGCCTCAACGTCCTCAAGCACGCGAACATCGGCCTGCACGCGCAGGAGACCGACGCCGAGACGACGCCCCTCCGCGATCCCGACCACTACAAGTACGAGCTCGACGTCGCCGCGGTCACGGAGCTCTGGCGCCGCGGGTCGGTCGTCTCGTCGTGGCTGCTCGACCTCACCGCGCAGGCGCTGAACAGCTCGCCGAACCTCGACGAGTACGCCGGCCGCGTGAGCGACTCCGGCGAGGGCCGGTGGACGGTCCAGGCCGCAGTCGAGGAAGGCGTACCCGCGCCCGTCTTGGCGGCGTCGCTCTTCGACCGGTTCGCGTCGCGCGGCGAGGCGGACTGGGGCAACCGGGTCCTCTCGGCGATGCGGCACGCGTTCGGGGGCCACCTCGAGAAGAGCCCCGAGCAGTGACGGAGAATCCGCTCGCGGAAGGCCTTTCGCTTCGCCGCACGCCCGACCCGTGCGCGCTCGTCATCTTCGGCGCGTCCGGCGACCTGACGCACAAGAAGCTCATGCCCGCGCTGTACTCGCTCGCCGTGCGGCGCCTGTTGTCGCCGCGCTTCGCGATCGTCGGCGTCGCGCGCACCGAGGAGACCGACGACGGCTTCCGCGAGGACATGAAGCAGGCGGTCCAGCGGCACGGCCGCGACGAGTTCCGCCAGGACGTCTGGGACGGGCTCGCCGCCGCCATGCGCTATGTCGCGACCGACTTCTCCGACGAGGGCGGCGAGTCGAAGCTGCACGACCTCGTCGACGAGCTCGACGGCGAGCACGACCTCGGCGGCAACCGCGTCTACTACCTCGCCGTGCCGCCGCCGGCGTTCCCGACGATCGTCGAGGCCCTCGGCAAGCGGAAGTCCGACCAGGGCTGGACGCGGCTCATCGTCGAGAAGCCGTTCGGCCACGACCTCGCCTCCGCGCAGCATCTGACGGCGCTCCTGCGCGAGCACTTCGCCGAGAACGAGATCTTCCGCATCGACCACTACCTCGGCAAGGAGACGGTCCAGAACATGCTGGC
>Ga0075272_1000254_pt1 | contig 12005 bp, 8 predicted proteins | sample SF_Rice_5C_0N_40_FD_69776 | JGI IMG/M metagenome (GOLD analysis project Ga0075272, IMG submission 69776) | Rice paddy soil microbial communities from Twitchell Island, California, USA - SF_Rice_5C_0N_404 | ecosystem: Environmental > Terrestrial > Soil > Paddy field/soil | place: USA: Twitchell... | reverse complement strand
ACCGGGACCTCAAGGCCGAGGTCGCGGCGGGGCGTTTCCGCCAGGACCTCTATTTTCGGATGAACGTCCTCGAGCTTCTCCTGCCTCCGTTGCGCGAGCGCCCGGGCGACGCGCCGCTCCTCGCGGCGCGCTTCCTCGTGGAGTTCGACGCGAAAGCGGGGCATTCCCAGGGGCGCGCCCTCACGCCGGCGGCGCAGCGCCTCCTTTCCGCTTATTCTTGGCCCGGCAACGTCCGCGAGGTGAGGAACCTCGCCGAGCGCATCTCGATCCTCGCGACCGACGCCACGATCGACGCCCCCGAGATCACGCGCCTCCTCGGTGTTCCTCGCGAAGCGTCCGGCAAGAGCGCGCTTCCGACGCTCGAGGAGAAGGAGCGCGAGTACGTCGCCGAGGTCCTCCGGCTGACCGGCGGCAACAAGTCCGCGGCGGCCGAGATCCTCGGAATCACCCGCGCGACGCTGTATGCGAAGCTGAAGGTCGTAGAGGAGTCTGCCGGCGATTGAGCCCGATCGCGAGCCTGGATCATTTCTGGCCATCGCCGTATAGAAATCGAACACCCCCGACCTGACACCCCGGACAGTCCCCTTCAGTTCGGTGCCATACATCCCAGCTACTTACGGGGTATCCGTAGGCGCCCGCGGCGCGGCATCGGACCTGCTTGTTCGATTGTCCAGTGCAGCTCGAGAACCGTCGAAGATGTCGAGGCTTCAGTCTCGTCGAAATGTTGATCGTGATGGCGATCATGGGGTTGATCCTCGCAATCGGCATTCCGTTCTTCGGGACGATCCTGCATCGCAGCCGCGTCGACGGCGTGGCACGGGAGATCGACATGACGGTGCTCGCCGCGCGCCTCCAGGCGATCAAGCGCGGGCAGAACGTCGGCGTCGTGCTCTCGACGGATCCGTCCTCGGCGATCGGCGCCTACAACACGGCGATCACGTTCGTCGATGCGAAACCGGACGGCGTTCTCGACACCAGCACCGTTCCGCCCGACGTCATCGTGCATTCCGATCTTCTCGACCCCGATGGCCATCGGGTGATCCTGCGGATCGACGATCCTGGCAAGCCCTCTCCTTCGACTTCCGCGGCTACGGCGTACATCGTGTTCACGCCCTTCGGGTCGGTCGGGAGCGGTGGGGACAAAGCGGTGTACGTGCTCGACACGCACTCGAACACCCTGCAGATCGCGGTAACGACACCGGCGACCGGAAAGATCGTCATGACGAAGCTGGTGCCCGGGGGAACTCCAACCTACGAGTTGCCTCCCTGGAAGTGGTATTGAGATGAAGAAACGCCGCCGCCTGTCCGGGTTCACGCTGGTCGAGGTGATCGTGTCGATGGGCCTCATGGCTCTCGCGATGCTCGCGATCGCCCCGCTCTTCGCCAATTCCATGAAAAGCAACGCGGTCGGCTGGGATTACTCGAGCCTGAACTCGCTCGCCAAGCAGCAGCTCGAAGAAATCCTCCAGTACTCGTTCACGGATGCCCGCCTCGCGGTTCCTGCCACCGCGACGTTCCAGAGCAAGCCCGGACAGGCGTATCGGCGCCCGCTCGTCGGCCCGTATGAGCTCGTCTACGTCGTCCGCGATTTTCCGTCGACGGCGATACCGGCGCCCGGCGCGGTACCCGACATTGCCAACGCGGTCGACGACGGCAACCCGGCGTGGACGTTGTCTCCCGGCGTCAAGATGATCAGCGTGTACGTCGCGTCCGCGAGGAGCAGTCTGTCGGGCTCGACCTACGCGGAAGGCTCGAACACGATCGCCGGACTCTTCCCCGCCGGGTACCAGGGCAAGCAGATCCGCATGACCGCTTACAAGTCTCCATAGGACGACGACGATGGGAAGGAAACACGGCAGCCGCGGCTTTTCCCTGATCGAGCTCCTCGTCTCGCTGGTGATCGTCGTGATCGTGATCGTCGCGATGGCCACGCTTTTCGACAGGAGCAACCGGATGGCGAAGGCGGAGACCTCCGTCACCGACGCCCAGCAGAGCGCCCGGTACGGCTCGTACCAGCTCGTCCGGGAGGCCCGCATGGCAGGCGCCGGCGGCATCTCGGCGAGTGTGGCTGACGGCGGGACCTTCCGGCAGCTCGCGGTTTCGCTCAACCTCGGCTCGACGCATTGGGGCACGAGCGCCGATTTCGACTCGAACGACATCAACTCCACCAACGACACGGTCTGCATCGGCGGCCCTTGCGATTCGAACGGAGCCCACCACGTGCGGGCGGGCACGGACCTCCTCCACGTGCGCGGCGTGCTGCTGAATTCCGTCTACGATCTCGGATCCGGGAGCTGGGCGCCCCCGGCGAGCGGAACGACCGGGACGCTGGTGATCCAGCCGTGCACGAAGTTCCAGGATGCGGCCGCCGATCCGACGAGCGCGTGCTACCCGTATGGCTCCAACGACATGTCGCTGTTTCCCGTGGGAGGCGCGACCCAGCCGAGCGAGGGCCGGCTGTTCGTGATGACGGATCTCCTCGGCAACGCGGGCGTCGGCAAGATCACCCGCGCGGACCCGGTGACGGTCTCGGTCGGATCGGGTTCCGGGACGAAGGCCACGCTCACGATCGACGTGGGAAGCTCGGCGTCGCCCGACACGGTCTACTGGCAGACGATCACGCAGAACGGCGCGTTCCCGACGGGCCTCAACACGCCGTCTCGCGGAGGAATCCTCGACGACCGCGTCTTCTTCGTCGACGACGGCCCCAAGAAAGGCCAGGACTGCACCCCCGCGAACGCGACGCTTTCGCCCGGCCCGTGCCATCCGCAGCTCGCGGTCGCGGACTGGGTCGATGGCGATGCGGCGGGCACGCCGTTCTCGACCGCGACGGTGACTCCGGTCGCCGACGACGTCGAAGACCTCCAGGTCGCTTATGGGATCGATTTCTACGACGCCGTCGCGGGCACGGGTTCCTTCACGGGCGCTGCCCCGGTGAGAACGGATCCGGTGACGGGTCTCCCGCTCAAGTATCCGTCCGACGGGTCGATCTCGATCACGAACCAGACGGACTTCGGCAACGCCGTGACGGCGGCCCGCGGATCCACGATCCCGGCGGCCGGCGTGGACGCCTCCGAATCGGCGACGGCGGGCGCGGACGAATGGCTCTGGAACGTGACGGGGGAGCCGACGAGCGGCACGCTCGACCGGACTTCGGACCTTTCGAGGCTGAAGGCGATCGAGGTCTCGATCGTCACCAAGGGGCAGAATCCCGACCCGCAATACAAGGGGCCGAATGCTCAGACTTTCCCGCAGATGGACAGCCTCGCGAAGACCGTCTCACAGATCACGAAGACCGCGGGGGGAGCGCTCGTCCCGATGGCCTATCACCGCCGGAACGTCACGGTCCGCGTCCAGCTACGCAATTTCGCCCTTCAATAGGAAAACGACGATGCGACGAGCTCACCCCTGCAAGTCCCGGTTCCGTCGCGATCCCGAGCGCGGCGCGGCCTTCATCCTCACGATCCTCGTCATGTTCATCCTGACGATCCTCGGGCTCGCGCTGCTCTTCTCGACGACGACGGAGTTCCAGATCGCGGGCGCCGAGGCGACCGTCAACAAGACGTTCTACGCCGCCGATTCCGGGATCCAGTACGCATACCTCCAGGGGAAGCACGCCACGTACGAGGGCACCGGCACCCTGAACAGCTGCGGCGGCGCGAAGGCGGCCTTCTGGTGCTTCGACCTTCCCGACCTGATGCCCGGAAGCACGACGCACACGCTCTCCGTCGAGGTTTCCCCGTTCCGGCTGAACGACTTCAAGCTCGACCCCGGGAGCGAGATCAACGTCGACTCGACGCCGCTCTATGACAAGGGATACAGCCTCTCGAGCGTCGCGACCGACGCCTTCCTCAATTCGCAGAAGCAGATCACCGTCGACTTCGTCATCGGGCCTGTCCCGTTGAGCGTCGAAGACGTGGGCCATTAAGAGAAAGGGCGCGCCATGTCCAGATTCCGCCTTCTTTCGTCCGCCGTGCTCACCGCGGCTCTTTTGGTTCCCGCGCTGTCTCGCGGAGACGACCGCCAGCTCCTGATCGAGAAGAAGCCGGCGCCGCCGAACGTGATGCTGATCATCTCGAACACGACGACGATGGCGAACCTCCCCTCGACGACGACGCTTGACCCGCTCGGGGGCGTCGACGGCACGAACTCGAAGATGGGGCAGGGGAAGTACGCGATCACGAAGGTCGTCAAGAACGTCGCCGCCGGATGCGCCGCGGGGACGGGCGGATGCATCAACTGGGGGATTTCCTCCTTCTCATACACACGCGCGGACCTGGCGAGCGGCAAGAAGCACTTCATCTTCGAGCCGGACGCGGACGTTGCGCTCACGTACTCGGGGTTCACGTTGACGATTCCCGCACACACGAAATTCAACTTCGGAGGGGCGAGCTTCCCTTCCAACCAGACGAAGACGTACAACGGGAATCAGTATTCGGTGCTCGCCTGGAGCGGGACGAACCTCACGAACGGAACCGGGACGATCACGGATCCTTCCCTGGCCGCGCGGACGTACTTCTATCCGTCGGCGCCCCAGAATGCCACCGATACCGCCCATCTCCCGTTCGGAGGCTCCGACGGGGCGAAGAGGATTCTGATCACCGGCATCCCTTCGAGCTCGAACGCGAACGGCGATCCCGCCGCGGAGATGACGGTGAGGATCACGGGGACGAGTCCCTCCGGGATCACGCCTTACGCGATCATCAGAGGAAGCCAGTCCTTCACGGTGACGTTCACGGTCGGCAAGTGCACGGGAGGCAGCAACCCGACGGCGCCGTGCGATCCGACCGGGCTGGGCAGCTTACAGAGCTACACGGCGAACTTCGTCGTTCCCCCCGAATATTGCGCGGAAAACGACTCGTCCTGCGGCTTTCCGCAGCTCTTCGGCTACGGCGTTGACGTCGGGCGCGAGATCGGCTGGGTCTCGGTGCCGAAGGTCGACAACAATCAGACGGTTCTCGATTGGAGCGGGAACAACAGCTCCGGCAACGCGTCGGGCTGGATGCAGCAGTCCAACAACAATCCGCAGCCGATCGTTCTGATTCCGCACGATTACCAGCCGTGGCTGCCTTACATCAGCGGCCCGGGGGGGAAGCCGTCGAGCGCCCAGCAGACGTATGAGCAGGATCCGAACCCGTGCATCCTGCGGGCGCTACGGCCGACCGCCTCGGTGGTGCACGTCGGGTCGTCGACGGCGACGTATTCGGAGTCGGACGACTTCCCGATTTGGGACGTCTCGAAGAGTCCGCAGAACCTGAACAGCCTCCCCAACTCGTCGGCCTGCGACCTCGAGACCGACGGCTACTATCAGACGGGCTCGCACATCATCGGCAACCCGGACAGCAGCGCCGCGAACTTGTACAACTACACGTACCAGAACACCACGAACAACCGGATGATCTTTCCGATCTTCCCGACCTCGAACGGGAACGTCGCGCCGCTCCAGGGCGTGATGACCAACGTCTTCCAGTACTTCAATGGCGCCAATCAGCCGAACGTCTCGGGGACAGGCTGCGCGACGAACAGCATGGTCGACAACTTCTGCGGCGCCAAGCGCATCGACGACCCGCGGAAGGACTGCCGCAACGCCGCGGTCATCCTCATCACCGACTCGTTCCAGGCGCAGTCGGCGGTCACGCAGGCGGACGTCTCGCCGCTCGCGGCGATCAACGTGCCCGTGTACGTCGTCGGTTTCGGGATCAACTCGGGCGACCTCGGGCCGACGAACGTCTGCACGATTCCCGATGGAAGCGGCGGCCAGCGGGGAGGCAACCGCGGCGAGTGCATCGCGCTCTGGTCCGGCGCCACGATCGTCTCTTCCGACAAAGTCACGATCGAGCGGCAGGGGTACTTCAGCGCGAACAACGCCAGCGACCTGATCGCGGCGCTGACCTCGATCGCGAACCTGCTGAACGAAGAGACGCGCGACTTCGCCACCGCGACGATCCCGTCGGTTTCCGCGACTTCGGAAGGGCTCGCGTACCTCTCGGAGTTCAATCCCCAGAACGAGCATTCGATCTGGTCGGGCCACCTGCGGGCCTTCGTTCTCGATCCGACGAGCGGCCTCGTCCAGTCGACCGGAGGCGGATTTCCGTTGCTCACGGCGTACAAGTTCGGCACCGGCTCGACCGCACCGAGCGGCAGCCTCGTCTGGGACGCCGGCAACACCGGGCAGGACGCGCGGCCGACGACGAGCGACATCGGGGTGGTCGGGTTGCTCGACAAGAACACGTACGTGAATCCGACGCAGACCCTGACCGCGGGCGCGCAGTGGAGCAACGACAACCCGCATGATCAGGCCAACGCCACGGGAAAGTTCGGCCGGAACCTCTTCTTCGGATTGAAGCCAGGAGAGGGAGGCTGCACCTCGGGATCGTATGAGTGCCTGGTCCAGATCCCCGCGGGAGGAACCGGACCTTCGAAGAGCTGCGCGCTTCCGCTCACCGGCTGCCTGCCGACCCACCCGCCGACCGCCGACACGTCGCCCAATTGGTGGAGCATCGTCCGCGACAATGCCGACCCGGCCACACAGACGATCTACGCGAACATTCCGAACCCGCTCGTCTACCCGAACGGCACGTCCCCGGCGGGCACCGAGGTCAACGCCGACCCGACCCTGGCCCGCGACCAGGCCCTTCAGAACTCCTTTTCGTTCATCCGCGGCAACCGCGACGTCGTCGTGGAAGACCTCCACATCAGCTCGACGTTCGGAAACCCGCAGACCAAGAGCTGCGCCCAGCTCAACGGGTTTGCGAGCTCTCCCTGCTACTACGACCAAAACTTCGGCGACGTGTTCCACTCGAACCCCCTGATCGTCTCGTTCCCGAGCAACACGCGCCTCTTCCTCTCGGTCGATCCGGGCTCCTCGAATCCTGGCGTCTACAGCGACCGCAGCGATTCCTACCAGAGGTTTTTCAGCAACTACCGTCACCGACGAAAGGTCCTCTACGCCGGCGCCGACGACGGCTTCCTGCACGCGTTCGACGTCGGCGTCTACAACGGCGACCAGTCGACGTATACGCAGGGGACGATCACCGTCTGCCCTCTCTGCAACAAGTACGACCTCGGCTCGGGCCGCGAGATCTTCGGATACGCCCCCCGCGCCGCCGTCCGGAAGTTCTTCTACCTCGCGCACGCCACGAGCCACGATTGGACCGTGGACGGTGCTCCGTCGGTCGACGACATCTACATGGACCCGGCGAGAGTCGGCGGGAACTCGCAGGGGATCGTCTCGAGCGATGCCTGTGGTAGTCCGTGCGTGAACATCTCGGGCACGTCCCCCAAGTGGCGCACGGTCCTGGTCGGCATCGAGCGGGAAGGCGGAGTAAATACGACGCCCAACGGCGGGGGCGGGTCTGTCTTCGCCCTCGACATCACCGATCCGGACCAGGCCGACCATATGAAGGCGACCTGGACCGGGAAGACGGTAGACTCGCAGTCCCCGATCATTGGAGCGCCGGAGTGTCTCGTGAACAATTTCGATCCCGGGCCCTCGACGGAAACGCCGCCGACCAACTGCAACGCGCCCTTCCCGCGGATTCTCTGGGAGTTTCGGGACGATCAGGCGACGTCGGCGATCGCGCCTGGGCCATCCGAGGGAGGCGCTGAAGCCTCCGTGTGGGACCTCGGCTACACCTGGTCCAAACCCGTTCTCGGCCGGGTGAAGGTCAACGACGTCGCGAGCGGCAACCATCATGATATGTACGTCGCGATCTTCGGGGGTGGGTTCCGCCACAAGAATACGACGATCCCCGGGACGAACACCGCTGGCGATACCGCGAACTACCTCTACATGATCGACATCGAAACCGGAAAGGTCGTCTACAAGAGGAACATCGGGGTGTGGGCGACGGGCGCGAGCTCGACGGATTCGAGCGGGAATCTCGAGGCCGGGGTTCCGGGAGAGGCGGCGGTCGTCGATATCAATTTCGACGGCTACCTCGATCGCATCTACTTCGGCGACACCCAGGGCCGCCTCTGGAAGATAGACCTCTCGACGCCGGCCGACCTCTGCTCGGCCGGCGGTACCAATTGTTCCTCTGCGGACTACCGGATCGCGCAGTCGCAGTGGAACCCGTCGCTCCTCTTCGATGAGTTCCAGGACAATGTTCCTCCCGCCGGCACGGGAATTCGCGAGCCGATCTTCACCCGCCCCGCCGTTTTCCTTCTCGGCACGACCGGCTCCGGCGAGCCTCGGCTCGGAATCGCCTTTGGAACCGGGGACCGGGACAACATGCCGGCCCTGCGCGACGCGAACCCGAACTATTTCTTCGTCGTTCTCGACGACCCGAACGCGACGTATCCGGTCTTCAAGACGGCGGCCAGCGGCAGCACGGCTTCGACGCTGACGCAGGCCTCGCTCACGACGAACAACTGCGATCCGACGAGCGTCCCGAACGGCTGCTTCAATGGGGCGGGGGTCGGGTACTACCTGAGCCTCCCCGTGGACACGGTCTACGGCGGCGACCAGATCGCCGAGATCATGAATGCGAACCCGCTCGTGTTCTCCGGCGCGATCTTCTTCAACACGTTCCTGAACAACACCCAGCAGATCACGGATGCCAACGGGAACGTCACCCAGGTCGGCCAGGGCGTGTGCGGGGAGGTCGGCCAGGCCCATCTCTACCAGGTCAACTATCTGACCGGCGTGAGTCTCTACACCGACGACAGCGGTAACCTCATTCCGAGCAAGGCGCCCGAGGGCGGCCAGGTGGCGTCGGATCCGATCGTCTATCAGGCGCCCAACGGCGAGACGCTCGTCGTCTCCGCGACCGACGACCTGAAAGTGCCGAAGGTCGGCGGCGGCGGGCTGGCAAACGTGAACATCAAGAGCTGGAAGGAAAACTAGGGACCCGCTTCTCCAGTCGTGTGATCGGGCGGCGGCGATCACTCGCCGCCGTTTTCTTGTTCGGGGCGCGCCGTCGGCTAAGATTCGGGAGGAGAGGATTGTCCAGAGCTTGATTTCCGAGGACTCGCCGCCCGAGAACCGGGTTTCCACGGCCGGCGACGTCGTCGTCGGCACGGAGTTCACGGCGGCCGCCGCGGCGCCGGAGCCCGCCTGGACCTCCGCGGGGCTCGCCGGGCGGATCGCCTTCCTCCAGGCCGGCCTCGTCGCGGTGCTGTGGATCGTCCTCGGCTACTGGAACGCCCGGCAGGCCTGGCTCCTGGAGGCCTCGCAGCAGGGCGTCCTCCGCCTCTTCTTCTTTCGCGAGCTCCCGATCCTCGGCCTCGTCGCGGTGATCGCGCTCCCGGCGTTCTCGATCCACCGGCTGGCCGACGAGGCATCGCTCGACGTCGCCCACGAGCCCGAGTTCCTCGAGCGGCTGCTCGCGTACCCGCGGCGGATCGCGGTCCTCGACATGGCGGCGAGCGCGGGCTTCTTCTTCCTCGGCGCGCTGCAGCTCCGGGTGATGGGGCAGGCGCCGGCGATCGAAGCGGCGAAGATCGTCGTCTTCGGTTTCCTGACCGGGGTGCTCTTCGGCGTCGCGGCATTCTTCCTGCTCCAGGCCGTGATCCGCCCTCTGCTCATCGCGGTCGCCGAACGGGGAGGGCACCGCGCATCGACGACGGCGTTTCCTCTGACGCAGAAGATCATCGTCTCGAGCCTGGCTCTGGCCTTCGTCGTGACCGGTCTCATCGGCGAGATCGCGCTGTCGTGGGCCCAGCGATTCGCGGAGGCACGGACGGCTGAGAGCTCGCGCGAGCGGCTGAGGGTGCTTTCCGTGGAATCCGCCATGAAACCGCTGCGCGACGCCGCCGCCTGGCGAGCGTTCTTCGAGCGCCGGCGGCTCCCGGCCGGGACCGGTACCCTTCTCGTCATGAGCCGGGAGGGCTTTCGGGTGGCGATGTGGCCGCCGAAGCCGCCGCGGCCCGACGCCGCGCTGATCGCTTCCGACGAGTGGCGCGAGGCGGTCGGCCGGATCGGATCGGGCACCGTGATCGCGCGCCGGGGGGAGAACCGCGTCGTCACGTCGCTGCCCCTGACGAGCGGATGGCGGCTCATCGAGTTCGCTCCTCCCGACCGGGAGGTCCTACGGCAGTTCGCCGTTTCCGTCGTGCCCGTCGGCATCGAGATCCTCCTTTTGTCGATCGCGCTCGCCTGGGCGGTCGGGCGCGGACTGACTCGGCCTGTCCGGGATCTGGAACGACGGACGCGACACTTCGGGGAAGATCCCGGCTCCGTCGGCGAGACGCTCGCGCCGACCGACGACGAGATCGGCGGGCTCGTGTCGTCCTTCGCGAGGATGGAAGGCGAGATCCGGGCGATGCAGGAGCAGCTCCGCGTCACCGAACGGCGCGCCGCGACGGCGGAGCTCCTCGCCGGCGTCGCGCACGAGGTGCGGAACCCGCTCTTCGGCATCACGTCCACGGCGGCGGCCCTCGAAGGGGAGCTCGGCGACGATTCGAGAGTCGCGCCGCATCTGGCGGTCATCCGGAAGGAGAGCGATCGTTTGACGCGCATGATCGAGGAGATGCTCGCGCTGCAGCGAGCCCCGCGGCGAACGACCGCGCGCGTTCCCCTTCTGCCGATCCTCGACCGAGCCGCGCAGACCGTCCGGGCGCGCCTGGCATCGCGGTCGCCGGAAATCGCGGTGGAGGCTCCATTCGATCTCGAGCTCGCCGACGCCGACCCGGAGCGGATCGGGAGCGTCTTCTCGAATCTCTTCGAGAACGCGGTGCTTTGCTCGGAATCGTCCGTCCATGTGTCCTGCCGGGCGCGCCGCGACGACGGATTTGCTTCGATCACCGTCGAGGACGACGGCCCCGGGCTCACCGCCGAGATGAGAGAGCGCCTGTTCGAGCCCTTCGTGACGTCGCGCCCCGGCGGGACCGGCATCGGCCTCGCGGTGTCGCGACAGATCGTCCTCGAGCACGGAGGCGCGATCGACGTTCGGTCTCCGGCGGGCGGGCCGACGGTTTTCGAGGTAAGACTGCCGGCGGCGTGAGGCCTAGCTTGATTTTCTGTAAAATCTGATTATATGATTTGCTTACGATGGACGAGCCCACCCTGACGGTTACCGAGGCGGCTCGAAAGTTTTCGGACATGATCAACCGTGCGCGTTACCGCCACGAGTCGACGCTTCTGGTGAAAAACGGCGTGCCTGTCGCGCGAGTGGTGCCCACCGGAATTTCTCGCACGGACAAGAAAAAACTCCTCGGCTGGTGGAAGTCCCATCCTCGCCTCGGCAAGGGAGACGCCGGCAAATTTGCGAGGACAGTCGCGCGCGCGAAAGAGACTCTCGAATTGCCGCACGATTCGTGGGAGTAATCGTCGACAGCTCCATCCTGATCGAGTCGGAACGGGAGAGATTCGACTTCGAAGACTTCATCATCCGCGAACGGATCGACGACGTCAGGATTGCGTCGGTCACCGCCTCGGAGCTGCTTCATGGCGTCGAGCGCGCGGCGAATCCCTCGACTCGAGATGAGCGGGCGAGCTTCGTGCAGAGCATTCTCGACCGACTCCCGACGGAACCATTCACGCTCGACACCGCGAGAATCCACGCTCGCGTGTGGGCCGCGTTGGCCGGCAAGGGCCAAAGGATCGGATCGCACGACCTCATCATTGCCGCGACGGCAATCGAGCATGGTCTCGAAGTCGCCACGCTCAACGAAAAGGAATTCCGACGCATCGAAAGGTTGAGGCTGATTCCGACGATGCCGTACCGACGTCGGGCTCGATAGCCGACGACCGCGTCTCTGTCGAAAGGCGCCGGATCGTCGGGAATGATGTCGTGTATTGTTTGCCGTGGGACAGGTCATCGATCCCGGCCGCGCCCATGCGATTGATGCAAACGCATCGCTTGTGAAAAATTTCTCACACGCGATAAGATCGAAAACCGGAAAAAAGGAGCGGCGATGCAGCACAAAGTCACCGTGATCGGCGGGGGGAACGTGGGCGCGACGGCCGCGCAGCGCCTCGTCGAGCGCGAAATCGCGGACGTCTGCCTGATCGACGTGATCGACGGGCTGCCCCAGGGGAAGTCACTCGACATGATGGAGTC
>Ga0075272_1000253_pt1 | contig 12010 bp, 8 predicted proteins | sample SF_Rice_5C_0N_40_FD_69776 | JGI IMG/M metagenome (GOLD analysis project Ga0075272, IMG submission 69776) | Rice paddy soil microbial communities from Twitchell Island, California, USA - SF_Rice_5C_0N_404 | ecosystem: Environmental > Terrestrial > Soil > Paddy field/soil | place: USA: Twitchell... | reverse complement strand
GCGGAGTCCGAGGTTCAACTGCAGGTGGTTGTTGACGGCCCAGCTGTCCTGTCCGTAGATGCCGTACTCGTTGTTGCTGGTCGAGAGGATCGGATTGCCGAAGCCGAACTGCGCTTCGAAGGGCTGGCAGTCGGCGGAGCCTGCGTTGGTGGGAGTGCAATTGCTGAACGAGTAACCGGCTGCCGCATCGTTGCGGAACTCGAATTCCGGATTTCCGAAGAGACTCTTGTTGACGCGGTAATGCATGAAATCGATGTTGCCGCCGACCTGGATGTTGTGGGTGCCGGCGGCGTTCCACGGGGCGAAGTTGTAGTTGTCGCGCAGCTCGATGCGGCGCTGGTCGAATTCCTGCGTGGTGCTGTTGCCGCCCAGCCGGCAGCAGCCCTGGAAGTTCAGTCCCACGAGATTCGGATTGAGCGGGGTCGGGTTCCATCCGTATTTCTGCAGACTCAGCGAGGCCTCATTCAGCGAGTCGCTGTTGTTCCACTGATAGCGCGCGGTCGCGCCGTAGACCCAGTTCCGCAGGTCGGTGGCCGACTGGAACGTCGTCCCGCCGCCGAAGTCCCGGGTCTCGTGTTCCCGGCGGTAGTTGGCGCTGACGTCGAGGAGCTGGTTCTTGATCATCTGCCAGCTCAATTTTCCGAAGGCCAGGTTCTGCTTGAATGGGCTGCCGAAACTACCGCCGAACTGCCCGAACTGACCGCCGAACTGGGATGGGATGGCCACGGGCGTCGTCGCGTGCTCGTCGTCCCCCTCGTAGGTCACGAAGTAGTTGAGCTGGTCCTTGATGATCGGCCCGCCGAAGTTGATGCCCGGCTGCAGGCGGTGATACGAGCTGTTCGTCGTCAGGGTGGAGAATTGAAACCCTTTCGGCGTCTGCGCCACCCACGCCTTCGGCTGCCAGTAACCGAAGGCCTGGCCCATGAACTGATTGCCGCCGCTCTTGGTGACGGCGGTGATGATGGCGCTCGAGGCGTGGTCATACTGCGCGCTGTAGTTCTGCGTGATGACGCGGAACTCCTGCACGGCGCTCTGCGGGAAGGGGTTGCCGCGGCTCGAGTCCTGCCCGGACGTGCCGCCGAGCAGCACGTCGTTCTTGGTGCTGACGCCGTCGATGAAGATGTTGGTCTGTTCCGGGTCCTGTGCGTCGCCGGCGAAGACCTTGCGGGTCGGGTCAGCCGAGAGCCGGATTCCGGGCGCCATGGCCGCGAAGTTCAGGAAGTTGCGGCTGTCCTGCGGCAGGTTCTCGATCTGCTGGGTGGTGACGTTGGTCGACACCTCGCTCGTCTTCGTGTCGACCGCCTGAGTCCCGACCACGGTGATCGACTCCGTGAGCGTCGCCGTGGGGCTCATGTTCATGTTCAATTCCAAGGTCTGGCCGACGAGGACGGTGATGTCCTGGTTCTTCGGCTCGTATCCCGGTGCGGCGACGACGAGGTTGTAGGTCCCCGGCGTCAGGCCCGCGAGCGTATAGGTGCCATCGGGGCGCGAGTGGACGGTGTGGACGAACCCGGTGGCGGTGTCGACGGCATCGACTTCCGCGTTGGCCAGCGGGTTGCCCTGTGGGTTGGTGATCGTTCCGCGGAGCGTCGCGGTCGTCGCCTGCCCGAACAGGTTCGCCGTGGAGAACACGAGCAGCAGCAGGAGCAGCAGTTTCCCGGTACGTCGCAGAGGCATGGCTTCACTCCTTTTCAAAATTGTGGACCTCCGATTCGGAACTTCGCGCCACACGACTCGCGGATCACGAGCGTGGTGGGGAGAATCTCATGGCGGTGCTGCATGTCCTCGGTCGTCATTCCGCTGACAAGCACGTCGAATGCCCGGCGGCCGAGTTCGGTGATGGCCACGTTGACCGTGGTCAGCGGCGGCGTGACATAGCGGGCGATCGGAATGTCGTCGAATCCGGCGAGGGCCACGTCTTCCGGTACCCGCACGCCGGCCTCGCGGAAAGTTCCGAGGACGCCGACGGCCATGGCATCGTTGGCGGCAAAGACGGCAGTGGGGCGTTCCGGGAGCGCGAGGATCTGCGCGCCGATCGCTGCCCCTGCCCGCTCGGTGAAGTCGCCTTCGAGAACGAGCGGGTCAGAGACGGCGTCGCGGTACCCGCGCAGACGCTCGACGGCGTCGGCGTTGTCGGCCGGACCGGAGAGGAATGCGATCCGGCGGTGGCCGAGCCGGACGAGGTGGCGCACCATCGCGCTCGCGCCGCCGTAGTTGTCGATGGTGATGGCGTGCGCCGAGTCGGCCACGCTGTTGAGCAGCACGAACGGAAAACCGGGCGGCAGATGCGAGCAGAGTGCCGCCGCCTCGCGGTCGGGCGACATGACGATCAGACCGTCGACGCGCCCGCGGACCGCGCGGAACATGGCGATGATCTCCTGGCGGTCGCTGTGGAATCCGGAGACCAGCAGGTGATAGCCGGCCTGCCGCGCCTCGCCGTCGATCCCGCGGATCACTTCGGAGAAGAATTCGCCGTGCAGGTCGGGCAGGAGGAGGCCGATGGTGTGCGTGCGCCGGATGCTGAGGCTGCGCGCGATGCCGTGGGGCGTAAAGCGGAGGGCCTGGCAGGTTTCCATCACGCGTTTGGAGGTCGCCTCGCGCACGGGTCCCTTCCCGTTGAGGACGCGGGAGATTGTGGCCACGGAGACGCCCGCCTGGGCGGCGACTTCCTTGATGGTGACGCGGTGACGATCCGGCATGAATGTAACCGCTTACATTGGGAGACGTAACGCTACTGCGCGCTTCGTGTAAAAGTCAATCGACGCGCCTGCCGCTTTTTTTGACAGCCGCCCTGAACCTCCCCTGCAGCCAAAGCAAACAACCTGTGGCCCTTACACGTACCGCACGGCACGGAACGGCCCTTGAGACTGCTGCCCGGCCATGAACGAGGAATTCATCGCCGAAACCGCGGAGGACGACGAGCGGCCCGTCGTCGTCGGATGCCTCAGCGGATGGGAAGCGATCGTGTTCGTCATCGCGGACGATGACCAGAGCGAGATTCAGGAGACGACAGGTCCGGTTTGAGGAGGAGCTACGCTCCCTCTTCCTTCTTGACCGCGGCGATGGCCCCCTGAAATCCGATCCTGGAGTGCGTGCCGTCGCAGAATGGCTTCGTCGTCGAACCGCCGCAGCGGCAGAGGGCGCGCTTTTGCAGCGGAATCTCATTGCCCTGCATGTCGGTCAGCTTGACGTCGCCATCGATGAGGTACGGGCCGTTGTCTTTGACTTTGATCGTGACGCTCATGGCGGCTCAGAATATCGGATTCGTCGACTCGTGCGTAATGTGCCACTGATATGTGTAGCCCGGGAAGTCGATCGGCACCGTGTATTCGACGTGCACGGTGACCTCGCTGTTCGCGCGGGTGATCTTGATGTCCTCGGCCGTCACCGGCAGGTTGTCTTCGCGCGCCTTGGCCAGGATGGCCGCGCGAATCCGGTCATCGGTGTGCATTCCGGCGGACTTCGCCTCGTCCGAGACTTCCCCCCGGAGTTCCGCGGCCTTGACCTTGATGGGAATGACTTTGTAGGCGATGAACACGGCGAGCGCGAGGACAATCAGACCAACCAGGCACCCTGCCTGACCCTCTCCCCGTTCGCGGCGGCTGAATGACATATGCCCTCCGTTTCGGAAAAGTATAACGAAAGCGCCGCGTTTGCTGGTGTCCTGTCTCGCGAATCCCTTGAATTTCGCGGGTTTCGAAACGGCCTTTCGGGTGGTGGCCGCACGAGTGGAGGTGCTTCAAGAGTCCCCTGCCTTTCGCGGGTGGCGGTTGCGGCCGACCTGCGGCCTTGCTCGTCGTCAACGATGCCACCGCATCGCCTTCTGCTCGCGCCTAGCATCTCGGCCGCAAGCGCCACCAGCGACGGCGTCGCGATTGGTGAGACACCACGCCAGGAGTCTGCGCGGCAGAAAACTGTCCTGCTGCGAAAGCGGATCAGCGGCGCAAATCCGACCGGATTTTCGGCGAGTCGTCACCGCTATGCGCCTCAAATCCGGCCGAATTTGGCCAGCGCTGCTCCAAGTTCGCGCGTGCGGACATTTCTGCCGCGCAGACTCTTAGCGAATCGGTTCCAGAAAGCGGCTGAAGCGGAAGAAGGCCGGTGTCGACGGCGTGCGCTCTTTCGGCGCGGATGCGCTCGCGGCGCGGGTGGGAGCGCCGATGCGCGAGGACCAGAGGACGAAACGGGCGCGGCCGACGATCAGCGGGCGCGGGAGGATGCCCCAGGCGCGGCTGTCGAACGAATCGCCGCGATTGTCGCCGAGCACGAAGTACGAATCGCGCGGGATCACCTGCGGGGCGATGTCTCCTGTCGTGGCGGCGTGGAGGATGTACGGCTCGGCGACTGCGTGACCGCAGATCACGAGTCGTCCCCCGCGACTCTCGACGAGATCTCCCGGCGCGGCGACGATCCGTTTGACGAACAGCTCGCCCGGTTCGGACGGCGCGCGAAAGACCACCACGTCGCCGCGCCGGGGAAGGGCACCATGATAGGGAGTGACGACGATGTGGTCGCCGACCTGCAGCGTCGGCTCCATCGACGAGGAAGGAATGGAGTAGATCCGCACGGCGCCGCGGGCGATGATGGCCAGCGCGATGCCGAGAAACAGCGGAAGGGCGACGGTGCGGAACGTCGTCATCGACGGCTAGAACCAGACGGGCCGCCGATGTCATCCCGCACGCGGGGCGGGCTTCCCTTCAGATGCGGGTGGCCTGGAGGGTCTGCGGCGAAGTCTTGACGCTCTCTCCGCCGCCGAGGACCGCAAAGACCGGCATCTTCTGCTGCAAGCCACGGAGGGCGAACTCGCCGAGCGGCTCGGTCTGAAAGCTTCCGAGGATGCGGTCGAGCGTGTTCTGGGAAATGACCACCTGGCCCGGCTTGGCGACGCTGCTTTCGAGGCGGGAGGCGATATTGACCGAACTGCCGAGCACGGTGTAGTCGACGCGCTTTTCCGTCCCGACGTTTCCCACGACGGCCGGGCCGCTGTTGATTCCGACGCGGACGCGGACCTGCGGAAGGGCGGCCTTTTCGCGCTCCTCGTTCCATTCGGCGACGAGGCGCTGGAGCATCAGTCCGGTGAGCACGGCGCGGTCGGCATGGTCTTCCTGCGGCAGCGGCGCACCGAAGAAGGCCATCACCGCGTCGCCGATGAATTTGTCGAGCGTTCCTCCGTAGGCGAAGATCGATTCCACGGCGCAGGAGAAGAAGTGCGAGAGGAACTCGGCGATCTCTTCCGGCTTCTTGGTCTCGGAAACGCTGGTGAATCCGGAAATGTCGGCGAAGAGGATCGACAGCTCGGCGTTGCGGATCTCGCGCTCGTCGGTGGAGATCGTTCCCTTGACGATCTCATCGACGACCGCGGGAGAGTGGTAGCGCTCCATCCGGGCGCGAATCTTCTGTTCCTGTTCGACCTTTTCCGAGAGCTGCGCGCGCTCGATGGCCACCGCGGCGAAGTTGGCCAGTGCGGTGAGCAGATCGAGATCCTCTTCCGTGAAGCGGCCGATGTGGATCGGGGAATCGACCTGCACGGCGCCGATGACGCGGTTGCGGTTCCAGAGCGGACAGCACATCGCGGAGCGGATCCCGTGAATGGCGATGGACTTGCCGCCGAGCAGGCGCGCGTCTTCCAGGGCGTTGGAGGTCATCAGCGCGATCTGCTGCTGGGCGACCATCTTCAGGATCGTGCGGGAGATCGGAATGTTGGTGGCGTCCGCGCCCTCGATGAACTTCGTGACCTTCGGTACGGGATTCCCTTCCTTATCGAAGAGGATGAGCAGCCCGCGCTCGACCGGGAGGTATTTGAAGATCATTTCCATGACGGTCTCGAGCAGCGAGTTGAGGTCGTCGCTCTGCAGCAGTGCCTTGGCTACCTGCACGAGCACCTGGAAGATCTTCTCGCGCGAGACTTCGGTCTCGCTCTTCCTGGTTCCGGGCTCCGAGGGGATGCGAGGCTGCGGTTTCTGCGCCTCGGCGAGGTCGAGCCCGAACTCGGAATTGAAGTCTGAAATCCGGCGGATGACCGTTCCCGAGGGGTTGTCGAACATCGATTCGTTGATGAAGTTGACCGCGGGGAGGGGCTTGATCTCCAGTTGGACCGAACCGATGGAGATCTTGTCGCCAGGATTGATCTGCGACTCGGTGACGAGGTTGCCGTTGACCTTCACCCCGTTCGTCGATTTCAGATCGATGATCCACCACGTCTCATTGCGTGCTTCGAAGCGCGCGTGTTTGCGTGAGACCGAGGGGTGGTTCAGAACGACGTCGTTCCCTTCGGTGCGGCCGATCGACGTCTCCGCTTTGAGATCGGCGACCCGCTGTACGCCGAGATCGACGTAATGGATCTGGAGCGGTTCCATGGTGGAAGCGTCGATTATAGCGGTTCAGTGCAGGACCGCGTGTCTGCGCGCCGGCTGCGTGAGGATGAAGGTGACCGGAAGGGGCGATGCGCCCGATTGCACGACGAACCGCGTCGCATTTTCGAACGAGGACTGCTGGTCGTAGTACGCGTCGGCGTAGTGACCGGACGGATCCACGGCCTGGAGCACGTACGTGCCGGGAAGCAGGGCCAGCTCGAAACCGCCGGCCGACGTGACGGCCGTTGCGGCACGCCCGCCCTGGGCGTCGAGGACGCGGATCTCGATGGTCGAGAGCGGTCTGCCGGCCGTATTGGTCACGCGTCCGCCGGCATGCACACCGCGCACGACGGTGAAGTCGGCCGTGTATGTGCTGCCGCTCGATACGATCAGCGGCTGCGCGGCCTCGAAGGTCGCCACATTGCCTGAGTACGTGGTGGCGTACCGCAGGGCGGCATCGAACACCACGAAGCGGTACGTCCCGGGAGGGAGCGCGAGGGCGTACCGGCCGGCGTCATTGGTCTGCGTGATTCCCACCTGCAGATCGTCGTCATCGTAAGCCGCCACACCGACGGCGTACGCCGGCGCGTTCGTGCCCGCCTCGGTTACGGTGCCGCTGACGATCGCTGCCGGGACGAGCGAGAAATCGACCGCACTCGCCGGCGCCGGCGGAGCGGTCTTCAGCGGCGATGCCTTGGGGAACGCTGTCTGGTCGAGGTAGAACTGCGTCGCCCAGTGGAGCTGCGGGTCCCACGCGGCCATGCGGAACATGCCATCCGGCAGCATGAGGCGGTACGAACCGTCCGCGGCCGTCGATGCTCTCGTGCGTTGCGACCCATCGGAGTTATACGCGGAGATCTGCACCCCCGCCAGCGGGTTGTGCTCCGGATCGGTCACGTGGCCCGGAACCGCCGCGCCGAGATGCAGCGGGAGTTGCAGGTCGAGCCGGCTCTGCGATGCGGTGGTCGGCACGGCGAGCGAGGAGTCGAACGATTCGCTGTCGCCGAAGAAGCCGGTGGCATAGACCAGATTGCGGTCCGTTGCGATGAGCCGGTATGAGTTCGTCGGGACATTCAGGCGGAAAAGGCCGTCGCCATTGGTGTCCGCCTGCGCAAATGCCAGACCGTTTGCGTACGCGTACACGGTCATCCCTTCGAGCGGAATGCCGGTCGCGGCGTCGGTGACGGTGCCGCCGAGGTGCGCTGCGAACTCGAGGTGGATGTCCTTTGCGGCGGTTGTCTGGCTGGCGGTGATGGAGACCGATGCGGCCTGATCGAAACCGTACTGATCGGGATAAAAGCGCGGAGCGAAGAACCCGGCATCGTCGTAGGCGACGATCCGGTACGTGCCCGGCGGCAGAACGATCGCGTAGTCTCCGGAGGCGTCGGTCGTCGAGAATGCCCGCCGCGAGCCGGAGAGGTTGTACGCGGCGACGGTCGCCTGCGCGAGCGGCTGCCCGGCGGTCGAGATCGTGCCCGCGACCTTGCCGCCGATCTGCAGAGCGAAATCGATGGAAATCGGCTGGGTGGAGACGGAGGTCTCCGGCGAGGTGTCGAACGAATCGGCATCACCGTCGAATGTGGGGGCGTATGCGCCGGTGGGGTCGTACGCCAGGATGCGGTAGTCGCCCGCCTGAAGCGAAAGCGCGTAGTGGCCGGCTGAATCGCTGGTCGCTGTCCCCTGCACGATTCCAGTCCGGCCATAGGCTGACACGACCATCGATGCGAGCGGCACGTGGGTCCCGGCGGTCCTGACCGTCCCGGTGACGCTCGTGGCGGCGGCGGCGGTTGCGAAGGCGAGGCTGGCGAGAGCCAGGCGGGCGGCGATACTGCAGGAAACGCGCATTGGGGGAGATCGGTCACACGGATTCTAGTAGGATTCAGCCGGCCGCGAATGAATTCACCTCGGCCGGGACTCATCGCCCGGATGCGCCTGCGGACGAAGCTGGCGTTGGTGATGACCGCGATTCTGGCCGTCATCTCCGCCGCCGTCTTCATCTATTTTCCGGCCGCCCTGAAGCGGCAGGCGCTGGAATCGGTCGCCCAGAAAGCGGCCGTGGTGGCCGATGTGACGGCCATCAGCGTGGCTCCCGGGCTGCAGGCGCACGATCGCGTGCGGGTGGCCGAGGCACTGGCGGTCCTGCATCGGAATCCCGACCTGGTCTACTACTCGGTCCTGGACAGGGAGGGGAAGGGCTTCGCCTCGTTCAACGAAATGGTCGCCGCGCGCGAGGGGCCGTTTCCCGAAGCGCACCGGCCGCGCAGCACCGAGCCGGTCCTCGGCGGGTCGGCAGCCGGGACGCCGAGTGAGACGGACGGCGCCTTCTCGCCGCGCAACGACGTCTATCAGACGACGACGCCCGTGCGGGAACACGGCGTGCGGGTCGGCGTGCTGGTCATCGGGTTCTCGCTCGATCGGGTCTGGGACGAGATCTCGCGGAGCAGGGCAGCAGTCGCGCTGGTGACGTTCATCGTTTTCGGGGTGATGGTCGTCGCCGTGTTCGCCCTGAGCACACTGATCACGGGGCCGCTGGAGCGGATCGCGCGCACGTCGGAGCAGATCGCCGCGGGAGCGCTTTCCAGCCGGGCTGACATCGACGCGCAGGACGAAGTGGGGCAACTGGCGCGTTCGTTCAACACCATGCTCGACCGGCTGGCGGCGGCGCGTGCGGACCTCGAGTCGCTCAACCGCACGCTCGAGGACCGGGTCGAGGCGCGCGCCCGGGAGCTGATGCACGAGATTACCGAGCGGCGCCGCGCGCAGCGCGCGCTCAAGAGCTCCGAGGAGCGCTACGAACTGCTGTTCAACCGCAATCTGGCCGGCGTCTACATCGCGTCGGACGACGGCCGCATCATCAGTTGCAACGACGCCTGTGCCCGGATTTTTCGCTACGAAACGCGCGAGCAGTTCCTCGCCGATCGGGGGGAGATCGGTTACATGAACCCGCGGGACCGCGATTCGGTCATGCGGCGCCTGCACGCCGACGGCGCGGTGGTCAACGAGGAAGTCGAGTTGCGCGACCGCAACGGCAGCGCGGTGTGGGCGCTGGAGAACGTCCGGCTGATCCCGGCGCAGGACGGCGCCGAGCCGACGCTGGAAGGCATCCTGCTCGACATCACCGATCGCAAGCGGGCCGAAGAGGAGATCGTCTACAAGGCCTTCCACGACTCGCTGACCGATCTGCCGAACCGCGCGCTTTTCCTCGACCGTCTCGTGGTGGCCCTGGCCCAGGCGGTGCGGCGGGAGCATCTGCTGGCGGTGATGTTTCTCGATCTCGACGATCTGAAGGCAGTGAACGACACGCTGGGGCACGCGGTCGGAGATGCGCTGCTGAAGAAGGTCGCCGCGCGCCTCACCGAGACCCTCCGCGAAAGCGACACGGTCGCCCGCGTCGGGGGCGACGAGTTTCTCGTCCTCCTGAGCGACGTCGACGACGAGCACGACGTGGAAGCGATTGCCCGCAAGGTGTTGACGGAAGTAGCGCGGCCCTACCACGTCGAAGATGACGAGCTGCAGATCACCACGAGCATCGGCGTGGCCGTCTATCCCACTGACGGATCGACGCCGGAGCTTCTGATCCGCAACGCCGACGGCGCGATGTACCGCGTCAAGGGGGCCGGCGGCAACGCATTCGAGTTCTGCAACCGCGCCGTTCCGAGCGTGGGGCGGCTCACGCTCGAGGCCGAGCTTCGGCGGGCCATCGAGCGGGAGGAGTTCGTCCTCTGGTTCCAGCCGCAGGTGAGGATCGATTCGCGCGAGCTCGTGGGGGTCGAAGCGCTCGTCCGCTGGAACCATCCGGAGCGGGGCATCATCCCGCCTTCGGCCTTCATTCCAGCCGCCGAGCACACCGGGCTGATCTCCGCCGTCGGTGCGCGGGTGTTGCGTCTGGCCTGCATGCAGGGCGCGGAATGGGCGCGTACGGGCTTCCGGCCGCTGCGGATCGCCGTGAACGTCTCGCCGCGGCAGCTCTTTCAGCGCAATTTCGTCGGCGCTTTCGAGCGGGTGCTCGAGGAGACGGGCTTCGACCCGAAGCTGCTGGAGTTCGAGCTGACCGAGAGCGTCGCCGTCCAGCGTAGCGACCGCAGTCTGCGCATTCTGCGGCGGCTCCGCGAGATCGGCATCGGCATCGCGGTCGACGATTTCGGCACGGGGCAGTCGTCGCTGAGCTATCTGAAGGACTTTCCGGTGGACACAGTCAAAGTGGACCGGAGCTTCGTGATGGGAGTGGCGGCACGGTCGAGCGATCAGTCGATCGTGCGCGCAGTGCTGCTCGTGGCGAACCAGCTCGATCTGCGCACCGTGGCCGAGGGCGTGGAGACCGAGGAGCAGTGCGCGTTTCTCCGCGAGAACGGCTGCCGCGAGATCCAGGGTTTCCTCGTCAGCCCGCCGTTGCCGCCGTGGGTCCTGGAGAAGGATTTCCTGCGCCACGCCGCGCTGCCCGTGTGACCGCGGGGCTTACATCGCCGAGTGTCGCGCCAGTTGCTGGGCCACGAAGGCCCGCGCCGCCGGGTCCTGCTCCACGCTCCAGTTCAGCGCCAGCGCCGTCATGGTGTTGTCGTCTTCCTGATTGAACAGCACCAGGCCGCGAATGCCGCGGCGGAAAGTGTGATCGATGTGGTAGAACGCCTGCCGGTACCACTCGTAGGCATTCCCACCTTTGGTGAGCGTTCCGAACTCGCAGATCATGATCGGCTTCTTGAGCGCGAGCAGCCCCGGATAGGCCTTCTCCAGGATCTGCTGGAAGCTCCACCAGCGCGACCACGACGCCACGTTCCCGTAGTTGAGCACGCCGATGCCAACCCAGTCGACGAACTCCAGACCGGGGTAGTAGTACTCGAACCACGGCATGGAGATGTGCGGCGACCAGACCCAGAGGACGTTGTCGGCGCCCATCTTCTGGAAGATCAGATGGACGTGCTTCCAGGCGGCGATGAAGTCCTCAGGTCGGTTTCCGTTCTGCGGTCCCCAGGGGTAGCGGTAGGGGTCGTTCATCTCGTGTGCGAAGCGGAGGAACATCGGCTTTCCGTAGGCCGCGGCAGCCTTCGCCCAGGCCACGACGTAGAAGTCGTAGTCGCCGCGGGCGATCGCTGCCAGGCAGGCATATTCGCGTTCCGCAACGCGCGGGAGATTGGGGCGCAGCCGTTCGTCGAAGTCGACGACCCACGGTTCCCAGGTGATCATGGGGACCGATCCCATCCGGTTGATCGTGTCGACCATGCGCGTGGGGAACTGTTCGGTCGGTTTGTCTCCCCAGGCGACGTAGAAGGAGATGATCGGGAACTTGTAGTCGAGGTCGGTCTCGAACTTCTCCATGCCGGCGAACGTGTTTGGGAAGCCGCCGTCGTAGACGCCGAAGAGCATCATCGCCGGATTGCGGAGCGCGGTGACCGAGGCGAGCGTCGGACGCAGCGGGGCGAGGTAATCGCGGCGCGAACTCCGGCGCACGCTGGTGACGACGTTGCCTTCCACGTCCGAAAAGCGCTGTGCGAGATTGATGATGCGGTCGCCGAGAGCGTTGTAGGCGGAGCGGAATCCGGCGCCGAGGCCAATCTGAAACAGCAGCCCGATGGCGATCAGCCACCCGAGCGCGAAGAATGCGAACTGATATCGCTTCCCTGCCTTCATGACTCGGAACGCTCCCGGTCGCGCCAGGCGGC
>Ga0075272_1000252_pt1 | contig 12010 bp, 15 predicted proteins | sample SF_Rice_5C_0N_40_FD_69776 | JGI IMG/M metagenome (GOLD analysis project Ga0075272, IMG submission 69776) | Rice paddy soil microbial communities from Twitchell Island, California, USA - SF_Rice_5C_0N_404 | ecosystem: Environmental > Terrestrial > Soil > Paddy field/soil | place: USA: Twitchell... | reverse complement strand
AGCGCGCCGCCGACGCCCTGCCCGACGCGCATCAGGATCAGCCAGAGCGCGGCGGCCGACCCGTGCATCCACGTGATCGAGAGCATGATCGAGAAGAACGTGAAGACGGCGAAGCCGAGGTTGAACATGCGCACACGGCCGTAGATGTCGCCGAGCCGGCCGAGGCTGACGAGCAGCACGGCCATCACGACCATGAAGCCGAGGATCAGCCAGAGCAGGTAGCTCGTGTTGCCGGGCGCGAGCGGGTCGATGTGGATGCCGCGGAAGATGTCCGGCAGCGCGATCAGGAGGATCGACGCGTTGATCGTCGCGATCAGCATCCCCAGCGTCGTGTTCGACAACGCCACCCACTTGTACTCCAGACGCACGCGGCCCCTCTCTCAGTTAATTGACGTTCACGTAAAGTACCATACGGTTTCGGCTCACGAAGATCGGGAGGTCACGCATGCGCATTCGCTGGTTCGGTCAGTCGTCGTTCCTGCTCGGCGGCGCGCACGAGGTCTTCGTCGACCCGTTCGGCGACATGAGCGCGGCCGCCTCGCGGGGGCTCCGCTTCGACTACCCGCCGATCGACGGGATCGACGCGGACCTCGTCCTCGTCACGCACGAGCACGGCGACCACAACGCGGTCGAGGCGATCGGCGGCGAGCCGGCGGTCGTTCGCTCGCGCGCGGGACGGCACGGATCGCCGGTCGGCGAGGTGGTCGGTGTCGCCTCCGAGCACGACGCGGTTGCCGGCACCGAGCGCGGTGCGAACACGGTCATGTGCTTCGAGCTCGACGGGCTGCGCATCTGTCACCTCGGCGACTTCGGCCAGCCCGGCTTGCGGCCCGAGCAGCTCGAGGCGATCGGGGCCGTCGACGTGCTCTTCGTCCCGGTCGGGGGTGGCCCGACGATCGGCGGCACGGCAGCCGCCGACCTCGTCCGCGAGCTGGCCCCGCGACTCGTCGTGCCGATGCACTACCGCACCGGCGCGGTCAGCTTCCTCGAGCCGCCGGACGTGTTCCTCGAGGCTCTGGGCGCGCGCGTGGAGCGGCTGGAGACGAGCGAGACGGAGGTCGAGGCCCTGCTCGGAACCGCCGCGGAGCCGGTCGTCGCGCTCCTCGCGCCGCCGGTCTAGAGGCTGCGGCCGCCGCGCACGTTCCGCATGCGCGCACGACGCGTCTCGGAGTCCGCGACGAACGAGACGTCGACGGCCCGGGCCTCGCCGGCCTCGTCCTCCCGCTCGAAGGTGACGGCGCGGCCCTTGCAGCGCGCCGGCGGCTCGTGGCCGGCATGGAAGCCGCTGCTGGAGACGTAGAGGCGCTCGTCGTCCTCGGTGCGGATGTAGCCGTGGCCCTTGTCCACGTTGAACCAGATCATCGTGCCTTCCATGCGGGTTCCTTCCTTTCCCACGGATCAGCCGACCCGGACGACGAAGAACGCGATCGCGACGTACTGGCAGCTGAGCGCGACGAGCGTCAGTGCGTGAAAGACCTCGTGGTAGCCGAACACCGCCGGAGCCGGGTCGGGCCTGCGCCGCGCGTAGACGACGGCGCCCGCCGTGTAGGCGAGGCCGCCGCCGAGGAGCAGGCCGACCGCCGCCGGGCCTGCGGAGCGCGCCAGCTGCGGCATCGCGGCAACCCCGACCCACCCGAGCGAGATGCCGATCACGGCCGACAGCCACTTCGGGGAGCCGACCCAGCAGAGCTTCGCGAGGATCGCCGCACCCGCGCCGCCCCAGACGACGGCGAGCACGACGGTCTGCAGGCTCCCGTGCAGGCTCAGCAGGCCGACAGGGGTGTAGGTGCCGGCGATCAGGAGGTAGATGCCGGCGTGGTCGAGGCGGCGCATCCACGGCCGCACGCGCGGGCTCCACGTGACGCGGTGGTAGAGGGCGCTCGCCCCGAGCATCGCGACCGCGGAGCCGGCGAAGATCGCCGCCGCGGCGAGACGGCGGCCGTCGGCGGCGGCGACGAGCAGGATGCCCACGACGAGGGCGACGACGAACGCGATCTCGTGCAGCACGCCGCGAAGCAGCGGTCGCACCGCGGGCAGTGCAGGGGTGAGTGTGTCGTCGGACGACCGTCGTGCCGCGGGAAGGCTCATCGTCGTCTCCTCTCTCTCCCGCCGGCGGCGGGATCGCGTCGCTTGCGATCGCCCGCCTCAGTGTGGCACAGATCCTCGGCCGTTCAGTGCGGCGGCCCGGCTGCGACCGCCGTCCCCTCGGCGGTCAGCAGCCAGCGCCCCGCCTCGTCGCGCGTCACGAGGCCGCGGCGCTCGTTCTCCTCGAGCCGCCGCTCGATGAAGCAGCTGTACTCCTCCGGCACGCTCACCGCCGCCGCGACCGACTCGCCCGTCGCCGGCTCGCCCGTCTCCTCGAGCAGATCGCGGAGCGTCGCGAGCAGCCCGTGGTCGGCGACCGTCTCGGGCTCGCGCAGCGCCATCAGATCGCGAGCGGCAGGTGCTCCGGGAGGCCCAGGATCTCGTCGCGCAGCCCGCGGACGCGGACGACGCGCGCGGCCGGGTCGACGCTCTCGACGAGCGCGGCGGCGAGGATCGGCCGGCGCGGATGAAGACGGCCGGCACGCAGGACGAGAAAGTCCGGCACGGTCGCGTCCGGCGGGAAGAGCGGCGTCTCGACCACGCCGACGACGCCGTCTGTCGCCTCGACCGTGAAGCCGCTCGAGAGCGACAGGAGCGTCTCGATTCGAGCATCCCCGTACATGTCTTCGACGCTAGGCGGCGCGCGTGAAGAACGCGGCAGCGCCGTGTCAAGGACCGCTCACATCAGGCGGGGACGAGCTTGTAGCCCGCCTCGCGCACGGTGACGATCCGGCGCGGCTTCGCCGGCTGCTCCTCGATCTTGCGCCGGAGATTGGAGACGTGGACGTCGGCCGCCCGCGCGGTGCCGACGTAGCTCGCCTCCCAGAGGTGCTCCATGATCTGCCAGCGGCTGAACACGCGGCTCGGCTCGCCGGCGAGGAGCGCGAGCACCTTGAACTCGGACGGGGTGAGGCGCACGTCACGGCCGCCGACGCTGACCCGGTGCGAGGCGAGGTCGACGGCGATGTCACCCACGTGCAGCAACGAGCCGGCGGAGGCGGAGCGCTCGAGGTCGCGCCGGCGCAGCACGGCGCGGATCCGGCTCGCGAGCTCCCGCGTCGAGAAAGGCTTCGTCACGTAGTCGTCGGCGCCGAGCTCGAGGCCGAGGACGCGGTCGATCTCCGCGTCTTTCGCGGTCAGCATGATGATCGGCACGATGCTCTCCGTCCGCAGCAGGCGGCAGACGTCGGTGCCCTGCATCCCCGGCATCATCACGTCGAGGATCACGAGGTCGTAGTCGCCGCTGCGGCCGGCAGCGAGCGCCTCCTCGCCGTCGCCGACCGCGTCGACCTCGAAGCCGTCGGCGCGGAGCGCGTAGCTGACCGGCGCGACGATGTCGGGCTCGTCGTCGGCGAGGAGGATCCGCGGGTTCACTGCGCAGCTCCGGCCGGCGCCTCCGCGAGGGCGAGCGTGATCCGGACGACCGTGCCGCCGTCCGGGGGCGAGTCGATCTCGATCGTGCCGCCGAGCGCTCGCACCGCCTCACGCACGATCGCGAGCCCGAGGCCGAAGCCGTCGCCCTCCTGGCTGCCGCGGTAGAAGCGGTCGAAGAGGCGGTCGCGGGCCGCGGCCGGGATCCCGCTGCCGTCGTCTCGCACCTCGATCGCGGCTGCGCGGCCGCCGAGCCGCTGCGCCGCGAGCTCGACGTGGGCCGCGCCGCCGTGGCGGAGCGCGTTCTCGGCGAGGTTCAGGACGATCTGCTCGACGAGATCCGGGTGGCCGAGCACGGCGACGTCGGCGGCCGCGTCGATCGTCACGTCGACGCCGCCGTCCAGCGCGCGCAGCTCCTCGGCGACGGCCTCGAGCAGCGCGGCGGCGTCGACCCGTTCCAGCTGCAGCGCCTCCTGGCGCGTCTGGGCGCGTGCGAGGCTGAGGAGCGCTCGACGCAGCCGGCTCAGCCGGGAGGTCTGGCGCTCGATCAGCTCGAGGAAGCGGTCGCGCTCGGCCGGGTCGTCCTTGGCGCCGCCGCGGAGCACCTCGAGCGAGGTCGCGATCGCGGTCAACGGCGTCCCGAGCTCGTGGGCGGCATTCGCGACGAATTCCCGCTCGGCCCGTTCGCGCCGCTCGCGCTCCGAGATGTCGGTGACGACGAGGATCGCGTCGCCGCCGCTGCGGGCGGGCACGCCGACCAGGGCGAAGGTGCGCTCGTCCTCGACCACGCGCGCCTGCACGGGGCGCTCTACAGGCTCGAACAGCTGCGCCGTGAACGCGCGCAGCGGGAAGTCCGGCCAGAGGTCGGGCAGCGGTGCGCCGACGGTCAGGGCGCGGCCGGTCAGCAGGCGGCGCGCCGCCGGATTCGCGAACGCGATCCGCAACTCGGTGTCGACGGCGACGACGCCCTCGTGCAGGCCCTCGAGCAGCTGCCGGAGCCGGTCGCGCTCGCCGCCGAGCGCGCCGAACGACTCGCGCAGGCGCTCGCGCATCTGGTCGATCGTCTCGGCCAGCGCGCCGACCTCGTCGCGGAACGGCGAGGAGAGCGGCTCGTCGAAGGCGCCCGCCTCGATCCGCGCCGCGGCTCGTGCGATCCGGCGCAGACGCGCGGCGATCACCATCGCGACGGCGAGGCCGACGAGGCCGCCGACGGCGATCGCGATCAGCGCCGCGTTGAGGATCTGGTTCTGGACGATCCCGAGCTCGCTCAGGAGCTCGGGCCGTTGTGCGTAGGTCACGATCGCGCCCTCGCCGTGCGGCAGGCGGAGCCCGATCACGAACGAGCGGCCCGAGTCGACCGTCGTCACGTAGCGGTCGCCGGCCAGCGCGAGGCGCAGGGCGCGCCGCCCCTCGGGGACGATGCCGAAGTCGACGCCCCGCGAGCCGTCCCCGGTGAGCGGCACGGAGTCCGGCCCGAACACGTAGACCGAGAGGCGGCGGCGCTCGGAGACGATCGGCATCGCGCTCGGCAGGATCCCCTTCTCGATCGCCTTCGAGATCGAGCGGCTCGCCGACACGGTCTGCCCGATTGCGAGCTCCTCGGCGTGATCGTGGAGGGCCGATGCGGCCCCGTGGTTGAAGACCTGGGCGACCGAGAAGGCCGTGAGCGCCGCGATCGCGGCGAAGGTCAACGCGAGCCACCAGCGCATGCTCATCCGGACGCGGCGCACGGAAACAGTATGGCCCGGCTCCTCGGCCACCGCCGGAGCGCGTTAGCGAACCTTCACGAGCGTCTGACGTCTCGCTGACGCGCCTGCGCGACAGTCCAGAGGTGTCGCCGCTCCTGATCGCCGGACGCCTCACGCCCCCGAACGTGCGTCTGCTCGAGGCGGCGCGAGATCTCGGAGCGCAGGCGCGGCTGCTGCCGCCCGAGCTGGCGGGGCGCCGGGCGCGAGGAGGGGAGACGGTGCTCGGCCGCGTCGACGTCAGACCGGGCCTCGACGGCGTCGAGCCCGGCCTCGACGCGCTCCGCGCCCTCGAGCGCTCGGGTGTCGAGGTGCTGAACCGCGCCGACGCGCTTCTCGCCGCGCACGACAAGCTCGAGACCGCGAGCCGGCTACGCGCCGCGGGCCTGCCGCACCCGTGGACGGTGCACGTCCCGCCCGACGGCGGCCTGCCGCCGCTCGACACGCCGGTCGTGCTGAAGCCGCGCTTCGGCAGCTGGGGCACCGACGTCGTCCGTTGCGACACCCCGGCCGAGCTGCGCCGCGAGTTCGCACGGCTCTCCTCGCGCCCGTGGTTCGCGGCCCACGGCCTGCTCGCCCAGGAGCTGCTGCCGCCCCCGGAAGCCGACCTGCGCGTCCTCGTCGCCTGCGGGGAGGTCGTGGGCGCGATCAGCCGCAGGGCGGCGCCCGGCGAGTGGCGCACGAACGTCGCGTTGGGCGGAACGCGCGTTCACGCCGTGCCGCCGCCGGAGGCCCGGCGCCTTGCCGTGGCCGCGGCGGCGGCGATCGGCGCCGACCTCGTCGGGGTCGACCTGCTGCCGACGCCCGGGGGGTGGGTCGTGCTCGAGCTGAACGGGTGCGTCGACTTCAACGAGGAGTACTCGCTCCCCGGCGGCGACGTCTTCGACGACGCGATCGAGCCCCTGCTCTTCCCGTACGTCGCCGAGCTCGCGCAGCGGCTCCGCCCGGTCGAGGACGAGCTGCCGCTGCTCAGCTAGGGAGAGGCAGCAGCACGACGACCTGCTCCAGCTCGTCGTCCAGCGCCTGCCACGGCAGGTCGCTCCACGGGCTGCGGCGGACACGGGCGATGCAGAGGATCGTCCGGTTGCGGGTCTCCGTCGCCCGCCGGAGGTGCAGCAGCATCTCGCGCTCGCGCCGCTTCGCGATCAGTCGTGCCCCGAGCGCCTCGGCGCGGAGCCGTCCCGACATCGCCCGCGTCTCGCGGGCCGCGTCGATCAATGCAACCACGGGCTGAGCTCGCTCTCGATCTCGCGGCAGCCGTGCGGCGCGACGATGCGGCGGCGCAGCTTCCGGTCCTGGACGACGCAGATCGTCGGCACGGTGTCGATGCGAAAGTGCTCCGCGAGGTCGGGCCGCCGGTCGATGGACACGCGCACGAGCTTGAACGTGTCGTGGTTCTGGCGCCGCTGCAGCACCTGGGCGAGATAGCCCTCGACGCGGCGGCAGCGGCCCGAGGACGGCGAGTAGAAGAGGACGAGCTGGGGACGCTCCTCGGTTGCGGTCCTGGCGGCCGGCTGGGGGTGGACGCTCATGCGCCGGTCATCCCCGCCTGCTGCCGCTGGGAAACTCAGTCGGCTCGTTCGGCGCTGACGAGCAGGATGGCGCCGGGGCGGTCGCCGGCCGCGGCGCCCGCGGCGAGCGGTGCGAAGGAGACGACGACGCGCACCCGCCGGCCGCGGCGGTCGTGCCCCTCGAGCTCGAGCTCGGGCTCCTCGCCGGCCGTGAGCAATCGCCGCACCGGCTCGCGCAGACGGTCGACCGGCAGGCCGATGTCGAGGTTGAGCAGGTGCTCGCCCTCGGCCTCGTCGGCGCGCAGGCCCCACAGCTCGGAGGCCTGGCGGCTCCACGCGACGACGCGCAGGTCGGGGTCGACGACGACGACGCCCTGCTCGATGCCGGAGAGCACGGCTCCGAGGAACGCGTTCGCGTGCAGGGTCTCGTCGGTGCGCTCGCGCAGCTCGTCGTTCATCGTCTCGAGCTCCTCGTTGGTCGACTGGAGCTCCTCGTTCAGGGTCTCGAGCTCTTCGTTCGTCGACTGGAGCTCCTCGTTCGTCGTCTCGAGCTCCTCGTTGGTCGACTGGAGCTCCTCGTTCGTCGTCTCGAGCTCCTCGACCGTCGACTGCAGCTCCTCGTAGGCCGTCTCCAGCTCGCGGCGGGCGTGCTCGAGGTCGCCTTCGAGCGCGCGGTGCGCGGTCGCGTCCACGAACGAGACGATCGCGCCGGCGAAGTCGTCGCCCGGAGAGAGCAGCGGCGCCACCTGGACGTCGATCGTGACCCGCTCCTCGCCCTGGCCGATGTGGACGTCCTTGCGGCTGACGACGTGCCGCTTGGAGCGCACCTCGTCGAGCGCCGAGCGGAGGTCGAGCGGCCGGTAGGAGAGCTCGAGCTCGCTCAGCGGGCGGCCGACGTCGCGGATCTTGACGCCGAAGAGGGAGCGCGCCGCCCGGTTGACCGCCGCGACCGTGCCGTCTGCGTCGACGACGAGCTGGGCGACCGGCGCGTGCTCGAACGCCGCCTGGCGGATGTTCTGTTTCGGGTCCTCGGGGGGCGCGGCCGGCAGCGTCCGCGGCAGCCGGAACGGTGCTGTCACGCTGCCGTCCTTGACGAAGATCCGCCGCTTCAGGTCGAACGCCGCGAAGTGGCGGCGTCCGCTCTGGAGCGCCTCCGCCTTGCCGGCGACGAGAAAGCCGCCGCGGCGCAGGGCGAAGGCGAAGTTCCCGAGGATCCGCTCCTGCACCTCGGGGTCGAAGTACATGAGCGTGTTGCGCGAGACGAGCAGGTCGACCCGCGAGATCGGCGGGTCGCGGTGGAGGTCGTTTCGTCCGAAGATGACGTTGCGGCGCAGGTCGCTGCGGAAGGCGAGCCCGTGGGCGGTCGGCTGGAAGTAGCGCTCGCGCAGCTCCGGCGACACCTTCTCCAGTTGCTTCGGCGTGTAGGCGGCGTCGCGCGCCTCGGCGAGCGCGGCGTCGTCGACGTCGGTCGCGTAGATCTTCGCGCGGCGGCGGAACTCGTCCTCGCCGAGCGCCTCCGCCAGCAGCATCGCCACCGTGTACGGCTCCTCCCCGGAGGCGCAGCCGGCGGACCAGACGCGGATCGGCGCCGACTCGTCGCGCTGCTCGAGCAGCGTCGGGATCACCCCGGAGGCGACGGCGTCCCACGTCTCTCGGTCGCGGAAGAAGCCGGTGACGTTGATCAGGATCGTGTCGAAGAGCGACGCGTACTCGTCCGGATGCTGGTCGAGGTACTCCCGGTATGCCTCCCAGTCGGCGGCTCCGACCGCCTGCAGCCGCCTCTTGAAGCGGCGCACGAGCGTCGGCCGGCGGTAGCCGCTGTAGTCGAAGCCGCGCGCGTCGCGGACGTGGCCGAGCAGGAGCTCGAAGGCGGGGTCGGGATCGCTCATCGTCGCGTCCATTCGATCACGGCGGACGCGATCGCGTCGAGGGGGAGCACCTCGTCGACGCCGCCCGCGAGAATCGCGGCTCCCGGCATGCCGAAGTACTCGGAGCTCGCCTCGTCCTGGGCGAGCACGCATCCGCCGGCGTGCCGCACGGCCGCCGCTCCCGCGGCGCCGTCGATGCCGGTGCCGGTGAGGACGACGGCGGCGCAGCGGGGGCCGTGGCTGCGCGCAAGCGAGAGCAGGAGCACGTCGGCGCTCGGCCGCACGTGGTGGACGAGCTCGGAGTCGTCGAGATGCAGGTCGCCGGCGTCGCCGACGAGCACGTGCGCGTCCGGCGGCGCGACGAGGACGGCGCCGGGGCTCAGCGCGTCGCCCTCCTCGGCCTGGCGCACCTCGAGCGAGGTCGCACGGCCGAGGATCTGGGGGAGCAGGCTGCGATGCTGCCGCGCCAGGTGCAGGACGACGAGCACGGCGGCGTCGAGGTCGTGCGGCAGCCCGCCGAGCACGACCTGGAGCGCGTGGACGCCGCCCGCCGATGCGACGATCGCCACCACGTCCGGGCGGCGCAGGTCAGACGGATGGCTCAATGCGGGTCACGAGCACGCGCCGGATCGTCTCGGCCTGCTCGCGGGCGTCCTCGACGAGGTCCTCGTAGCGGCTGCGGCTGGCAGGGGCGTTGCGCGCGCCCGCCCGCTCGGCCATCCGGTCGAGCAGCTCCGCGCGCTCTTCGAGGACGCGCAGCGCCGTCCAGAGCGCGCCCTCGAACACGTCCGACTGCTCCGCGAGCGCGCTCGTCGCCGTGTACGCGTGCCCGGTACGGCAGCGGAAGCGGAGCACGTCGTCCTCGCCGGCCTCCCAGAGGACGCCGCCGCACTCGGGGCACGAGAAGAGCGAGGGCGCGCCCGGCGGCCCGGTGCGCCGGATCGTCTCCGGGTCGAGCGTCGCGTAGGCGGTCTCCGCGGCCATGCCTCTCCCATCGTCGCTCGTTCGCGGCTCGGGGGCGGCGCGGACGGCGGCGACGATCGCGGCCGGGAGCTCCCGGAGCGGCAGGACGCGGTCCGGATGGTCGGCCCGGAGCGCCTCGGTGGGCATGCCGGCGAAGAGTGCGTCCGCCGGGTCCTGGACGAGGACGGTGCCGCCGCGCGAGGCGATGGCGGCGGCGCCGGCAGCGCCGTCGTCGCGGTTGCCGGTGAGCACGACCGCGACCGTCCTCGGGCCGTACTCGAGCGCGGCGCTGCGAAAGAGCACGTCGACGGCGGGCCGCGCACCGTTCTCGCGCGCGCCGCGGGCGAGCACGCAGCGGCCGTCGCGGACGAGCAGATGCCGCCCGGGCGGCGCGACGTGGATCCGTCCGGCGTGGAGCGGCTCGCCGTCGGCCGCGGTCTCGGCCGGCAGCGCTCCGGCGCGGTCGAGGATTCCCGCGAGGCGGCTCTCCGCGTCGGTGGGGAGATGGAGCACGACCGCCACCGCGGCGTCGAGGTCGGGCGGCAGGCCGGCGGCGAGCGTCTGGAGCGCCTCGACCCCGCCGGCCGACGCCCCGACGACGACGATGGCCGAAGCGGGCTCGTCCATCTGCATCGTCTCCCCGGCCCGATCCGGGCAAAAACCGTGTTTCCCGCAGCGGGCGAAGCCTGTAAAATGGAGGTAGGGAATGAAGCCGTCGGAGCAGGAGATCGTGCCGGCCCTGCTACGTCGCGTGCGGCGGGCGCTCGCGGAGGCGGAGCGAGCCGTCGAGCGCTCGCGCACCCTGACGCGCGCCCGCAGCCTCGTCGAGCCCGACGCCCACGTGAGTCGCTGCGCGTGGTGCGGCCGCGCCGCGCTCGGGACCCGCTGGCTGACGCCGGACGAGTTGCCGGCGTTCGTCTCGCGGCGCTCGCTCGACGGAGCGAGCCACGGGATCTGCCCCGACTGCGTCGACGAGCTCGAGCGCGACGGTCGCAGCCATCCGCATCGCCCCGAGCGACGTTTGCCGCCGCCTCCGTCTGCCTAGAGTCGGGATATGCGTGCGCTCGAGCCGGCGGAACGCGAGCTGCTCGACTGGTTCCTCGGGCGCGACACGGCCTGGGCGCGAGCCGCCCGGGAGGCCCTGCGCGACACCGAGGTCGTCGGCGCCTGCGGCTGCGGCTGCGGCACCCTGCAGCTGAGCGTCGATCCGGAGGCCGCGGCAGTCGGGCTGCCCCAGCCGCTGCCCCTCGAAGGCCTCGCTCCGGCGGCGGGAGGCGGCGTCGTCAACGTCCAGCTCTACGTCGAGCCGGCGCGCGCCCTGCTCGAGCTCGTCTGGGCCCCCGAGCCGCCGCAGCCGGTCGCGCTGCCCCGCGCCGGCGAGCTCGAGATCGCGCCTTGGAGCCGCGGCTCGCCGCTCGTTGCCGGCTCCGGCTCCTCTGCGGCCTGAGCTGCTGCTACGGTGTCTGCACGGACGGCAACGGGTCGTCCCGTGAGATTCAGGTTCCGTTCCTCCTCAGGAATTCGAGTCTGCGTCTCGAATCCGAACTCGAGGAGTCGAACAACCAATGTCAGAGTCGTTTCGCGCGCTCGGCGTGAGCGAGGAGGTCGAGCAGGCGCTCGCCTCCCGCGGCATCGTCGAGCCGTTCCGCATCCAGTCCCTCGTCGTCCCCGACGCGATCGCCGGCCGCGACGTGCTCGGCCGGGCCCCGACCGGCTCGGGCAAGACGCTCGCCTTCGGGCTGCCGCTCGTCGAGAAGATCACCCCCGACGAGCACGCTCCGGCCGCGCTCGTGCTCGTGCCGACGCGGGAGCTCGCGCTCCAGGTGACCGAGGAGCTCTCGCTGCTCGGCGCGCCCAAGGGACTGCGGGCCGAGGCCGCGTACGGCGGCGCCCCGGTCGCGGCACAGGCGAAGCGCCTCGAGAACGCGCACCTCGTCGTCGCGACGCCCGGGCGCCTGCACGACCTCGTCCAGCGCCGTCTGATCAACCTCGACCGGATCCGCATCCTCATTCTCGACGAGGCCGACCGGATGCTCGACATGGGCTTTCTGCCGCAGGTCGAGCGGATCGTCCGCCGGCTCCCGGCGAAGCGTCAGACGATGCTCTTCTCGGCGACGCTCGACGGCGAGGTCGGGGAGCTCGCGCGCCAGTACACGCTCAACCCCTCCCGTTTCGAGGCCGACCTGCCGTTGCAGCACTCGCACGGCGACGTCGCGCACGAGTTCGTCGCGGTCACGGCGGCCGACAAGCTCGACCGCCTGATCGAGCTGCTCGAGGCGGAGCGCGGCCTCGCCCTCGTCTTCGTCCGCACGAAGCGCGGCGCCGACCGGCTCGCGACGAAGCTGCGCGGGCGCGGGGTGGAGGCCGCCGCGATGCACGGCGACCTGACCCAGGGCGCGCGCGAGAAGGCGCTCGAGCGCTTCCGCAGCGGCAAGGTCACGACGCTCGTCGCCACCGACGTCGCCGC
>Ga0075272_1000250_pt1 | contig 12062 bp, 8 predicted proteins | sample SF_Rice_5C_0N_40_FD_69776 | JGI IMG/M metagenome (GOLD analysis project Ga0075272, IMG submission 69776) | Rice paddy soil microbial communities from Twitchell Island, California, USA - SF_Rice_5C_0N_404 | ecosystem: Environmental > Terrestrial > Soil > Paddy field/soil | place: USA: Twitchell... | reverse complement strand
TCGGCGAGGATCAGGACACTGTGTCCGTCCGGAAAGATCCATTCGTCGTATTGCGGTTTGATGTTGACTTTCCGGATTCCAGCGATCTTCTTCAGGCCGGCCATGTCGATCTCATTGTCGAAATGACCGATGTTGCCGACGATGGCTTTGTCCTTCATCTTCGCCATGTGCGCGGCAGTGATGATGTCGCGGTTCCCGGTGGCCGTAATGAAGATGTCGGCGGTCTCGATCACGCTGTCCAGCCGTCGCACCTCGAAGCCTTCCATCGACGCCTGTAGCGCACAGATCGGATCGATCTCCGCGACCACGACACGCGCGCCCTGGCCCCGTAATGCCTGCGCACAGCCCTTCCCCACTTCGCCGTAACCGCAGATCACCGCGACCTTCCCGGCGATCATGACGTCCGTGGCACGGTTCAAACCGTCGATGACGGAGTGCCGGCATCCATAGATATTGTCGAATTTCGATTTAGTCACCGAATCATTGACATTGATGGCCGGAAACAGCAGCGTTCCGGCTTCCATCATCTGATACAGGCGATGGACCCCGGTCGTCGTCTCTTCGGAGACGCCCTTCATGTTCGCCGCGATCCGCGTCCAGCGCTGCGGATCGCGGGAGATCTCCTTGCGCAGCAGCTCGAGGATCACACCCCATTCTTCCGGCTCTTCGCTCGGATTGAACTTCGGCACGTTCTTCTTCGCCTCGCAGGCCACACCCTGATGCACCAGCAGCGTCGCGTCGCCGCCGTCGTCGACGATCAGCGTCGGCCCGGTCCCGTCCGGCCACATGAGGGCCTCGGACGTACACCACCAGTACTCCTCGAGCGTCTCCCCTTTCCAGGCGAAGACGGGGATCCCTTTGGGGTCCTCGATCGTGCCGCCGCTCTCCGGGCGCCCGACCACCACAGCCGCGGCGGCATGGTCCTGCGTCGAGAAAATGTTGCAGCTCACCCAGCGCACGTCCGCACCGAGGAGGGCGAGCGTCTCGATGAGCACGGCGGTCTGCACGGTCATGTGCAGCGATCCCATGATGCGCGCGCCCTGGAGCGGGTTTCCCGAGGCGTACTTCTCGCGAAGGGCCATCAGGCCTGGCATCTCGTGCTCGGCGAGGCGGATCTCCGCACGGCCGAGCGTCGCCAGGGCGAGGTCTTTGACTTTGTATGGAGTGCGGCCCGCATTGCGTGCCGCTTCGAACCTGTGTGTTATTTCGAGCGTCGTAGCCATATTCGGGGCGGATTGTACACTTACCGCGCCATGATCCGACACGCACTCGCCGTCACACTTCTGTTCGCAACCGCCGTCGCCGCACAGCAGGTGCAGACCACCCCTCCGAAGCCGACGCTGCGGGAACTGACCATCGAACGCATCTTCGATCCCAAGCAGCGCGTTGCCTTCTCCGGCACGCCGCAGCGAGGATTCGTCTGGCTGGACGACACCACGGTGACGTGGCCGCGGACGAACGACAAGGAGGAGGTCGTCGAACAGGTGGTCCTCAATACAGAGACGGGGAAGACGCGCGTGCTGTTCGATGCGGCGAGACTCGAAGCCGCGGCACAGAAGATCGCCGGCGTGACCGCGGAGGAAGCGAAGAAACTGACGCAGCAGCGGCGCTGGAACTTCAGTCCCGACAAACGCAGCGTGGTCCTGACCGTAGGCGACGATTTGTACCTGTATGCGTTCGGCTCCGGCGCATTGACGCGGCTCACTTCCTCGCCGGGGCTGGAGGAAGAAGCGACGTTCAGTCCGGACGGCAGAAGCATCGCCTTCGTGCGCGATCACAATCTGTACGTCATCGATCCGGCCACGCAGCGCGAGCGGCAGCTCACGACCGATGGAGGTCCGGACGTCTATGACGGCGTCCTCGACTGGGTCTATTCGGAGGAGGTCTACGGGCGCGGGCACTTTCGCGCGTATTGGTGGAGCCCCGATTCCTCGCACATCGCCTACATGCAGCTCGACGAGCACCCGGTACGCCGATTCACCATCGTCGACCACATCCCGACGATGCAGCGGCTCGAGGAGGAGCTCTATCCGAAGGCCGGGTATCCGAATCCCGTTGCCCGCCTCTACACCGTCGTGGCCAGCGGCGGGACTCCGCAGCAGATCGACACCGAACGGTACACCGGCGGCGATTTCCTGATCGTCTCCGCCGGCTGGACCCCCGACAGTTCGAACGTGGTCTATCAGATCCAGGACCGCGAACAGACGTGGCTCGATCTCGACATCGCTCCAATACACGAGGGAGCTCCGCGCACGCTCTTCCGCGAGACGACGAAGGCGTGGGTGGAACCGAGCCCCGAACCGGTGTGGCTCAAGGATGGCAGTTTCCTCTGGCTCAGCGAGCGAAGCGGCTACAAGCATCTCGATCACGTTGCCGCCGACGGCAAGCTCGTGAAGCAGATCACCGACGGTCCCTGGGAAGTGCGCGAGCTCCACGGAATCGATCCGCAGAACGAATGGATCTATTTCTCCGGCACCGAGCGGAGCATTCTGGGCACCGATGTCTACCGCATTCACCTCGACGGAAGCAGCATGACGCGGCTCTCCCGGGAGCCTGGACAGCATGTCGCCTCGTTCAGCCCCTCGATGACGCGCTATATCGACTCCTGGAGCGACATCCAGACGCCGCCACAGGCGTTCCTGGACCGCGCCGACGGAACGCGCCTGCGGGTCGTCGAGGCCAACGACGTGCCGGCATTGCGCGACTACCGGATGTCCAAGCCGGAGTTCCTGCAGGTGAAGACGCGGGACGGGTTCGTCATGGAAGCGATGATGATCAAGCCGCCGGACTTCGATCCGTCGCGGAAGTATCCGGTCTTTGAATACACCTACTCCGGCCCGCACGCGCAGATGGTGCGCGACGCCTGGCGCGGCCCCGAGTATCTATGGTGGCAGCTGCTCGCGGGGCGGGGCATGATCGTCTGGGTCTGCGACAACCGCACGGCCAGCGGCAAAGGAGCCGTGTCGACGTGGCCGGTCTATCAGCATTTCGGCGTGCTGGAGCTGCGCGACCTCGAGGACGGCCTCCACTGGCTGACCTCCCAGCCGTACGTCGACGGATCGCGCGTGGTGCTCTCCGGGTGGAGCTTCGGCGGATTCATGACCAGCTACGCCCTGACGCACAGCACGATGTGGTCGGCGGGCATCTCCGGCGGGACGGTGGCCGACTGGCATGACTACGACACGATCTACACCGAACGCTACATGCTCATGCCGCAACACAATGCGAGCGGGTACCACGACAGCTCGCCGCGCTTCGCGGCGAAGGACCTGCACGGCCATCTGCTCCTGCTGCACGGCACCATCGACGACAACGTGCACATGCAGAACACCATTCAGTTCATCTATGAGCTGGAGAAGGCCGGGAAGCTCTTCCGCCTCGTGGTCTATCCGAAATCGCGGCATGGCATCACCGATCCGCTGCTGGTCGAACAGATGCGCAGGACGATGCTGGAGTTCATCGAGCAGAACGTGCTCGACGCGCCGGCGACGGCGCGCTGAGCCGCCCCCTCAGGAGCGCGTCTCTTCGAGCTCCTCGTGCAACTCCACCGTGTCGGGGGGGAGCCGCTCGCGGAGCCAGATGCGCTCCACGATGGGATACGCGGCGGCGATCGGAAGTGCGACCACCGCGCCGATCACCCCCTGCAGGACCGCTCCGGTGGTCATCGCCAGGATGACCGTCAGCGTCGACAGCCGCATCCGCCGGCCGTAGATGCGCGGCACCAGCACGTAGGCCTCGATGCCGTGGTACAGCAGGTATGCGCCGGCTACGATGAGCGCCCGCGCCGGCGAGACGAGCAGTGCCACCACCGTCGCCAGCATGGCCATGATGATGGTCCCCACGACGGGGATGAAATCGAACAGAAACGCGAGCACCGCCAGGACGATCGCGAGCGGAATGTGCAGGACGGTGAGCACGACCAGGACGTAGGACCCGCAGACGGTCGCGGCGATCGTCGAGCCGCGCAGATACGACCGAACGACCTCCGACACTTCGGCGCAGGTGCGGTCGACACGCCTGCGATTTCGCGCGGGGACGAAATCGACCAGCCATGCGTAGACCCGCCGCCCCTCCACCAGCAGATAGATGGCGATCACGTACACCAGGACCACCGCCGTGACCCCCTCGACCACCGCCCTGCCGCCCGCCCCGGCCGCCGCCGTCTGCCGCCGCTGCCATTCGGAGAGCACGTGCTCCAGAAACGGACCGGCGGCCGGAATGATGGCCGTGATTCGCTGCACGATCGATGGCAGGCGCCGGACCATCGCCGCGACCTGGTGCACCATCACCGGTCCGACAAAGCCGGCGAGGAGTCCGACCACGACCACAATCAGCACCGCCACCGCGAGCGCGCCGAACGGACGGGCGATCCGATGCCGTTCCATCAGCACGACCAGCGGATCGAGGGTGACCGCGATGATCACCGCCACGAACACCATCAGGATCAGCGGCCAGGCCTTGACGATGACCGCCCCCAGCAGGACGGCAAAGCCGACCTTGATCAGAGTGGCGAACGGGATCCGGAGCTGCGTACCGCCGGGCACGCCTCAGGACAATGCAAAAGACTTGACCGAGACGGATCGATCCTCACTCCTCGAGCCGGAACCCGACCTTGATCTTCACCTGGTACTGCGAGACTTTCCCTTTTTCGATCCGGCCGCGCATCTCCGTGACCTCGAACCAGTCCATGTTGCGCAGGGACTTCGAGGCCCGCTTCACTCCCTCCGAGACTGCTTCGGCGAACGATGCTTCCGAAGTGCCGACGATTTCCACGAGCTTGTAGACTCGGTTCTGAGCCATGGCTTGCCCTCCTCGGCGGTATTATGGTTCGACGACGACAAGATCGGGGTGTGTGGAATGAGAGCGGTCAAGAGCGATCGCGTGAAACGGCAGCTCCTGCGCGAGGCAATCACTGACAACGTCGAGACGATGCGAGGATTGCCGCCGCAACGCGTCTGGACCGCGCCGCGGAAGAGCCGCGGCTGGCTCTGGCCCGCATCGCTGGTCCTGATTCCGCTGGCTCTGCTCGGCTCGAGCCATTTTCTGTCCGCGGGACGCGCGCCAGCCACCGCCGCGCCCACCCCCGCCCTCGTTCGTCCGGCCTTCAAAGCGGCGGCGCTCGAGCCCGCGCCGCTCCCCGATCCGAGGATCGATTCCATCGAGCCGGTGAAGGCCGCAGCCTTTCCGCTGGCGGTCCGTCGGGTCGTGCTCGACGCCGGCCACGGCGGCACCGATCCCGGCGCCTCCGCGGGCCCGCTGACGGAGAAAGACATCACGCTCGACATCGTGGAGCGCCTGCGTAGCCTGCTGCAACGAGGCGGGTTCGACGTCGTCATCACGCGAACGGACGACCGCCTGATCCCGCTCCGCGAACGGGCCCGCATGGCCAACAGTTCCGGGGGCGACATCTTCGTGTCGGTGCACGTCAACTCCATCCGCGATCACCGCATCAGCCACGGCGTGGAGACGTACTACCTCGGTCCGACGAAGGATCCGCTGCTGACCCGTCTGGCGGCGGAGGAGAACGGCACGTCCGGGTATTCGATCGCCGATCTGCGGCAGCTTCTCGACCGTGTGTACGCCGACGTGCGCCGCGACGAATCGCACCGGCTGGCCGACGACCTGCAGCAGCAGCTCTTCACCGGTCTCCGCGGCAACGACCCGGGACTGGAAAACTGGGGCGTCAAACGGGCGCCTTTCATCGTCCTCGTAGCCACCGACATGCCCGCCGTGCTGGCGGAAGTGGGATGCCTCTCGAACGACCGCGAGGCCGCGATGCTGCGGCGGCCCGACTACCGGCAGCAGATTGCGGAGGCGCTGTTCCACGGGATCGGCGCCTACGCCAGGAAAGGAACCTAGCGCATGGCCAGCAGTGACGTGCTTCACGTCGGAATCGACCTCGGAACCTCCCGCAGCTCGATCTCCGCCTCGAACGGCGAACGGTTCGTCGTCGACAGCTTCGTTGGATGGCCCGCCGACATGGTGGCCAGAAAAATCCTCAAGCGGTCGGTCCTCATCGGGCACGAGGCAGTGACCAACCGGACCATGCTCGACCTGCACCGGCCGCTCGAACGCGGACTGCTCAAAGAAGGATCGGAAAAGGATGTCGAGGCCGTCCGGGAGCTGCTGCGCCATCTTCTCGGACTGGTCGGGGTGAAGAAGAACGGGAAGGTCGAGGCGGAGAACGTTCGAGCCGTCGTCGGCGTCCCCGCGGCCGCGCTGCGGACCAACAAGCAGTATCTGCGCAACTCGATGAAGGGGGTGGTCGACAGCCTGATGATCGTCTCCGAGCCGTTCGCCGTGGCCTACGGTCTCAACGCGCTGCTGCACACGATGATCATCGATATCGGCGCCGGCACTACGGACTTCTGCGTCATGCGCGGCCGCTATCCGAGCGAGGAAGACCAGCGCACGCTGACCGTGGCGGGCGACTCGATCGACACGCACCTGTTCAATCTCATCCGCGAGCGCTATCCCCAGGCGAACATCACGCTCTTCATGGTGCGTGAGTGGAAGGAGAAATACAGCTTCGTCGGCGAGGCGCCGCAGCGGGCCATCGTCACCGCGCCGGTCAAGGGCGTTCCGACGGAGCTCGACATCACCAAGGAGATCCGGACCGCCTGCGAGACGATCCTCCCGCCGGTGGTCGAGACGATGCTCGATCTGCTGTCGCGCGTGGAACCGGAGTTCCAGGAGCGCGTGCGCAACAACATCATTCTTTCCGGCGGCGGTGGGCTGATTCGCAACCTCCCCCGGGCGCTCGAGGACGCGCTCCGTCAGGTCGGCGGCGGAAAGGTCACGTACATGGAGGATCCGGTGTTCGTCGGGTCCGACGGCGGACTGGCGCTCGCGCTCGACGCCCCCGACTCCGACTGGGAACGGCTGTCGGCCTGACGTGCGCGGCGTGCTCCTGACCGCCGGCATCGTCCTGCTGATCCTCTACCTCTACGCGCAGATCGTCCGGCGGACCTCGATGTTCTACCCGTCGCGGTACCCGGTCGGGAACTGGAACGCCGAGTCGTATGCGGTCCACCCGCAGGAAATCGCGTTCCGCTCGGATCACCACACGCTGCACGGCTGGCTCTTCGAAGGGTCGCCGGCTGCGGGGCGGCCCTCCATGATCTGGTTCCACGGCAATGCCGGCAACATCACCGACCGCGCACCGATGGCGGCAGAATTCGCCCGGCGGGGGATCTCCGCATTGCTGTTCGACTGGCGCGGGTATGGAAAGAGCGAGGGGACGCCGACGGAGTCGGGGCTGTACCACGATGCACTCGCCGCAACCGACTTCCTGCTGCAGGCCCGCGGCGGCGGCGAGATCGTGGCGTACGGCGAATCGCTCGGCGGACCATACGCCGCGTACGTGGCCGCGCATCGGCAGGTCCGCTGCGTGGTGATCGAGAACTCCATGCCCTCGCTGGCGGCGATGGCCAGCGCCCTCTACCGGCCGTTCCCCATGGGCATCTTCGTCCCATGGGCCCTCACCACCACGCGCTGGCTCAACCGCGCCGGCGTGCCGGTGCTGGTGATGCACGGAAAACGCGATCCGGTCATCCCGTTCGAGCTCGGGCAGCAGCTCTACGAAGGCCTGCACGTGCCGAAGACGATGTTCGTCTCCGAAACGGCGGGGCACTGCGAGATTGCCACGGCCGAGCCGGAGCGCTACTACGATACCGTCGTACGCTTCATCGCCTCGCCTACTTCACAAACGCGGTGAAGTCCGTCTGCCCCGTCATGCTGCCGAAGGCGCTGGTGAACTGCTTGACCGTTCCGTTCGTCGTGTCGGTGAGAGTCACCTCGATGCGGAGCGGCGTCGCGGTGCCGTACAGCACGGCGATCGTCGGATGCCCCTGCGCGTCGGTGTTCCCCTGGTCGAGCATCTTCAGCAGAAGCTCGATGTTGTTGGCGCTGTTGAAGTAGAAGAACGCGGTTTCGTAGTTCGCGCTGCCGAACCCGGTCACCGGCTTGACCAGAGCCGCCGTGTCCACGGGGTTGTTGTCGAACGCGTTCCGATACCGCACCGTCGCCTTGAACCTGCCGTTCAGCAGGCATGCGGTGTTGGCGTCGGGAACGCAGGGCAACGGCTGGGAACCGCTGCCCGGCGACAGCCACTGCTGGATGAAGCCGTATGTGTTCGAGAACGCCCCGTCGACGATGTAGTTCGAAGCGTCACAGCCGGCCTCGGGAGTCGCTCCACACGCCCCGAGCAACTGACCGACGACGTACCCTCCGGCCAGAATCGCCGGCGAACCGGAGCTCCCGGGATACGTGCCGCCCTGCAGATAGTCGGAGTAGACGTAGTCCGGACGGTCGCGGCCCGTGCACGTCCCGCTGGAAGGGTCGACGGTGGTGCTGGAGAACATCTGCGGAAAGATCGTGTCCGATGGAACGGGATGCGAGATCCGGTACAACGTCGCGCCCGCCTGGACCGGGTTGGGGTCCCAACCGAGGAGAAAACGTCCCGCGGGGATCCCGCTCAACTTCAGGAATGTGAAATCCGACGACGTCGAGGTGGCCAGCAACTGCGCCCCGTTCACATGAGGCGCGGTCTGCAGGTTGTACGAGCCGTTGCAGCTCGCGGTTTGAAAATCGAAGAAAAACTCGGCGGAGGTCGCCGTGTTCTGATCGCTGAAGCAGTGATTCGCGGTCAGAAAATAGGGCGTACCATCGCTGTTCCGGTTGTTCAGCAGGCCGCCGCTGCACAAACCGATCGTCGTCGACGACTCCGGCCATTCGATGTGCGCCACCGCGGCCCGCGCCGAGGCAATCGACGGAAACGTCGCGGAAGCGACACAGGTCGAGTCGACCAGGCAGCTCGGCGTGTCCTGTGGCTGCAGGGCCGCCGCCTGCGCACCGAAGATCTGCGCGACCTCGCGGATGGCGAACGAAAGCGGAGTCGCTCCCAGCGACGACACCGGCGCTTCGACATCGAGATACACGACCTCGCCGTCGACCGATGGCGTCCACACGTTGCCTCGGGAGTCGATCAGCTCGCTCCCGCACCCCGTCTCGCCGCCCGAGGTCCCATACACCCAGAGGACCGTTCCTTCGGGGAGATGTACGTTTTCCAGATGCAGGCGGATTCGCTGCGCCCCTTCCACCTTCACCATCGTGCTCCAGAGGATCGTGCCGTGATCGGAGAGCGCGACGACGCCGCGGCCGAACGGGGCTGCCGTTTTTGCAGCGACCGGCCCCGCCAGCCGAAGATCGATCGCATCCGGCAACTGGCGCATGAACCCGACGTGGGCGGGTTCGCGGCCGCCGCGGTTCCACTCGCGGAGCGCCTCGATCTTCTCCGGGACCGTCGTTTCGGCGGGCGGCAGGACGGTCGCCGGAACCATCGCCGCACGCAACGCCAGCCGCGGGGCTGCGGGATACGACTTCATCCCGACCGCTCCGCGCACGAACAGCGGCTCGACGGCGAACACGTTGACGCAGAAAAGGCTCACGAGCATCAAACTGAGGCGTTTCATGGTTCCCCCCGATTTCGTTGTTGCTGTGAGACCGATTCTGCGCGCACGCGGCCGCCTCCGCCAGCCCGCCGCCGGCACGGTATGATGATCGGTTATCGATGCCCTTCGCCTGTATCCGCTGTCATTCTGAGATCGACAAATCCTTCAAGGCATGCCCGCACTGCGGGGAACCGGTCACCGATTTTCTGCGCAAGTATCTCGAAGAACCGGTCGACGGGAAGTACCGGATCCTGGAGCGTCTCGGCGCGGGAGGGATGGGCGAGGTCTACAAGGTCGAGCACATCTTCCTGCGCGCCATCCGCGTCATCAAGGTCATCCGCCCGCAGATCTCCGAAACCGAGGACGCCCACGAGCGCTTCCTGCGTGAGGCGCAGCTGGCGACGCGCATCCAGCATCCGAACGTTGCCACGCTGCACGATTTCTCTGAGCTGCCGGACGGCTCGCATTACATGGTTTGGGAGTTCATCGAGGGCGAAAACCTCGCGCAGATGATGCACTCCCGGGCCCTGCTGCCCGCGCACGAGGCCATCAGCCTCACGCAGCAGGCTCTCGCCGGACTGGAAGCCATCCACCGCGCCGGGATCGTTCACCGTGACATCAGCCCCGAGAACCTGATGATCACCACCGATGGGCAGGTCAAGATCATCGATCTCGGCGTGGCGAAATCGGAGGAAGGCGACTATGCCGTCACCCGCACCGGCATCTTCGTCGGGAAGTTGCGCTACGCCTCTCCCGAACACCTCGGCTTCCTGCCCGAGGGAGCGAAGATCGACGGCCGGGCAGACCTCTACTCCATGGCCGTCGTGCTGGTGGAGATGCTCACCGGCAAGCCGCCCTTCGAAGCGACCTCGCCGCATCAGTACATCCTCCACCATTCGCGCGACACGACAGTCCCGCCGCTCGATCTCTCGAAGATCCCCGGTGGCACCTGGATGCAGGAGGTGCTGGCGAAGGCATTGGAACGCGATCGCGACAAGCGGTTCGCGACGGCGCGGGAGTTCTCGGACGCCCTGGAAACGGTGAAACTGAAACTGCCGACGCAGGAGGACGAGACCGTGCGCATCCCCGCGGCCGCTGGCCCTGCCGCCCCGACCCTGCGCACTCCCCTTCCCGCCGCGCCGACCGCCGCGGGGACGATCCGCACCGCGCCACCCGCCCCGCCGTCCGCGCCGTCCCCCGCACCTCCCCCGCCGGCCGCGCCGACGATCATCGAGCGCGCGCCGCGGGGAAACAACACTGCGCTCGCGGTCTTTCTGGCCGTGCTCGTCGTGATCGTCGCCGCGGCCGCATTCGCCGTCTGGCACTTCTGGCCCCGACGCACAGCGACCGTGGCCGCGAATGCCACTGCACCGGCGGCAACCGCGACCGCGGCGCCGCGATCGTCGAACCCGGCGACGGCAACGGTCGATGTCGCTCCTCCGACGGCGACCGTCGCCGCTCCGGCAGCCGCGCCGCAGACGGTCGTGGAGACGGAATCGACGGCGGCGAAAACGACGGAGCTTGCGGCGGCCACCCCGCCGAAAAAGACTCCGGCCGTGACCGCAGAACACCACACGACGACATCCGCCGCGCCGCAGCCGAACCCGCAGCCGCCGCCCGAGGTCGCCGCAGCCGACATCGATGCGACGGCGACGTTCACCGAGGGGAACGACTCGTCGCGGAATGACGACGCGGTCGCATTCGCGCACAAGCGGCTGAGCGGCGTGACGCGCGTGTCGCTCGACGCCCGGGGCGACGCCGACCTGGTCAAGCAGCTCACCGATTCACTGAAGAGCCTCGGATTGACGATCACCGACGGCGCGGACGTGCAGATCCGCTTCTACGGCACGGTCAAGCATTTCCGCTTCGGCAGGAAGCAGCGCTCGGCGGAAGCGACGATCGTCAGGAACGGACATCCCATCTTCAAGTACGAGATGAAGCCGGAGGAGTACCGGGTGGGCGACGACCCGGCGGAGGCGTTCGTCCGCGTGCTCAGCGATCTCTTCGCGCGGTGAAGGCGCGCGGCGTTCAGCTCTCGACCAGCGCGCGCAACTGGCGCGAGGCGACGGTGAGCATCGCCAGATCGAGCGCGGTGGCGTTCCGGAAGTCGACCAGCGTCTGATCGATCCGTTCGACCACGTGGCCTCGCTCCGCCAGCCAGGCGTCGACCGGATCGCGCGCGCCGTCAGTCTCACCGATGACGCGGGACGCGAGGATGCTCTGGTAGCTGAACAGGTCGTCGATGACCGCGGCCACTGCGGCCTTCTGCCACGGCGTCTCGGCTGCGATCGAGTTCCCGGCGGAGCGCAGCCGGTCCAGCCCGAAGCGGGCGCCGAGGCCGAAGTAGACGAGCGCCACCTCCTCGACTTTCCGGCCGCTCCGCGCCAGATGGACGATGTCCAGAGCCGCGCTCATCACCCCGAGGCTGGCCACGCGATAGGCGAGGTGCTCGGGGATGCCGCTGGTTTCGAGCTCTCCCTGTCGCGTCTCGAGATTCGCCAGCAGCAGCGCCGGCAGGACGTCGTGGAGCTTCGCGGCGAGGATCTCGATGCACGGACGGAACTCGGCGACGCAACGGGTGATGTCGAGCTTTTCGTATCCGCTGCGCAG
>Ga0075272_1000249_pt1 | contig 12079 bp, 11 predicted proteins | sample SF_Rice_5C_0N_40_FD_69776 | JGI IMG/M metagenome (GOLD analysis project Ga0075272, IMG submission 69776) | Rice paddy soil microbial communities from Twitchell Island, California, USA - SF_Rice_5C_0N_404 | ecosystem: Environmental > Terrestrial > Soil > Paddy field/soil | place: USA: Twitchell... | reverse complement strand
TCTCGCGATGGCCGACGTCGTCGTCCGTCAGAGTGTCGCGACCGGAGGGAAGGTCTCCGTCGGGATCGAGCTCGGGATCCGCCACCGCATCGGACTGCAGACGCTGTTCTACGCGGGGATGGGGTCGGAGGTGGCGGGCGAGCGCGACCGGGTTCAGTATCGGGGGCTGCTGGGCCTCACGCACACGTTTTGAGTTAGGAGGCGCGGACCATACGCGTCGTTATACGGGACGCGGGCGGCCGGCCGGCGGGCGCAACGTACGCCACGGTACGCCTTGCCCGCCGGCCCGGCCGCCCGCGCGCGTCTTCCAACACGTCTGGCCGCGCCTTGATGTCGACTCACTGGAGAACGCCTGCGCGCCGCAGCTGCACAACTCTTGAACCGAGGAACGTGACTCAGTTGCCAATTCGGTAAGGCGCGGACAGACGAGAGTGAGACGTATGCGGGTCGGGCGCGGCGTCACAGTGAGGCGACCGCAGTGCAGTCGTCCCCGCGAAAGCGGGGACCCAGTTTGGATTACTCGCAACCTTCGGCTGCTCGGATTCTTCGAATTCCCTACCGTTGGCGGGAATGACAAGAAGAAAGCATACGCCTCGGGACGCGGCGGCCTTCCCGCATCCCACCTCGCTCGCGTCTCGCCGCGCCTCAACGCCGTTTGCTCAAACGAGGCGGAGGCCGCTCCCCGATCGAGAACCCTCAAGGCGCGGTCAGACGTGCCGGAAGACGGCTTCGGGCGCGTGAAGTCAGCCGCCCCCGCAGATTCCGGTGCCCTTCGCATCGCGGGGGACCCTGCGCAAAGTAACCGAGCGCAGGTCCCGCGATGCGGGAGCGGGAGCGTCGGCGAGGGGGTGGCGAGTTCGCGGTCGAGTCGCTCGTTCGACGAGCCGCGAACCCGTCACGCGCTCCCGGTCCCCGAGCCAGCTCCCGCGACGGTTAGGCGTACCGAGGCGTACGTCGAGCCGCGGGCCGGGCGAACGCGCCCGTCCGGATCGATGTATGGTCCGCGCCCGATCCCCCTACTTCTTGCCGAAGAGGAGCCAGAGCAAAGCCCCCCCCAGCGGGAAGAACACGACCAGGAGGATCCACAGCACCTTGCGCGCGGTCGATCGGCCGCTCTCGACGATCTGGAGGATCGCGTAGATGTCGAGGACGAGCACGAGGAGCGACGCGCAGCCGTAGACGCGGCCGAACGTGAAAGCGAGCGGAAGCGGCATCTTCTTCCTCCTGCGGAATTTCGGTATCCTACCCCGGCTCTTCCGTCGAAAGGATTTGATCGCATGATCCGAGAAATGCTCTCGCCCGAGAATCGCGACTGGATCGAGCGCGCGAAGGAGTGCGCCGAGAAGTACGTCGCGCCGCATGCCGCCGAATGGGACCGCACGGCCGAGTATCCGTGGTCCGCCGTCGAGGGACTGAAGAAGTACGACCTGTTCAAGGTCTGGATTCCGAAGGAATACGGCGGAGCCGGCGGCGGCGTGCTGAACCTCTGCCTCGTCGTCGAGGAGCTCTCCAAGGTCTGCGGCGGCTTCGGCGTGCTCTACGCCGTCAACTCCCTCGGTTCGTTCCCGATCATCCTCGGCGGGACGGAGGAGCAGAAGCACGAGTGGCTCCCGAAGATCGCCGCGGGCGAGAAGTTGATCGCCTTCGGGCTCTCGGAGAAGAAGTCGGGCTCCGACGCCGGGTCGCTCTCCTGCCGCGCCGAGCGGCAGCCGGACGGCTCGTATCTCGTCAACGGCGAGAAGAAGTGGAACACGAACGGCAACGCCGCCTCGCTCTACACGGTCTACGCTTCGACGAACCCGGAGCGCGGGTCGCGCGGCATCACCGCGTTCCTCGTCGAGAAAGGCCATCCGGGCTTCCGAATCGGGAAGAAGGAAGATCTCATGGGGATCCGGTGCGTGCCGGTCCACGAGCTGCATTTCGAGAACTGCTCCATCCCCGAGCGGCAGATCCTCGGAGGGAAGGAAGGGGGCGGCTTCGCCAACGCCATGATGACGCTCGACCGCGCGCGCCCGGCCGTCGCGGCGCAGGCCCTCGGCCTGGCCCAGGGCGCGCTCGACCTCGCGATCCGCTACACGCGCGACCGCCAGCAGTTCGGGCAATCCGTCGCGTCGTTCCAGGGAGTCCAGTGGATGCTCGCCGACATGGCCACACGGATCGAGGCCGCGCGCCAGCTGATCTACGCCGCGGCCTCCGCGATCGACGGCGGGGTCAAGGGCTTCAGCAAGTACTCCGCGATGTGCAAGGTCTTCGCGACCGACGTCGCGATGGAGGTCACGACCAACGCGGTTCAGCTCTTCGGCGGCTACGGCTACTGCAAGGACTACCCGATCGAGAAGTACATGCGCGACGCCAAGATCACGCAGATCTACGAGGGGACCAACCAGATTCAGAGGCTGGTCATCGGCAGGGCCATTACCAAAGAAGCCGCCGGCTAGAGCAAGGCGCGGACCATACGGGCCGTTATACGCGTCCGTAGCACCCGCCGGCGGGATCAACGTACGCCCCGGTACGCCTCACCCGCCGGCCGGGTGCTCCGAACGCGTCTTCCAACCCATCTGGCCGCGCCTCACGATCATGCCAACAGGGTGATGCCTCGCATTTTCGCTCTTCGATCGGTGAATCAGACGACCCGGTCGCCATCGTCGCTTGCCGCGAGTTAAGCGGCGCGGCGTGCCGCGACCGCTTCAACGATGCGGCAAACCAACGTTGCTAAACTGTCATCCGATGCCGGTCATCGACGCTCACCTGCACGTCCAGCCGCACGACGAGTTCAACGCCGAATCGAGGACGTTCATCGAGAGCGGCCGCCGGGATCTGGAGCGGTACTCCCGAATCGAGCGATCGCCGGACGAGTTGCTCCGTTTCTTCGACGAGCAGGAGATCGAGGCCGGCTGCCTCATCAACTATGTCGCGCCCGACACCCTCGGCCTTTCGGAGAACGTCAACGCGTGGATCGTCCGCTACTGCCGAGATCACCGTGATCGCCTGATCGCGGTCGGCTCCGTGCATCCCCGCTTCTCGAAAGACGCCTACGGCGACACGCGGCGGCTGTTCGACTCGGGGATCCGCATGATCAAGCTCCATCCGCCCCACCAGCTCTTCTCGCCCAACGACTACCTCGGGCGCAACGAGATGCTCGCCGGGATCTACCGCGCGGCCGAGGAAGCTCGCGTCCCCGTCATGATCCACACGGGAACGTCGACGTTCCCGTCCGCGCGCAACCGCTTCGCCGACCCGATGGCGATCGACGACGTCGCCGTCGATTTCCCGAACCTTCCGATCGTCCTCGCGCATTCGGGGAGGCCTCTCTACGGCGAGACGGCGTTCTTCCTCGCGCGCCGGCACCCCAACGTCCGCCTCGAGCTCTCCGGCATCCCGCCGAAGAAGCTCCTCGAGCACCTGCCGCGGCTCGAGGAGGTCGCGGGCAAGACGCTGTGGGGGACCGACTGGCCGTCACCCGGGATCGTCTCGCCGTCCGCCAACGTCGCCGCCTTCCGCGCGCTGCCGCTCTCGGACGCGGCGAAGGAGAAGATCCTCTACTCGAACGCGAAGAAGCTGTTCGGGTGAGCTCCTCGACCCGATCCGCCTGACCGCGGTCGACCTCTCCCGCGGGAGAGGCGGAGCGCGGTCTTTTCGCGGCCGAAGCGCCCGGTCCGCGATGCACAAAGCCTTTCGCGATTCCAGCTCGTCAAACCCCGAAAGCACGGCGAGGCGCGAGCCCGGCGGGATGCGATTGTCCGGCCCGCGGGCAAGGCGTACCAAAGGGCGTACGTTGAGCCCGCGGGTCGGGCGAGCGCGCACGCCCGGCTCGATGCATCGCCGCGCCGGCTTACGCGGCGGTGCCTCCGAACTGCTCCGCCTCCGTCGAGCCCTCCAAGGCCGCCGTCGAGATCTTCCCCGACGCGATCACCGTGGCGACCTCGTCGAAGTAGCCCGTCCCCACCTCCCGCTGGTGGCGCGTGGCGGAGTAGCCGAAGGCCTCGCTCGCGAACTCCGCCTGCTGGAGGCGGGTGTACGCGGTCATCCCCTCCTCGCGGTACGTGCGCGCGAGCTCGAACATGCTGTGGTTGAGCGCGTGGAAGCCCGCGAGCGTCACGAACTGGAACCGGTATCCCATCGTGGCGAGCTCCCGCTGGAACCTTCCGATCGTCCCGGCGTCGAGCTTCTGGCCCCAGTTGAACGAGGGCGAGCAGTTGTACGCCAGGAGCTTGCCCGGGAACTCGGAATGCACGGCCTCCGCGAAGCGCCGCGCCTCGGCGAGACTCGGCTCCGACGTCTCGCACCAGAGGATGTCCGCGTACGGCGCGTACGACAGGGCGCGGGAAATCGCGACCTCCAGCCCCCCCTTCATCCGGAAAAAGCCCTCCGCCGTTCGTTCGCCCGTGAGGAACATCCGGTCGCGATCGTCGACGTCCGTCGTCACGAGCTTCGCCCCGTTGGCGTCCGTGCGGGCGACGATCAGGGTTGGAACGCCGAGGACGTCGGCCGCCAGCCGCGCCGCGACGAGCGTCCGAAGGAAGGCCGAGGTCGAGACGAGCACCTTTCCCCCCATGTGGCCGCACTTCTTCTCGGAGGCGAGCTGGTCCTCGAAGTGGACGCCCGCGGCGCCCGCCTCGATCATCGCCTTCATGAGCTCGAAGGCGTTGAGCGCGCCGCCGAAACCCGCCTCGGCGTCGGCGACGATCGGCGCAAACCAGTGGATTCCGTTCTTTCCCTCGGCGTGGTGGATCTGGTCCGCGCGCTGGAGCGCCCGGTTGATGCGCCGGATGACCTCGGGGACGCTCGTGCACGGGTAGAGGCTCTGATCCGGGTACATGTGTCCCGCGAGGTTGGCGTCGGCCGCGACCTGCCAGCCCGAGAGGTAGATCGCCTTCAGCCCCGCGCGCACCTGCTGCATCGCCTGGTTGCCGGTGAGCGCTCCGAGCGCCGCGACGAAATCCTCGGTGTGGAGGAGGCGCCACAGGCGCTCGGCGCCCATCTCGGCGAGGGAATGACGGACCTCGACGGATCCCCTCAGGCGAACGACGTCGCTCGCCTCATACGGCCGCTCGATGCCCTGCCAGCGCCGTTCGTTCTCCCATTCTTTCGCGAGCGTCCGCGCGTCGTTCCACATCGGCGTCCTCCTTCTCGATACGCACGAGCTCGGCATAGGCCGGCTCCGTCAGGAAATCGGGGAATTCCCGGGAGATGACCAGGCGGTCGAACAGAGCGATCGCGCGGTCGAGGCGGCTCCCCGGACCATCGAGCGATTCGCGGAGCCCGGCGACGACGCGCTGCCGCGTCTTCTCGTAAAGGTCGCGGTCGACGGCTCTCCCGTCCACCAGGAGCGCCCGGTGCCGCAGCCATTGCCACACCTGGGCCCGGCAGATCTCCGCAGTCGCGGCATCCTCCATCAGGTTCGCGATCGGAACGCAGCCGCGTCCCCGCAGCCACGACTCGAGATAAACGATCGCCACCTCGACGTTCCGGGCGAAGCCGGCCGCCGTGATCGGCCCGTTCGGTACCGCCAGCAGATCGGAGGCCCCGATCGTCTCGTCCGTCCCCGGGTGGCCGATCTGGTTGGGTCCCGCCATCTCTCGGTCGAACACGCCGCGCGCAACCGGGACGAGCCCGGGATGGGCGACCCACGTCCCGTCGTGGCCGGCGCGGACCTCTCGCACCTTGTCGTCGACGACCTTGCGGATCGCGCGCTCGTGCGCGAACGGATCCCCCTTGATCGGGATCTGCGCCGCCATCCCGCCCATCGCATGGATTCCGCGTCGGTGACAGACCTGGACGAGCCGCTCGGAATAGGCTTTGAGGAACAACCGGTCCATCGTCAGGCGCCCCCGCTCGGGGAGGACCCGGAACGGATCGGCGGAGAATTTTTTGATGAAGCTGAAGATGTAGTCCCAGCGCCCGCAGTTGAGACCGGCCGAGTGCTCCCGCAGCTCGAAGAGGATCTCGTCCATCTCGAAGGCGGCGAGGATCGTCTCGATCAGCACCGTCGCGCGAATCGTCCCGATCGGAAGCCCGAGCTCGGCCTGAGCGGCGACGAACACGTCGTTCCAGAGCCGCGCCTCCAGGTGGCTCTCCATCTTGGGCAGGTAGAAGTAAGGCCCGCTCCCCTTCGCGACGAGAGCCCGGGCGTTGTGAAAAAAGAAGAGGGCGAAGTCGAAGAGCGCCGCCGAGACCGGTGCGCCGTCGACCCTGACGTGCGCCTCGTCGAGATGCCATCCCCGCGGCCGGACCATCAGCGTCGCCGTGCGCGGGAGGAGACGGTATTCCTTTCCCCCCTCGGCCGTGAACGCGATCGTCCCCGCGACGGCCTCCCGCAGGTTGCGTTGCCCTTCGACGACGTTCCTCCACGTGGGCGAGTTCGAGTCCTCGAAGTCGGCCATGAAGACGTTGGCGCCGGAGTTGAGCGCGTTGATGATCATCTTGCGGTCGACCGGTCCGGTGATTTCGACGCGGCGGTCGACCAGGTCCCGCGGGATGTCGGCGACGCGCCAGTCTCCCTTGCGGATGGTGCCGGTCTCCGGCGGGAAAGCTGGCACGGCTCCCGCATGGAGACGCTCCTGGAGATCCCTTCTCCGTCGGAGGAGCTCTTGTCGGCGACTCTCGAATTGGCGGCACAGTTTCGCGAGGAACGAGAGCGCGTCGGGCGCGAGGACCTCCTCCTGGCCCGGGACGAAGGTGCCTCGGATCTCGATGTCCGACGACGGGCGAAACGCGCCGATCTTTTCCATGCGGAGCGGAAGGAGCAAGAGCAGTGCCCCGGACGCCCGAATCGGCGGCGGGCGCGTGTGGCGGCGTCAGCGTTTGTAAAGGCGGCGGTGTCACGCAGTAAATCGCGATGACGAGCGGGACGCGTCTCGGCGCGCGCGTGCGAGCCCTGCGACGCCGGGGGCGCCTCACGCAAGTGGAGCTCGCGCGAACGCTCGGGATCTCCCCGAGCTACCTCAACCTCATCGAGAACAACCATCGCCCGCTCACGGCGCCCCTCCTGCTGCGGCTCGCGCGCACGTTCTCCATCGATCTCGCGAGCTTCGCGGCCGACGACGAATCGCGCACCGCCTCCGATCTCCAGGAGGTCTTCGGCGATCCGCTCTTCGAGGAGCACGACGTGACGACCATCGATCTTCGCGAGCTCGCCGGCAACCCGGCCGCTGCGCGCGCGGTGATCGCGCTCTATCACGCCTACCGCGACTCCCTCGAGGCCCGCGAGGCGCTTGCGGCGGCCGCCTCCGACGGCGACCGGCCGCTCGGGACCGACGCCGCCCGGCTCCCCTCCGAAGAGGTGTCGGACGTCATCCAGAGGAACGCGAACCACTTTCCGGAGATCGAGACCGCCGCCGAAGCCCTCTCCCGCGAGGCCGGGCTCGAGACGTCGGACCTCTACCCGGGCCTGCTGCGGTGGCTCGCGAGCGAACGCGGGGTCCGCGTCGTGATCTCCCCCCGCGAGGCGCGGGACGGCCCCCTGCGCCGCTACGACGCGAAGGACCGGCTCCTCTTCGTCTCGGAGATCCTGCCGCCGCGCAGCCGCAACTTCCAGGTCGCCCACCAGATCGGGCTCCTCACGCTGTCGCCGCTCTTCGACCGAATCCTCTCGCGCGAGCACCTGACGAGCCCGGAATCGGTCTCCCTCGCCCGGATCGCGCTCGCCAACTACTTCGCGGGCGCGCTCCTCATGCCGTACGCGCCCTTCGCCGCGTCGGCCCGAGAGCTGCGCTATGACGTCGAGCTCCTCGGGCACCGGTTCCGGACGAGCTTCGAGCAGGTCTGCCACCGGGTGACGACCCTCCAGCGTCCCGGCGACGAGGGAGTCCCCTTCCACTTCATCCGGGTGGACATCGCCGGCAACATCTCGAAGCGCTTTTCGGCCTCCGGGATCCGGTTCGCACGCTTCTCGGGTCTCTGTCCGAAGTGGAACGTTCACGCGGCCTTCATGACGCCGGGCATGATCCGCACGCAGCTCTCCCGGATGCCGGACGGCGCGACCTACCTCTGCGTTTCCCGGACGATCCGGAAGGACCACGGCGGCTATGGCGCGCCGCACACGCTGCTGGCGGTCTCGCTGGGCTGCGAGGCCAGTCATGCTCGCGATCTCGTCTATTCCGACGGCCTCGACCTGACGCATCTCCAGGCGGCCGTCCCGATCGGCGTGACCTGCCGGCTCTGCGACCGGATGGACTGCGAGCAGCGCGCCTTCCCTCCGATTCTCCACCGCCTCCGGCTGGATGAGAACGTGCGGGGCCCGTCGTTCTATACGCCGGCCCTCGTCCGGAAAGGACCATAGCGGTCGTTTTACAGCTCCGGCGTTTCGTGTCCGCCGTCTCGCCGCCGTGAGCCAGACCCTCATGACAACGGCGGGGCGTTGGAGTCCGACGGCTATAATCGCGGCCCGATGCCGTCGGACAGCTCGCCGCCCGAAATCCGGAGCGTTCTCGTCGTCGGTGCCGGCACGATGGGCCGCGGCATCGCCGCTCTCTGCGCCTCGCGCGGGTACGAGACGTCGATCCACGATCCGGTGCCCGCCGCGGTCGCCTCGGCTCCCGCGGCCGTCGCCGCTCTCCTCGAGAAGGCGCGCGCCCGCGGGAAGATGACCGACGCCGAGCTGCGGGCGGCGCTCGGCCGCCTCCGCCCCGTGGCGTCGGTCGAGGAAGCCGCGCGGGCCGCCGATCTCGTCGTCGAGGCGGCGCCCGAGTCGCTCGACGTCAAGCGAGCGATCTTCTCGGAGCTCGACCGGACCGCGCCGGACGCCGTCCTCGCCACGAACACGTCCTCGCTCTCGATCGCGAAGATCGCCGGGTCGACGCGGCGGCCCGGGCGCGTGATCGGCATCCACTTCTTCAACCCTCCGCTCGCGATGCCGCTCGTCGAAATCGTCGTCGGCCCGGAGACCACGCCGGAGACGATTGTTGCCGCCCGGGCCTTCGTCGCCTCGCTGGGAAAGGAATCGATCGAGGTGCGGGACTCGCCGGGCTTTGCCACGTCGCGGCTCGGGGTCGCGCTCGGCCTCGAGGCGATCCGGATGGTGGAGGAAGGGGTCGCCTCCCCGGCCGACATCGATCGCGCCATGGAGGCGGGCTACGGGCACGCGATGGGACCGCTCAAGACTTCGGACCTCGTCGGGCTCGACGTGCGGCTGGCGATCGCGGACGCGCTCGCCCGGGAGCTGTCCGAGGAGCGGTTCCGGGCGCCGGCGCTCCTTCGCGAGATGGTCGCCGAAGGAAAGACCGGGAAAAAGGCGGGCGAGGGGTTCTACCGCTGGGAGGGGAACGAGGCCCGTCCCCGGACCGTCGCGGGAGCCGGCTCGGGGAACGGGAGCGCGCGGCGCCGCCGCGGCTCGTCGGATTAGCGACTCGACCGCGCCCGGCGCCATCCCCTTCGCCAACGCTCCCGCTCCCGGGTCGCGGAGCTCTCCCCTCAGCGCGCCGACGGAACGATCGTCGGCACCTCCTCCGCCGGCTCGCGCCCGCTGCCGAGCGCGGTTCCGACCAGGAGGAAGAGCGCGCACAGGAAGGCGATCGCGAAAAAGAGCGTCGAGATCCCGTGGTAGCGGGCGAAGAGAACGCGTCCGGGATCGCTCTCCGGGTGCAGCCGGATCCGCTCCATCACCGGGATCACGACCGTCCCGATCGCGAGCGCCGCGACGAAACCGAGCGCCGGGACGCGGCGGAGCAGGGCGTTGCCGCGGGAGCGCGCCGCGGGGGCGATCCGCCCCGTGGTGAAGAAGAGAATCGCGAACGAGATCTCGAGGAGGCGGCAGACCGAGCGGAGGATCGCCGAGATCAGCGCCCCGGCGGAACGGGGGTCCGGAGCGAGCCGGAGCACCGCCGGCGCGACCGCGGCCGTGAAGGCGATCGGGGCGGCAAACGCGACGGCAAGCGCAGCGAAGTGGATCGCGGCGACCGCCTTCTTCAGGAACCCTCCCCGGCGAACTCGACCCGGACGGAAGGGACGAGCCCTGCTGCGGCCGCGCGCCCGAGGAAGAGCTCGATCGCGCGCCGGCCCTTCTCCCCGTAGCCCCGGGTCCAGTCGTTGACGTACATCCCGACGAACCGGTCCGCCTTGTCACGGTCGAGGTCGCGCGCGAATCGCATGGCGTACGTCAGCGCCTCTTCCCGGTGGGAGAGGCCGTAGGCGATCGACTCGCCGAGGACGTCGGAGACCGCGCGGACCGTCCCGGGCCCGAGCGCCTTGCGGATGACGTTCCCCCCGAGCGGCAGCGGAAGGCCCGTTTCGGCGAGCCACCAGGCGCCGAGATCGACGACCGCGTGGAGCCCCTCTTCGGCGTACGTCAGCTGGCCCTCGTGGATGATCACGCCGGCCGCGAGCTCCCCGGCGCGGACCCGGGGGAGGATCTGGTCGAAGGGCACGAGCGTCGTTCGAGTGCCCGGGCGCCAGAGCTGGAGCGCGAGCGCCGCGGAAGTCTTCTCCCCCGGGATCCCGACGACGACTCCGTCGAGGTCCGCCGGAGCGAGCGGCCGGGCCGCCACGACGACGGGCCCGTACCCATCCCCGAAGGAAGCGCCGTGCGGCAGGAGCGCGTAACGGTCCGCGACGTCGGGATACGCGTGGAACGAGATGGCGGAGACGTCGAGCTCGCCGCGGCGCGTCCGCTGGTTGAGCGTCTCGATGTCGGAGAGCTCGTGAACGAAGTCGAATCCGCGGTCATCGACCTTCCCCTCCGCGAGCGCGTAGAACATGAAGGCGTCGTCGGAATCGGGCGAGTGCGCGAGAGAAATTTTCTGCTTCATCGCGGGAGCTCCCTGCGAAAAGATTTTTCGAAAATCAAGAAATATTTCTTGCGTCCGGTATAAAAAGACTTAAAATGAAATCGCCGAAGGGGATCTAGCCCTCCGGCGATTTTCAGGAGCGGATGTTCCTACAGAACGACGGTAGTGACAGTTCGCAGGTGTTACGCCCCTTCCCAACCAGGAGGGCCAACATAGCACCCACGAACCGGAGTGTCAATCGACTACCGGGAGGGAGGTGAAGAGATGGCCACGAAGAAGAAGGCTGCTCCCAAGAAGAAGGCGACTGCCAAGAAGTCCAGCAAGAAGAAGTAATTAAGCCATTGTCTCGGATTCATACGGGGCCTTCGGGCCCCGCTTTTTTTGTCCTTTTTTCAGGCCGCACCGCGCCGACGCTATATCAACAGTTATATAGTTGACCGTGTCGCTCAACCACATCCTTCTCGCCCTCGTCGCCGATCGTCCTTCCTCCGGATACGCGCTCAAGAGACGGATCGACACGGAGCTCGCGCCCCTCTGGACGGCGGAGCTCTCCCAGATCTACCCGGCGCTCGGGAGGCTCCAGCGGGCGGGGTTCCTCTCCGGCCGGGTGATCGGACCCTCCGCCGGGCCGGCGAGCTACCGCTACCGGGTGACCGTCGCCGGCCGGCGCGAGCTCGCCCGCTGGATCGCCGAGCCGCCGCGCATCCCGTCTTTCCGCGATGAGACCCTCTCCCGGCTCGCGATCGGGCGGGCGCTCGGCAAGGGGGCGCCGGAGGCGCTCGCCGCCTACGAGCGGATGCTCGCGGACGAGGCGGCCCGGCTGCGCCGCCGGATGGATGCGGGAGCTCTCGGCCGCATCGCCCGGGACGCGGCGCTCGCCCGTCTCGACGGGCTGCGCCGCTGGGCGCGGGCGGCGGAGCCAAAGCCGGAGAGCGTTTCGGCGCAGCGGCTCCTGCCGCTGGCGCGCCGCCGGCGCGGGCCGCAGCTCCGCAAGACGAAGTAGGCAGCGCCGAGTTGAAGCGGCAGAGCCGCTTAACTCGGCGCCCGGGAAACCCTCATCGGGACCAGACCCTTCGCTTCGCTCAGGGTGACAGAAGGAGCGGCGCCCACGAGGCCGCGGCGGACGACTACCGCTCCCGCATCGTGTCGAGCGCGGGAGACCTGCCGGAAGACGGAGTCCTCCGACGGGGCCCGAAAGCAAGCCAGGAAAAGATCACCTTCCTGCAAGGCGTGGGGAGGCGCGAGCCCGGTCCGCCGTCGCTCTCACGAGCTATGGCGGATCGATCGCCGATGACGTTTCTTGGCTCGGAAGGCGGTGTCCTCGCTTCGATCCGCCGAAGCCTCGGCGAAGGCGG
>Ga0075272_1000248_pt1 | contig 12131 bp, 9 predicted proteins | sample SF_Rice_5C_0N_40_FD_69776 | JGI IMG/M metagenome (GOLD analysis project Ga0075272, IMG submission 69776) | Rice paddy soil microbial communities from Twitchell Island, California, USA - SF_Rice_5C_0N_404 | ecosystem: Environmental > Terrestrial > Soil > Paddy field/soil | place: USA: Twitchell... | reverse complement strand
AACGGCGTGCACAACCCTGCGTTCGTGAACTCCGCGCTCGACGTCTCCATCTTCGCCATCAATACGCTCAACGCGAACGCCACCGCATCGGTCGGCGGAGGCGCGGGATCGACGGCGGGCCTCGGCGGCGGACTGGGCAACGGCGCGGGCGCCGTGTCCTGCACCACGCCGTACGTCTACTGGGCCGACATCGCGGCCCACGCCCCCGGTTCGGAAGGCAGCCAGTGGCGGACCGATCTCATCACCCGCAACCTCTCCGCCTCGGATGCCGCGCTGACCTTCTACCTCCACCAGGCGAACGGAGCCACCCTTCAGGGCAACGGCTCGGTCTTCGGCGGCGGTCAGGCCTCGTTCGAGGACGTCGTGGCCACGATGGGTGGTACGAACAACATCGGCGCGCTGGAGATCTGCTCCAATCAGCCGCTGCTCGTCGCCGGACGCATCTTCAACCAGGCAACCGGCGGGACCTTCGGCCAGAATCTCGACGGCAAGGTGGCCGACCTCGGCTACGGCGTCGGACAGACGGTCAGCCTGATCGGCCTGCGGCAGCAGACCGATGTCTATCGCTCCAACCTCACCGTCACCAACGGCGGCACGATCGAAGCACAGGTGGCCGTCACCCTGTACGACGCCACCGGCAAGTCGCTGATCGCCTATAACCTCACCGTTCCGGCGGGCCAGGTGGTGCAGGACAACGAGCCGTTCATGGTTCGCGCCGGCGCCCCCAATGTCGGATGGGGCTTCGCCACGGTCACGGTGCTGAAGGGCAACAACGTACTCAGTCAGGCATCGGTGGTCGACGACAAGACCAACGACCCGACCACGGTTCCTCCGAAGCAGTAACGCTGTCGGTTCTCTGTTGTGTGTTTTCTTCGGGCGGCCTCCGGGCCGCCCGAAGTCTTTGCGGGGGATCAGATGTCGCTGGGAATGTCGAGGCGCACACCGGTGGAGTCGAAGTCGTATTCACCCTTCTCGTCCTTGTCCTGTGTGACCCGCAGCAGCATGCGGGAGACGTCGACGCGCATGGGGAGCAAGTCGAGCGCCGGAAGGTCGCATTCGGAAAACGCGAACTCTCCCTCCTGCAGATCGAACAGGTCGTACAGCTCCCCCTCGGCCTTCTTGCGCAGGAAGCGAACGAGCTGCTGCTCGGTCACGATCTCCAGCTCGACGAGCGCTTTGGCCACGGCGACCGATTTCGTCTTGCGCAGCTCCCGCGCGCGCTTGTGCCCCTCTTCACTGACGACTCCGTACTTGATCAGCAGCCGCCCGAGCGTCCGTTCGGGATTCGAGGAGGACGAGAAGACCAGTGCGCCGTTGTCGAAGGCCATTGTCTCAGTCGAGCGGGGAGTGCGGATCTCGAGCGTCCCGGTCTTCTGAAACTGGCTGATCCACATCATCAGCTCGGTCACGGGCATCGTCTTGAGACTTCCTTGAATCGGCATGTCCCCGAATTTAGGCCCGGCGCGTCAGAGAAGACGCATCCTTCCGTAGAAAAGACGTCAAAGCGGCGGACGCGAACGCCCGCCGCTGCACGCAACGATTCATTTTGGTGGCGCCGTCGTCGATTTCGGCGGCTGCGCCGGCGCCGTGGTGTCGGCCGGCTTCAGCCCGCGCTCGATCAACAGCGGATCGACGATCGGATCGCGTCCCCGGAAGGCGCGGTACATCGCCGCCGGATCCTCGCTCCCGCCGCGCGACAGCACCATGTCGCGGAAGCGCTGCCCGTTGGCGCGGGTCATGCCGCCGTGCTCCTTGAACCAGTAGAAGGCGTCGTCGTCGATCAGCTCACTCCATAGATAGGCGTAGTAGCCGGCCGCGTAACCGCTCGACCAGATGTGCGAGAAATACGTCGTGTGATAGCGCGGCGGGATCAACGGCATGTCGATCCCGTAGTGCTTCAGCACCGCGGGCTCGAACGTCTTCACGTCCTGCAGCGGCGCGCCGGGCGGCAGCGTGTGCCAGCCCATGTCGAGCAGCGCGGCGGCGAGGTATTCACCGAGGTTGTAGCCCTGGTTGAATTTCTGCGAGTTCTTGATCTTGTCGACGAGGGCCCTGGGCATCGGCTTTCCCGTCTTGTAGTGCTTCGCGTAGTGCGCGAAGACCGTCGGCTCGAGCGCCCAGTGCTCGTTGAACTGTGAGGGGAACTCCACGAAGTCGCGCGGCACGCTGGTCCCGGTGAGCGTCGGATAGGTCACGTTCGAGAACATGCCGTGCAGCGCGTGTCCGAACTCGTGGAACATCGTGGTCACGTCGGTGAAGCTGATCAGCGCCGGCTCGCCGGGCGCGGGCTTCGTGAAGTTGGCCACGTTGAAGACCACCGGCCTCTGGCCGAGGAGCTTGCTCTGGTCGACGAAGGTGTCCATCCATGCGCCGCCGCCCTTGTTCGGGCGCGCGTAGTAGTCGGCGTAGAAAAGCGCCAGGGGAGCGCCATCGGCGTCGAAGACCTCGAAGACGCGGACGTCGGGGTTGTAGACCGGGATGTCGTGCCGCTCCTTGAAGGTGATGCCGTACAGCTTGTTGGCGGCGAAGAAGACGCCGTCTTCGAGGACGCGATCGAGCTCGAAGTACTGCTTGGCCTCCGCCTCGTTCATCGCGTACTCCTTCTTGCGGAGTTGTTCGGCGTAGTACTGCCAGTCCCACGGCTGGAGTTTGAATCCGGCCATCTTCTGCATCCGCGCGGCCTGCTCATCGGCCTTGGCGCGCGTCGCCGGGACCATGTCGGTCATCAGCTTGATCGCCGTTTCGGGCGTCTTGGCCATCTGATCGTCGAGGGAATACGCGGCGTACGTTGGGAATCCGAGGAGCTTGGCCTTTTCGGCACGGAGCTGGGCCAGGCGTTCGACGATGGCCCGGGTGTCGTTCGGACCGCCGTGGCTCCCGCGCGCCGAAGAGGCCTCGAACAGCTTCTCGCGCAACGCGCGGTCCTTCAGGAACGTCAGCGCCGGCTGTTGCGTGGTGTTCTGCAGGGTGAGGACGTATTTTCCGCCGAGCTTCCGGTCTTTCGCCCGCTGCGCGGCGGCGGCGACGTCGCCGGAGCTGAGGCCGGAGAGCTCCGATTTGCCGCTGATCACGACGGCCGAGGCGTCGGTGTCGGCCAGGACGTGCTGCCGGAACTGCGTGGAGAGCGTCGACTCTTCCTGATTGAGCGCCTTGAGCTTCGCCTTCTGGTCGTCGGAGAGGAGCGCGCCGGCGCGGACGAAGTTCCGGTAATAACGCTCGACGAGATACTTCGCCTCGGAATCGAGCTGCAGCGTGTCGCGCGCGTCGTAAATCGCCTTGACCCGCGCGAACAGCTTCGAGTTGAGGTAGATCGCGTCCTGATGTGCAGCGAGGCGAGGCGACTCCTCGGCCTCGATCTTGTCGAGCGTGTCGTTCGTGTTCGACTGCGTCAGGTTGAAGAACACCTTGGCCACGCGCGTGAGGAGCTGCCCGCTCCTCTCCATCGGCACGACCGTGTTGTCGAACGTCGGCGGCTCCGGGTTGTCTGCGATCGCCTCGATCTCGGCGATCTGCTGCTTCATCCCCTCATCGAGCGCCGGCTGGTAGTCGGAGTCGTGGATTTTGTCGAAGGGAGGGGCCTGAAACGGAAGAGGGCTCGAAGTGAGGAACGGGTTGGTCGTTTGCGCGGCCGCGGAGGTCGCTGCGAGTGTCAGTGCGATCATCAGTCGTTTCATCAGCACCCCAAACCGGCGGGGCGGCCTAAAATATTTTCGAGGGATTTGCCCCGCAGCCTGTTTTGATATCATGGATATCCATATGAACGGGGTCAGGTCTACACTTCGATGTTTTTCTACACCGAGTAGCTAGAATTGCGTATTCCGTGCAGAAATGGAGCAGCCGCTCTCAGGCGTGACTCCTTTCGGCTCTACGATTTGGAGAAAACCAGCGAAGTGTAGACCTGACCTCCCAAAATTGAGGATACCCGTATGAACGAACCGATGCGTGAAGGGCTGAGTTCCGATACATTGAAGTCCATCTATCGGCGCGTCGCAGGTCATTACGACTTCCAGCACGGCCTTCTGACGGCCAGGTCGGATGCCCGCGGACGCCGGCTGGTCGTCGAACGGACCGTTCACGCGGGCAACCGCGTGCTCGATTGCGGCGCCGGCACGGGATCGACCGGACTGATGGCCGCCGCCAAAGCCGGCCCCACCGGGCACGTCACGCTTTTCGATCTCAGCGCGGAGATGCTCGCCGTAGCGGAGAAGAAAGCGGTCGAACAGAACGTGCGGGACCGCATCGACCTGCAGACCGGAGACATGCTGCATCTGCCGTTTGATGACGCCTCATTTGATGTCGTGCTCTCGACCTACAGCCTCTGTCCGGTGTACGACCCGGCCAAAGGGGCGCTCGAGATGTACCGCGTCGTCCGGCCCGGCGGCCTGGTGGGGATCGCGCATTCGGCCGAGCCGCAGAGGCCGATCCTGCGCCCGCTCGCCTCGGCCGTCGAGAAGGTGGTCTGGCATTTTCATCTGATTTCCATCGGATGCCGCGCCGTCGAGGTCCTCCCGGCGCTGCAGCGTGCCGGCGGTGAAGTCGCCTTCTCGAAGAACATCGGCGTGCCGCTCTGGCCGTTCATCGTCTTCGTGATCCGCAAGCCGACCGAGCACTGAGCCCCCGGCCGGTTACGGCCAGATCGATGCGTCTGGAATCGGGCTCGAGGCTCGGCCCGTACGAGATTTCAGGCCCGATCGGGGCCGGCGGAATGAGAGAGGTCGATCGCGCGGGAGTGGTGCTCGGGACGGCGAGCTATGTGTCTCCCGAGCAGGGCGCGCGGCGAGAGTGTCGATTTCCGGAGCGATCAATTCTCAAAAAACATCGGTGTGCCGCTCTGGCCGTTCACCGTTCTGTAGAATGAGCGCATCGTGCTGCGCCAAGGCAGTTCCTCCGGTCGCTCCCAGACCGCGGCCGTGCGGCTGGAAATCGTCGGCTGGGCGGTGCTCTTCCTTGCCGCGATCGTGTGGATCGTGCGCGATCGGCTCCCGATGCTCGCCGCCACGCAGGTGACCGCTTCGGCATCGCTCTCGATGCTGCGCGGCGCCTCGGATGCGCCGATCCGGCAGGCGTTCGCCGTCGTGCGGAATCACGACCGCGTTGCAGTCTCCCTGGTGGCGGAGTCCGATCCGGCCCTGCGCGGAATCTCGCATCTCACCGTCACCGCGGACACCCCGGAGCAGGCGAAGCGCGATCTGACGGACATCACGGACGCCATCAGGGCTGAGATTCCCGCCGGCGAACGCGATGATCTTCGGGCGCTGCCGGACAACCTCACGTATCCGGCGCCCAACGACACCACGCAGCGTCTTCGGATCGCCTCTCGGATCCTCGCCGTGCTGCTCATCCTGACTGCCCAGATTCTGATCGTGCTCGGCGCGTATCGTCAGCGCGGGACGGTTCGCGTGGACCTCTTCATGAAACTGGCGATGCCGTTCCTGTTCATCCTGCTGCCCGCCCCGGATTCCTCAGGACCGGCGGGAATCGTGAGTCACGCCCAGTATTCCATCCCGCCGGACCTCGTGACCTTCATGCCCGTCATGCTGGCGGTGTCGGTCATTCCCCTCCTCCTGATCTTCCGGCTCACGCGAAGATCGAAGCCTGTGCATCAGTAGCCGGTCGGACCAAAATATTGGCCCTCCCGATTCGTCTTCACATCAGATGGAGGCGGCACTGACAGCCGAACAGGAGCAGAGAATCTCGGAGACGGTCGAGCGCGAGCGCGGCCGGCTCGGGCGGTTCATCCGCAGCCGCGTGGCCAACAGCCTCGACGCCGAAGACGTTCTGCAGGACGTCTTCCATGCGCTCTTGACCGCCGGGCCGCTCGAACAGGTCACGGCCTGGCTGTACCGCACGGCGTCGAACCGCATCATCGATCTCTTTCGGAAGAAGAAGCCGGAGACCCTTCCCGCCGAGGAGTGGCTGCGGCTCGAGGAACTGCTGCCGTCGCCGGATGCCGGCCCCGACGCCGTCTATGCGCGCGGCGTACTGCTCGAGGAGGTAGAGGCGGCCATCGACGAACTGCCGCCCGAGCAGCGCGATGTCTTCATCGCACACGAGGTGTATGGAAAGAGCTTCAAGGAGATCGCCGCCGAGAGCGGCGTCGGGATCAACACACTGCTGTCGCGAAAACACTACGCGGTGCTGCACCTGCGGGAACGGCTTCGCGAAATTTACGAGGAGTTCGGATCATGAAACGGAGAGTCGCAAAATTCACGCTGTTCGCCACCCTGGCGCTGGTCGCCATTGCCGTGTTCGCCTTCGTTGTCATGCTGCTGTGGAACTCGGTTCTTCCTCCGGTGACCGGATGGCACACCATCACGTACTGGCAGGCCCTTGGGCTTCTGATCCTGAGCAAGATTCTGTTCAGCGGATTCCGCGGGCCGCGCGGCGGAACATCGTGGCGGCTCGCTGGACGACACTGGCAGAAGATGACGCCGGAAGAGCGCGAGAAGTTCCGCGAGGTCATCCGTCAGCGGTGTGGCTGGAGTGAACCGCCGGCGGCCGGCAATCCGTGACGCAATCTACACAGTGTAGGGAAATAAAACCCGCTCTTCCTTTTTTCGTACCGTAACTTGCGACGCGCAGCCCGCGTTGTATCGTAGGCCACTCATGAAGAAGCGGATGTTTCTGATGCTGCTCGCCGTGTTCGTCTTCCTGACGCTCATCGGCGGCTTCAAGTTCTTCCAGGTCAAGGCGGCCATCGCCAAGGGGAAGGCCTATCAGGCGCCCCCCGAAGCGGTCACCACGACGGTCGCCCGCCAGGAGGAATGGGATACCACGCTGAACGCGATCGGCACCGTTCAGGCGGTGCACGGCGTGACCGTTGCCGCCGACCTTCCGGGCACGATCGCCGAGATTCTCTTCCGTTCCGGTCAGGCGGTGAACGAGGGAGACGTGCTGGTGCGGCTCGATACGCGTCAGGAGCGCGCCCAGCTCGCGGCTGCCGAGGCGCAGCGCGAGCTCACCCGTGTGGCGCTCGATCGGCAGAAAGGGCTGCTGGCGCAGGGAATCACCTCGCAGGCGGCCTACGATCAGGCCGCGGCGGAATTCAAGCAGGCGGACGCCGGCGTGGGAGAGATCAAGGCCACGATCGACCGCAAGACGATCCGCGCACCGTTCGCCGGAACGCTCGGCATCCGTCTGGTGAACCTCGGCGAATACCTCGCCGGCGGCGCGCCGATCGTCCCGCTGCAGTCTCTGCAGCCGGCCTATGTCGAGTTCTCCGTCCCGCAGCAGGAGCTCCGGGGACTGCGGGTCGGAGGTGTGGTGCGGGCGACGTCCGACGGGTTCAACGGGCTGGAGAGCGGGGCGGTGACGGCGATCGATTCGGTGGTCGATCCGTCGACCCGCAACGTCCGCGTGCAGGCGACATTCGCCAACCGCGGCGGACGCCTCCGCCCCGGAATGTTCGTGGAGACGAAGCTCGAACAGGGGAAACGGATGCCGGTGATCACGCTCCCCGCCTCGGCGATCAGCTACGCGCCGTTCGGAGACTCGGTCTTCATCGTGGAGAACGTCAAGGCCGCCGACGGGAAGAGCTATCGCGGCGTGCGGCAGCAGTTCGTGAAGCTCGGTGCCTCGCGCGGCGATCAGGTCGCCGTCCTGAGCGGCGTCAAACCAGGAGAGGAAGTGGTGACTTCGGGGGTGTTCAAGCTTCGTCCCGGATCCGCGGTCCTCGTCAACAACAGCGTGCAGCCGTCGAACTCGTCTGCGCCGAAACCGGAAGACAGTTGATGTGCATGGCAGGCAGGTAGAGCCGGCTCTCCAGCCGGCCGGGGGGAACGAGGCCGCCTGGAGAGGCGGCCTCCATGTGGCCCTGCAGAACGCACCATGAAACTCACTGACCTTTTCATCAAACGGCCCGTGCTGGCGATCGTGGTCAACCTGGTGATTCTGATCGCCGGGCTGCAGGCCATCCGCTCGCTCAGCGTGCGGCAGTTCCCGCGCAGCGACATGGCGAATGTCGTGGTGCAGACGGTCTACGTCGGCGCGAACGCCGATCTGGTGCGCGGGTTCATCACCGCGCCGCTGGAGCGGGTGATCGCCGGAGCCGACGGCATCGATTACATGGAGTCGTCGAGCTCGCAGGGCATCAGCACGATCACCGTGCACTTGAAGCTGAACTACGACACGAATGCGGCGCTGACGCAGATCCAGTCGAAAGTGGCGCAGGTGCGCAATCAGCTCCCGCCCGAGGCCGAGGCGCCGACCATCGACCTGCAGACCACCGACAGCCAGTTCGCAGCCGGATATCTGAGCTTCTCGTCGAAGGACCTCGATCAGAACCAGATCACCGACTATCTCGTCCGCGTGGTGCAGCCGAAGCTGAGCGCCATCGAGGGCGTGCAGCGTGCCGAGATCTTCGGCGACCGTACGTTCGCCATGCGCGTCTGGCTCAAGCCCGACAAGATGGCTGCGCTCGGGATCTCCCCGTCGCAGGTGCAGGCCGCACTCGCGGCCAACAACTACCTCTCCGCGCTCGGCCGGACCAAGGGGATGATGACCTCGGTCAACCTCGTGGCCAACACGAATCTCCAGACCGCCGACGAGTTCAAACAGCTCGTCGTCAAGGAGAGCAATGGCACCGTGGTCCGTCTCGGCGACATCGCCGACGTGGTGCTCGGCGCCGAGACCTACGACCAGGAAGTGAGCTTCAACGGACAGACCGCGGTCTTCATCGGCCTCTTCGTGCTGCCGACCGCGAATACCCTCGATGTGATGAAGCGGGTGCGCGAGGCGCTGCCCGACATCCAGTCGCAACTCCCCTCGGGCATGAGCATCGGTGTCCCGTACGATTCCTCGGCCTACATCCAGGGCGCGATCGACGAGGTGCTGAAGACGCTCAGCGAGACACTGCTGATCGTCATCCTGGTGATCTTCCTGTTCCTCGGCTCGGTGCGCGGGCTGGTCATTCCGGTCATCGCCATCCCGATCTCCCTGATCGGCGCCGTGCTGCTGATGCTGACGTTCGGCTTCACGATCAACCTGCTGACGCTGCTGGCGATCGTGCTCTCGGTCGGACTGGTCGTGGACGACGCCATCGTCATGGTGGAGAACATCGAACGGCATCTTCACATGGGCAAGACGCCGGTGCAGGCGGCGATGGATGCCGCGCGCGAACTCGTCGGGCCGATCATCGCCATGACCATCACCCTGGCCACGGTCTACACGCCGGTGGCCCTGCAGGGCGGACTGACCGGATCGCTCTTCCGGGAGTTCGCCTTCACCCTCGCCGGCGCCGTGCTGATCTCCGGGTTCGTGGCCCTGACACTGTCGCCGATGATGGGATCGAAGCTGCTGCGCGCGGGTGACACGGAGCGCGGCTTCGCCGGCATGATCAACCGGCAATTCGAGCATTTCCGCCAGTTCTACATGCGCATCCTCGGCGGGACGCTGCAGTACCGGCCGGTCACGCTGACCCTCTGGGCCATCGTCGTCCTCCTCATCGTGCCGCTGTACATGTTCTCGCAGAAGGAACTGGCGCCGATGGAAGACCAGAACTTCCTCTTCTCCATCATCCAGGCGGCGCCCAACGCGACCATCGACCAGACCAAGCTCTTCGCCACGCAGGTCGGCGAGGTCTATCGCTCGTTGCCCGAACACAGCGCCGACTTCCAGGTCATCCTCCCCACCGGCGGATTCGGCGGCATGGTCACCAAACCGTACGACGAACGCAAACGCGGCATCGAACAGATCCAGATGGACGCCGCCTCGAAGATGGGGAAGATTCCCGGGATCCGGGCCATCACGCTCGTGCCGCCGTCGCTTCCGGGAGGGCAGGGGCTGCCGGTGGATGTGGCCATCCTCTCCACCGCGGAGCCGCAGCGTCTCGCGGAGTTCGCCGATCAGATCGTGAAGAAGGCGCTCGAGAGCGGCAAGTTCATGTACGCCGACACCGATCTGAAATTCGATCAGCCGCAGGCACGCGTGGTCTTCAACCGCGACAAGCTCCGCTCCGCCGGCGTCGATATGTCGCAGGCCGGCCGCGACCTCTCGGTCCTGCTCGGCGGCAACTACGTCAACCGTTTCAGCATCCAGGGGCGGAGCTACAAGGTCATCCCGCAGGTGAAGCGCGCCGACCGGCTGACCCCCGATCAGCTCGGGCAGATGTACATCACTGGTCCCAACGGAAAGCTCGTGCCGCTGTCCACGTTTGCCACGCTGGAGACCTCGACCGAGCCGCGAGATCTGAAGCGCTTCCAGCAGCTCAACTCCGTGCGCATTCAGGGGGCCATCGTCCCGGGCGTCTCGCTCGACGCCGCGCTGCGGGAGATCGAGGACGACGCGCACGAGATCCTGCCGCGCGGCTTCACGCTCGACTACGCGGGCGAGTCGCGCCAGCTCCGCACCGAAGGATCGAAGTTCCTCGGCGTCTTCCTGCTGTCGGCGATCCTCATCTATCTGGTGCTGGCCGCGCAGTTCGAGAGCTTCCCGATCCATTCATCATCCTCGCCGGATCGGTCCCGCTGGCGCTCTCCGGATCGCTGCTCTTCTCGTTCCTCGGCCTGACCTCGATCAATATCTACAGCCAGGTCGGACTGATCACTCTCGTCGGACTGATCTCCCGCAACGGCATCCTCATCGTTCAATTCGCGAACGAGCTCCAGCAGGAGGGGCTCGACAAGCTGCAGGCGGTCATCGAGGCCTCCGGGACGCGTCTCCGCCCGATCCTCATGACTACCGCGGCGACCGTGATGGGCCACCTCCCGCTCGTCTTCGCGCACGGCCCCGGCGCCGGTGCCCGCAACAGCATTGGCATCATGCTCGTCACCGGCATGATCATCGGGACCGCCTTCACGCTGTTCGTCGTTCCTTCGATCTACGTTCTGGTGGCGCGTACCCACCGGCGCATCGAGGTCGGGGAGCCGATGCCAGTGCCGGAGCTCGAACCGGCAGCGGTCTGAGGATCACGTCCGAGCCGGCCGACGGCTTGATCCCCGTCACGGTCAAGCGTGAGCGAGGGGACCTACCTTGGGGAATCTCTCTCGCTCATTCCAATGGAGGAGGAATTCATGCGTCGAAAATGGAATCGTGGTTTCACTCTGATCGAGTTGCTGGTCGTCATCGCCATCATTGCCATTCTCATCGGTCTTCTGGTTCCGGCGGTGCAGAAGGTGCGCGAGGCTGCGCGCCAGACGGCGGAGTTCGGCGACGGATCGCTGGCGCTGAGCGTCGAGACCGAGATGGACGGTCTGAGCAAAGACATCGGATCGCTGGGGTCCCTGCTGCCGGCCGTTCAGGACGGCCAGTTGCCGTCGGCGGAAACGGTGCAGTCGCTCGACGCCGCATTCTCCCGTCATGAAGACGCGCTGGCGATGCTCGATGCGCAGACGCTGTCGATGATTTCGCAGGCAGCGCAGCAGAAGGATGCCGGCGCGAAGGCGGCGTTGATCGGGTTGCACCGCGCGCTCGTTCCGGCGCGCGTCGAAGTGATGCAGCTCAGGAATCGGCTCGACTTTCTCGAGCGGGTGCTCATCGCCCTCTGACACATGGGTTGAGGGATTCTGACAGCCTGCGCCGCACATGAAAATCGTGCGGCGTACGGCTGTTTCCCCACGCCGCTCTCTCGGCCACTACGTGGAAGGCGTGTTTGCCGGCTCGTTGCTCGCCGCGAACTGAACGACGAGGGCGCGCTGGTAGGCCGATGCGAGCGCGAAGACCCACGCGCGCGCGTTGCGATCGTCGACTGATGCGAGTTGCCGCTCGAGCGCAGCCGCATCCGCGGGAGACGATTCCCGGATTCGCTCCAGGATCGGTTCGTGCGCGCGGTCTTTCCGCGCGGCACGCAGCGCATCGAGCAGCAGAATGTTGGTCGTCCCTTCCCAGATCGGCAGCACCTGCGCGTCGCGGAGGAGCCGCGGCAGGACCCACTCTTCGATGTAGCCGTTGCCGCCGATCAGCTCCATGCACTCCGAGACGCAGGGCACGGCGAGTTTTCCGGTCACCGCCTTGGCGACCGGGGTGAGGATGCGCAGCAGTCTCCCGGCCTGGGCATCGCCGGCGTCCGCGCGGCGCAGGGCATCGACGCATTCGAAGGTCATCAGCAACGCGCCGAGGTGCTTCGATTCGAGATCGGCGAGCGTGTCCCGCACCGCGGCGAACTCGATCACCCGCTTTCCGAACGCCCTCCGCCG
>Ga0075272_1000247_pt1 | contig 12131 bp, 10 predicted proteins | sample SF_Rice_5C_0N_40_FD_69776 | JGI IMG/M metagenome (GOLD analysis project Ga0075272, IMG submission 69776) | Rice paddy soil microbial communities from Twitchell Island, California, USA - SF_Rice_5C_0N_404 | ecosystem: Environmental > Terrestrial > Soil > Paddy field/soil | place: USA: Twitchell... | reverse complement strand
AATGTCTTCGCGGAGGCCGTGAACACGTACGGCTACGTGGGTCTGGTCTACGGCCTGTCGCGCCACCTGTTCTCCGACGAGATGGAAGCCTGGGCGGAAGACCGGGGTGTGCTGGTGAAGGCGATGGAGGACGTGGCCCTGGGCACCGCCTCGGTGTACCGCACGCTGGAGCGGCCGCTGCCGGAGCGCCTGCCGCGGGCCGACGGCGCCGTGCTGCGGCATTTCCGTGACCTGCTCGCCCGAATCATGCCGCTCGATCTGGTAATCGATGGTGAGTTGGCCTCGGGCGAGAGCGCCCGCGTCTCGCGGGATTCGATGTGCAGCGCGGGGGGGGCCATCGCCGGCAACGTACGCTACTTCGCGGACCGGCACGGCGTTTCGCGCGCCGCGATCGAGGGCACGAACCTCCCGCTCGAGCTGATCCGGCGGTATGCCCACGGCGGCGCGCCCGCGGTCGAATTGCAGGACGGACGCCGCCCGGGCTTGAGCGTCGTCCGGCGGACCGAGTACGCCGGCTTCGAGCTGGACAGCCAGCGGGCACCGCTGGTCGGACCGTTTCCACCCGAGCTGGCGGAGTCGGCGCGGGACGTACTGGCGACCGCGCTGATCGAGGGCCGCACGCCGCATGCCGACCAACACGCGGTGAAGCGGGCCGCCGACCGCCTGGCCGAGTACTGGCGGCGCTCGGGCGGACGGCTAGGCCAGGCCACGCGGGAGGAGGTACGGCGCCGGATGCGGGCCCAACTCGATGGCGTGGGCAGCTGGGACCAGTTCCTCGGGACGCCGCTCACGCTGGACGTTGCCGACGTGCTTCCGGAGCCGGAGCGGCACGCGCTCGACGCCTTGCCGAGCGCCGCGTCGCTGCTGGGAGATCGGATGCCGCTCATCTACGAGATCGAGAATGGACTCGGGGTCGTGCGGCTGCGACTGAAGGAAGGACAGGCCCGGCGCCTGCGGAGCCGCGACCTGCCCGCCGTGGACCGGCCGCTGCGGCTGAGCGTGGTGCGCGGCCGCCGTGAAGTGCTGCATGCGGCCTCCCTCGAGGAGATGCGCTCGGGGCTGGCGGCCTTGCCCCGCCAGGAGAGCCGCCATCACCGCCGGCGGCGCCGCTGAGCCGTCAGCGCGCCGGCTGCGCCAGGGACAGGGCTCCGAGCCAGGCCGCCGCGTAAGCTCCCTGCATCTCCTCGTGGGCGCCGCCGGCTACCAGTTGAAAACTCATGCCCTGAATGACCGAGGCGAGGTAGCGGCCGATCTCACCGACTCGGACCGTCGGCCGGAGCCCGAGGCTGGCCAGCAAGCCGCCCGTGGTCTCCGCGATCCCCACCGCAAACGCCTCAATCTCCTTGCTGACCGTTTGGCGAGTAATGGGGTCCGGCTCGGCGCACAGGGAGATCCAGGCTCGGAGCTCCCCGCCACGGTGTTCTTTCAGTAAGAGATCCCAGGAGCGCCTGATGGCGGCATCAGGTGTAGGGGCATCAAATGCCGCAGTCCAGGCCGCTCTCCGCCGGTCGGACAGCCGAGACGCGACGGCGGCAAGCAGCGCGCTCTTCGAATGAAAGTGATAATGCACCAATCCTTTAGCGCGGTGCGCCTCACGTGCCACCTGGTCAATGGTGCAGCCGCCGCCACGGCGCAGGAGTCGCTCCGCGGCGTCGAGAATGGCGGTGCGCGCGCGTTCGGGGTCTCTCGCCATCCACAGTCCTGGCTGACCGGACGGTCAGGATTATAGGCCATCGGCTTCAAAGGGGCAATGTGGTGGTCGGGCGGTGCTGGATGAAACCGGCTCCCTGGAGCCGGCGTATCGAGGGATGATGGACGCGCATCGTGAGGGTACCGGCGGCGACACCCTGCTGGGGTCATTGCTCAAGGCGGTGATCGAAGCGATGGGAGAGGGCGTCGTCGTGTTCGACGGCGGCGGGCGCGTGGCGTATGCCAGTCCATCGGCGCAGGCGCTGCTCGGCGGCCTCGGAACGGCCACCCTGGCGGGACAGGTGGTCCCTCGACTGATGGAGCAGGGCGGGCGGCGCGTCCCGTTGCAGCTGGGCTCCCGCGTGCTCGGCGAGGCGATCTTCCTGCGGGCGCCCGAGGGAGCCACCAGCCTGGCCGAGCGGGAGCGGCGCGCGATCCTGGACACGCTTCAAGCGACCGGCGGGCGCTTGAGCGCGGCCGCTCGGCACCTCGGTATCTCGCGCACGACGCTGTGGCGGCGCCTGCGCGCCTACGGGGTGCGGCAGCAGTCGTAGCGCGTCACCGCCTGTCCGGGTCATCCCACTGCGCTACCACGTGGCGCCGTCCGCTCGCAGGTCGTACGTTCCACCTCATGACGCCGGCGCCTTTCGTCGTGGAGGAATACGTCCGCTGGTCCGACGTGGACTATGCGGGCATCATCTTCTACGGCGCCTACGTCCGCTTCTTCGAGATCGCCGAGACCGAGCTGTTCCGCACTGCGGGCGTGCCATACGCCGACGTGTTCGACCGCTTCGACATCTGGCTGCCGCGCGCGCACCTCGCCTGCGACTTCAAGTACCCGGCGCGCCTGGATGACTGCCTGCGGGTGGCGGCGTATTTCACGCGGTTCGGCAGCAGCTCTATCGGCATCAGCTTCGACGTGCTGCACGTGAAGGCGGGCCAGCTGGCGGCGGCGGCGCACGAGGTGCTGGTATGTGTGGATCGCAAGAGCATGCGCCCCCGGGCGCTGCCCGCCGAGCTGCGGCGCATGCTCGAGCCGTTCGCGCTCAGTGAGGAACGCGCTCGGCAGCAGCTGGGCGTGGAAGCGCCCGGGCGGCCGTGAGGGGCGCCCTGGCGCTGCTCCTGCTCGCCGCATGCGGCGGCGCCCCCACCCCCGCGCAGCGACAGGCGCCGGCCGGCGTGGCGCGGAGGCGCGTGCCGGCGGACACGTCGCCGGCGGACACGACACCGCCCGTGGCTCGCGCCGGGATGCTGGTGACGCGCGCCGCGAGCGAGCGCGGCGCGCTGGATGGGCAGTGGCGCCCCCACGCCGGCGTGTGCGCCACGCCGCCGAGCTTTCAGCTGCTCGTCCAGAGCGACAGCGTGGACGTGCTGCTGCTGGTGAGCCTGCCACAGGATTCGGCGCCGTCCGGGACGTACGTCGTGACGGATCTGTCCGACACCGCGCCGCCCGCGCGGGCGGCGCGGATAGGCGTCCAGGAGGTGCGCTACGCGGATCTCACCTATCAGGGCATCGCCGGGACCGTGCGCATCGAGCGGTTGGACCGCGCGGCCACGGGGACCATCGACGTCACCCTGCAGGAGACGCCGTCGCACCAGACGTTCCGCTTCCGGGGCATCTTCGACGCGGTCCCCGTGGACACGCTCGCCGCGGCGGTGTGCCGGCCCGCGGCGCCCGACACGCTGCACGCAGCTATCGGCCGCAAGCCCGCTTAGATTGTCTCACGTGGAACAGACCTATTTCCGGCGCGGCTTCGGTCTCAAGCAGGCCATCGAAGGCGAGCTACAGGATGCATATCACTCCGGTCTGGTGGAGCGGATGCGCGCCTCGGGCTACCGGCTCACCGCCGGGGATGTGACGTTCCGCTTGGCTGCCGCGTTCGGGTTTTGTTACGGCGTCGACCGCGCGGTCGAGTACGCGTATGAAACGCGACGCAAGTTTCCCGAGAAGCGGATCTTCCTCGTCGGTGAGATCATCCACAATCCGCACGTCAACGGGCGGCTGGAGGGTCTGGGCATCGCCATTCTGGCGCCCGGGCCCGACGGGTGCGATTTCACCGCCATCCGGGCCGACGACGTCGTCATCATGCCCGCCTTCGGCGTCACCGTGCGGGACTTCCAGCTGCTTCGGGACATCGGGTGCGTGCTCGTGGATACCACGTGCGGCTCCGTGCTCAACGTGTGGAAGCGGGTCGAGCAGTACGCGCGCGACGGGTTCACGGCGGTGGTGCACGGCAAAGAGTTCCACGAGGAGACCAAGGCGACCGCCAGCCAGGTCGGCAAACACGGCGGGGGGAAGTACCTCATCGTGCGCGACATGGCGGAGGCGGAGCTGCTCTCCCGATTCATCGAGCACGGGGACAACGCCGACGCGCTCGAGGCGACGTTCCGCCACAAGGTCTCTCGCGGGTTCGCCTTCGCGCGGGACCTGCTGCGGGCCGGCATCGCGAACCAGACGACGATGCTTGCCGGCGAGTCGCTCGCGCTCGCGCGGCGGCTGAAGGAGGCGTTCGCGCGGCGCTACGGCGCGGACCACGTGGACGAGCACTTCCGCTCGTTCGACACGATCTGCTCGGCGACCCAGGAGCGGCAGGATGCGGTCGCGGCGCTGCTCGAAGAGCCGCTCGACCTCATGCTGGTCGTCGGCGGCTACAACTCGAGCAACACGACTCACCTCGCCAAGCTGTGCGCGCGCAAGGTGAAGACCTACCACATCGCGGATGCCTCCTGCGTTGAGCCCGAAGCGGGTCGCATTCGACACAAGCCGGTGGATGCGGCGCAGGAGGTGGCCGAAGCGCGTTGGCTGCCCGAGGGCGCCGTGACGATCGGGATAACCGCGGGCGCGTCGACGCCGAACAGCAAGGTCGGGGAAGCCATCGAGCGCGTCCTGGCGACGCGGGGCATCACGCTGCCCGCTTGAGCACGGTTGCGGCGGTGGCCTCCCGGCGCGGCGTCGCTTTCGGTACCTCCAGAGCTGTCCGTCTCTCACAAGCAAAGTGAGGTCACCATGGTGTGGGATCTCATCCAACGGCTGCGTCCATACCTGCTGGAGGTGCTGGGCGCGGCGGCACTGGTGCTGCTGGGGTCGATCCTGGGCCGGTTTATCGGATCCGCGGGGCGGCGCGCCGCGCAGGCGACCCTGGACCGCCTCGGCCGACGCGGTGCCGGCGCGGCGGCGGTGGGCGCCGCGCGCCTGGGCGAGTCCGTGCCGGCTCTGCTCGGCCAATTCCTTTACTGGCTGATCTTCCTCTTTTCCGTCGCGGCGGCGTTCGAGCTGCTGGGGCTGCCGGTGGTGAGCCGGGTGGGCGAGCGCCTCGAGGCGTTCCTTCCAGGCGCGCTGACCGGCGTGGTCATCGTGCTGGTGGGGATGGTCGCGGCGTCGCTCGCCGGCGGCGTCGTGGCGGCGGGTACGGCCTCTGCGGGCGTCCGATACGCGGGCGCCGTGGGGCGCGCGGTGCAGGCCATCATCCTGCTGCTCGCGTTGCTGCTGGGCCTGGAGCAGATCGGTGTGCACGGCGAGGTCATCGCCGGGCTGCTGGGCGCCGTGCTCGCCGTGGGCCTGGGCGGCGCCGCGCTGGCCTTCGGGCTGGGCGCGCGCACGGCCGTCGGCAACATCGTCGCCGCGTATTACGTGGCGCAGATGTACCGGCCCGGGCAGACGATCCGCGTGGGCGAGATCGAAGGCCGGATCCTCCGCACCACCACGACCGCCTTGATTCTCGATACCAAGGCTGGCCAGGTCCACCTGCCCGCGAGCGTCCTGAGCGAGGAGCCGTCGATGCTCGTTCCGGAGACGCTCTGATGCGTGCGGACCTGGGACTGGCGGCGCGGTTCGCGGCGGACCACCCCGAGGAAGCTGCGGCGGCGCTGGAGCAGCTGTCGTTTGCGGACGCGGCCGCGCTGCTCGCCGACCTCGACCCGCCCGACGCCGCCCAGCTCGTGGCGCGGATCAGCGCGGCGCTCGCGGTGGACTGCCTGAAGACCATGCCGGATCGCCTTGTGGGCTCCCTGCTGGGCGAGCTGCCGCTGGATCTGGCCGCGCACATTCTGGTGCGTGCGGCCGAGGAGACCCGGCGCCTGTGGCTGGCCGAGCTGCCCCCGGAGCGCGCCGAGTTTCTCCGCCGCAAGCTGCGCTATCCGCCGGGGACGGCCGGCGCCCTGGTGGATCCCCTGGTGCTGGCGCTTCCCGAGGACCTCAGCGTGGCCGAAGCGCAGAAGCATCTGCGACGCTCGGCCGATCGGGCCTACTTTTACGTGTACGTGGTGGACCGCGAGCAGCGGCTCGTCGGGGCGCTCGATCTGCGGGAGCTGCTCCAGGCCGATCCCAAGGAAGCGCTCGCGGCCGTGATGCACCGGGACGTCGAGCGCGTGCCCGCCCACGCCGACCTGGCGGCCGTGGCCGGGCACGCCAGCTGGCACGATGTCGACGCCCTCCCCGTGGTGGACGCCGCCGGCGTGTTCTTCGGGATCATCCGCCACCGCACCATGCGCCAGATCTCGGCGGCCGGCGCCGGTCAGGAGGCACGGCCCGTCATGCAAACGCTGGTGAGCCTGGGCGAGCTGTACTGGGCTGGCCTGTCCGCGTTTTTGATGGGTGTCAGCGCGGTGGGGCCGAGCGCGACGCGCGCCCCCGCCCCCGTCCGTGTCCCGACCCCCCCGGGCGAGGAGGTGACCGATGGCGCGTAGCGATCGCGCGGTGCGCGCGCTGCTCGAGCGGTATCTGGAGAAGTTCCCGGACGAGGCGGCGCGCGCCATGGAGCACCTCTCGCTCCGGGACGTGGTCGGGTTGCTGGCGTCGCACAGCGCGCCGCTCGCGGGCCGCGCGCTGCAGCAGCTCACGCCGGACCTGGCCGCCGAAGTGCTCGCGGCGCTGGAGCCGGACGCCTTTCGGGGACTGATGGCCATGTTGGAGCCGGTGCGAGCTGCCGCGTTGCTGGCGCGGCTGGACCCCGAGCAGCGAGACGAGCGGCTGGAGTTGCTCGATGCCGGACAGGTGAAGGAGATCCGCGATCTCATGCATTACCGGCCAGAGACCGCGGGGGCGGTGATGGACGCCCGGATCACCACGTTCCGGGCCGACGCGACGGTGAAGGAGGCCCTGTCGAAGCTGCGGGGCCAGCGCGGCCGGCCCATCGCGGATGTGTTCGTCGTGGACGACGACGGGCGCTTGGCCGGCGCGTTGCCGCTGCAGGACCTGGCCGTCGCGGAACCGGACATGCGGATCGAGAGCCTGCGGTTGCGCGTCCCCGTGAGCGTGCAGGCCACGACCTCGCGCGAGGAAGTGGTCGAGGTATTCGAGCGGGGCATCGGCACGACGATTCCCGTCGTCGATTTCGACGACCGGCCGGTGGGTGTGATTCGCAACGACGTGCTGGTCGCGGCAGCGCAGCAGGAAGCGACCGCCGACCTGCAGAAGATGGTGGGCGGCAGCACCGAGGAGCGGGCGCTGTCCTCGGCGCCGTTCGCGGTGCGCAAGCGCCTCCCGTGGCTTTACATCAATCTGGCCACCGCGTTCCTGGCGTCGTCCGTGGTGGCGCTGTTTCAAGGCACCATCGCCCGGTACACCGCGCTCGCCGTGCTCATGCCGGTCGTGGCGGGGCAGGGGGGCAACACGGGGATGCAGGCGCTGGCGGTGACGCTGCGCGGCCTGGCGCTGCGCGAGATCCGGATACGGCACTGGCTGCGCGTAGGCGCGAAGGAGCTGATCACCGGCGCCGTCAACGGCTTCGCGGTCGCCGTGCTCACGGCGCTGGGGGTGTACCTGTGGAGTCATTCGCCTGGGCTGGCGCTGGTGATCGGCGTTTCGATGGTCGGCTCGATGGTGATCGCAAGCGTCGCGGGGGCCTCGGTCCCGATGGTGTTGACCGCGCTGCGCCAGGACCCGGCGCAGGCGTCGTCGGTGATTCTCACGACGGTGACCGATTGCGGCGGGTTCTTCAGCTTCCTCGGGCTCGCGACGCTGCTGAGCAGGCTGCTGTAGCGCGGCTCATCCCCAGTCCTTCGAGCCGGGGGCCGAGCGCCGCAGGTTCTTGAGCAGCGTGTATGGATTGCGCGGCGCCTCGGGCACGGTGGCCGACCGCCGCCGGGCCTTCAACGCCCGCACCTCCTCCGCGATGATGTTCACCGCGCCGGCGTCCTTGGCCAGCCGGCCGCCGATCCACAGAAACGGCTCGCCGCGGATGGCCACGCGATCGCGCTCGTAGATGTCCGGCCGCACGATCGCGTTCATCATGGCCGTCTCGTCCTCCAGCAGCACGAACACGAAGCCCTTCGCCGTGTGCGGCCGCTGCCGCGCCACTACCAGCCCGGCGACCTCCACGTGCGCGTTGTGCTCCAGCCGGCCGAGCTCGCTGCCGGACACGAGTCCCGGCGGCAGCGCACCGTGCAGCAGCTGGAACGGATGCCCGCCCGCCGCGAACCCCATCACCGCGTACTCGGCCAGCAGGCGCTCGTCCGCCTCTAGGTCGGCGAACGGCAGGCGCTCATGGGGATGATTGAGCGGCAGCTCGAGCTGGCGGCGCGTGCGCGCCGGATTCCGCTCCTCGTGCCGCGGCGGCAGCCACAGCCCGACCTGCCACAGCAGCTCGCGCCGAGTGAGCCCGAAGCCGTCGCAGCCGCCCACCCAGACCAGATGCTCGATCGCCTCGCGCGACACCGCGGGCGGCGCGCGCCGCACCAGATCGCTCAGGCTCTGGAATGCTCCATGGCGCTCGCGCTCGAGCACCAGTTGCTCGGCGGTGTCGTCCGTCCACTGGCGGAGAAAGGCCAGGCCGACGCGCACCGCGGGGCGGTCAGGCAGTCGGGCGGTCAGGCGGTCGGACGCTGCGGATCCAGCGACCGCCTGTCCGTCCGTCCGCCCGTCCGCCATCTCCACCGTGCAATACACGTCGCTTGCGTTCACGTCCGGCAGCCGGATATCGATGCCGTGCCGTCCCGCGTCGCGGCCCAGGGCGTCCAGCGAGTAGAAACCCATCGGCTGGTTGTTGAACAGCCCGGTATAGTACTCCACCGGGTAATAGTGCCGGAGCCACGCAGACTGGTACGCCAGCAGCCCGAACGCCGCGGCGTGCGACTTGGGGAAACCGAACTCGGAGAAGGCCACCACCTGCTCGAAGACATGCCGTGCGGTCGCTTCCGGCACGCCGCGGCCGGCGGCGCCGTCTTTGAACTCCTCCCAGAAGCCTTCCATCAGCTCGCGCGAGCGGCGCCGGCTCATGGCGCGGCGTAACGCTTCGGCCTGGCCGGCGGTGAAGCCGGCCAGCGCCTGGCAGACCTGCAGCACCTGGTCCTGATAGAGGATTACGCCGAGCGTTTCGCCCAGGCATTCCGTGAGCAGCGGATGATCCACCGGGGGATCGTAGCGGCGTCCCTGCTGCAGCGCGCGGCGCTGCGCCTCGCGGCGCCGTACGTACGGATTCACCGCGCCGCCCACGATGGGTCCCGGCCGCACGATCGCCACCTCCACGGCGAGATCTTCCAGGTTGCGCGGCCGGGTGCGGCGGATCATCTGGATCTGCGCGCGGCTCTCGATCTGGAACAACCCCACCGTGTCGCCGGCGCAGATGCGGTCGTAGACGGCCGTATCGTTGAAGTCGATGCGCGAGAGATCCGGCGGGGTGCCTTCCCGGCGTGCGATCAGCTCGACGGTTTCCTCCACCAGCGACAGCATGCCGAGGGCCAGGAAATCGATCTTGATGAACCGCGCGTCGTCGCACGAGTCCTTGTCCCACTGGCAGATCACGCGGTCCGGCATGGCCGAGAGCTCGAGCGGCACGATCTCCACCAATGGGCGGCTGGAGATAATCATGCCGCCCACGTGCTGCGAGATGTGGCGCGGCAGGCCGGCGATCTCCTCGGCCAGGTCGCACAGGTCGCGCCACAGCGGCGCGTCCACCTTGCCGGCGAATCCCGGCAGTCCCGCCAGCTCCTCGCGCAGTCCCGCCGCCGAGTGGTGCGAGGCCAGCTTGGCGATTTGCTCGATCGCTCCCGGCGGCAGGTCGAGCGCCTTGCCGATCTCGCGCACGGCCGAGCGCAAACGATACGTGGGGAACGAGCAGACCAGCCCCACGTGCTCGTCGCCGTAGCGCTGGTAGACGCGCCGTATCAGCTCCTCGCGGATCTCGCGCGGGAAATCCAGATCGATGTCCGGCACCGAGGCGAGCGTCTCGTTGAGAAAACGCCCCAGGAACAGATGGTTGGCCACCGGGTCGATGTGCGACAGCCCCAGGAAGTAGCACACGATGGACGACACCGACGAGCCGCGCCCGCGGCCCGGCAGGAGATGGGCCTTAGCGCGGCGCGAGCCGCGCCGCACGTCGGCCCCCACCTCGCGCGCCAGCTCGAAGAGATCGTGGTACACCAGGAAGAAGCCGGAGAGCTTGTGATGCTCGACGAGCCGCAGCTCTTCGGCCAGCCGTCGCTCGGCCTCGGCGCGCAGGCCGGCGCCCGCCGGGTACAGCTCGTCCAGTCTGGCGCGGCACAGCTCGCCCAGCGCCTGCGGCGCGGAGGCATGGTCCCCGCCGCGGAAATCGGGAAACATGTAGCCCAGGTCCAGCGTGATATCGAATGCCGCACAACGCCGCGCGATGAGCTGCGTGTTGGCGACGGCATCCGGCCGGTCGCGAAAGATCCGTGCCGCCTCGTCCGGTGGTCGCAGGTAGAACTCGCTGTTGGGTCGGCGCATCGCGTGCGAGCCGTCCAGCGTGCTGCGGTGACGAATGGCGACCAGCACGTCGTGCAGAGGGTGCCGCCCGCGGGCGTGATAATGCACGTCGCCGGTGGCCACGACGGAGAGCCCCACCGCGTCGGCGATGTCGCACAGCGCGCCGGTGAGATCGCGGTCGCCCCGCACGGCATTGCGCATGAGCTCCACAAAGAAGCCCTCCCGGCCGAACACAGATCGGCAACGCTCGGCGCAGCGCCGCGCGGCCGTGAAGCCCTCGATGGCCAGCACGCGCGGCAGCAGGCCGTCGCGGCAGCCGGACAGCACGATCAGCCCCTCATGCCGTTGCTCGAGCGAAGCGAAATCCAGCCGCGGGTCGCGGCGATCCTCACGTTTGAGGTGCGCCTCCGTGATCAGACGGCACAGGTTGGCGTAGCCCTGCGGCGTCTCGGCCAGCAGGGTGACGTGCGAGCCGTCGAGCAGCGTCAGCTCGGCGCCGGTGATCGCCTGCAGGCCCATTTGTTTGGCCGCCTGGGCGAAGGCCATCGAGCCGTACAGGCCGTTGTGGTCGGTGAGCGCCAGCGCGGGGTAGCCCAGCGCCTGCGCCTCGAGCACCAGGTGCTCGGGGAGCGAAGCGCCGTCTAAGAACGAGAAGGCGGAGTGGCAGTGAAGCTCGACGTACATCTCCTGACTACGGCTGCTGCAGCCACCACTGGCCCGTCATCAAGTCCTCGAACAGCACCACGTGCTTCCCTCCTTCCAGCACCACTTCGACGTAGCGCCGGCTGACCGGTTGTCTCCACCACTCGTCGTCCACTCGCCAGACCTCGCCGATCGTCTCGATCGCGCGCCCGTGCTCGACCGTACCCGCCTGCGCTCGCCCCGGCGCGCCCCGAATCGCCCGCGGCCGCCCCTGAATGTCCAGCGCTACCTCCACCGGCTGCGGCGTATTCAGGGCTCGTAGTCGATCAACGCGTAGCGGCGCTCGGGCAGACGGGACCATGGATGGACCTCGATGACGTGCGAGAGCAGGGGGCGTTTGAGGCGGGTTGTGATCTCGTGCGCGGCGGCGCGCAGCGCCCGGCGGCGGCCGGCGCGGGCGGCGCTGGCGGCGTCGCGGGCAAAGAGCTGTAATTCCGCGGTCCCCGGCGCGAACGCGGTGAATTCCACGACCAGCCGTTCGACGGCCCCCGTGGGTGGGACCTGCTCGAGCCGGGTCTTGAGGGGGGCCGCGATCCGCGGTCCATCCGCCGAGGGATCTTTGAGCGTGATCTCGCAGAGCCAGGACACTCCCTGCTCCAGCGCGGCGCGCGCGCGGACGGTGTGCACGCGCCAGCCGGTGCGGCGCGGCGACCTGAGAGCGCGCGCGACCAGCTTCCCAATGGTGTTGGCGAGGATCGTGCGATCGGCGATGGGGGTCGGGAAGTCCAGCGCCGCCGTGATGGGCTCGGGCACCTCGCGCCCCGTGACCGGATCGGCGATCAGGCCGGCCGCCAGGCGCCATACGAGCCGGCCGATGCGGCCGAACTGCGACGTCACTGCCGCCTCCGGCAGGGCGGTGAGATGTCCCAGGGTCTTGAGTCCGAGCTGGAGCAACCGGCGGTGGGTATCGGGCTCGAGCGGCAGGACGGCCACAGGCTGCGAGGCGAGGAATTCGCGCCGGCCCTCCTCCGTGACGATCATGAACTCGCCGGGCCGGGCGCGCGTGGCGGCGACCCACGCGGTGAACTTGCCCCTCCCCCATCCCAGCCGCCCCACCCCGGCAGGGGCGGCAGGAGGG
>Ga0075272_1000246_pt1 | contig 12142 bp, 14 predicted proteins | sample SF_Rice_5C_0N_40_FD_69776 | JGI IMG/M metagenome (GOLD analysis project Ga0075272, IMG submission 69776) | Rice paddy soil microbial communities from Twitchell Island, California, USA - SF_Rice_5C_0N_404 | ecosystem: Environmental > Terrestrial > Soil > Paddy field/soil | place: USA: Twitchell... | reverse complement strand
GCGCGAGGCGCGAGCGCTCGCCGAGCCGGGCGAACACCGCACGGACGGTCTCGAAGCCCCCGAACCGGAGCGGCCGGACGAGGAGCTGCGGCCCGTGCCGCAGCTCCAGCACGCGCGTAAGCATCAGCAGTCCTCCTCGTCCGGGCAGTCGCGCCCCTCGAGCCACGCGACGAGCTCGGGCTCGGAGAGCAGCAGCTCCACCCCCTCCAGATCGTCCTCCGGCACCTCTCCACCTCCTCGTCGGTCGGGCTGGGTACGGACGGACCCCACCGGCCGGTTTGCCTGCCGCGGGTCGCCCGGGTTGTAGCCGCCCCGCCTTTGCGCGCCCTTTGCGGCGGCTTTTTCGCGGCGGCGCTAGCCTGGCCGGCAGGAAGGCACCCGCCGGGGTGCGTCGAAGGAACGTCCGGCATGGTCGAGCCGTCCTTCGCACCGATCCGCCGACCTCTCCCGTGACCGTGACGACCGACGAGATCTACGAGAAGTACCTGCAGAAGGCGATCACCGAGATCAACGCTCTCGGGGACGAGATCGCCCAGTCGGGTGCGGGCGCCCGCGTGCCCGTCGTCGGCTCCGGTCACCCGCTCGCCGACGTGTTCCTCCTCAAGCACTCGCCGCAGGCGTCGGAGCTGCAGGAGGGCGTCGCGTTCTACGGCCGTGCCGGCAACGCGCTGCTCAAGTCGCTGCAACGGCTGCACGTCGACCCGATGGCGATCTACGGCACGAACTGCCTCAAGTTCGCGGACGGCGACGAGGAGGAGTCGAGACCCTTTCTCCTCCGCGAGCTGCACATCGTGCAGCCGAAGCTCGTCGTCGTCATGGGCGGCCCCGCGCGCGAGTTCCTGAACGCGACCGGCTTCCCGCTGGCGCGCGAGGTCGGACCGGAGGAGGGCGAGCTGCAGGAGCTGACGCCGACGATCCAGGCGCTTCTGACGCCCGACATCGACGAGTCGCTCGACGAGCAGCCCGCGAAGACGGCCTTCTGGAACGCCTTCAAGATGCTCGGCGAGTGGTGGAGCTCGACGCCTCCCTACTAGACCGGAAGCGTGCCGCGGCCTTCGCCGGGGTCGGCGCTGCCGTGGGGACGTGGTTCGTCCTCGCGCCGCACCTCCCCCACGTCGGGCTCTGGCCGGCGGTCGCGATCGTCGCCGCCGCGGTGCTGCCGGGGACGCTCCTCCTCGTCCTCGTCGCCCTGCCGTTGTGGACCCAGCGGGGGCTCTTCCCGGTCGCGGTGGCGCTCGCGCTCGTCGCGTGGGGGTGCACGGAGGCCGGCTGGGGCCTGGCGGCGAACTTCGCGAAGCTGTGGGCGGCCGTGTTCGCCGGCTGGGCGTTCCTGCGCCTGTTCGAGGAGCTCTCCTGGGTGGTGCTCGTCGCCCTGGTGATCCCCGTCGTCGACGCGATCTCGGTCTGGCGCGGCCCGACGCACGCGATCACCTCGCAGCACTTCGAGGTCTACACGGCGGTCGCGATCGCCTTCGTCGTTCCGGCGGGCGGCGCGGCGTACCTCGGCCCGCCCGACATCCTCTTCTACGCGCTCTTCCTCGCCGCGGCGCTCCGCTGGCGGCTCCGCCCCGTGTGGACGTGGGTCGGGATGACGGGGATGTACTCGCTGACGATCGTGGTCGCGAACGCGGCCGAGCTCGGCGGCCTGCCCGCGCTGCCGTTCCTCTCGTTCGGCTTCCTCGTCGCGAACGGCGACCTGCTCTGGCGGAGGCTGCGGCGGTCGCGGCCCGCGCCCGAGCCGTGATCTTCCTGCTCGTCTCCCGCTAGCCGCTCGCGTAGACGATGAACTCGGCGTCGTCGAGGTCGGCGCGCCGCGTCAGCCCGGACCGCTCGGCGACGCGCGTCGACTCGACGTTGCCCGGCCGGATGCGCGCCACCACGAGCAGGTGTGGCAGCTCGGCAGCCGCGAGCTCGAGCGCGGCGCGCGACGTCTCCGTCGCATAGCCGTGCCCCCAGGACTCCGGCTCGAGGCGGTAGTAGAGGTTGAGGACGTCCTCGCCGTCGCGCCAGCCGTGCAGGAGCATCAGGCCGCCGAAGCCGACGACGTGCCGCTCGCGTTCGACCGCCCAGTAGCCGTAGCCACGCTCCGCCCAGTGCGCGAGCCAGTGGAAGAGCTGGCGCTCGCTCTGCTCCAGCGCGGTGTGTCGCAGGTCGGGCTTGTGCCGCCAGGTGCGCTCGTCCGCGTGGATGCGGTGGTGGTCGAGGAGGTCGCCGGAGCCCGGGCGGCGGAGCAGAAGCCGCTCGGTCTCGACGCGCTCGAACGACTTCACCCCGCGGACTGCTCGAAGAGGGCGACGCACTCGACGTGCGGGGTGTGCGGGAACATGTCGACCGGGGTGACGCGCAGGAGCCCGTAGCCGTATTCCTCGCGCAGGGTCTTCGCGTCGCCGGCGAGTGTGGTCGGGTTGCAGGAGACGTAGACGAGCCGCGGCGCGGCGATCTCGCCGAGACGGCGCAGCGCCTTGCCGGCGAGCCCCGCGCGCGGCGGGTCGACGACGACGACGTCGGGCGGCCCGGAGCGCTCGAGCAGCTCCTGCACGACCTGGCCGACGTTGCCGGCGAAGAAGGCGGCGTTCGTGACGCCGTTCAACTCCGCGTTCTCGAGCGCGCAGGCAACCGACTCCTCCGAGACCTCGATCCCCCAGACCGTCAGCGCGTCGGCGGCGAGCGACAGGCCGATCGTGCCGATGCCGCAGTAGAGATCCCAGACCGTCTCCCCGCCTGAGAGCTGTGCCGCCTCGCGAGCAAGGCCGTAGAGCCGCTCCGCCATCGCCGTGTTCGTCTGCAGGAACGCGTTCGGGCGGACACGGAAGCGCAGTCCGCAGAGCTCCTCCTCGATCCAGTCCTCGCCCCAGAGCAGGCGCGTCGGCAGGTTCGTCACCTCGGCGGGCGTGTCGTTGACGGCCCAGTGGACGGAGCGCACCTCCGGGACCCGGCGGAGCACGTCGACGAGGTAGCCGGTCTCGAAGCGCTCGCCCTTCGCGGTCACGAGCTGCACGAGCGCCTGCCCGGTGTTCCGTCCCTGGCGGACGACGAGATGGCGGAGGTAGCCGGTTCCGTCCGCTTGCGAGTACGCCTCGAGCCCCTCCTCGCGCGCCCAGTCGCGGACGGCGGCGCGAATCCGGTTGCCGACGTCGTCGGTCAGCCAGCAGCGCTCGACCTCGAGCACCTCGTCCCAGCGGCCCGCCTTGTGGAAGCCGAGCGCCGGGCCGGAGGGCGTCGACGTGAACGAGTACTCGAGCTTGTTGCGGTAGTGGAAGATCTCGGGCTCGCACGGGACGATCTCCTCGAGCGGCGGCTCGGGGATCCCGGCGAGGCGCTGCAGCGCGTCGCGCACCTGCATCTGCTTCTGCGCGAGCTGCGCCTCGTAGGCGAGGTCCTGGAAGCGGCAGCCGCCGCAGGCCGGGTAGTGGGCGCAGGGCGCATCCACGCGGGTCGGCCCGGGGACGACCACCTCGGTCGCGAGCGCCTCCGCGTGACTCCGCTTCACCTTCGTGACGCGGGCGCGGACGCGGTCGCCGGGCAGCCCGCGCCGCACGAAGACGACGAAGCCGTCGAGCCGGGCGACGCCGTTGCCGCCGTAGGCGAGCGACTCGACGTCGAGCTCGAGCTCCTCTCCCTTGGTCACCGGCGCGGCCATCGGGCCAGCGTAGCGGCGCCGCTCTAGAGGCTTGATGTGAAATGGCCGGGTCGCCCGGATGCCGCCCCAGGCACGGCGCGAGGCCGTCTCGTCGGCCTTGCCCAGGCCACCGGCCTGCGCTGCGACCGCCAAGCCGCCCTCGCTCGGCCTGAAACGGCCCCGAACGGGCGTCTATCTCACATCAAGCCTCTAGCTGAACGGTGGGTGGAGCGGCAGGAGCACGGGCGGCCGCGGCCGCTGGGCGAAGTTGAAGTCGCGGACGAGGTTGCCGAGGATCTTCGCGTTCTCGCGAACGTCGGGCCGCGGGTCTGGCCGTCCGTCCGTCCGCGGGTTCAGCCGCCGTCCATGGAGGAAGTCGTCCTCGATGAACTTCAGATAGGCGTCCTGGCTCAGGATCTGGTGGTCGACGTAGCCGCGGCGCGCGTACGGGCTGATCACGAGCGCCGGCACGCGCAGCCCGTACCCCTGGGCATCGACGGTCGGCGGCTTGACGTGGTCGTAGAAGCCGCCCCAGTCGTCCCAGGCGAGAAAGATCGCGGTCGAGCTCCAGTCGGGGCTGCGCATGATCGAGTTGACGAGGCCCGTCACGTATGCCTGCCCCGTGGAGACGAGGCCGGGCGGATGCTCGCTGACCGCCTGGGCGGGCGTGATCCACGAGACGGCCGGGAGTGTGCCGGTGCGCACGGCGCGGTAGAACGACTGCAGCGGCGCGACGTCCGCGAGTTGATGGTCCTGCCGCACCGTGTCGAACCACGGCAGCGGGTTCCAGATGCCCGGCGTCTTCGCGCTTTGCGGCACCGGGGCGCAGGACATGGCGCTGTCGGCGCAATCCGGCTGGTCGCCCTTGGCGACGTAGTAGCGCCAGCTGACGTGGTCCTTGTGCAGCAGGTAGGTCAGGTCGGTCCATGCGTAGTCGGGCACGGCTCCGGTGGTGTTCTGCGGCCCGCCGGGCGGCGAGCCCGGCGCCTGCACCGCCGGCCTGCAGCTCGCCGGGTCGCCCTCGCGGGTGCAATGGGCAGACCAGCCGGAGACGAGGTAGAGGTGCTCGGGCATGCTCCACGACGCGTCCGACTGGAACATGTGGTCCTGGAGCACGAAGTCGTGCGCGTAGCGCCAGTAGTTCGGGATCTCGTGCCAGTCGTGATAGCCCATGACGTCGGGAGCGTGCGAGGCGAGCGAGCAGCCGGGTGCGTCGACGTTCGCGGCGCATGCGAGGTAGCGGCCGTTGCGCGCCTGGCGCTCGAAGCCGTTCATGCGGCCGCCGTTGACGTCTCTGACCGCGTCGATGTGGTCGTGCGGCCCGCCGGAGTTCCGGTCGGAGGTGTCGTGATACGGCTTGACGCAGATGCCGGTCGCCGGGTCGACGGAACAGACGGTCGGGACGCCGTGCTTCATCGGGATCCCGTCCGCCCCGGGATAGGTGCCGAAGTAGGAGTCGAACGAGCGGTTCTCCTGCATGATCACGACGACGTGGCGGATCTTGTGAATCCCCGCGACGGCACCGGCGGCGCGCGCGCCGGGCCGTCCCGGCAGGTCCGCCGAGGCGAGGAAAGCCGCGAGCAGGCAGGCTGCCGCAGCGCCCGTGAGCACGACCCGCTTCACGCTTCTCAGGTGTACCGGCCGCAGTGAGCGCCGGCCATCGGATAGTCGCACGATCCGCGGGCCGGGCCCGGCCGCCCGTCCGGAGGACGGCGACCTCATCCCGGCGATCCTCCCCACACCCGCCCCGAACGGCTGGACAATGCGGCGAGCATGCGCGACGCAGGCAGCGACGACCGCCCGACGAGCACGCTGCATAGGATCCGGAAGATCCCCGACGCAGCGCAGACCGTTCGCGTTCTCGTCGCAGACGACCACCCGGTCTTCCGCGAGGGGATGGTGCGCGCGCTCGCCGCGAACCCGCTGGTAGAGGTGGTCGCCGAGGCCGGAGAGGGGCGCGCCGCGCTCGAGGCGATCGCGTCGGAGCGGCCCGACGTCGCGCTCCTCGACTACAGGCTGCCCGGCCTCGACGGGATCGAGATCGTCCGGGCGGTAATCCGCGACGGGCTGCCGACGCGCGTGCTGATGCTCTCGGCGCACGACGAGAGCAGCGTCGTCTTCGATGCGCTCCAGGCGGGTGCGGCCGGCTACCTCCTCAAGGAGGCGAGCCGGGACGAGATCGTCGCGGCCGTCTTCGCGGTCGCCCGCGGCGAATCGGTGCTCCCGTCCGAGGTCGCCGCGGGCCTCGTCGGCGAGATCCGGCTTCGCTCGCCCTCGGACACTCCCGTACTGACGGAGCGCGAGCGAGAGATCCTCCGCCTGATCGCCGACGGCAAGTCGTTCTCCGAGATCGCGTCGGCGCTCTTCATCGGCGTGACGACGGTGAAGACGCACGCGCAGCACGTCTACGACAAGCTCGGCGTCTCCGACCGCGCGGCAGCGGTTGCGGAGGCGATGCGCCGCCGTCTGATCGAGTAGCGTCGGCGCGGTGTCGGAGGCGGAGGTCCTCGCAGCGAGCGAGCGCCGCGTCGCGTGGCTGCGGCTCGCGGCGGTCGGCCTGATCGTGGCGGCGGAGCGCCTGCCGCACCCGAACCCGAACGAGCCGACGTTCGCCGTCGCCGCCGTGCTCGTGCTCGCCTACGCGGTCGCCGCGCTCGCCTTCGCCTACCGCGGCCCGCTCGACCGCACCTTCGCGCTCGGGACGACCGTCGCGGACGTGCTCTCGATCACCGTCCTCGCGTATCTCTCGGGCGGGGCGTTCTCCGACGCGCGCCTCGCCTACTTCCTGATCCCGATCTCGGTCGCCTTCCGCTTCGGCTGGCGGATCACCCTGCTCGTGACCGGGCTCGTCGTCGTCGCCTACGACCTGCAGGCGGCGACGCACCCCGCGCGCCACGTCAAGCATGCGCTCGCGTTCCTCGCCGTCCAGAGCGGCTATCTCGCCTGGATCGGGATCGCCGCGACGCTCTTCTCCGGCCTGCTCGCGACGCGGACGCAACGGCTGATCCAGCTCGCCGCAGGGCGGCGGCGGCTGCTCGCGGAGGTGATGGGCGCCGAGGAGCGGGAGCGCCGGGAACTCGCCGAGGCGCTCCACGACGGTGCGATCCAGAGCCTGCTCGCGGCGCGGCAGGACGTGGACGAGTCGCTCGCGGCGCATCCCGACGAGGTGCTCGAGCGGGCTCGTGCCGCGCTCACCGAGAGCGTCTCCGATCTGCGCTCGGCGATCTTCGAGCTCCACCCGCACGTCCTGCAGCAGGCGGGACTCGAGCCGGCGTTGAAGGCGGTCGCGGAGCGCTCGAGCCGGCGCGGCGGCTTCGACGTCGACCTCTACGTCCACTACCCGCACCGGCATCCCGACGAGGCGGTGCTGCTCGGCGCGGCACGGGAGTTTCTCGCGAACGCGGGCCGGCACGCGCGCGCCTCGACGGTGACCGTGATGCTGGCGGAGGACGGCGACGCGATCGCGCTCACGGTGGCCGACGACGGCGTCGGCTTCGACCCGGCCGGGATCGACCGCTTCGTCGCGGACGCGCACATCGGCCTGCTCTCGCAGCGCGAGCGGCTCGAGTCGTGCGGCGGCCGGCTCGAGATCGTCTCGGCGCCCGGCAAGGGAACGGCGGTCACGGCGCGGCTGCCGCAGAGGGGAGTTTCGGGCAGCCGCGCCTGACTGCTCCCTGTCTACCCGCCTCCGCCCCGGGTCGGGATCCTCCCGCCGGACGATCGCGGGGTCGATCCCGTACCGGCCGAACGGATGACCCGGCTAGGCGAGCGTCGCGACGTAGACCTTGCGGTCTCGAGGCCCGTCGAACTCGCAGAAGAAGACGCCCTGGTAGGTGCCGAGCGCCAGCGTGCCCTCCCGCAGCGGGATCAGCACCTGCGGGCTCGACGCGAGCGAGGCGCGCGCGTGCGACGGCGCGTTCGGCCCGTCCTCGTCCTCGTGCTTCCACTCCCAGTCGTCGCCGACGACGCGCTGGAACGCGTTCTCGAGGTCGTCGACGAGCTCGGGGTCGATCCGCTCGTTGATCGCGACGCCTGCCGTGGTGTGCGGCACGTACACGAGCGCGGCCGCGCCGTCGGCGTCGCCGAGCGCTTCGCGCACCCGGTCGGTGATCTCGATCAGCTGCGTCCGCCGCTCGGTCTTCAGGGTGATCTCCCGCACGGCGACTATCCTACGAGCCCGCATGGCCACACCGCTCGACCAACGGGAGATCGACTCCCTCAGCGCCGACGCCGGACGCTTCATCGCCGAGCTGGACGAGGAGACGTACCTCCATTTCGCAGGGATCAAGGAGACGTACGACCTCGCGCCGATCTACGAGGAGCACGCGCGGCTGACCTCGCTCGACACCGCCCTCGGTCTGCGTGCGGCCTCCGAGGGCGGACGCCGCACGCGTGAGCTCTGGCGCTTCGCGAGCGAGCAGTACCTCGGCAACTTCGTGCGCGAGGAGGCCGAGCGGCTGGCCGGGCTCGAGGCGACGCTGACGGCGGACGTCGACGGCGAGGAGACCCCGTTCCGGATGCTCCGGCCTCGCCTGATGAACGAGGACGACCGCGACGCCCGGGAGCGGATCGAGGTCGCGCGAAACGAGCTGACCGAGGAGCACCTGAACCCGCTCCACCTGGAAGCCGCCCGCGTCGTCCACCGCGAGACGGAGCGCCTCGAGGCGCCGAGCTACACCGAGCTCTACCGCCGCTTCGGCTTCCCGCTCGACGACCTCGCAGACCAGTGCCGGCGCTTTCTCGCCTCGACCGAGAGCCTCTGGGAGGAGGCCGGCGACCGCTTCCTGCGGGCCCGGATCGGGCTCGGTCTCGACGAGGCGCAGCGCTGGGACGTGGGCCGCGCCTGGCGGGGGGTCGCGTGGGACGAGGCGTTCCCTGCGCAACTGATGCTGCCGGCGCTCGGGGCGTCGCTGGCCGACCTCGGCGTCGAGCTGGGAGCGCAGCGCAACGTCGAGCTCGACCTCGAGGACCGGCCGAACAAGGACCCGCGCGCGTTCTGCGTGCCGATCGAGATCCCGGAGCGAATCGTGCTCGTCCTCAAGCCGCAGGGCGGACCGGACGACTGGCGCGGCCTCTTCCACGAGGCGGGCCACACCGAGCACTTCGCCCACACCGCCCCGGAGCTCGCGATGGAGGAGAAACGTCTGGGCGACAACGCCGTGACCGAGGGGTGGGCGATGCTGCTCGAGCACCTGACCTTCGACCCGGTGTGGCTCGAGCGCCGCCTCGACTTCCCGCGGCCGTACGAGTTCGCGGCCGAGGGGGCGACGCAGCTGCTCTGGGTCGTGCGCCGCTACGCGGCGAAGCTCCTCTACGAGATCGAGTTCCACGCCGCCCCGGACGTCACCGCGATGCGGCCGCGCTACGTCGAGCTGCTCGAGGACGCGCTCAAGGTCGCGCCGAGCGGCAGCGACTATCTCGCCGACATCGACGACGGCTTCTATGCCTCCGAGTACCTGCGCGCGTGGGCATTCGAGGCCCAGCTGCGGTCGTACCTGCGCGAGAAGTTCGGCAACGCGTGGTTCGCGCGGCGCGAGGCGGGCTCGCTCCTGCGCGAGCTGTGGGGCGAGGGCCAGAAGCACACCGCCGACGAGCTGCTGCGCGAGGTCGCCGGCGAGTCGCTCGAGCTCGACGCGGTCGCCGACCGGATCCGCGAGTCGCTCGCCGCGGCCTGACGAGACGGAGCGGGCGGCCCGAGGGCCGCCCGCTCCCGACGTGCGTCCGTGGGACGCGCTATTTCTTCTCGGCCTTGCCCTCGATCGTCTTCGGGGCGGAGCCGACGCCGACCTCGATCTTGCGCGGCTTCGGCTGCTCCGGCTTGGCGACGTGCACCTCGAGCACGCCGTGCTCGTAGTGCGCCGTCACGTCCGCGTCGGTGGCGCCCTGCGGCAGGCCGATCGTGCGGGAGAAGCTGCCGAAGCGACGCTCGTAGCGGAAGTAGCGCCCGTCCTCGACGGTGTTCCCGCGCTCGCGGTTCGCACTGATCGTCAGCGCGCCGTCCTCGAGCTCGACCGAGATGCTGTCCTCGGGGATGCCGGGAAGGTCGAACGCGTAGACGATCTCCTTCTCGGTCTCCCAGACGTCGACGGTCGGAACCCAGCTCTGCGTGGTGCGTCCGTCGCCCTCGAGCAGGCCGTTCATGAAGCGGCTCATCTCGTTCTGGAAGGCGGCGAGCTCGCGAAAGGGCTCCCAGCGAACCAACGTGGCCATACGTGCCTCCTTGTCGTACCAAACATGGTGCGAGCACAAGAATAAAACCTTAGCGTCTTGTTGTCAAGTAGCTGGCGGACGTAGAATCGGTCCGTGCTGCCGCTCCGCGACAACGTGCCCACGCAGACGCGGCCGGTGCTGACGGTGGGGCTGATCGCGGCGAACGCGGCCGTCTGGTTGTGGGAGCTGTCGAAGCCCGGCGTCGACGTCCACGTGTTCCGCGACGGCTACTACCCCTGCGCCCTCCACGGCCCGTGCGTCGGCGGCGTGCACCCGCTGCCGTGGTGGCAGGGCGTCTTCAGCGGCATGTTCATGCACGCGAGCTGGCAGCACATCGCCGGCAACATGCTCTTCCTCTGGATCTTCGGGAACAACGTCGAGGACGCCCTCGGGCACCTGCGGTTCCTCGCGTGGTACCTGGCGGCGGGGGTCGCTGCGATGGCGGCGCAGACCGCGGTCACGTTCGGGTTCGCCGGGGCACACGCGGCGAGCGTCCCCAACATCGGCGCGAGCGGCGCGATCGCCGGTGTGCTCGGCGCGTACTTCGTCCTGCTGCCGCGCGCCCGCGTCCTGACCGTGATCTTCTTCGGGATCATCCTGATCCGGGAGATCCAGGCGTTCTGGTTCCTGGGCGTCTGGATCGGCCTGCAGGTCTGGACCGGCGGGCTCTCGCTCGTCCACCCGCAGGCCGGCGGCGGCGTCGCGTTCTTCGCGCACATCGGCGGCTTCGCCTTCGGCATCGCCACCGTGCTCCTCGTCGCGCGCCGGCGGCCGCGCGCTCCCGCCGCCCGCTACCCGGTCTGGTAGCCGTGCGTTTCGAGCATCACGTCGAGCGCGCCCTCGACTCCCTCCCCGCCGAGTTGAAGAGGGCGGTGCGCAACCTCGAGATCTCCGTCGAGGACGAGCATCCCGACGATCCGGATCTCTTCGGCCTCTACGAGGGCGTGCCGCTGCCCGAGCGCGGCGACTGGGCGGGCGCGCTCCCCGATCGGATCCGCATCTTCCGGCTCCCTCTCGTCGAGTCGTTCGCCGATCCGGTGGAGCTCGAGGAGGAGATCCGGATCACGGTCCTGCACGAGCTCGCGCACTACTTCGGGCTCGACGAGGACAGGCTCGACGACCTCGGGTATTCCTGAGGATCGCCGCGGAATGTTCGCGGGTAGTCGTCCGTTGAGGACGATCATGAGAACCCTGAACGCGATCCACGAAGAGATCGAGCGCCTCAGCGAGGAGCGCACCGAGCTCTGGCACAGGCTCTCCGATCAGTACGACGCCGGGGTCCGGGAGGAGATCCGCGGGCTCGACGCGCAGCTCGACGGCCTCTGGGACGAGCACCGGCTCCTTCGCGCCCGGCTCCGCTTCGGCGACCGCGACTCGATCGTCGCGCGCGCCCGGGTCGAAGAGCGGCTCGAGCGGGCGGCCTAGGACCGGCCGCACGTCTGTCGATCCCTCGCGAGAGGGCTCGACAGGCGTGCCCTGCCGCGGCGGCCGCTCTACACTGAGCGTGCGGGGCGTTAGCTCAGCTGGGAGAGCGCCGGCTTTGCAAGCCGGAGGTCACCGGTTCGATCCCGGTACGCTCCACTTTTTCGGACATTGCGCAAACCGACGGTGTGACGAGTCGGTAGGTGGGCAGGATTTCGACTCGGCCGTTGACGCGCAGTTCGTCGATGAGCGGAGGAGGGCTTTCGCCTTCTGCGGGTCGCCTTCGTCGATGACGGTTTCGCGGGCGTCGGCGATCTCGGCGAGGTCGGCGGCTGTGGGCGCATGTGCGGCCTGGACGCGGCCCGCCACACTCCGGCGACACTCCCGTAGCCGGCCTTCGGCGCGCCGAAGGCAACGAGTCGCCGAGCGCCGCGTTTGGGCACCGGCTCCAGCCGCGCTGCTCGCCGCCGCCGCGCCGCGCACGGTACGCGCATCCACACTTCCGCGACCCTTCCGTAACCTGCCTTCGGCACGCCGAAGGCAACGAGTCGCCGAGCACCGCGATTGGGCACCGGCCCCAGCCGCGCTACGCACCGTTGCGGCGGCGGGCACGGTACGCGCGCGTCTTCGTGCGGTTGCCGCACACGGCCATGTCGCACCAGCGGGCGGAGCGGTTGCGCGAGCGATCGTAGAAGAGCCAGCCGCAGCGTTCCGCGGGGCACGCCTTGAGGCGTGGCCACGTGCCGCCGGCGGACGCCTCGACGACGACACCGGCCAGGGTCGCGAGCGCGCCCGCGACGCCCGGGGCGGTCCCGGACAGCAGCGGCACACCGTCGACGAAGCGGACGCCGAGCCTGCCTGCGGTCGCGGCCCGGTCGAGCGCCGCCTCGG
>Ga0075272_1000245_pt1 | contig 12150 bp, 12 predicted proteins | sample SF_Rice_5C_0N_40_FD_69776 | JGI IMG/M metagenome (GOLD analysis project Ga0075272, IMG submission 69776) | Rice paddy soil microbial communities from Twitchell Island, California, USA - SF_Rice_5C_0N_404 | ecosystem: Environmental > Terrestrial > Soil > Paddy field/soil | place: USA: Twitchell... | reverse complement strand
GGCGTACAGTGCCCAATCGGCCAGCCAGTGGTTGTCCTCCTCGAACCGCCGCAGCTCCTGGTGGTGATCGTCGTTCGGATGCGCGTTGAAGTGATCCCACGATCTCCGCAGCAGGGCGTTCTTGAACTCGCGGACGCGGTCGAAATCGGTCTCGTCCGCCGGAAATCCGGGCACGTCGCCCAGGGCCGGCAGGAAGCCGTCGCGCAGAAGACGGTCCGGTGAGATCAGCAGCGGGCTGCCGGCGTAGGACGAGTGGCATCCGTATGGCGAGTTGCCGTAACCGGGCGGGTTGAGCGGAAGGACCTGCCAGAGCCGCACGCCGGCGCTCTGCAGCCAGTCGATGAAGCGGATCAGCTCGTCGCCGAAATCGCCGATTCCAAATCGGCCCGGAAGCGAAGTCGGATGGAAGAGGACTCCCGCCGCGCGCCGGCCGTCATTGACGTACGGCACCGTGGTGCGCCGCTTCACCCGTGGGCCTCCGGGCTGATCGACAGCTTCTCGCCGAGCGCGTCGAAGTGCTGCAGCCAGCGGTTTGCGGTCGACGAGCCGTTCCCCGCGGTGGCAGCGATCACCGGCCGGATGATCTTCTTCATCCGGTAGTACTCGTCCTGCGGCTTGCGGAGATCGAGCCGGACCTCCGCATCGCGGATCAGGGTGACGATCGCTTCCCAGCGCTGCAGGCGGTCGAGGTCTTCGGGATCGGCGGCCACGTCGAGCGCTGCGCGGCGCACTGCCTCCTCCATGGTCATCAGCGTGGTCTCGTCGAGCGAGACGCCTTCCTCGCGCGATTCGCGCAGGAGCACTTCGACCTCGGCGTAGGGGGTCTCGTCGCGCTCCAGCAGATGGCGGATCTGCATGTTGACGTCGAACTCGGCCGCGGTGCGCAGCACGCCGGGGAGCGGCACGCCGAGCGTGGCGTGGAAGCGCATCAGCGGATCGTAGCGTTCGTGGAGCTGGCGGAACGTGCTCTCGGCGTCGGCCAGCGTCGACTCGCAGAGGAGAGTGAGGATGCGCCGCTGGTCGTCGCGGAAGAGATCGCGGATGGAGAGCAGCGGCTCGGGGAAGTGCTCGTCGAGCATGCGGATGACGGACGACACGCCGTTGAGGCGCATCTCCTCGCTGAGGGCGTGCTTCATCTGCTCGTGCTCCTCGGGGTTTCCGGACGGGCGCACGCCTCCAGTGAGCTCGGTGACGCCGAGGCGGATCACCGCGAATTCGTACGCGGCCTGTTCGCGCGTGACGATCGAGGTGACGGTGACGCGGCCCACGGCCATCTTCGAACGGCCGGCGCGGAAGGTCTCGAGGTCCTCCTGACGCGCGCGGTAGCTGTAGATCGTCTCGTCGGGGCCGAAGGTGTCGAAGAGCGCGGCCACGGCGTAGTGGGCAGCAACACGGCGCAGCTCGACGCGGTCGAGCTTCATCTCCCGCTCGTAGATCTGCCGCGCGTCGCCGAGCTGCGGCAGATTGCTGTGCGCCGCGGCGAGCCGCTCGAGGAAGTCGAGCTCCAGCGCCTTCCCGGAGAGTTTCTCGGCGAGCTGCACGACCCGTCCGGCGTAGCGGAGCACCTGCACGCTTTCGATGCCCGAGACGTCGTTGAAGAACCAGCCGCAGCTCGTGAACATCAGCATGGCGTTGCGCTGCATCTCCAGCAGCTCGAGCATCGTCTGCGATTCCCCGGCTGACGCCGGCGCTCCATGCATGCGCAGGAAACGGTCGACGGCCTCGTCCGAGCGGTCGAGGATCACGTCGATGTAGTCGTCGCGCGCGGCCCATGGGTCGGCGAACAGACCGCCGGCGCCCTGCTCGAAGACGGCCGCGGCCTGGTCGCGGAGCCAGTCGAGCGCGGCGCGCAGCGGTGCGCGCCACTGCTGTGTCCATCCCGCGGGCGCGCCGGTATTGCATCCGCAGTCCAGCTCCCAGCGGCCGACGCCGTGGACGCAGCTCCAGGAAGTGCGCTCCACGATCTGCACCTCGTCGGCCGGCGGATGCTCCGCCAGGAAGTGCGCGTAGTTCGTGATGTGCGCCAGGCCGTGTTCGTTGATGTAGTCGATGGCGTAGGCCAGCGCCATGTCGCCGAAGCGATGGTGATGGCCGTAGGTCTCGCCGTCGGTGGCGATGTTGACCAGCTCCGCGCCGTACTGCGCGTCACCGAAGGCGCCGAGGAGGCGGTGCGCGAGGTTCTCACCGCGCGCCAGGAGATGTTCGAAGGCCACGGCGCGCGAGATCGGGCCGTCGTAGAAGAAGACGGCGATCGATCGGCCGGAGGGGAGCGGACAGCGATAGCCCCGCCGCGGATCGACCGGCGTCTCCAGCCATGTCTCGGTGCCGGCCGGGCGCCACCGCGCGGCCTGATGCGGTTCGAGAACCGTGAATTCGATCCCCTCGGCGGCCATCGCTTCGAGCGACGGAACGTCGACCGCCGTTTCCGGGAGCCACATCCCCTCGGGCTTTCGCCCGTAGCGGAACTCGAAATCGCGGATGCCCCAGCGGACCTGCGTGCGGCGGTCGCGGTCGCCGGCCAGCGGCAGGATCATGTGGTTGTAGGCCTGCGCCAGCGCATTGCCATGGCCGCCGAGCCGGTCGCGGCTCGTGCGGTCGGCGTCGATGATGGCGGCGTACGTCTCGGGGGCACGGCGCTCGAGCCAGCTCAGCAGTGTCGGGCCGAAGTTGAAGCTGATCGACGCATAGTTGTCGACGATCTTGGTGATACGGTCGCGTTCGTCGAGGATCCGCGACGAGCCGTTCGGCTCGTAGCACTCCGCCGTGATCCGCTCGTTCCAGTCGTGGTAGGGGTGCGCGGAGTCCTGCGTTTCCACCGCCTCGAGCCACGGATTCTCGCGCGGCGGCTGGTAGAAATGTCCGTGAATGCAGATGCAGCGTTCGCGCATGGGAGGGGATGGTAACAAACGATGCACGCGATCATCGTTTCCCGATCACCTGTTCCACGGCCCTTCCCACGCTGCGCACGTCGATCGGCTTGCGAAAGACCGCCCGCACCATCCCCGGGCACCGCTCCACGATCGTCTCGTCGGGGAGCACGTCGTCCGAGGCGGCGGTGACCACGACGACGGCCGGGGGCCGTTTCGACCATTCCAGCGAGGGATCGGAGGCCAGGGCCTTCAGGGAGTCGAGAAAATCGACGCCGCTCATCTTGGGCATCATCACGTCGAGGACGACGACGTCGTAGACGTTGGTGGAGACCTGGTGGAGGGCCTCGACGCCGTCGCGGGCGACGTCGGCGGCCACATTCATCCGGGACTGAAGATATTCGACCAGCAGGCGCCGGATCGTTTCGTCGTCTTCAGCCACGAGCACGCGCGCTTTCTGCATCCGCTGACGTCCAGGCAGGTAGCATAAAGTCCGCCAGATGCTGACCGTTGGCACCGACGTGCTGCGCGATTTCGAGCGGGCCACCGCGCTCGAGTGGATCGAGACCAACGGCCTCGGCGGATGGTCGAGCTCGTCAGTCTGCTTCGCCAACACGCGCCGCTATCACGGCATGCTGGTGACCGCATCGCGCAGCCGGGCCGAACGCACGGTCGTAGTGGCCAAGCTCGACGAGACCGCGGCGGGGCTGGAGCTGGGATGCAACCGCTTTCCCGGCGCCGTGCACCCGCGGGGATTCGAGGCCCTGGCCGGCTTCGCCCGCGCCGCCTTTCCGGTCTGGGAGTACGCCGTCCCCGGCGGGCGTCTGCGCAAGACGGTCGTCTGCCCGAACGGGGAGAACACGACGATCGTCCGCTACGAGCTGCTCGACGCGCGGAGTCCGATCGAGCTGCGCCTGCGGCCGTTTCTCGCCGGGCGCGACTCGCACTGGCTGCTGCACCGCCACGACGGCCCGCCGCCGGCCGTGCAGATCGCCGTTCCCGGCGCGCGGTTCGAGACGGCGCCTGACTGGTACGACCGCTTCGAATACGACCGCGAGCGGGAGCGCGGGCTCGACTTTCAGGAGGACCTCTACACGCCCGGCGTGTACGTGACGACGCTCGTGCCGGGCGCTGCGCTCGACGTGGTTCTCACCGCAGAAGCGCGGCCGCGAGGATCGATCGACGCGGAGCGCGCGCGGCGCGAGGCCTTCGCCGCAGATCCGCTGCTCCTGGCGGCCGATCAGTTCCTGATCGACCGTGACCGCGACGGCCGCGGCGTGATCGCCGGCTATCACTGGTTCGCCGAGTGGGGGCGCGACTCGATGATCGCCCTGCCGGGGCTCTGCCTCGCGACGCGCCGGTTCGGCGACGCGAAACGGATCCTCCGCCGCTGGCTGGGGGCGATGCGGGACGGGCGCATCCCGAACCGCTTCGTCGAGCACGGCGAGCCGGAGTACAACTCGATCGACGCCGGACTGTGGCTCTTCATTGCACTCTGGAAGTATCTGAAGGCCACGGGCGACCATGCGTTCGTCCGTTCGGAAGCGCTGCCGCGGATGCTCCAGTCGATCGCCGCGCTGCAGCGGGACGTCGACGGCGACCTGTTGCGGAGCCGCGCGCAGGAGACCTGGATGGACGCGCGCGTCGATGGAGTGGCCATCACGCCGCGCGAGGGGAACGCGGTCGAAGTGAACGCGCTCTGGTACAACGCGCTGCGGATCGCGGCGGCCCTGGCGGACGACGCCGGGCTGCTGCAGCACGCCGACCGGACGCGCGCCGCGTTCCGCGAGCGCTTCTGGAACGCGGCCGCGGGCTGCTGTCTGGACGTCGTCGACCCCGACGACGCCTCGGTCCGGCCGAATCAGCTCCTGGCCATCTCGCTGCCCTTCGCACTGCTCCGCGGCGAACGCGCGGAGTCGGTGCTGCGCGTCTGCGAGTCGAAGCTGCTGACTCCAGTCGGACTGCGGACGCTCGATCCGTCCGATCCGCGTTATCGCGGCCGGATCGAAGGCGATCCGCGGCAGCGCGACAGCGCCTATCATCAGGGGACCGTCTGGCCGTGGCTCCTCGGGCCGTACATCAGCGCCGCACTGCGCGTGCGCGGCGCCGCGGCGCGCGCCCAGGCGGTGGAGCTGATGGTCAACATCCGGCTCCACCTCGGCCAGGCGGCGGTGGGGACGATCTCGGAGGTGTTCGACGGCGATGCGCCGCACGTGCCGCGCGGCTGCATCGCTCAGGCGTGGAGCGTCGGCGAGGTCCTGCGCGTGATCGAGGAGGAACTGCATGGCCGTGAAGAAGACGGAACGGATCAGCGTCTGGCTCACCGCTGATCAGATCGCCTGGCTGAAGACGAAGGGGAAGAACACGTCCGAGACCGTGCGCGCCATCGTGACCGAAGCCATGAATCTCGACCGGCTCGCCCAGAGCGTTCGCCGGCGCAAGCGGAAATGAGCTTCGAGGGGAGCGGGCTTCGGACTACGGCCCACCGCCATCATTCGCGTCTCGCGTCCGGATCATCTGCGCGATCACGCTGAGCGCGATCTCGTACGGATGGTTGGTCCCGACGTCGATTCCGATCGGGCAATGAAAGGCGCGTTGCGCCTCCGCCGGCAGCCCGGCGGCGGCGATGTCGCGGCGCAGGATGTTGGCCTTCGCCTCGCTGCCGATCACTCCGAGGTAGGGAAATCTGCGCGTGCGGAGGATCTCCAGAAGCACGGGGAGATCGGTGGCGTGGCCCATGCTCATCAGCACGACGAAGGCATCGTCCGGCAGCCGGCTCACGACCGAGGCCATGTCGCTCGTCTCGATCGCCGTCAGCTTCGGGGACCGCGGGAGCTTCTCCAGCCATTCCTTCCGCGGATCGATGCAGGTGACGGCGCAGTCGAAGTGGACCAGCAGCGTGATGAGCGCGTTCGCCACGTGACCGGCACCGAAGACCACGATGTTCCAGCGCCGCGCGTTGTGCGACTCGAAATAGAGCTTCACCACGCCGCCGCACGTCATGCCGACGTCCTTGTTGAGGTTCCACTGCGCGAAGCGCGTGGTCTCGGCGATCTCGCCCCGCAGCATGCGCTGCGCCTCGCCGATGGCTTTCGTCTCGACCCGTCCGCCGCCCACGGTGCCGAAGCGCAGACCTTCGGCGGTGACGATCATCTTCGCGCCGCGGTCCTGCGGTACGCTTCCCACGGTATCGACGACGGTGACGGTGACCAGCGGCGTCTCCGCGGCCATCAGGCCGGCCAGCGCCTCGAAGAATGTCGGCATCGTTTTCGATTGTAAGTTCGTGGAGGCAGTCATGAAAATCTCGAGCTCCGCGTTTTCCGAAGGCCAGCCCATCCCCGCCAAGTACACCTGCGACGGCAGCGACACCATCCCGCCGCTGGCGTTCGCCGACGTCCCCCCCGAGGCCAGGAGCCTCGCGCTGGTCATGGATGATCCCGACGCCCCCGGCGGGACCTACGATCACTGGGTGATGTGGAACATCCCGCCGGATACGAAGGGGGTCGAGGAGGGGAAAGCGCCGCGCGGGGTCGCCGGCCGGAACAGTTGGAAGAAGAACGCGTACGGCGGACCGTGTCCCCCCGACCGCGAACATCGCTATTTCTTCAGGATCTACGCGCTCGATACGACGCTGAATTTGCCGGCGTCGTCGAACAAGGCCGATCTGGAGAAGGCGATGGAGGGGCACGTGCTGACCGTGGCGAAGCTGATGGGTCGGTACGAGCGGGGGTAGGAGAGCGCTGCATGTAGAGCCGCCTCTCCAGGCGGCTCGTCCCCGCCGCCGGCTAGAGAGCCGGCGCTACATGTAGAGCCGCCTCTCCAGGCGGCTCGTCCCCGCCGCCGGCTAGAGAGCCGGCGCTACATGCCGGCTGGAGAGCCGGCGCTACATGCGGCCCCTACCAGGAGCGGCGGCGGCGGAGGGAGGTGATGTGCGCGATGTGGTGGCGCCCGTGCCACGCGTACAAGGCCAGGAGGTTGTCGACGCTCATCGGTCCGCTTTCCGGATGGACGAGCCTGCGCCGGAAGTCGTCCTCCTTCATCGAGTGCAGCAGACGGACCCATCGGTCGTGCAGCGACTCGAGCATGGTCAGCGACGTGCGGATCGGCGTGGCGTGCGAGTCGCCGAGCTCGGCCCACCGCGCCTCGTCGTACGGCTTGATCGTCGGCTCGTCCTCGGTCAGTGCGAGCTTGAAGCGGACGTAGGCATTGAGATGGCTGTCGGGGACGTGGTGCACGACCTGGCGCACCGTCCAGCCGCCCTCGCGATACGGCGTGTCGATCTGCGCGGGCGTGAGCCCAGCCACGGCGTCGTGCATCCGAAGGGGAACCGCGGCGATGTCGTCGATCATCGCCCGCCGCTGCTCGATCGTCAGTTGATCCCGCCGCTCGAATGGTCCGATCGGATAGCGAGGATCTTCTGCGCTCACGGCGTGCAGCTTACGCCTTTTTCAGAATGCCGATCTGCCCGGCGTGATAAGCGTTGTGCTGCAGCAACCCGAGGATTTCCGGCTCTTTCGCCCGCAACGCATCGCCACCGAGCCGGGCGACGGAATCGCAGAGCCGGCTCTGCGCGCGCTCCAGGACCTCGATGGCGGCGGGCCAGCTCGCGCCGTCCGCATCGGTCCAGTCGGTCACCGAGGAGCCGGGGACGTTCTCGCCGTTCAGCCGCCGCGCGACGACGTCCATCCACACGGCGACATGCAGCACGAGCTCGACGATCGAATGCCCCATCTCGATCGGATGCTCCCGCGCCTGGCGCTCGGTCACGCCGTCGAGCAGGTTGCGGAGCGCGGGGCCGTGCCACGCCTCGCCGGAGAAGGCGCGGTTGATCTGATCGAGCAGCACTTCGGTTTCGCGCATGGAAATCCTCCTGATGACGTCATGACCCGGCTGCGGGGCAGGTCGTTCGGGTACACTCGGACCGCTTGTCCTACCAGACACACGAATGGGCCAATCTGGTCCTGCGCTGGACGCACGTCTTCGCGGCCATCATGTGGGTCGGGCAGACGTATTTCTTCACCTGGCTCGACCGCACGCTGCATCGGGAGCCGAACGTCTGGATGGTGCACAGCGGCGGATTCTACGTCGTCGACAAGAAAAGCGCGGGTGTGCTGCTGCCGCAGACGCTGCACTGGTTCAAGTGGGAAGCGGCGACGACGTGGATCAGCGGCTTTCTGCTCTACGTCGTGGTCTACTACGACGGCGGGCTGATGGTCAATCCGGACGTCTGGGCGACGCGGGCGCTGTACGCGGCGCTGGCCAGCGTCGGGCTGATCATCGCCGGTTGGATCGTGTACGACCTTCTGTGGATCTCGCCACTGCGCGATCGTGAGATCGCCGGAACGGTGATCTCCTACCTGCTGCTCGTCGCGGCCACCTGGGGGATGATGCGCATCTTCAGCTCGCGCGCCGCCTACATGCAGATCGGGGCGATGCTGGGGACGTTCATGGCGGCCAACGTCTGGATGCGCATTCTGCCCGCGCAGCGGCGCCTGATCGCCATGGCGCAGGAGGGGAAGCAGCCCGACCTGCGGCTCGCGGCGATCGCCAAACAGCGCTCGAAACAGAACACGTTCATGGTCCTGCCGGTGGTCTTCATCATGATCAGCAATCACTTCCCGGTGGCCACGTACGGCAATCAGTACAACTGGATCGTCCTCAGCGTGCTGGTACTCGTCGGATTTGGAGCAGCGAAGATCCTGAGGAGCCGGTGATCGACTCGGACGCCATCCTCGAATCGCTCGAGCCGCGGCTGAAGGAACTCGCCCGCCGCTTTCCCGGCGACTCGCCGGCCCGCCAGCCGGTGCACACGGTGTACGGCGGGGCGCAGTTGTTCAAGTCCGACACGGCGCTCAAGCTCGGTGCCCTGGCGCTGCGCGCGCTGGCGGAAAACGGGGGAGCGCCGAACACGTTCGCGGAAGCAGCCGGGATCGCGCCGGAGCTCGCGGAGACGGTCTACGCGCGCGCGGTGGAGAAGCTGCAGCGGGAACCGGTCGAGGATTTCCGGATCGACTTCGAAGACGGCTACGGCATCCGCCCCGATACCGAGGAGGACGGGCACGCGGCCTCGGCGGCGCGCGAGGTGGCCACGGGGATCAATGCGAAGACGCTGCCGCCGTTCCTCGGCATCCGTATCAAGCCGCTCTCGCTCGAGCTTGCGCGGCGCTCGCTGCGCACGCTCGAGATCTTCCTGTCGAACCTGCTCGACGCAGCCGGCCGGCTCCCGCCGTGGTTCGTCGTCACGCTGCCGAAGATCCAGGTCGTGGACCAGGTCACGGCGCTGGCCGACGCCTTCGACGCCCTGGAGTCGAAGCTCGGGCTCGCCGCCGGATCGCTGCAGTTCGAGTTCATGATCGAGACGACGCAGTCCATCCCGATCCTCGCAGCGATGCGCGACGCGGCGCGGGGACGGGTCGTCGCCGCGCACTTCGGGACCTACGACTACACGGCGAGCTGCAACATCACCGCCGCGCATCAGTGCATGGACCATCCGGCATGCGACTTCGCGCGGCACGCCATGCAAGTGGCGTACGCCGGAACCGGTCTGTGGCTCTCCGATGGCGCGACGAACGTGATGCCCTCCGGCGACCGCGCGACCGTCCATCGCGCCTGGCGCCTGCATGCCGATCACATCCGGCACTCGCTGGTCAATGGCTTCTACCAGGGGTGGGACCTCAATCCGGCGCAGCTCCCGACGCGATACGCGGCGGTCTACGCCTTCTTTCTCGAGAGCCTCCCCGCGGCGACGGAACGGCTGCGCAATTTCATCGAGAAGGCGGGACAGGCGACCCTCGTCGGCGACGTCTTCGACGACGCCGCGACGGGGCAGGGACTGCTGAACTACTTCCTGCGCGCGCTCAACTGCGGCGCGATCACCGAGGAGGAGGCGCTGGCCACCGGCCTGACCGTCGACGAGCTCCGGAGCCGTTCGTTCGCGAAGATCTTGCAGAGCCGGCGGCGCTGAGAAAGCTCAGCTTCCCCGGTACGTGGAATATCCCCACGGGCTCAGGAGCAGCGGCACGTGGTGATGCTGTTCTCCATCCGCGACGTGAAAGACGACGATCACCTCGGGGAAGAACGTCGCCACCCGCCGTTCGCGAAAGTACGTCGCCACGTCGAACGTCAGCCGGTAAGTCCCGTTGCGCAGCGGCGCCGAGGTGAGGTTCATCAGCCGGCCGTCTCCATCCGTTTCGCCCTTCCCGACATGAATCCAGTTCCCGTCGTCGCCGCGAACATCGAGCGTGACCGGCACGCCGGCTGCCGGCTTTCCGCGGGAGAGATCGAGAATGTGTGTGGTGATCATCGCACTCCTCCGCCGACTTCCCGGAGAATGGGGTCAGGTCTTGAATTTGGTATTTTCCACAGGGTGTAGCAAATACCAAATTAAAGACCTGACCCCGACCCCAACCGCCAGCAATTTCAGGCCACGAGTTTCATGAGCCGCAGCATGGTGATCTTCCACTGCTCTTCGGCGGCAACGCGCAGCTCGCGGTCGGGCTCGTTCTGCAGCCGGCGCCGCGCGATTTCCAGCATCTCGTCCGCCGACTTCCCCGTCGCGCAGACGATGTAGCGGTACCCGAACTTCCGTTCGTACTCGGCGTTCACGGAAGCGAGCGCGCGCCTCGCGTCGCCGGACGCCGAGGAGATCCCCGACTGCTCCTGGCGTGACCATGCCGAGTCGGGAGCCTCGCCGATGCGCGGATGCGCGGCGAATGCTTCCTGCCAGTCCGGCGGATCGAGGTCCCACCAGATCGTCTCCGCGGCCGTGGCGACGTCGTTCTCGAACGGCCGCGAGGCCATCATGCCGCGCACCCAGTCGACGGAGCCGCAGCAGCTCCGCAGTTCCGCCTCCGCCTCGGTGGGAACGCGGGTGTTGATCCGCCGCGCCACCGCGCGCCAACGCCCGCTCTCGGTCGCCGTCCCGTAGACACGCAACCGCGCGATCCCGCCGTCGGGGTAGACGTTGAGCCGGATCTCTTCTTTCGGGCCGTGCCCCGTCAGCGCGTCCGTGAAGACGTGGACCGTGTCGGGTTGCATCTTCGTGCGCGGCAGGATGCCGTCGATCGAGCAGGCATCGGGGTAGTTGCCCTTGAAAAACGAGGTGTCGATCTCGACTCGACGGATTGTGGCCTCCGCTCCGAGCCGCACGGTGACCCAGTCGTTGCCCGGTCCGCGCCGGCGACGCGTCTCCCATCCGTCGCCCATGTTGCGCGCGAGGCCGGGGAGGATGAGGTTGTGTTTCGGGCCGAAGAACATGTCGCTGCATTCGAGCACCTGCCCGCCGTGTTCGATCGCGGCGAAGTCGAGTTCCTGTCCCAGGCCGCCGAGGCGATGCCAGTCGGGGACCACCTCGCCGTGCACGCGCAGCCGGGCTACGCCGCCGTCCGGGTAGATGTTGAGGCGCACGTGCGTGCAGGCCCACGGGCTGTCGACGGCGAACGCGTTCTCCGTGTCGCCGGCCAGCTCCGACTTCGGGAGGATCTCGATCCATGTGCTGCCGTCGGCGGACGCATCGATCGAGCAGTATGGCGGATAGTTCCCGCGGAAGAAGCTCGTGTCGGCGATGACCCCGCGGATCACGCCCGGCGCGCCGAGACGGACGACGGCGGAATCATGCCCGGGCGTGCGCTTGCGGCGGCTTTCCCAACCATCCATCCATTTGCCGCGGTCGGTGAATTCACCTTCGCGGTATTCGGGCCTGGAATCTTTGATGAGGTTCTCTTTCGGCGCGAAGAAGTCGTCGGTCGCTTCGATCACCGACGCGCCGATGCGCTCGGAGGCGAGGTCGGGGAGATCTTTGAAATCGGGCATGTGAGATTTACTTTTCCCGAATCCATCGTCCAAACGCCGTCCCCACCTCCCGCCCATCCTCCCATACCTTCCGCCCGCGCACGAACGTCGCCGTGACCACGCCGCACAGCTCCTCGCCGAGGTAGGGAGTCCGCTTGTGCCGGTGCTGCACGAGATCCGGCGTGACGCGGAAGCGCTCCTCGGGCGACCAGACGACGAAGTCGGCGTCGAATCCGGGAGCGATCGCTCCTTTCCGCGAATCGATTCCGGCGATCGATGCCGGGCCGCTGCACATCAGCAGCGCGAGCTGCTCGAGCGTCACCCGTCCGTGACTCCAGACGACCGGAAGCCCGAATTGCAGTGAGGCGATGCCGCCCCATGCGTGTTCGATGTCTCCCTCGGCGAGCCGCTTGAGCTCCGGCGTGCAGGGCGAATGATCGCTGACGATCGCGGCGAGCAGCTCCTCGCCGATGCCGCGCCAGAGGGCCTCGCG
>Ga0075272_1000244_pt1 | contig 12153 bp, 12 predicted proteins | sample SF_Rice_5C_0N_40_FD_69776 | JGI IMG/M metagenome (GOLD analysis project Ga0075272, IMG submission 69776) | Rice paddy soil microbial communities from Twitchell Island, California, USA - SF_Rice_5C_0N_404 | ecosystem: Environmental > Terrestrial > Soil > Paddy field/soil | place: USA: Twitchell... | reverse complement strand
GTCGACTCGGAGTCCTCGGTCACGACCTCGCCGGCCTCGATGCCGATCCGCGCGCGCAGGCCGAGCTCGCGGACGCGCTCCATCGTCGCGAGCGCCGCCCGGACGGCGCGTTCGGCGTCGTCCTCGTGGGCGAGCGGGATGCCGAAGGCGGCCATGACGGCGTCGCCCGCGAACTTCTCGACGATGCCGCCGTGCATCGTGATGCAGTGGGAGACCTGGTCGAAGAAGCGGCCGACGCGCCGGCGGACGACCTCGGGGTCGGTGACGGCGAGGAGCCCGGTCGAGTCGACGAGATCGACGAAGAGGACGGTTGCGAGCTTGCGCTCCACGGCTCAATGGTAGACGTCTGAGGGCCACCTCCCGGGGCCGCCGGCCGGGCGGTTTCCGTAGCATCGTGGCGTGCTCGACCCGAAGGTCTTCAAAGCGTACGACGTGCGCGGCGTCTTTCCCGACGAGCTCGACGAGGAGGGCGCGGAGGCGATCGGGCGCGCCTACGTCGAGCAGTTCGAGCCGCGGCGGATCGCGGTCGGCCGGGACATGCGGCTCTCGGGCCCCGCGATGCAGGCGGCGGTGATGCGAGGCGCGGCGGGGGCAGGCGCCGACGTGCTCGACCTGGGGCTGATCGGGACCGAGATGCTCTACTTCGCGGTCGGCTCGCTCGAGCTCGACGGCGGCATCGCGGTCACCGCCTCGCACAACCCGAAGCAGTACACGGGAATGAAGATCGTGCGCCGTGGCGCGCTGCCGGTCGGCGGCGAGTCGGGCCTGCTCGAGATCCGCGAACGGGCGGTCGAGGGCGGGAAGGCGGGCGGAGACCGGGCGGCGGGGCGGATCGAGGAGCACGACATCTGGCCGGCGTACGTCGAACGGGTGCTGTCCTTCGTGGACGTGTCCGCGATCGGGCCCTTGAAGGTCGTGATCGACGCGGCGAACGGCATGGCCGGCGCGATGCTGCCGCCTGTGCTCGAGCACCTGCCGATCGAGGCGGTGCGCTGCTACTTCGAGCCGGACGGCTCGTTCCCGAACCACGAGCCGAACCCGCTCCTGCCCGAGAACCGTGAGTTCATCGTCCGCAAGACGCTCGAGGAGGGCGCGGACCTCGGCGTCGCGTTCGACGGCGACGCCGACCGCTGCTTCTTCGTCGACGACAGCGGCGAGTTCGTCCCCGGCGACTTCGCGACGACGCTGCTGGCCGAGTCGCTGCTCGAGAAGGAGCCCGGCGCGAAGATCATCTACGACGTCCGTGCGAGCTGGGCGGTGCCCGAGACGATCGAGCGCGCGGGCGGCGAGGCACTCGTCAACCGGGTCGGACACGCGTTCATCAAGCACCGCATGCGCAAGGAGGACGCCGCGTTCGGGGGCGAGGTCTCGGGCCACTACTACTTCCGGGACTTCTCGCAGGCGGACACCGGCGTCGTGCCCTTCCTGTTGATGCTCGAGCTCGTGTCGAAGAGGGGCCGGAAGCTCTCGGACGTGCTCGCCCCGCTCCGCGAGCGCTACTTCATCACCGGTGAGATCAACACACCGGTGCCGGACGTCGCGCTGAAGCTGCAGGAGTTGAAGGAGCGCTACGCCGCGGAGGGGACGATCTCGCACCTCGACGGCATCTCGGTCGACGCCGAGGACTGGCACTTCAACGTGCGGCCGTCGAACACGGAGCCGCTTCTGCGTCTCAACCTCGAGGCGCGCTCGCGGGATCTGATGGAGCGCAAGCGCGACGAGGTGCTCGCGCTCATCCGCTCGTAGCGACCGCTGACGGCACGAGGATGCCGGGCGGGAGGCCCTCCTCGAAGCGTTGCACCTCCGTGATCGTGTCCGACACCGGGACGTGTCCCGAGAAGACGAGACGCGCGAGCGCTTCGCGCGCGACGGCGACGTCGCGCGCGAAGAAGGCGAGCGCCTGCTCGACGACGAGCCACGAAGGCTCGGTCTCGATTCCCATGTGGGCGCGGTAGCTGCTGTCGCGCCAGGCCGCCGGCTCCGTCGACGCGCCGTGCTTGACCGGGTTGCGGTCGACGTACGCGATCGAAGCCACGACGTGGGCGTCGTCTGCCATCGGCTTCGCGAAGAACCGGTTGCGAAAGAGGTGCCCGACACGACCGTGACGCGCGTTGACTCCCCGCGCATGGCCGCCGAGAAGTTCCTGCATCCCCGCCGAAGCTGCTCCTTCCGGGGCCCGCAGGACGAAGTGCGCATGCGTGTCCATCAGGCACCAGGCGAAGATCTCCCACTCGTGCTCCGTCGCGACGGTGTCGAGTCGCCAGACGAACATCCCGCGGTCGAGGTCGTCGCGCACGATCGCCTCGCCGTTGTTGCCCTTCGCGACGAGATGGAAGATCCACTCGTCGTCGAAGACGCGCAGCCCTCTGCCCACGTCGCGACGGTAGCTCGGGCTCGGGCGCTGCGCCGTCTTCGCGCAGCGATTGTCGGAGAGACGGCACACACTCGTTTTTGTGTCTGACACCAGGGCGTGTCCCGAGGAGCCATGCGTAGGATCAGCCGCGATGGTCGACGCGAAGCCGCCGTTCAAGTTCTGCGCTCGCACGCGGGTCGGGTTCTCCGACACCGACGCGCAGGGAATCGTCTACTACGGCCGCTACAACCCGTATTTCGACCTCGCCCGCGTCGAGTACCTGCGCTCGCTCGGACTGCTCCAGCGGCGCGGCGAGGGCGACTTCGTGATGCGCGCGAACGACGTCGAGTACTTCGCGCCCGCCGTCTTCGACGACGAGATCCAGGTGTTCGCGCGTATCTCACGCGTCGGTCGGACGAGTGTGACGTTCGAGTTCGCCGCGTACCGCGAGCCCGACGACATGCTCATGGTCACCGCCCACCAGACGCTCGTGTACGTCGACCTCGCGGAACGCAAGGCCCGAGCTGTCCCCGCCGACTTCCGCGACCCCGTCCTCGCCTTCGAGGGAGCCGATGTCGACGCCTAGCACGAGCGGCGCGCTCGAGGCGATCGATCGCATCCTCAACGTCGGCGGGGACGCGGACGACGTCCTCCGGCGGGTCGTCGCCGCGCTGCACGAGCGGGCAGGCTACGCGTGGGCCGGGATCGCGTTCGTCGAGGGGGACGCGCTCGTGCTCGGCCCGCAAGCCGGCGAGCCCGACCCGTCGTCCCGGACCGCCACGCCGGTGCGCTGGCAGGGGGAGCGGATCGCCGAGCTCGTGGCCGACGGCGCCCCCAGCGGGGACCTGCCGTTCCTCGAGCGCGTCGCGGTGCTCGTGTCGGCCCACTGCCTCGTCGGCTGGGACACGGGCGGCGAGACCTGGGACTCCTGAGACATCCCTCGTTCGAGTGACGGCACTCCCCTGACCATGCGGGATCGCGCGGCCGGTCACTCGAACGGGGTACCCCCGCCCCGCCCCGGCTGAATCCCTCGAACGAGGGTCAGACGAGCGCCGGCGTGTGGACCTCGAGCGCCGCCGGGAGCGCGTCCGCCCAACTGCGGATCGCATCCCAGTCGCGCGCGTCGGCGGCGGGCATGGCCGACAGTGGAAACGGCAGCCGCGCAGGCTCGATCCGGCCGCCGAACACCGCCACGCGCACCGGCGCGACCGCATGGCGCGCAAGCGCGGCGTCGAGTTGACGCCGTGAGTCCTCCCAGTCGCGCTCGCCTCGCTTCGGAATCGGCCCGAGGGCGAACACCGCAAGCGGGCGCGCTGCGAGCGTCGCCTCGTGGCGGCGGAGGAACCGGTGCGCCGCGCCGTGCCAGCGTCCCATGTAGAGCGATCCGCCGAGCACGACCGCGCCGTAGCCGTCGAGGTCGCGCACCTCGGCCGCCCCGCGCAGGTGCGCCCGGATGCCACGCGCCTGCAGCGCCTCGCACACAACCTCCGCCACCTCACGGGTCGCGCCCCTGCGCGACGCGTACGCGACCAGTACCAGCCCGTCCATCGTCGACCTCCTCGTCGTCCGCGGCCAGCCTGCCGCAGGCCCGGCCGAGGCGCATCCGTAGGAAGCCCGCTACGACGGTGTGACGCGGTACGCGTCGAAGACCGCGTCGACGTTCCGCAGCGACGTCAGGAGCGCTCGCAGCCCCTTCACGTCCCCCACCTCGACGACGTACCAGTTCCGCGCCATCTGATCCTCGACGCTCCCGCCGTAGGAGACGATGTTCGCGCCGAACTCGGAGAATGTGCGCGCAACGTCCTCGAGCAGGCGGGGCCGGTCCCACGAGTCGACCGCGATCTGCACGCGGAAGCTCTGCGAGCCGCCGCCGTCCCACTCCACGGGCGTGAACCGCTCCGGGTTCCGCCGCAGCGCACGCACGTTGGGGCAGTCGTCGCGGTGGATCGTGATCCCCTTGCCGAGCGAGATGTAGCCGACGATCTGGTCGCCCGGGACCGGCGTGCAGCACTTCGCGAGCCGCACGAGGACGTCTTCGACCCCGATGACCTTGATCCCGTACGTGTCGCTGCCGACCGCGTCGCGGCCGCGCGGCTGCTTGAGCGGGACGATCTCCTCGGAAGGAACCTCCTCGACCTTCAGCTGCTGGAGCACCTTGTTGACGATGCTCCCGGCTGTCAGCTTCCCCGAGCCGAGCGCGAGGTAGAAGTCCTCGGCCTTCTTGTAGCCCGACTCGCGGATCACGCCGGCGAGAACCGCCGAGCCGGCGAGCTTCTTGTACGGCAGGTTCTGCGCCTTGAGCGCGTGCTCGAGCGACTCGCGGCCCTTCGCCTCGAGATCCTCCTTCTGCTCGCGCGAGAAGAACTGGCGGATCTTGTTGCGCGCGCGCGACGACGCGACGAGCGAGAGCCAGTCGCGCGACGGGCCGCGCCCGGCCTTCGCGGTGAGGATCTCGACGCGATCGCCGCTGCGCAGCTTGTAGTGGAGCGGGACGATGCGGCCGTTCGCCTTCGCGCCGACTGTGCGGTGACCGACGTCGGTGTGGACGGCGTAGGCGAAGTCGATCGGGGTCGCCCCGACGGGCAGCGTCTTCACCTCGCCCTTCGGCGTGAAGACGAACACCTCCTCGTCGAAGAGGTCGGTGCGGAAGCTCTTCACGAACTCCCGCGCGTCGGCCTCGGCGTCGTGGATGTCCATCAGCTGCCGCACCCAGGCGCTCCACTCGGCGTCGGCCCGCTTCGACGTGCGGCCGTCGCGCGTGTAGGCCCAGTGGGCCGCGACGCCGAGCTCCGCCGTCTCGTGCATCTCGCGCGTGCGCACCTGGATCTCGAGCGGCCGGCCCTCCGGACCGATCACCGTCGTGTGCAGCGAGCGGTAGGCGTTGAACTTCGGCATCGCCACGTAGTCCTTGAAGCGGCCGGGCATCGGCTTCCACAGCGAGTGGATCAGGCCGAGGGCGCCGTAGCAGTCACGCGTCCCCTCCTCGCTGTCGCGCTCGACGATCACGCGCATGGCCGTGAGGTCGTAGATCTCGTTGAACTCGCGGCCCTTCTTCACCATCTTGTCGTAGATCGAGTAGAAGTGCTTCGCGCGGCCGGAGATCTCGGCCGGTATGTCGACCTTGTCGAGCTCGCGCCGGAGCACGTCCGCGGCCTCGGCGACGTGACCCTCGCGATCGGCGCGCCGCTCGGCGACCATCGTCTTGATCTCCTGGTACTTGCGCGGGTGCAGCGTCTGGAACGCGAGATCCTCGAGCTCCCACTTGAGCGCGTGGATGCCGAGGCGGTGCGCGAGCGGCGCGTAGACCTCGAGCGCCTCCTTCGACTTCTGGATCTGCTTCTGCTTGCCGAGGTACTCGATCGTGCGCAGGTTGTGCAGCCGGTCGGCGAGCTTGACGAGGATGACGCGTACGTCCTCGGCCATCGCCACGACCATCTTCCGGTAGTTCTCGGCCTCGACCTGCTCGCGGCTCTGGAACTGGACGCGCGTCAGCTTCGTGACGCCGTCGACGAGCTGCGCGACCTCGTCCCCGAAGTCCTCGCGGATCGCGGCGAGGTCGGTCGCGGTGTCCTCGACGACGTCGTGGAGGAGCGCGGCCGCGATGGTCTGCTCGTCGAGGCGCAGCTGCGCGCAGATCGTCGCGACGCCGATCGGGTGCGTGATGAACGGTTCGCCGGAGCGCCGCTGCTGACCCTCGTGCGCCGTCGCGGCGAGCGCGAACGCGCGCCGGATCAGCTCGATATCGACCTCTCCGCTGTACTCGTTCAGCTCGGCGAGCAGGCCTGCGAGCAGCTCCTCGTGCCTCTCGCCTGTCTCCAGCGTCGCCACCGTCTCAGTGTACTCCCGGCCTCCGCGAGCGAACCTCGAGGGGAAGGAACGGCCGTCGAGGGGGCGAAGTGACGGCTCTCGTGATCGCTCTCCGCCGTTTCCGCACGCGCCGCGCCGCCCTCCGGCTGGCCCGCCTGCTCGCTGCGTCGCTCGAGTCGCGCTCCTAGGCGCTGAGCTCGAGGGCGTGCCCCTCGATGCCGCCCACGGAGAACGGCGCCAGCGGGTCGAAGCGCGCCTGGAAGAAGCGCAGCTGCTCCGGCGCGTACGTCATGCGGAGGCCCGGGACCTCCGCCGCGTGACGATGGAGGTCGGCGACCACCTCGGCGACGTACTCGAGGTGCTCCTGCGAGTAGGCGCGCCGCGGCAGGGTGAGCCGCACGAGCTCGAGCCCGTCGTACGGCTCGTCGCCGTGCTGGCCGGAGACGATCCCACGCTCCATCGTGCGGACGCCGCCGGCGAGGTAGATCGCGGCCGCGAGTGCCTGGGCCGGGAACTCGTGCTGCGGGATGTGCGGCAGGAAGCGCTTCGCGTCGAGGAAGACCGCGTGCGCGCCCGGCGGCAGGACGATCGGCACCCCGGCTTCGACGAGGAGCGACGCGAGGTGCGCCGTCTGGTCGACGTAGTGCCCGACGATCCGCTCGTCCGCGGCCTCGTGGATGCCGACGGCGAGTGCCTCCATGGCGGCGCCGGACATGCCGCCGTAGTGCGGGAAGCCCTCGTAGACGACGACGAGCTCGCGCAGCCGCTCGGCCAGGGCGTCGTCGTTGACGGCCGCGAGTCCTCCGATCGGGACGAAATGGTCCTTCTTCGACGAGAAGACGGCGCCGTCGCTGAGATCGGCGATCAGCTTCAGGATCTCGGCGAGGGAGTGATGGCCGTAGCCGTCCTCGTGCCGCTTGACGAAGAGCGCGTTCTCCGAGCTGCGGGTGCCGTCGAGGATCAGCGGCACCCCGTAGTCGAGCGTCACGGCGCGTACCTCGACGAGGTTCGCGATCGAGAACGGCTGGCCGCCGGCCATGTTCAGGCAGGCCTCCTGGCGCACGAACGCGATGTTCTCGGCGCCGGCCTGACGGATCACGTCCTCGAGCCGGTGCACGTCGATGTTGCCCTTCCACGGGTCCGTCGACTCGGGCACGCTCGCCTCGGGAACGGAGACATCCGTCCAGACGGCGCCCGCGAGCTCGGCGTGCGCGCGCGAGGTGGTGAAGTAGAGGTTCGAGGGAACGAGCTGCCCCGGCCGGACGAGCACCTGCGAGAGGAGATGCTCCGCGCCGCGGCCCTGGTGGGTCGGAATCGTGTGCTTGTACCCGTACACGTCGGTGACGGCCCGCTCGAGCCGGAAGAAGCTCCGCGAGCCGGCGTACGACTCGTCGCCGAGCTCCATCGCGGCGCGCTGCTCCTGCGAGACGGCGGAGGTGCCGCTGTCGGTCAGAAGGTCGACGAAGACATCGGTCGCGCGGAGCAGGAAGGTGTTGTAGCCGGCCCGGTGGAGCGCCTCGCGCCGCTGCTCCGGGCTCGGCAGCGAGATCGGCTCGACGACCTTGATCTTGTACGGAGGCACATGCATGGCCGCATCGTCCGCGCCGAGACGACGGCCGCGCATCCGCGAGCGAGCCGAGAGCCGCTGCGGTCGAGTACGTAGGCTTCCGCCGTGCCCTGGTACCACGCCGTCGCCGAGCGTGACCATCTGCTGCAGAACCCGACGAGCCCGGAGAAGATCCGGCTGCTCGGGGAGCGGCTGCGACTCGGGGCGCGGTCACGGGTTCTCGACATGGCGTGCGGGAAGGGCGGCCCCGCGCTGCTGCTCGCCGAGCGGTTCGGCTGCCGCGTCGTCGGCGTGGAGCGCGCGCCGGAGTTCGCGAGCGAGGCGCGCGCCCGGGCCGCCGAGTCGGGCCTGGCCGGCCTCGTCGAGATCGTCGAGGGCGACGCGGCGGCATATCCGCTCGAGCCGGAGGCGTTCGACGCGGCGCTCTGCCTCGGCGCGTCGTTCGTCTGGGACGATCTGGACGGCACCCTCGCGGCGCTGACGCCCGCCGTGCGGCCGGGCGGGCACGTGGTCGTCGGCGAGCCGTACTGGCGGTCGTGGCCGCTGCCGGAAGGGGTCGACGACCTCGGCTACGTGCCTCTCCGCGAGACGGTCGCCCGGATCGAGGCGGCCGGGCTCGAGCTCGTGACGCTCGTCGCGTCGTCCGAGGACGACTGGGACACCTACGAGTCGCTGCACTGGCGTGCGCTCGACGAGTGGCTCGGCGTCAACGCCGACGACCCGGACGCAGCGGTGATCCGGGAGCAGTACGAGCGCGACCGGGATGCGTACCTCCGCTACCAGCGCGCCTTGCTCGGCTGGGCAATCTTCGCCGGCCGGAGGCCCTTGGCGGCCTAGCCTAGTCCGGGAAACCGGGTGGGTAGACGAGCCGGCCCTGCGGCAGGTCGGCCTCGTCTCCGAGCACGGCGACCTGGAAGGCCCAGTCGGGGGTGCCCTCGGGTGGCAGGAGCCCGAATGCGTCGGCACGGACGAAGCCGAGGCGCGCGTAGTACTTCGGGTTGCCCTCGAGCACGACGCACGGCTCGCCGAGCTCGCGCGCCGCGGCGAGCGCGGCCCGGACGAGCGCGCCGCCGATCCCCTTCCCCTGGCAGGCCGGGAGCACGCCGAGCGGGCCCAGGAGGAGCACGCGCGGCCCTCCGTTCGCGATCGCCGCCCAGCTGACGAGCACGTGGCCGAGGATCCTCCCGTCGTCCTCGTAGACGAGCGACAGCGAGGGGATGTACGCACCGGTCGGTCGCACCCGGTCGACGATGCTCGGCTCGAGCTCGCGTCCGAACGCGTCGCGGTGGACGGCGGCGACGGCCGTCGCCTCGCCTTCGCGCTCGGGACGGATCACGCCGCGCGGGCGAGGGCCGGCTCGCCCGAGAGCAGCGCCCGGAAGCGCGCCGACTCGAGCAGGTGGCGGCGCCCGAGCCCCGCCTGGTCGATCTCGAGCTCGGCGAAGATCGCGCGCGCCTCGCCGTCGCGGGCCGCCTCGGGCTTTCGAAACTCTCCGACGAGCCACTCGCGCAGCTCTTCGAACCGCGGCGCGGCCGGGAACACGTGCCGCACGACGAGCTGTGGCGAGACCGTGCCGTTCCAGCGGTTCTCCTCGAGCCGGAAGACGACGTCGTAGCGGCCTCCGGCCCCATAGCGGTCGAGACGGGCGCCGAGGCCGAACGCGATCGCGCTGCCCGCGTCGACGCCGTCCGTGCGGACGCGGAAGCGGAGATGCTTGCCCTCGCCGACCGTCGCGAGGTCGGTGAGCTCGCAGCCGGCTGCGAGCAGGGTCACGCCGGGATTGCCGAGCCCGAACGGCGCGAGCCGTGCCAGCTCGGCGCACAGGTCGAGACCGAGGCGGGCGCCGCGCGGTACGACCGCGTCGACGTGCGCCAGCGGCCGGAGATCCGCATCCTCGAGCACGCCGGCGGCGTGGGCGGCGAACGCGCGGGCGAACGGCTCGACGTTCTCCTCGCGGATCGAGAGACCGGCGGCGGCGCGGTGACCGCCCCAGCGCTCGAGCAGCCCGGCACAGGAGGCGAGCGCGCCGTGAAGGTCGAAGGCGGGGACCGAGCGCCCGGAGCCCTTCCAGTCGCCGTCGCCGCCCGCGATCAGGACGACCGGCCGGTTGTAGCGCTCGACCAGCCGCGATGCCACGATGCCGATCACGCCCTCGTGCCAGTCGGCGCCGGCGACCGCGTAGGCACGCCCGGCGCGCTTCTCTTCGGGCCACGACTCGACCTGGGCGATCGCCTCGCGGAGGATCCGTCCCTCGACGGCCTGGCGCTCGCGGTTCAGGTCCTCGAGCGAGTCCGCGAGCCGTCGCGCCTCGACGGGATCCTCTGTGAGGAGCAGCTCGAGCGCGGCGCGGGGATGGCCGAGGCGCCCGGCGGCGTTGATGCGAGGTCCGAGCCGGAAGCCGACCGCGCCGGCGTCGACCGCGGCCGGATCGACGCCCGCCGCGCGCATGAGCGCCTGGAGACCCGGCTTCTGCGTCCGCGCGAGCGCGCGCAGCCCCGCGATCACGAGCGAACGGTTCTCGTCGAGAAGCGGGACGACGTCGGCGACCGTCGCGAGCGCCACGAGATCGAGGTGACGGCGCGGGATCTCCGAGTCGACGCCGAAGAGCGCCTGCCCGAGCTTGTGGACGACGCCGGTGCCGCAGAGCTCCGGGAACGGATAGTCGGACGGCCGCGTGGCCACGATCGGACAGTCGGGCAACGTGTCTCCGGGCCGGTGGTGGTCGGTCACGATCACCTCGAGCCCGCGCTGTGTCGCCTCGGCCACCTCGTCGACGGCGGTGATCCCGCAGTCGACCGTGAGCACGAGTCCGCAGCCCTCGTCCGCGAGACGGGCGAGCGTCTCGCTGCGGATGCCGTAGCCCTCGTCGAAGCGGCTGGGGAGATGCCAGTCGACCTCGGCGCCGAGCTCGCGCAGGAGCAGAACGGCGAGCGCGGTGGCGGCGATCCCGTCGACGTCGTAGTCGCCGTGGACGCAGATGCGACGCCCGTCGGCGACGGCGGCGCGGATGCGGGCACAGGCGGTCTCCATGTCGCCGAGCCGGAACGGGTCGTGCGGAGCCTGCTCGCCTGCGAGGAAGCGACGCGCCTCGTCCGGGTCGGCAAGGCCACGGCGGACGAGCACGGCCGCGGTGATCTCGCCGATCCCGAGGGCATGCACGAGCTTCGCCTGTGCGGCATGCGGGCAGTCGCGGATCGTCCAGGTGCCGTCGTTCATCTGCCGGCCACGCTACGGAGGGCGGCGGACGGCACCGGTGCCGCGGACAGGGCCAAAACGGCTGCTGTGGAGCGATTTCCGCTGAACCGCGGCGAAGACTCCGGACTTCCGGCACATGGTGCGGGCGATGCTCCAGGGGTCCCCTGGGAGGGTGGGGGTTCGGGATGGGGACACCAAGGTGTCGCCCGCCCCAACCGCCGCGGAGCTCCGCCGCGAGCTCCTGCTCGACCCCGACCGCGGCGTTCCTCGACCAGGGCTCGTCCGGCGCGTGCCCGCGGTCGGTGTTCGGACGCTACCGAGCCTGTCAGCGCGAGCTCGAGGCCGCGCACCGGATCGACTGCCTATCGTCGAGCCGGAGCACGACCAGCTTCGCGTCTCGGCCGCGCCGTACACCCCCGGCGACGAGGTCGGCCGGCTGCTCTCAGCCCTCGCGCGGTAGGTTCACGCCGAGGACGGTCAGGAGCACGAGCAGCGCGAGCCCGGCCAGCCACAACGCGAGCACGAGACGCGGCCGCCGGCTCTCGCGAAGCGACTGGAGCGCGACCTTGCCCCAGAGGATCACGAGACCCACCGCCGCCGCCCCGCCGACGACGATCACCGGGGCGAGGTAGACGGCCTTCTCGAGCGGCCAGGCCAGGAGCCAGGCGGTGAATGCGACGAGCGCGAGCACGCCGGCGAGCGCCGCCGGGATTCGGAATGAGCGCACGCCTCAAGGGTACGCTTCGATCTGTGGACGCCGCGGGGAACTACGAGTCCGGCGAGGACTACGTCGTCGAGTTCCTCGGCTACCGATTCGCGTTCAGCGCGCTCGACTTCGAGCAGCGGGTCACCGCCGCAGCCGTCAAGCTCGGCTTGCTCGCCGCGGGCGAGCTCGACGAGGACGAGACCGCCGACCTCGTGGAGCTCGTCGAGCGGGACGCGATCGGCGAGCCGCGCAGCCCGCTCGGGCGATATCTCGTCCGCAACTGGGAGGACGTGTCCCTCGTCGACGGCGAGTCGCTCGTCTACTGGTTGAAGAAGCTCGTCTTCCGTGGAGCGTGGCTCGACCATCGCGTCAAGGAAGGGCTGCTCGAGGTGGGCTGGGACGAGGACAAGGCCGAGTTCACATACGCCGACCCGAACGGCGGCAGGGCCCTCCTCGAGCTGCTGCCGACGCCCAGCTGGCGCGACCTGCAGTACCGCAGGTGACCGCGCCGCGCTGGTACGCCCT
>Ga0075272_1000243_pt1 | contig 12159 bp, 9 predicted proteins | sample SF_Rice_5C_0N_40_FD_69776 | JGI IMG/M metagenome (GOLD analysis project Ga0075272, IMG submission 69776) | Rice paddy soil microbial communities from Twitchell Island, California, USA - SF_Rice_5C_0N_404 | ecosystem: Environmental > Terrestrial > Soil > Paddy field/soil | place: USA: Twitchell... | reverse complement strand
GCCTCGTCGAGCGCACGGTCGAGCAGCCCGCCGGCCGGTCCGACGAACGGCCGTCCGTCGAGATCCTCCGAATTGCCAGGCTGCTCGCCGATGAACATCACCGTCGAGGTTCGCTTCCCCTCGCCGAACACGGTCTGCGTGGCGCGCTTCCACAGGTCGCAGGCCCGGCACTCCTTCGCCGCTTCCTGCAGCTTCCTGACGGTTGGGTGGGGAGGGATGAGATCGGCGGCGGTCATCAAGCAATTCCAGCGCCGGGACGATGCAGCGCCACGGTGGAGCCGACCCAGGTGAATTGCTTGTTGAAGTCGACGCCGAGCATCTTCCCGCGCGACAGGCGTACGAGATTCTGCGCCAGGATGGGGCGCGGCTCGTCGTCCGGACGGAGGAACATCATCCGGATCTCCACTTTCACGCCGCCGTCGGGGGCGGCGAGCGCCGGTACGTATTCGATCTTCTCCTGAATGCACCACTCGTGGCGCTCGGCCTCCGGGATGCGCTCGATGTCGGCCGGCGTCGGATCGACGTTCACCCCTCCGCCGGCAAAGGAGAAGAGCGGCTTGAGCACGGAACGACGGAGATCGGCGCCGCGGAAGTCGGAGGCGAACACCGTCTTCGGCACCGCGGGATGATCGAGGAACGGCAGCGAGTACTTCGACCAGGTCCAGTACCAGTTCGGATGCGGGACCCAGCGGAGGTCGAGGGCTTCGGTGTAGTCGAATGGGAGAGCGATTTGTTTGCGGATCAGCTCGTCGAATACAACACGATTATAGATACGCTTAATCTGTACTGTTTTATAATACAGCCGGTTCCCGCGGCGAACGAGATCGCGCGGATCGACGGACTCGATGCCAAGCAGCAGTTTCGTGGCGGCGAAGTCGGGCCAGGTCTTCTGGCCGGGCGGATCGAGGTCCATGAGCACGACCTGGCGCGGATCGCAGCCGCCGGCGATCGTGCGGCGGGCGAGATCGAGAAAGGACTCGCGGTCGAGGCCCGAGAACCAGCAGGACCACGGTCCGGCGAGCGCGTCGAGCCGTTCCAGCGCGGCGTTCCAGGCGTCGCGCTGCACGACCTGCATGGCGGTGAGCGACGGGAAGCCCTGCAGCTCGATCAGTTTCGGTTCGAGCGTGCCGTCCTGCTCGACGACGGCGAAGTCGAGCTGCGCCAGATTGGGGAGCGCATCCATTTCGGGCGTGTTCCATCGGGCGGGAATGGCGCGTTTCATCCGTTCGATGCGCTGCGGATCAGAGAGCTGCGCCATGATCTCCTCGGCGGCGCGCACTGTACGCCGGAGAAAGTCGTCCGGCAAAAACAGCGGCGTTTCGGCAAGACGGAACTCGAAGGAACATCCGAGCCGGTCGGATAAGTCGCGGCGATACTCCTCGTAGATCCGCGGCGTGAACTGGGCGTTGAACAGCGAGCGGTTGCGCGGATCCATGACGGGAGTGCCGGCCGTCAAGCAGCGCCGCATGCGGCCCGGAGGTGATGGCGCAGCGGCCCGAGGAACGTGTATTCGGAGGTCACGCGGCTCTGGCGCTCGTTTTCGCCCTGCAGCAGCTCGGCCAGCGTCGCCTCCCGCTCGCGCACCCACGCGTCCGGCACCTCACCGCGCGCATGCTTCTCCTCGAGGACCGACTGCGCGTGTTCGCGGTCGATCACTTCGGGATGATGGTTCATGCCGAAGATCCGCGGCATCCCCGCGGCGTCGCGCGCAAGCTCGACCATGGTCAGCGCGCGGCTCCCTTCGCACTCGAACGCCAGCGCTCCCGCGGACTTCTCCAGCACGAGATCGAACAGGCGGTTATCGATGGCCCGGTAGTGGCGGCCGTCCGGCAACTCGCCGGCGAAGCGCGAAAACCACGGATGGGCCTCCGCGGCGTCGGAGAGAACGTTGGTCGTGAGCCCCGAGCTCTTCACCGCCCGGAGTTCCGCCCTGGCGACGCCCGACCAGCGGCAGAGCACGCCGAAGGAGTGGCAGATGGCGATCAGCGCCGCGCTCGGATCGCGCTCGATGGAATCGAAGAGCCGGAAGAGTGGCGCCTCCCAGCCGATGTCGTCGCGGACGCCCTGGCTTTCGGGCGCGCGGCCGTCGTTGTGCCTCGGGTCGATGTGCCCCGGACCCCCGGTGGCGATGAAGAGCGCGCCGCTCCGCGGCAGGACCTTCCCGCGGCGCACGTCGTAGGAGACCGCGCGGACCTTCCGGTGTGCGGCGAGCAGCAGGTCGCGCAGTTCCTCTGCCGCGTCGAGGACGGCGTGCATGACCGAGTCGTGGCCGAGGTTGGGCCAGGAATGGTTCATGTCGAGAACGGCCACGTCGATCCGGTCGCGCCGCGGCGCGGGGGTGGAGCCGTCGGCGCGCACGGACTCGAAGAAATCGTAATGCTGGCGAAGGTCACGCCGTCTCATGCGATGCCGTACTCCGTCTCGGCAATGATGTAGTCGACGACGGCGCGAAGGTCCTTCGTTTCCTCCCACACCTGAAGCTGGCGGTCGGCGCCGCAGCGGTGGCGGAGGATCTCGCGCGCGTACTCGACGTCCTTGCGCGATCCGAGCTCGTCGACCACATCGTCGACGAATCCGAGCAGCTCGGCGAGGAGCTCGGGGAACGGCACTTCCTCCCGTTTGCTGAAGTCGATCAGGCGGCTGTCGGTGCCGAACCGCGCCGCCCGCTGTTTGTTCTCGTTGAGCAGCGCCTGCCGGTAGTTGCGCCAGGTGAGATTACTGTTGTGCAATTTCCACAGCTTCACGGTGACGGCCTGAAAGAGCGCGGCGAAGCAGATCGTCTCGTCCACGCGCATCGGCACGTCGCAGATCCGGTACTCCAGCGTGGGGAAGAAGGCGTGCGGACGGACGTCCCACCAGATCTTCTTCCCGTTGTCGATGCAGTGCGTGCGGACCAGCGTCTGCACGTACTCGTCGTAGTCGCTCCAGGAGCGGAAGAACTCAGGCAGCCCGGTGCGGGGAAAGCGGTCGAAGACTTTGGCCCGGTAACTCTTCCATCCGGTGTTGCGCCCGCACCAGAAGGGCGAGTTGACCGAGAGGGCGAAAATGTGGGGAAGGAAGTAGCGCGCCGCGTTCATGATGTCGATGCGCGTGTCGTTGTCCTCGACCGCCACGTGCACGTGCAGGCCGAAGATCAGGTTGGCGCGGGCGATCATCTGCAGGTCGTAGACGATCTGGTCGTAGCGCGGCGCCTCGGTGATGGGCACGTTCGCCCAGTGAGAGATGGGATGCGTTCCTGCGGCGGCAATGCGCAGGCCGTTCTCGCGGGTCAGGCGAATGATCTCGCCGCGCAGGCGTATCACCTCCCGCCGCGCCTCCCCAACGTCGCGGCAGATCGGCGTGCCGACCTCGATCACGGCGTCGTGCATCTCCCGCTTGATCTCGTCCTTGAGCCGCTTCTCCCCTTCGGCGAAGAGCTCCTGGATGTGCGAGCGCAGCTCGCGCGTGTCCGGGTCGACGACCTGGAACTCCTCTTCGATTCCTAACGTGAAGGTGGGTTCGGGCATGGGATCACACGCGGTGCATCGACTCCGGCCACGTCCCGGTCAGTTCGAACCGCGGCTCCTCGGCCGCCATCTCGATCAGCACGTCGGCCATGTTCGTCACGATCCAGTCGAAGTTCGCCTTGCCGACGGAGTGCACGTCGGCGTCCGGCGCGCAGTTCATGAAGTCGATGGCGTACGGGATTCCGCCGCGGACGGCGAACTCCACGGTGTTGAGGTCGTAGCCCAGCGCCTCGCAGAGCGCGCGAGCATCGCGCCGCAGGCGACCCTCGAACGCCGGCTCGAGCGGCGGGGGGTCCTGCACGTATCGCTGATCGAACGGCTGCTTCGGGTCGTAGCGCATCAGGTGCACCCGCTTCCGGCCCGCGACGTAGCAGCGGAAGTAGGAGTCGAATTCGATCGCCTCCTGGGCCATCATCGCCAGCTCGCGCGTCTGGTCGTACGCGGCGAAGAATTCGTCGCGCGTGTCGCACTTGTACACGTCTTTCCAGCCGCCGCCATACGCTGGCTTGAGGAAGATCGGGAACTGCAGGTAGGTGAAGACCGCGTCCCAGTCGACCCAGCGCATGTTGCGGAACGACTGCGCTCCGGTGTTCGGCGGATACTGCTTGTGCGGCAGCAGGACCGTGCGCGGAACGGCCACGCCGGCGGCCTTGGCCACGAGGTTGTCGAAGAACTTGTCGTCCGCCGACCACCAGATCGGATTGTTCACCACCCGCACGCCGGAGGCCAGGGCGCACTTCAGCCACGTGCGATAGAACGGGGCCTCGTGGCTGATGCGGTCGAGGATCACGTCGTACGGAAACGATCCGTCGTCGCGGACCGCCGAGATCTCCACCGGCATCGCTTCGGCGCGCCCGGCGCCTCGGCGGTTGATCTCCTCGATCAGCGCCCACGGGAACGTGTCCTCCATCCCGAAGAGGAGTCCGATCCGCTTGTCCGTCATCTGAAGGGTGGAGTATAGAGTCTGTCGCGTGTATCGCGAGTACGGCCGGTGGTGGAGCCCGTCGCTCGGCCGGGAGATGGAGTTTCTCTGGTTCGGCAAGTTCGGCCGGCCGGTGATGCTCTTCCCGACCTCGTCGTCGCGCTTCTACGAATGCGAGGACTTCGGCCTCGTCGGATCACTCGCCGGCAAGGTCGACTCCGGCGAGATCCAGCTCGTCTGTGTCGACTCGGTCGACGCCGAGAGCTGGTACAACCGGCACGCCGCCCCCGCGGTGCGCGCGGCGCGGCACGCGCAGTACGACGCCTATCTGCGCAACGAAATGGCGCCGTACGTCTTCAACCGCGCGCAACGCGGCGATCTGGCGGTCTACGGCGCGAGTTTCGGCGCCTATCACGCCGCGAATTTCGCCGCCCGCTATCCCGACGTGGTCAGCCGCGCAATCTGTTTCTCCGGCATCTACGACATTCACCAGTTCCTCGGCGGCTGGTGGGACGACACCTGCTACTTCCACTGCCCGACGGCCTTCATCCCCAACCTGGACGGCGAGTGGGTGGGGAAGCTGTCGCGCATCGGGTGGGTCATCGCCACCGGCGAGTACGACACGCTCGTGCAGAAGAACCGCGACTTCGCCGGGCTGCTGTCGTGGAAGGGGATCCCGAACCATCTCGAGATCTGGAGCGGCGTGTTCGGCCACGACTGGCCGTGGTGGCTCGAGAACCTGCCCCGGTTCGTGTAGGGCCGCCGTTTCCGGCGGCCCCACATCCGTTATCGCGTACGGGCGTGAGAAGCGAAGGCGCGGAAGGTCCTCGCCGGAACGCTCCCCGTCACCATGACGGAGTTGTCGTTGCGCGAGACGTTGAACTGACGGAGCACGCCGACGAGTTCCGGCTGTTTGTCCTGCGCGGCGAGGCGCATGGCGGCGAGCGCGCCGCGCACGGTGTCCTCGAGCAGTCCGAGCGTCTCCTGATCGTTCGACAGGCCGAAGGCGCCGAGCTTCAGTGCGTTTCCGGTGTCGGTGGCCCAGAGGGCGAGCGTGCTGACGGCACGCAGCGCACTGTTGATTGCCTGCCCGGAGGGGGTGCGTTCGGAGACGTGCGGATGGTCGGTGAGGCGCTGTGCGCGGGTGACGTCGACCAGCGCCCAGGCGGTGGCGCGCGGGTCAATCTTGACGGATTCGCGGCCCAGCCCGCTGGCGCTGAAGAACGAGGTTCCGCCGGCGGCGCGCGCATTCATCGCGGCGATCACTGCCGGCTCGCTGCCGACCAGCACCAGGTGCGAGTCGGGGAACGCAGCGGCGCCGTTGTGGTCCTCGTCGGCGTCTTTCGGGATCAGGTAGTACGACCCGTTTGGCGTCGTCTTTCGCACCGCGCCGCGGTCCACGAGCGCCTGGATCAGGCGGCCGGGCTCGAAGCGCCCGTCGGCGGCGATGATCACGTCGCCGTTGTGGCCGAGGTTGGATCGCAGCGTGGTGGCGACCATCAAGACGTCGATGTCGCGCGAGGGCTGCAGACCGGCCTGACGCAGGAAGTCCGCGGCGTCGCCGTTGGCGCTGACCTTGTCGGTCTGCTCGAACAGCATCGACGAGAGCGGGCTGGAACGCATGTCGGCCAGGCGGACGACGCCGACGGTGACAGCGTCGTTCGGGACGAGCGAGAGCGCGTCGGTTCCGGCGAATGCCGGAATGGCGAGCAGGATTGCGGCGCAACTCCACAGCAGTTTCTTCATGGTCAAAACTCCTTTCGCTGGAACAGCCAGGAAGCGAGAACGAGACAGGCGATGCCGAATGCGGCGGTCGTCAGGAACGGCGCCGGGCTGAGCGCCTGCGCGATCCGCTCCGGGACCTGGTTGCCCGACACGTACGCCACGACCGATTCCCCCAGTTCCGCCGTCTTGGGGAAGATCCAGTAGAGCGTCTGGATGATCCACGCCTGCCACGGTCTCGAGAGTGCCGCGGCGATCCGGTCGTGGCCGGCCAGCATGATGGCGAAGAAGAACAGGCCGTAGGTGGTCATGATCGACACGGCGGTCGACGAGGTCACCACCCCGATGACGAAGGCGAATGCCAGCAGCGTGGCGGCCACCAGCAGGATGATCAGTCCGGCGATGAGGAAGCGGGGATGCACCACGTGCGTCTTCCACATCACGATGAGCCAGATCGATCCGATCAGATAGACGATGTTGCTCCCGGCCAGCACCAGGCCGGCGACGTAGCGCGACAGCAGCAGCTTCACGCGCGAGACCGGACGCGAGAGATAGAGGTCGATCGTCCCCTTCTCCTGCATGCGCGGCACGAGGTGCGCGGTGGCGAAGATCGCCAGGAAGGTGCAGAGGAAATAGAGGATGGCGGAGAAGCCCGACTCGAACCCCAGCACCAGCTTCTCGATGCTCACGGTGCCCGAACCCGACATCTGCACGTCGCGGCCGAAGAGCTTCGCGCCGGCGAGCGCGCCGTCGACGATGTCCAGGTTCACCGCCGAGGCGAAAATGAGGATGAAAATTGTAGACAATAAAAAGTACGCAATGAGCGTCCACCGCGCCGCGGCCTCGCGCATCACGTCTTCGATGTTGGCCAGAAGCACTTTCATGTCTTCACCAGGTCGACGAACACGTCCTCCAGCGTCGAGCGCAGCGGAGCGATCTCGGAGACGAGACAGCCGCCCGCGCGAAGCTGGTCGATCAATGCGTTGAGGTGCTGCACGTCGTGCACGGACAGCTCGATGTGCCCGTTGACCCGCTCCGCCCCGGCGCCGCTCTCGCGGAACTTCGCCAAGAGCGCGTCGTCCACCGGCGAGGCGGCGATCAGCTTGTATTTCTCCGAGCGCCGCGTCAGCGCTTCGACCGTCCCCTCCGTCACGACCTTGCCGGCGCGCAGCATGGCCACGCGGTCGCACGTCGTCTCGATCTCCGACAGCAGGTGCGAGTTCACCAGGATTGCCGTGCCGTTCCTGGCCTCCTCGCGCAGCAGGTCACGGATCTCGCGCCGCCCGACCGGGTCGACGCCGTCGGTCGGCTCGTCGAGCAGCAGCACGTTCGGCGAATGGATCAGCGCCGCGGCCAGTCCCAGGCGCTGGGTCATCCCCTTCGAGAACTTCTTCACCCGCACGTCGATCCACTGCGCGATCCGCAGCTTCTCCAGCAGCTCCACGCTGCGCCGGCGGATCGTCTCGGAGTCCATGCCCGACATCCGGCCGAAGATCGAAAGCGTCTGCCGCGCGGTGAGGTATCCCGGGATCTTGTGCCCTTCCGGCAGGTAGCCGACGCGCCGCCGGCTCTCCGGATCGAAGACCGGAAGGCCGCTGATCATAGCGGCCCCTTCCGTGGGAGCCGTCAGGCCGAGGATGATCTTCACCGCGGTCGTCTTCCCGGCGCCGTTCGGGCCGAGGAGGCCGAAGAACTCGCCGGGAGCGATGGTCAGATCGATCCCGTCGAGCGCGGTGATCCGCCCGTACCGCTTCCTCAGACCGCGGACTTCGATCGCGGGAGCCGTCATGGCTCTAGTCTACGTGTGACCGCCTCCGGAGTTGCGTTTCCGGGCAAGGAATCGCCGGAATCGACTTTCCGGTTCTATCGGTCGCACTCCCATGTCGGACAACGCCGTCTTCTTCGACCCGACCCGCCGCCGATGGTGGTGGATCAAACGGGCCGGCACCCTTCTCGGCCTCTTCGCGGTCCTGACGGCTAGCGTGTGGCTCCTGAGCCTCTTCACGGCGCAGGTCCTTCCCGGCGTGAAGGGAGTCACCCTTCCGATCCAGCGGCTCCGCAGAGCGGCTGTGATTCCGAAGTACCAGGCGCGGGCGCAGCAGTTTCTGTTGAAGAAAGAGCGGAACGCGCTGCTGGCATTGATCGCGCGCGACAACCGCATCCGCCGCGCGCGCGCCGCCCGTCCTCCCATCCAGGGCGGAAACATCGTCGCCGCGTTCTACGCGCCATGGCTGGAGACCGGCATCCACTCGCTGGAGGCCAACGCCGGTCTCATGACCCACCTGATGCCGGCCTGGGTGCACCTGAATCCGGACGGAAAGAGTCTCGACTTTCGCGACTGGGACCCGAACATCACGCCGTTGACCACGAAGGTGGTGGAGATCGCGCGGGTCAACAATCTGAACATCGTCCCCGTCTTCAGCAACGCGCAGATGGGAGCGTTCGACGCCGGTCGCTTGCACGCCTTCCTCTCCGATCCGAAGCTGCAGGACTCGATCGACCGGACGCTCCTCGGTTGGATCCGCGCAAATCGCTTCCAGGGGATCAACGTCGACTTCGAGAACCTCGGACCGCAGGACGAGAGGCTCTACATCGCCTACCTCCGGAGACTGAAGAAGACGTTCGAGCCGGGCCTCGTGGTCTCGGCCGACCTGGAGGTCTCGCACACGAACGCATGGCGCACCATCGCCTCGATCTGCGACTACGTCGTGGTGATGGCCTACAACGAGCACGGCGAATCGAGCAAGCCGGGGGCCATCGCCTCCATGGACTGGTACGGCCGCCAGGTGCTGGCGCGGGCCGTGAGCCAGATTCCGCGCGAGAAGCTGGTCGTCGGTCTGGCGAACTTCGGCTATGACTGGACGGAGGGAGAGACCGAGGCCGATTCCCTGACGTATCAGAACGCCATCATCCTGGCGGAGAAATATCACCAGGGCGAGAACCCGAAGGACATCGTCGACTTCGACGACAAGGCCCTCAATCCGACGTTCACCTATGAGGACGACGATGGGAAACAGCACGAAGTCTGGTTCCTCGACGCCGTCACCGTGGCCAACCAGTGGGTCGTCGCGCAGGACTACGAGCCGCGCGGCGTCGCGCTGTGGGTCCTCGGCTCGATCGATCCGTCGGTCTGGAACTTCGTCCGCCGTGACCGGCTCAACGCCCCGGTCGACCTCGAGAAGCTCGAGACCGTCCAGTACCCGCGCACGGAAATCGACTTCGAGGGCGACGGTGGAGAGATCGCGCACGTCGAGGGAAAGCCGGGCAACGGACTGCGGTCGCTGGAGATCGACGCCAAGACCGGGATCGCGGTCGACGAAGCGTACCTGCAGTTCCCGCAGCCGACCGTGATTCTGCGCAGCGGCTACAAGCCGAAGATGATCGCCCTGACCATCGATGACGGCCCATCGGCGCCCTACACCGGTGAGGTCCTCGACGAGTTGAAGGCGCTCGACGTCAAGGCCACGTTCTTTCTGATCGGAGAGAACGCGGAGCGCTATCCGAGCCTGGTCCGCCGGATCTGGAACGAGGGCCATGAGATCGGCAACCACAGCTACACCCATCCCAATACCGGCGCGATTCCCGATCGCCAGGCGAGACTCGAGTTGACCGCGACCCAGCGCGTCATCCAGACGCTGCTGCACCGCTCGACCCTCCTCTTCCGTCCGCCCTACAACGCCGACGCCGAACCGACAACCGTCGAGGAAGTGCATCCGATCGAGATCGCCTCGGAGCTCAACTACATCACCGTGCTGGAGTTCATCGACTCCCAGGACTGGAACATCGACACCTACGTCCGCGGAAAGGACGGAACGCTCCACCGCCGCAACGCGGACGACATGCTGGCGGCGGTGCTCGATCAGATCGATCGGGAGCGCGGCAGCAACATCCTGCTGCACGACGGGGGCGGCGACCGCTCGGCGACCGTGAAACTGATCCCCATGCTGGTGCGCGAGCTGCGCAAGCGCGGCTACACGTTCGTCACCATCTCGCAGCTGCTCGGCGTGACGCGCGATCAGGTCAACCCGCCGCTCAAGCAGTCCGACACCTGGATGATGGCCAGCGACCGCATCGTCTTCGAGAGCATCTACCTCTCCGAAGTCTTCCTCCGGCTGGCGTTCATCGCCGGCATCGTCCTCGGCGGCGCGCGCGTGCTCTTCGTCACGGTCCTCGCGCTGATCGCAAAGGCGAAAGAGCGGAGGCGGAAGTTCGATGCGGCCTTCCACCCCCCAGTCACCGTGGTCATCGCCGCCTACAACGAGGGGAAAGTGATCGCCCGGACGATCCGCGCGGTGCTCGCCAGCCGCTATGAGCCCCTCGACGTGATCGTCGTCGACGACGGCTCGCAGGATGACACCTCCGCCGAAGTGGTCGACGCGTTCGGCGACAATCCGAACGTGCGGCTCATCCGGCAGGACAACGCCGGAAAGGCCGCGGCCCTGAACCGCGGCATCGCCGAGGCCAGGGGAGAGATCATCATCGCGCTCGACGCCGACACGATCTTTGCCCGGCACACCATCCCCCTGCTGATCCGCCACTTCGCCGACCCGCTCGTCGGTGCAATCGCCGGCAACGTGAAAGTCGGCAACCGCATCAATCCGCTGACCTACTGGCAGTCGATCGAGTACGTCACCAGCCAGAACCTCGACCGCCGCGCCTATGACGTGCTCAACTCCGTGACCGTCGTGCCCGGCGCCGTCGGGGCCTGGCGGCGCGAGGCCATCGTCCAGGCCGGCGGCTACAGCACCGACACCATGGCCGAGGACATGGACCTGACGTGGCGCATCCGGCGGATCGGCTATCGCATCGAGACCGACAGCGAGGCCATCGGCTACACGGAGGTGCCCGACACCTTCCGGGCGCTGTTCCGGCAGCGCTTCCGCTGGGCCTTCGGCACGTTGCAGTGCCTGTGGAAGCACCGCCGCGCGGTCGGGCGGTACGGCTGGTTCGGGCGGGTGATGCTCCCGTCGCTCTGGCTGTTCCAGGTTGCGTTCCAGACGCTCTCACCGCTGATCGATCTGGAGATCCTCTGGTCGGTCGGCAACGTGATCCACGTCTGGATGCGCGGGCATCTCACGGGCGACTGGCAGCCGATGCCGCAGGCCATGAACTCGCTCTACCTCGTCGGCGTCATGTACGCATTCTTCTTCGTCGTGGAGCTGATCGGCGCGGCGGTCGCCTTCCGCCTCGACCGCGAGGACGGACGCGTGCTGGTGTGGCTCTTCTGGCAGCGCTTCCTCTACCGCCAGCTCATGTACGCGGTGCTGCTGAAGTCGATCAAGACGGCGATCTCCGGCATCCGCGCCGGTTGGGGAAAGCTCGACCGCAAGGGCACGGTCGAGCTCGTCCCGGAACCTACCGCGCCTCTGCCGTGACCTTGACCGCCTCGGTGCGGTGCTCGACGACGCTCCAGTCGACATTCGAGAGGAATGCGTCGATGTACTTCGGCCGGTCGGCCGGCTTGTAGTCGAGCAGATAGGCGTGCTCCCACACGTCCATCACCACCAGCGGGATGAATCCGGCAACGTTGCCGTCCTGGTGCAGCTCGATCCAGTGATTGGAGACCGTGCCGTACTTCGGATCGAGGTAGGCGATGGCCCAGCCCACGCCCCGCATCTTGCCGACGCCGACGAAATCGGCGCGCCACACTTCGTAGCTCGGGAAACTCTTCTCCACCGCGGAGCGGAAGTCGCCGCGGGGCGCGTCCCCGCCGCCGCCTTTCTTCATGTTCCCGAAGTAATACTCGTGCAGGACCATGCCGTTGTATTCGAACCCCAGGCGGCGGGTCAGCTCGGAGTAGGCGGGGATCTGCTCCTTGTCGACGTGGCCGTCGGCGACGATCGGGGCGATCCGTTCGTTCAGATCGTTCGTCGCCTTGACGTAGCCCTCGTAGAGCTTGAAATGCATTTCGAGGGTCTGGTCCGAGATTCCATTGAGGCCGGTGAGATTGAACTGTTTGGCTCGATACACTTTTGTTTCCATGACCAAGTCATACATGCAAAAAAGGGG
>Ga0075272_1000241_pt1 | contig 12187 bp, 7 predicted proteins | sample SF_Rice_5C_0N_40_FD_69776 | JGI IMG/M metagenome (GOLD analysis project Ga0075272, IMG submission 69776) | Rice paddy soil microbial communities from Twitchell Island, California, USA - SF_Rice_5C_0N_404 | ecosystem: Environmental > Terrestrial > Soil > Paddy field/soil | place: USA: Twitchell... | reverse complement strand
TTCGCCGGATGATCTTTCCCGTGTGCCCGTCGGCGAGGAACAGGTCGATGTCGAAAATCGAGCGCGTCGACAGGAACGCGAGATAGCGGCCGTCGGGGCTGTACGCCGGGCCGACGTTGAGATAGCCGCGGACTCCCTGCTTGCTGCCGATCAGCGGCTCGCCGAGCGTGAACGGGCGGTCTTCGACCACGGGGTTGTAGAGATCGCGCGCCGACTCCGTCCAGTCGGTGAAGACCTGCTTCGCCGGAATGCCGAGGGCGCGTTCGAATGCGGCCTGTGTTCCGCCCGATCCGGCGGCGAGGAAGAGGCGGACGACGGCGTCGTCGCCGAACCGGCCGCCGATGTACGCCAGCAGGGCCTGTCCGTAGCGGTACGGGAAGTAGTATGGATCTCGTTCCAGCTTGCGGAGGTCCGGCATGCGGTTGTGGATCGTCGCGTCGCGGATCCACATCGCGGTCAGGGGATCGATGCGGCCCTTCGAGAAATACTCGGCCATGCCTTCGACGAGCCACAGCGGCATCGTTTCCAGGCTGAAACGCCGCCGGTTGTTGGTCATCGAGGCGGCGATGTCGAACTGGAACACGTGCACCAGCTCGTGGCCGAGGACGTGGTCGTTCTCCGCGTAGTCGCCGGTCAGCGGCAGGACCACGCGGTTCATGAACGGATCGGTGAAGCCGCCGGTCCCCTGGCCGATCAGCTCCGGCGTCGTCGTGGTCTGTTCGAAATCGGCAGCGTTCGCGTAGACGACGATCGGCTTTCGGTTGAACGAGTGGTTGAAGACACGCGACAGCCGGGCATACCAGCGTTCCGCCATCCGCCCGACGTCGTCCACCACGTCCGCCTCACGGTCGTAGTAGTAGATGTCGAAGTGCTCTGTTTTGAGGATCTTGAAGTTGAAGTGCTCCCACTGGACCTTGTTCCGGCCGAAGTACTGTGCATTCGCGGTTGAGGCAAGGATCAGTAGGCCGAAGACAATGACGATCGACTTGCGCATGAACACCTCTTCGCGGCGACGGCGGCTGCAAGTTCATTGCCGTCAGTGCGCTCGCGAATGCTACTCCTGTCGAGGCCGGAGCGTTGAGCGGGAGGATTGCGGAGTTGTGCGGTTGTCGTTTTGTCCGAAACCGCATTGTGACAGCGCGAGAACCTCCACAAACCGAAAGCCGGACGACTATCCGTGCAGCATCTTGAACGCGTGCGTCCACGATCCGGACAGAATGCCGTGCAGGACCCACGTCATGCACATCGGCTCGAGGTATCGGGCGCCTTCGATGCCGCCGATGTCGACGATCTCCCATCCGAATTCATAACAGATTTGTGACGCGAGCTTCTTTGCGTCCGGGTCGTTCCCACAGAGGAACATGGTCGGAGGGCCGCCGGGAAGTTGCGGCTTGTAGAACAGCGGATTGCCCACTGTGTTGAACGCTTTGACCACTCGAGCGGACGGTAGCCAGCGCTGAACGCGCTCGCCGAGCGAGTCGTCGTGCCCCACAGCCAGCCGGGGAAGGCCGCCGACCGTGAACTCCAGCGGATTGGTGGCGTCGAGGACCACCTTGCCTTCGAAGTGCTTCGGGCCGGCGAGCTGGATGGCTTCCTGCGTCGCGGTCCCGAGCGTGGCCAGGACCATGAGGTCTCCGAACCGCGCCGTCTCTTCGAACGTCGATCCGGTGACCAGCGGCCCGGCCTCGGCGGCGAAGTCATTGAGCTTTTCCGGCGATCGCGACCCGATCTTCACGCGGTGTCCGAGATCGGAGAATGCCCGCGCGAACGCCTTGCCGACGTCCCCCGAGCCGAGGATCCCCACCTTCATTTTTTCCATGGCGGTGGAGTGTACCGCGCGATCGCGATTTCATTCGTCTGCGGCGGCAACACCAAGCGGAGCAGCAGCGGGCCAGCACTCGGAATCGCATCGTTCGCCCTTCCGCGGAGGTACTGTATGGAGCAACATGCGTCCGGGGGAATGTGGTCCCTCATGAGCGTCTCGTGCATCTTACTGGTGCGCAACGGCGTGGAAACGATCGAGCGCGAACTGCGCGCCATCGACGGCGTCGTGATTGCGCATCTTCCCGGGAGCGAGCTGATCGTCGCCGAGGACGGGAGCGACGAGGCCACGCGCGCGGCGGTCGAGCGGGTGCGTGGCGCGCTGTCGCTGCGAGTCGTCGGCGGAGCGGAGCGGAAAGGCTACGCGGAGACGCTTGCGGACGCGGTCGCGGCGGCATCGTGGCCGATCGCCTTCGTCTGCGACGGCGGACTGCAATACGACCCGAACGAGTTCTGGCGCGTGTGGGAAGGGCGCGAGCGCGCGGACGTCGTCATCGGCCGGCGGCGCGAGACCGTTTTCCGGCGGGCACTGGCGCTCTGGCTGCGGCTCTGGTTCGGTGTCCCGCTTCGCGACGCCGCGAGCGGATTCCGGATCTACGGCCGGCGCGTGCGCGACGAGATCCTCGCGCGCGGCCTCTTCTTCCGCCACGCCGTCTCCGCCGAAGTGGCCCTCCGCGCGCTGCACGCCGGCATGCGCGTCGGCGAAGTGCCGATCACCGAACCGGCAGGCGCGGCGCGGGTGCGGCACGAGCGGGTGCTTCCGCGGGCGGTCTGGATGTTCCTGGCCGATCTGCGGCGGCTGAAGCAGGAGTGGAGACGTCGAGCAGCATGACGTCGAGCAGCGGATCGTTCCCGGCGATGTGCACGCGCCGCGTGACCCGCGGCAGGATCGATGCGAATCCGCCGTTCGACACCATGCGGAACTGGCGCGCGGCGATGAAGAGGAACGGGCGGTCGCCCACCGCGCGCACGGCGAGCGCCATCTCGCGATCGCTTCCGACCACCCCGAAGTCCTTTTCGTAGAACGCCGCAGCCAGGTCCTCCGGGATCCAGAAGACATCGGTCAGCACCGTCCGCGCGGGGTCGGCGCGTACTGCCTGCAGCACACGCTCGCTGAACCGGAGCTTCTCGCGCAGCAGCACGATTCCCCTCGCCTGAATGGTGAACGAGGACGCGAGGAGGAGAACCGCGGCGGCGACCGCAATCGTGGAGCGCGCGAAGTCCGCAAGCCCCTCGACCGCCAGGACGATGACGATCGGGATCAGCCAGAGGTAATACCGCGGTCCCCAGGTAGCGCCGAAGTCGGTCTGATTCACGGCGAGCGTGGTCAGTGCGATCCCCGCCGCCACGGTGACGACCGCGAAGCGATGCGACGTCCAAAGCCGCGGGACGGCGAGAAATGCCGCGGCGGAAAACGGAACGGCGGGAAAGAGGCCCTGCGTGTACAGCGTCTCGCGCATCGGCGAAGGGGAGCGCAGCAGCAGGACGGTGAGACCGGCGAAACCGGCCGCGGTGAGTGCGAACAGCACGATGCGGAGCGACGCGGGAAGGCGGAAGGGCGAGAGGACGATCAGTGCGATTGCCGGAACGACGAACGCGATGCGCGCGATCGGAACGCTGGAGAATTCCAGGAGAAACGGCCATAGATTCGACAGCCGCCCCGCCCCTCCGTGTGCCTCGTAGGCGGCGGCGTGGAGGCCGAGGGGAGTGCCGAACGCGCGCCAGTTCCAGATCCACCATGGCGACAGCACGATGGCCGCGCCGGCGGCGAACGCCAGTGCCCTGCGCATCGGTTGCCGCGTGATCAGGAGCGCGAGGACGATCGCGGCGATGGCGATGTAGCCCTCCTCGCGCAGCACCGTCGCCGCACCGGCGATCGCTCCCGCGGCGAACGGACGGCTGCGCGCCAGAACGAACGCGCCGACGAGCAGCGCCGCGGCGAGCGTCTCTTCCCAGTAGACGATCGTGTACCAGAACAGCGGCGTCGCGAACAGGACGATGATCCCCACCGCCGGTACCGACGCTCGCGTCAGTGCCGGCAGCAGGGCGATCAGCAGAAGCGTCCCCAGAACGGGAAGGACGAACAGCCCGGCGCCGCCGAACCGTGCGTAGAACGGTGCGCTCACCGCGGAAAACGCCGGGCCCCAGACCGAGAACGTGCGCCCGCCGACCTGGAAGAAATGCGGAGGGCCGATTGGGAAGCGATGGGAAACGGCCACCGATCCCGAGCGCAACAGCGACTGCATCTGGATGAATCGGTTGCCGCTGTCCGGTCCCCAGAAGACATGGCGCGGCTGCGTGGCGATGAGGACCGCCGCCGCGACGAGGCAGATCAGAAGGCAGAGAGTAGAAGGCGAAGGGCGGAGGAGGGAGGGGTGTTCATCATTCATCCGTCAGCCTTCTGCCCTGCGTCCTCTGCCCGGGAGAACCGGAATCGAGCGACTTCGGATTCGAAGTCGCGGCCGCTGAGGACGAGGTTCTGCACGGTGGTGTTGAACTCGCGGGCCACGGCGTCATTCTGCTGCGCGATCTCCAGCATGCCTCGGGCGGCATCGGCGATGCGCTCCGTCTCCCGCATCTGGGCCTCGAGGCGGTCGCGCATGGCGCGTGCGTCCTCGGCGATTTTTTCCAGCGCCGCCGTGATTCCGCGTCCGGCCTGCGACTGCTCGCCGGCGGCTCCCTTCACCTGCGCGGCGATCTCGCGCACGCGCTCCGCCTCGCCGGCCAGCAGCTCCGTGCCGCGGGCCTGTTCGCGCGTGGCGCGGTTGATCTCGGCGATGTGGTCGGACATGCGCGAGGTCACCTCGTGCAGGTGCCGGCTGGCTGCGGCCTGCTCGTCGAGCGCCCGGGAGATCCGGTTGGCCATGTCGTACGATTTCGCGGCGCCGCCGACGATCTTGTTCAGCGACGAGGTGGCGTCGGCGGCGAGCTCCACGTTTGCCTCGACCCGCTCGACCCCTTCGCGCACCTTCTGCACCGCGTCGCGGGATCCCTTCTGCACGGCGCGGACGATCGAGCCGATCTCGCGCGTCGATCCCCGGGTCCGCTCGGCCAGCTCACGGATCTCATCGGCCACCACGCCGAAGCCCAGCCCCTGCTCGCCGGCCTGGGCGGCGATGATCGCCGCATTGAGGGCCAGCAGGTTCGTGCGGTTGGTGATCTCGTCGATGACCGTGACGATCTGGCTGATCTGACCGACGCTCCGCTGCAGGTCGTCGATGGTCTCGGCGGTGCTGTTGGTCAGATCGCGCGAGAGGTCGATCCCCTCGGTCATGCGCCGCACCGATTCACCGCCCGCGGTGGCGTCTTCGCTCGCCTGGCGCGAGATCCCGGCCGTGGACTGCGCCACGTCGCGCAGCTCGCGCACCGTCGACTCCATCTCCGTGACGAACGACAGCACTTCGTCTCCGATCGACGCCAGTACGTCCGTGCGGTTCGACATCTCGCGCATCGAAGCGTCCATCTCCGCGGTGGAGGACGAGGTCTTTTCTACCGACTGGAAGAGGTGATCGGTGCTGCGGGCCACCTGTTCGGCGGAGGCCTGCAGTTCGAGCGCGCGGCTCGAGGCGTCTTCGGTCAGCTCGGTGACCGTCGCCGCGGCGGCCAGTACGCTGCGGATCCCGGAGCGGACGGCGTCGAGCGAGGTCGTGGAATTGAAGGTCAACTGCGCCTGGTCGCGCGCCCGCACCAGCAGCGACTCCGTGCCGCCGGTGATCACGCGGACGCCATCGGTGATCGTGCTGCCGCTCCCGCCGACACGGCCGAGCAGCCGGCTGAGGTTCGTGCGCGTCTCGCCGAAGCTGGCCGCCAGCTTGCCGATCTCGTCGTCGGAGAAGATCCGCGGCGCCGCCTCGAAGTTTCCCTGGGCCATCTGCGCGGCCATTCCGCGCAGCTCGCGAATCGGGCCGGTGATGTCGCGCGCCAGGAAGTAGGCCGCGATCATGAAGATCGCCGTGGTCAGCAGGGCGATGATCAGCGTGTAAATCGTGATCTGCACCGGGATGTTGTGATACGGCGTCCAGGGGATCGTGAGTGCCAGGACCGAGCCGTCCTTCAGTTGCGCGAAGCGGAACACGTGTTCCGAGGTGATGCCGATGCTGTCGCCGCTGCGCATCCGCAGCATCCAGCCGACCTCTTCATCCGTCAGCCGTTCGCCGCTGCTGCTCTGATGCCCCTTGGGATCGACGAGCTGCAGCGCGTACCCCTCGGGGATGTACAGCCGCAGATCGTCGATCAGATGCGGATCGATCCGCGCCGCCAGATTCGCCGTGTCGGCGATGCGCTGAAAGCGGTCGCTGGCGGACGCGATGTCGAGCTGCTCGAGCGTATGCGTCACCTTCGTCGACACCAGCTCGATCAGCGCCGCCGAGGAGATGATGAACGAGCCGATGAAGACGATGGCGATCTTGCGGCCGATCGAGATCTCCCGTCCCCGGTAGCCGCCCTTGGCGCGCGCCGCGAGCTGCTCCTTGGCAGCCGCGTACGCCCAGGCGATGCCCGGGAAAGCGGCGATCAACGCGGCGATGACGAAATAGGCCAGTCCGCGCCACGACGGAAGGACCAGCAGCGTGCCCGTCACCGCCAGGACCGCGCCGCCGACACCGAGTGTGGTGGCCGAAAGGCGCAGCGTCCGCTCCAGACAGAGCGAGGCATCGCCCGTCTCCTCGACCCGTCGCAGGATCGGGGTCAGCACGTGGCCGTACAGCAGCGCAGCGACCGCGTACAACAGGATCAGCAACAGCGCGACGTCGACTTTCGCCCCCGGCGAGAGCGCCACGACCTGCTGCAGAAAGAAAAACGAGGCCGGGATCGTCACCACCGCGGGCGGGAGCACGAGCCAGAGAAGGAAACGGTGGTTGAAGGACACGGGGTGTTGAGATTGTACGGCTAATGTAGGGCCGGCTCTCCAGCCGGCCCAAAGGCGGGGGGCGGCCGGCGGAGGGGCCGGCTGGAGAGCCGGCCCTACATGCGGCCCTACACTAAAATCCCCGATGGTGAAGGTCCTCTATCTCCATGGCTTCGCCTCCTCGCCCGAAAGTACGAAGGTGCTCAGCGTGCGCGAGTTGCTCGCGCCCGAGGGGATCGAGCTCGAGGCCCCCGATCTGAACGTCCCCTCGTTCGAACGGCTCGACTTCGAAGCGATGGTGCAGGTGGCGGTGCGCGGCGCGGTCGGCACATCGGCGATTGCGGGCAGCTCGCTCGGCGCGCTCGTGGCGTTGGCCGCGGTGCAGCGCGGAGTGCACCTGCCGCTGGTGCTGATCGCCCCGGCACTGGGGATCGCCGACCGCTGGCTCCCGGAGCTCCCGCCGGGCGATCCGATCGAAGTCGAGCACTATGCGTTCGGCCGGAAGCTGCCGATCCACCGCGCGTTTTTCGAGCAGATGTCCCGGCTGGAGGTCGATCGCCGTCCGCCTCCGGTGCCGGTGACGATCGTGATGGGGCGCCGGGACGAGAGCGTTCCCTTCGAACGGGTGGAGCGCGTATGGAAGGCGTGGGGGGCGCCGGGGCGCTTCATCGAGATCGAGGATGGCGACCATCGCCTGACCGGCGCGATCGGGACGATCGCCGAACAGATCCGGGCGGCGGCCTCCTCTGATATTGTTCGGAAAATCCCTTGACACTCCAAGCGGGATTCCAGATTGGGCCGTATCGCGTCGTGGCGCCGATCGGCGCCGGTGGTATGGGGGAGGTCTACCGAGCCCGCGACACGAAGCTGGACCGCGATGTGGCGCTGAAGATCCTCCCGCCGGACGTCGCCTCGGCCGAGGCGCTGCGCCGGTTCGAGCGCGAGGCGCGCGCCGCCTCGGCGCTGAACCATCCGAACATCGTGGCCATCTACGACGTCGGCCGCGCCGAGTCGATCGCCTACATCGCCATGGAGCTGGTGGAAGGGCAGACGCTGCGCGGGCTGATCGCAGAGGGACCGATGCCCATGAAAGAGGCGCTGCGGATTGCGTCGAAGATTGCCGACGTCCTGGCCAGCGCGCACGAACGAGGAGTGGTGCACCGCGACCTCAAGCCGGAGAACGTGATGATCGCGCGCGACGGCTACATCAAGCTGCTCGATTTCGGGCTGGCGAAGGTCCGCATGATCACCACGAGCGGCGACAAGACGCAGCCGCAGGCGACCACCGCGGGACACGTCTTCGGAACGGCCTCGTACATGTCGCCGGAGCAGGCTGCCGGGCGCTCGGTGGATTTTCGCTCGGACCAGTTCGCGCTCGGAGTGATGACGTACGAGATGGTGGCGGGCAGGCGGCCGTTCGACCGGGCCAGCGCCGCGGAGACGCTGGCGGCGATCATCCGCGACGATCCGCCGCCGCTGCCGGCCGCCGGCGAGGGTCCGGCCAAGGAGCTGCAGCAAGTGCTCGACCGCTGCTTCGCCAAGTCGCCGCACGATCGGTACGCATCGACGCGCGACCTGGCTCACGACCTCCGCGATCTGCGCACGCGGATGACTTCCGGGACACAGACCAGCGCGCGGACGCTGCGCATCGAGCCGCCGCGTCTCTCGGTGATCGCGGCCATCGCCGCGGTCCTGCTGGTGCTGACGGGAGCCACGGTGCTTCTGACGCGGAAGCCGGCGCAGGCTCCACCGCATGCTCCGCTGCGCACGCTCGCGGTCCTTCCATTCATCGACGTCACGGGCACGCCGGACGATCAGATCTTCAGCGACGGCATCTCGGAGATGGTCAGTGCGCGGCTGGAGCAGGCGCACGGGCTGCGCGTGATCGCGCCATTCGACGGATCTGTGCCGCCGCCGCACGGCAATCCGCGCGAGGTGGCGCGGCAGCGCGGAGCGGCGCTGCTGCTCAGCGGCCGCGTGCAGCGCGCCGGCGAGCAGATCCGTGTGACGTTCGATCTGTCGGACGTGACCAGCGGCACGCGGCTCGCGGGCGACATCGTCACCGCGCCGAGCTCTGACATCTTCTCGCTCGAGGACCTCGTCGCCGACAGCGTGCTGCAGGCGCTGAACGTGCCGCGGCCGCGCGGCTCGATCGTGGCAGCCTCGCTGGGCGGCGCCGATCAGCGCACCTATACCGAGGCGGTGGGACTGCTGCAGCGGATGCGGGGACAGGACTCGCTCGACCGCGCGATCCAGTCGCTGGAGTCGCTGCTGGTGAACGAGCGCGATTCCGCACTGGTGAACGGAATGCTCGGCAAGGCGCTGTTGCGGAAGTACTCGCTGACGCGCGACCGCGCGCTCGTCGACCAGGCCGCCGTCTACGCGGAGCGCGCGGTGCAACTCGATCCGCGCGAGGGGGCGGCCTACGTCACGCTCGGCGAGCTGCGTCGCATCAGCGGCCGCTTGCCCGAGGCTGTCGATGCGTTCCAGCGCGCGCTTGGCGCGAACTCCGAGTCGGTCGACGCCCGTCTCGGCCTGGCCGACACGTACGATGCCATGGGCCGCGCCGTCGACGCCGACCGCCTCTACCGCGACGCGATGCGCCTCCGCCCCGATTACGCCGACGTCTACGGCCGCTACGGCCGCTTCCTCTATCAGCGCGGCCGCTTCGCCGAGGCGATGCGCATGTTCACGAAGCAGACGGAGATCCTTCCCGATGCGCCGCGCGGCTACGCGAACCTCGGCGCCGCGCTGCAGGCCCTCGGAAATCCTGACCAGGCCATCCGCGCCTACCGCCGGTCGATCGAGATCCAGCCGACCGGCAGTGGATACTCGAACCTCGCCACCTGCGAGTTCTATCTCGGGCATTACGCGAACGCCGCCGCCGCCTTCGAGCACGCCACCCGCCTCACTCCTGACAATTACATCTGCTGGGCGAACCTCGGCGATGCCTACCGCTGGGCGCCGGGGGAGCGGGCGAAGTCGATCGAGGCCTACCGGCAGGCGGTGCGCCTCGCGCGCAGCGCAATCGCCGTCAACCCGAACGATGCCACCGCGCGCGCCATCGCCGCGAGCAGTCTGGCGAAAGAGGGCGACTTCGCCGCCGCCAACGTGGAGCTGAAGCTCGCGCTCAAGACCGATCCGACCAATCCCGATGCCCTCTATCAGGCCGCCGTCATCGCCAACCTGCACGGCGAAGCCGACGCCGCCGTCGGCTGGCTGGCGCGCTCGATCGCCTCCGGACATCCCGCGGCCGACGCCGAACGCGATCCCGAGCTCGCCAATCTGCGCAAACATGCCGGATTCGACGCCGCTCTCCAGGCCAAACATTAGGAGGAATCATGCGAATGAAGCTCACCCTGGCCATCGGACTCCTCTTCGCTGCTGCGTGCGCGCACATGACCGTCCCGCCGCCCGGGCCGCCGCCCATCCGCACCGAAATGCTCGCCGACTCCACGCACTGTCCCGGCGGCAACGGCAAGGGCAACAGCAACGGCCCGGTGATCTGCATCGACGCGAACACGCTGGCAGCGAACCCCGAAGGCCAGCACGTCCACCGCGGCGCGTGGGTGCATTTCTATATGACCGACGCGAACGAGGAGCTGGACATCGACTTCAAGGAGCCGATCAAAGTCGAGTTCAAGGGACGGCAGTTGAATCAGGCGTGGGTGCGCGTCAAGGACGATGCGGCGCTCGGGAACGCCGGCTACACGGCGATCAACCTGACGACCGGCCAGCGAAAGGACCCGACGATCATCATCGATCCATAACGGCCGGCAACCAGCGCCATCCCCATGAAGCGACTCTCCGGCATCGTTCTCGCCCTTCTGATTCCTGCTGCGGGTCTGGCCGCCGACGCGATCTTTCCGATGGCTGTCTGGTACGGCGGGGGGAAGGTGCGGGCCCCCATGCTCGAGCCCGACCCGCACGCCCACCGCGACGCGTGGGTTGCCGATCTGCGGCAGATCAAGGCCCTCGGATTCAATACCGTCCGCACGTGGGTCGACTGGGCGAGCGCCGAGCCGCGCGATGGGGAGTACGACCTCGACAATCTCGAGCAGCTCGCCGACCTCGCGCAGGAGGCGAAGTTGCGGCTCCTCGTGCAGGTGTACGCCGACTCGGCGCCCGACTGGGTGGGAAAGAAGTACCCCGACGCGCACTTCGTCGACATCAGCGGCGCGGTGATGCCCTCCAACGCCGCGCCCGGATATTGCTTCGATCATCCAGGCGTGCGGGCCGCCGTGCTCCGCCTTTTCACCACGATCGCCGAACGGATGAAACACAAGCCGGCGTTCCTCGGATGGGACCTCTGGAGCGAGCCGCACGTGATCAACTGGGCCGAGGCGACGTACCTGCGAAGCCCGGAGTACTGCTTCTGCCCGTACACCGTGGCCCGGTTTCGGAGCTGGCTGCGGAAGAAGTACGGAACGCTCGAGGCGCTGGACCGCGCGTGGTACCGGCGGTTCACGTCCTGGGACGAGGTCGAGCCGAACCGCCTGAGCACGATTCTCTCGTACACCGATTACATCGACTGGCGCGAGTTCATCACCGAGAAGCTGAGCGAAGACCTCCGCGCGCGCTATGACGCGGTCAAGCGCGTCCTGCCGGACGCGGTGGCCACGAGTCACGCGGCAGCGCCGGACCTCTTCACCAGCCCGCGCGACGGAACGGGAAATCCGGACGACTGGCAGGCGGCCGCGCAGGTCGATGACTGGGGAACGTCGTTCTATCCCAAGCATTCGTTCGCCGTGGGGCGCGATCCGGCCTGGCGTGGCGCGCTGCTCGATTTCTCGCGCTCCTCGACGATCGGCAAGTCGCGCGGTTTCTGGGTTGGCGAGCTGCAGGGTGGATTCGGCACGGTCGCGCTGCGCGTCAGCGCCACGGTCACCGCGTCCGATCTGCGGATGTGGATGTGGAGCGCCATCGCGCGCGGGGCGAAGGGCATGAACGTGTACGCCTGGTACCCGATGAGCAGCGGCTACGAATCGGGCGGCTTCGGCCTGATCAACCTCGACGGCTCGATCACCGACCGGGCCCGGGCGGCGGGGGCGGTGGCCAGGGTCGTCGACCGGAACAGCGCGTTTTTCCTGAAGGCCCATCCGCCGGCCGCGGAGGTGGCCATCGTCTACAACCCGCTCTCGTACATGGTGGGCGGGCGGCAGGCTGTCTCGCCATCATCGGCGCAGAGCGAGGTCGCCTCCATCGAGCGCAACTCCATGCTCGGCTACTACCGCGCGCTCTTTCCGACGAGCGTTCCGGTCGATTTCGTGCATCTGCGCGACATTGGCCGGCATCACTATCGATTGATCATGCTTCCGTATCCGCTGATGATCTCCGCGAGCGCGGCGGCGGCGTTGCGCGAGTACGTCCGCGGCGGCGGCGCGCTGGTGGCCGAGGCGCGGCCGGCGTGGAACGACGAACGCGGGAAAGCGCAGGAGATCATTCCGGGATTCGGATTGAACGAGGTGTGCGGCTGCCGCGAGACCGCCGTGCAGATGACCGCGAGCGGCAAGGCCGAAG
>Ga0075272_1000240_pt1 | contig 12189 bp, 4 predicted proteins | sample SF_Rice_5C_0N_40_FD_69776 | JGI IMG/M metagenome (GOLD analysis project Ga0075272, IMG submission 69776) | Rice paddy soil microbial communities from Twitchell Island, California, USA - SF_Rice_5C_0N_404 | ecosystem: Environmental > Terrestrial > Soil > Paddy field/soil | place: USA: Twitchell... | reverse complement strand
GGATGCCGAGCGTCTCGAAATACCGCGCGGCGACGATGTTGACGTGGGTGTCGAGCTCCCTGCCGCCGGGCTGCTCGATCGTCGTCGTCGAATCGCCGCCGCCGATGACGCCGTGGAGCGCGAGGGTGGCGCCCCGCACTCCCGGGATCGCCTCGAGCCTCTGCCGGAGGTCGTCGTAGAAGCCGGACAGCCGTTCGCCGGAGTAGCCGTTCAACCCCGGCCGGACCGAGAAGAGAACGAGGTGATCGGGCCGGAACCCGAGCTCCACGCGCCGCAGATTCGCGAGCGTCCGCGCGAAGAGCCCCGCGGCGGTGACGAGGAGGAGACCGAGCGCCACCTGCGCCGCGACCAGGATCCCGGCGCCGCGCCCGCCGCGGCGGCCGCCCCCCGCGACCGGCGCCGCCTCCTTGAGCGACGGCGTCAGTTCCGTGTGCGACACCCGCCACGCCGGAACGAGGCCCGCGAGCACGCCGGTCACGGCGGCGGCGGCGATCCCGAAGAGGAGGACGCGCCCGCTCATCGGGGACGCGATCAACAGCGGGTGGCGCGTCCTCGCCATCACGGAGAGCACGCCGGCGGTCAACCCCTGGGCGACGAGCCAGGCGGCGGCGCTCGCGGCGAGGGCGAGGACGAGGCTCTCGGTGAGGAGCTGCCGGACGAGCCGCGCCGTGTTCGCGCCGAGGCTGCGCCGGATCGCGATCTCGCGCGTGCGTGCGGTCGCCTTCGCGAGGAGTAGACCGGCGACGTTCGTGCATGCGACGGCGAGGACGATGCCCGAGAGCCCGAACAGGATGAAGAGGGGGGTCGCGAGCCGGTGGCGCGTCCAGTCCTCTCCCCGCGCGATCGGCCGCACGCCGAGGACGGGGCGGCCGGGGTCGTCGGCGGACGCGCGCGGCGCGAGGAACGCGTCGAAGATCCGGCGCGACTCCGCGCGCGCGGTGGCCCACGTCGCTCCGGGCCGCAGCGCGCCCCCGATCTCGATCCACCAGATCCTCGTGTCCGTGAACGGGTCGGCGCCCGGCTCCATCCAGTCGTTGCCGAGAATCACGGAGAACGACCGGAGCGGCATCCAGAGATCGGGCGACGTTCCGGGCTCGAGACCGAAGAACCTCTCGGGGAGGACGCCGACGAGGAGGACGCTTTTCCCGTTGACGACGATCGGCCGCCCGATCGCCGACGGATCGGCCCCCAGCATCCTCTCCCAGAATCGATGGGAGATCGCCGCGACGGGCGGCGCTCCCGGCCGATCGTCGGCCGGAATCACGAGCCGACCCGCCGCGGGCTGTACGCCGAGGACGTCGAAGAACGAACCGGAGGCGAACCTCGCGACCGCCGAGGCGCCCCGGCCGCCGATCTGGACGTTGACGGAGGGGTCGTTGGCCATCAACGCGAACGTGCCCGAGAACGCGCGGCTCCACGACGCGATCGCTCCGAACACCGGATAGGGAAACGCGGTCGTCCACGTCTCCCCGGTCGAGTCGTCCTTGCGGCTGCTCCCTTCGAGGTCCTGCACGATCTTCGGCCATTCGCGCGAGGACCAGGTGAGGAGACCGAGCGAAGAGGGCTCGCGCACGGGAAGACGCCGCAGAATCAGGCCGTCGACGACGGAGAACACCGCCACGGTGGCGCCGATGCCGAGTGCGAGGGTGACGATCGCCGCCGCCGCGAGCCCGGGGCGGCGCGCGAGGGAGCGGAAGGCGTAGCGAAGGTCGTTTCCAAGTCCGGTCATGGCGTCACTCACTCCTGCCGCAGCGCGGCCATCGGATCGATCGACGATGCCCGCCGGGCGGGCACGAGCGCGGCGAGGAGCGCCGCCGCGAAGAGAATGGCGGATACCGCCCCGTACGTCGCGGGATCGAACGGCCGCACGTCGAAGAGGATCCCGGAGAGCAGCCGGGTCAGGAACAGCGCCCCGACGATCCCCGCGCCGAGACCGATCGCGGCGAGCCGCGTGGCGTCTCCCAGAACCATGCCGACGACGTCCTTGCGCTGCGCGCCGATCGCGATCCGCACGCCGATCTCGCGTGTGCGGGCGGCGACGGCGTACGAGAGCACTCCGTAGATCCCGATCGCGGCGAGCGCCAGTGCGGCCGCCGAGAAGATCGAGAGGAGGAACGCGTAGAACCGCGGCGCCGCGACGGAGCGCGAAACGACGTCTTCCATCGACGTCATGCCGGTCACCGGAAGGTCGGGGTCCCGGCGGTGGACGATCTCCCGGACCGCGCGTCCGACCGATTCCGGCCGCTGCGCCGTCCGGACGACGATGGTCAGGCTCGAGACGCCGACCTGGTCCAGGGGGAAGTAGGCCGCGGGCTCCGGGTCCTCCGAGAGCGAGCGGTCGTGCGTGTCGCCCACGATGCCGACCACGGTTCCCTCGACGTCTCCCTTGATCGGGCGCGCTCCCATGACCAGGTACTGTCCGATCGCGTTCCCTTTCGGGAAGAACCGGCGCGCCGCAGAGCGCGTGAGCAGCAGCACCCGCTCGGCTCCTTGCCGATCCGCGTCCGTGAAGACGCGCCCCGCGACGAGCGGGCTCCGCATGGTCGCGAAGTAGTCGGGGGAGACGACGCGGAGGTTCATGGATGGCTCGTCCGACTTCGGGACCGGCGCGCCGGCAACGGTGAACGAGCTGCTGAAGGACGAGGAGGAGAGCGGGGCGCAGAACACCCCCCCTGCCGCCCGGACTCCGGGCAGCGCGTCGAAGTCGGCGAGGAGCCGCCGATAGAACGCCGAGCGCGAAGCCGGGTCGGCGTATTTCGCATCGAGGGTGAGATCGAACGTCAGGACGTGATCCGCGCGGAAACCCGGATCCACGCGTACCAGCCGGCCGAAGCTCTTGACGAGAAGCCCGGCCCCGGCGAGCAGGAGGAGCGCGAGCGCCATTTCGCCCGCGACGAGCAGGTCGCGCAGGCGGCGCCTGGCCGGGGTGCCTCCGCCCGCGGTCTCGCGCAGCGAGACGGGGAGACTCGAGCCGGTCGCGCGCAGCGCGGGGACGAGCCCGAAGAGGATCGCCGTCGCCGCCGCGATCCCCGCCGTCATCGCGAGCACGCGAACGTCGACGCCGATTTCGGACAATCGCGGGAAATCGGACGGCCCGTAGCGGACGATCAGGCGGTCGGCCGCCGCCGCGAGGGCGATTCCGCCGGTCGTCCCGGCGGCGGCGAGCAGCATCGACTCCGTGAGCATCTGCCGGACAATGCGGGCGCGTCCCGCGCCGAGGGCCCGGCGGACCGCGATCTCGCGTTCCCGCCGTGCGCCGCGGGCGAGCAGCAGGTTCGCGACGTTCGCGCATGCGATCAGGAGGACGAGCGCGACGGCTCCGGTGAGGACGAGAAGGGCCGGCTTCACTTTTCCGACGATCTGTTCCTTCGCTGTCCGGAGGGAAACGGTGTGCCCCTTGTTCTTGTCGGGGTAGGCGGCGGCGAGGCGCGCCGCGATCCCTTTCACCTCGGTTTCGGCGGCCGCGAGGGAAACCCCGTCCTTCAGGCGGCCGATGACGGAGATGTAGTGGGCGCCCCTCTGCCTCTCCACGTCCGGGCCGAAGTCGAGGGGGGCCCAGAGGTCGTCGGACCCGAGGGGGAAGGCCAGACTCTCGGGAGCCACGCCGATCACTTCGTACGGCTCTCCGCCGAGGCGGATCGTCGCCCCCACGGCGTCCGGGCGTCCGCCGAACCGGCGGAGCCAGAGCGAATGGCTGAGAACCGCGACGTGGTCCTTCCCTGCCGCGCACTCCGCCGTCCCGTAGAAGCGGCCGAGCTCGGGGCGCACCCCGAGCACGGAGAAGAACGTGCCGGTCGTGGACGCGTAGGACGCTTCCTCCGGCTCGCCCGACCCGGTCAGGGGATCCGAGCTCCGCGCGTACGCCGCCATGTCGGAGAACGACCGGTTCTGGGCGCGCCAGTCGAGAAAATTCGGCGGCGTCGCCGTCATCCCGAACATCTCCTTCTCGGGCATGTCCTCGCGGACGAACACGAGGCGATCCGCGCGCGGGAAGGGAAACGGCCGGAGGAGGACGCCGTTGACGACGCCGAGAACGGCGGTGTTCACGCCGATCCCGAGGGCGAGCGTCGCGACGGCGACGGCGGTGAACCCCGGGCTGCGGCGGAGGCCGCGCCAGGCGTACCGGAGATCGGAGACGATATCGTGCATTGTTCCCTCCTTCAGTACTGCCGGAGCACCGCGGCCGGATCGAGGCGCGTCGCGCGGCGGGCCGGAACGAGACTCGACGCGAGCGCGAGCCCGCCGGCGAGCAGCGCGACGGCGGCGAAGGTTTCCGGGTCGCGCGGCCCGACCCCGTAGAGCTGTCCGGAAAGGAGGCGGGTCGCCGCGAGGGCGCCGCAGACTCCGAGCACGAGTCCCGCCGCGATCCTCCGCGCGCTGCCGCCCGCCACGAGACGAAGGATGTTCCCGCGCGTTGCGCCGAGGGCGATTCGGATCCCGAGCTCCCGTCTCCGCTGGAGCACCGAATTCGAGGCCACGCCGTAGATCCCGATTCCCGAGAGGAGGAGCGCGATTCCCGCGAAGGCGTTGAGCAGGATCGCGGCGAATCGGCGCTGCCCGGCCGACGCGGCTCGCGTCTGCTTCATCGTCGCGAGGCCGTCGACGATCTGCTCGCGGTCGAGCTCGCGGACGGCGCGGCTCGCCGCGGCGCCGACCGCCGCGGGAGAGCGCTCCGCGCGGATCACCAGCGTCATGTCGTTGTCGGCGGAGAGCTGCTCCTGGGGGACGTAGATCTGCCCCGACGGAGGGGAGTCGAGGCCTCGATTCCGGACGTCGCCGGCGACGCCGACGATGGTCCGCCACGGCCCGTCCGTCCCGCCGATCTTCACGCGCCGCCCGATCGGATCCGCGGCGCCCCAGAACCGGCGCGCGAGCGTCTCGTTGACGACGATGACCGGAGGAGCTCCGGCGCGGTCGGCGGCCGCGAGCCACCGTCCCTTCCGCAGCGGGATCCCCATCGTCGCCCGGTAGTCCGCGCTCACCGAGAAGCGGTCGGCGGACGGGTCGTTCTCGGGATTGGCCGCCGGCCGGTCCTCCGCGTGGATCCCCCACGAGTCGAAGGTGTTTCCGAGGGGGAGCTGGCTGACGACGGCGGCGGAGCGGACGCCCGGGAGCGCGCGGACGCGGTCGAGCGCCCGCCGGTAGAAGCCGACGACCGCCGCGTCCTCCCGGTACCGGGGCCCGGAGAGGTGGACGTCCATCGAGACGAGATTCGTCGCGTCGAATCCGGGATCGACGTCGAAAAGCCGCGCGAGGCTGCGGACCAGGAGCCCGGCACCGCAGAGCAGGACGATGGCGAGCGCGACGTCGAAGACGACGAGGCCGCCGAGGAACCGGCGCCGGCCGGGTCCCGCCGTTCCGCCGGAGACGTCGGCGATCGCCGCGGCGGGCTCGATGCGGTTGGTCGCGAGCGCCGGGGCCAGCCCGAACGCGATCCCCGTCGCGACGGAGATCGCCGCGCAGGCGGCGAGGACGCGGAGATCGATGCCGACCGCGGACATGCGCGGAAGGTCGATCGGCGCGCCCGAGAGGAGCAGCCCCGTCAGAACGCCCGAGAGCAGCAGGCCGAGCCCGCCTCCCGCCACGGAGAGGAGCAGGCTCTCGGTGAGGAGCTGCCGGACGATCCGCCCGCGCCCGGCCCCGAGCGAGACGCGCAGCGCGATCTCCCGGCGGCGCTCCGCCATGCGGGCGACCAGAAGGCTCGCGACGTTCGCGCACGCGAGGAAAAGGACGAGCGCGACGGCTCCGAGCATGACGAGGAGGGGCGTGCGCACCGATCCGAAGATCGTGTTCGACAACGGCTCGACGGCGGCGCGGGGCGAGGCGTATTCGGTCGGGAACGCGCGGGCGAGCGCCGCCTCGATGCCGGACAGCTCGGCCGATGCCTGCGCCGCGGAGACGCCCGGCTTCAGGCGGCCGAACGCGCGGAGGTGGTGGCAGGTGCGGCAGGCCTGGGGAAGCGACGCGTCGTAGCCCAGGGGCGCCCAGATCTCCGTCTCTCCCCGGCGGCTGATCGCGAACACGGATTCGAATCCCGCCGGGAGGACGCCGACGAGCGTGTAGGACGTGCCGCCGAGCGAGATCGTCCGGCCGACGACCGCCGGATCGCCGCCGAAGCGGCGGACGAAGAGGCCGTGTCCGATGATCGCGACGCGGTTGCGGCCCGGCCGATCCTCTTCGGGGAGGAATTCCCTGCCGAGGGCGGGACGGACCCCGAGCATCCGGAAGAAGCCGGCGGAGACGCGCAACCCCTCGAGCGGTTGCGCATCGGCTCTGCCGACGAGGGTCGGGTTCCAGTAGGAGGTGACGGTGACGTCCTCGAAGCTCTTCGCCTGCCGCCGCCAGTCCGCGTAGGTCGCCCACCCGACGTTGTCACGGTGGCCCGCAGAGTCGAACTCGGCGAGCGAGACGAGCCGCTCCGGGTGGGGGAATCCGAGGGGCCGTAGGAGCACCCCGTCGACGACCGAGAAGACCGCGGTGTTGGCGCCGATCCCGATCGCGAGGGTCGCGATAGCGACCGCCGCGAAGCCGGGCGACCTCCGGAATCCCCGGAGCGCGAATCGGATGTCCTGCAGGAGACCCGTCATGACCCCTCCTTCACTCTTCTCTCAGCGCCCGCATCGGATCGATCCGCGCCGCGCGGCGGGCGGGGAGCCAGGCGGCGGCCGCCGCGACGGCGGCGAGCAGGAGCGGGACGGCGACGAACGTCGCGGGATCGCCCGGAGCGACGCCGTACAGGACCGAACGGAGCACCCCCCGGGCGGCGAGCGCCGCCGCGAGGCCGCCCGCGAGTCCGGCGGCGACCGGAGGAGCGATCCGCCGGAGGACGCCGGCCACGACGTTCCCGCCGGTCGCTCCGAGCGCCATCCGGATCCCGATCTCGCGCGTCCGTCCCGCGACGATCCGTCCGACGACCCCTGACAGACCGCCGACGGACACGAGCAGCCCGAGCGCGGCGAAACTGCCGAGGAGGGTCAGGAGGAAGCGCCGTCCGGCGAGCGAGCGTTCGGCGATCTCCTCCAGAGACGCGATCCGATACAGCGGCTGCCCCGGATCGACGCGGTGGACGGCCGCCGCGAGCTCTCCGGCGGCGGCTTCCGGCGCGCCGCTCGTCCGGACGACGAGCGTCATGACTCCCATGGACCTCTGGGCTTCGGGGTAGTAGATCTCGCTCGCCGGCGAGGCGTCGATCGCGAGACGGACGTCGCCGACCACGCCGACGACCGTGAACCACGGCCGCGGACGGTCCGGCCGCGAGCGGGCGTTCGTGAACCGGCGGCCGATCGGATCCCGGCCGGGCCAGAAGCGCCTTGCGGCGGCCGCGCTGACGACCGCGACGCGCGGCTTGTCCGCGTCGTCGGAAGCGAGAAATCCGCGGCCGCGAAGGAGGGGGATCCCGATCGTGCCGAAGTACGCCGGGTCGACGATCGCCACGTCGGTCGACGGCACGTCCTCGGCGGCCGGCTCCGGGCTTCCTTCGACGACGATTCCGTCCTGACGGTTCGCACCGCCGAGCGGGAGCGGATTCACGGCGGAGGCGGCCCTGACCCCCGGGATGCGCCGCGCTTCCCGGAGCGCCGCGTCGTAGAACGCGGCCTCCCGGCCGTCTCGCCCCGGACCGTCCGGAGCGTCGAGGCGCGCGGTGAGCACGCGGGAGGGAAGGAAGCCGGGATCGACGCGCAGGAGGCGCCAGAAGCTCCGCGCGAGCAGCCCGGTCGCGCAGAGCAGGACGAGCGAGAGCCCGATCTCTCCGGCGATGAGCGCCCCGGTGAGCCGGCCGCGCTCCGGCCCCGCTGCGTCGCGCCGGGCGAGTCTCTCGGGCGTCTTCGCCGAGCGAAGCGCGGGAGCCAGCCCGAAGAGGATCGCGGTCGCGACGGTCGCCGCCGCGAGGACGGCGAGGACCGGGGCGTCGAGTCTCACTTCGTCGAGCCGCGCGATCTCGATCGTCCGCGAGACGGCGATCGCCTTCAGCAGCCCGAACGCGGCGGCGAGCCCCGCGGCGGACCCCGCTGCGGCGAGCGCGAGGCTCTCGGTCAGGAGCTGGCGGACGACGCGGCGCCGGTCCGCGCCGATCGCGACCCGGATCGCGATCTCGCGCCGTCGCTCGGCCCAGCGCGCGAGGAGGAGGTTCGAGACGTTCGCACAGGCGATCAGCAGGAGCAGGCTCGCGGCAACGGAGACGATCAGGAGCGCGGGCCGGACGTCGCCGACGACCTCGTCTCGGAGGGACCGCACCGCGATGCCGTGCTTGCCGTTCTCCGCCGGATAGGTTTCGGCGAGATTCCGACGGACGCGATCCATGTCCGCGCGCGCCGTCGCGAGCGAGGCGCCTTTCCGGAGCCGCCCGATCGCGTACAGCCCGGCGTGGCTCTTGCGCATCAGCGTGTCCGAATCCGGATCGCGCGCCCAAGGCCCGAGCGGGATCCAGACGTCCGCCGTTCCGTAGTCGTAGGAGCGGAGGCCGGGCGGCGCCACGCCGACGACGGTGCGGATCGCTCCGCCGATCGAGACCGGGCGTCCCACGATCCCGGGATCGGAGCCGAAGCGGCGCGTCCACAGGGCGTGCGAGAGATAGGCGACGGGCGGCGCGCCCGGCAGGTCGTCGGAGGGAACGATCGTCCGTCCGAGCCGGGCCGGGACGCGGAGCGTCGCGAAGAAGTTCCCGGAGACGACGTGGGCGTTGAGGCGCTCGGGGGGATCGCCGGGAAGGGTCGCGCTCGAGCCGGTGAACGCGGCGAGCGATTCAAACGAGCGGTTCCGGTCGCGCCAGTCGACGTAGTTGGGATACGAGACCGAGATCTCCGAGCCGTCGGGGCGGGTCTCCGTCATCCAGACGAGCCGGCTCGACTCGGGATAGGGAAGCGGATCGACGAGGACGCTCTTGGCGACCGAGAAGATCGCGGTGTTGGCTCCCGTGCCCAGCGCGAGGATCGCGACGGCGAGCGCCGTGAAGCCGGGCCGTCTCCGGAAAGCGCGCCCGGCGTAGCGGAGGTCCTGGATGAGGCCGGTCATGTTCTCCTTGTTCCTTTCTCACTCCGCCCGGAGCGTGGTGGATGGATCGACCTTCGCCGCCCGCCTCGCCGGGACGTAAGCCGCCGCGACCGCCGTCCCGAAGAGAACGAGCGCCGCGGCGCCGAGTGTCGCGGGATCGCTCGGGCGCACTCCGAACAGGAGCGACCGCAAGACGCCTCCCGCGGCGACCGATCCGGCCAGGCCGATCCCGATGCCGGCGCCCGACAGCAGGAGAGCGGAACCCAGCACGAGGCGGAGAATGCTCGCCGGAGTCGCGCCGAGCGCCATCCGGATTCCGATGTCGCGCGTCCGCTGGGCGACGAAGTAGCTCATGACACCGTAGATTCCGCCGATGCAGAGGAGGAGTGCGATTCCGGCGAACGCCGCCACGAGCGAGAGCGCGAAGCGGTCGCCGTCCATCGAGTCGTCCCGGATCTCCGCCATCGTGCGGAAGCCGAAGACCGGCTGGGCCGGATCGAACCGCCGGACCGCCTCCCGCACCGCGGGGGCGAGCGAGGCGGGAGGAAGCGCCGACCGGACGACGAAGGTGACCGTGCGGGCGAGACCGAATTCGTAGAGCTCGTTGCCCGGCACGATCTGCGCGGCCGGAAAGTCGATCTCCGGGTCGGCGGGACGCCCGAGCCCCTCCTGACGGATCGACCGGTACACCCCGACGATCGTGATCAGGGGCGACGAGGCGTCGAACCGAAAGCGTCGGCCGAGCGGATCGTCCGCGCCGAAATACCGGCGGACGAACGCGTCGTTGACCACCGCGACCGGCGGAGCGTTCCCGGTATCGGCGTCGCTGAAGTCGCGGCCGCGGAGCATCGACGCCCCGATCGCGGCGTAGAACCCGGGACTCACGACGCGGAGCTCGGCGTCCTGGTCCCTCGGATCCGCCGGTTCCGGCCGCCCCTCGAGGAGGAAGCTGCCGTTGAAGCCCCACGACTCGAGCGGAAGCCGGTTGATGGTCGCGACGGCGCTCACGCCGGGAACGGCGGCGAGCCGTTGCCGGACGGGGGCGTAGAACGCTTCCTCGAGGCCCCGTCCCGGGTAGCTCTTCTGGGAAGGCGCCGTCTTGAACGTGACGACGCGCTCGGTCGCAACCCCCGGGTCCTGCCGCGCGAGCGCGACGAGGGTCCGCGCGAGCAGAACGGCGGAAGCGAGCAGAACGAGCGAGAGCGCCGTCTCGCCCGCGACGAGAGCGCCGCGCAGACGATCGAGCCCGTGCGGCGAGCCGGCCATCTCTCCGCGGAGCGTGGTGGCTTCCGCGCGCGCGGCGCGGATCGCCGGGAGCAGCCCGAAAAGGAGGACGGTCGCGCCGCTCGCGGCGAGCCCGAAGAGGAGCATCCGCCCGTCGGGCGAGAACGCCGCGGCGCGGGGCAGATACGGCTGGATCACCCGGGAGAGGAGCGCCGCGCCGGCGGCCGCGACCGCGATTCCGGCGGTCGCGCCCGCGAGCGCGAGCACCGCGCTCTCGACGAGCATCTGGCGCACGAGGCGGAGCCGCGCCGCCCCGAGCGCCGTCCGGATCGCGAGCTCGCGGCGGCGCGCCGTCGAGCGGGCGAGGAGCATTCCGGCGAGGTTCACGCACGCGATGAGCAGGACGAGGACGACCGCGCCGGAGAGGATGAAGAGCTTCTGCCGGTAGTCGTTCGACGACCAGAGCCGGAACGGAACCACGCGGCCGCCGCGGTTGCGGGCGGCGTCCGGATACGCGCGGGCGATCCCCCGCATGATGCCGTCCATCTCGGCGCTCGCCGCCGCGGCGGATACGCCGGGCCGCAGGCGCGCGATCGTGCCGAGGAAGTGCGACCCGCGGTCCGCGTAGATCGGCGCGTCGGGATGGAGCGGCGTCCATATCCCGTCGGAGAGCCCGACCGGGAACTCGAACCGGAGGGGAGCGACGCCGACGATGGTGCAGGGAGCGCCGTTCAACCGGACGACGCTCCCGACCGCCGCGGGGTCGCTCCCGAAACGCGTCCGCCAGACCGGATTCCCGAGGACCGCGACGCACGCGGCGCCGCGGGAATCCTCGCCGGGAGTGAACGTCCGCCCGAGCGCGGCGCCCACGCCGAGCACGTCGAAGAGATTCGCGGTCGATTCGACGACGCGGACGCGCTCCGGTCCTCCGCGGCGTTCGAGGTTGCCCGATTGCGCGAGATACCCCGCCATCCCGTCGAAGCTCCGGGCCTCGTTCCTCCAGTCGAGGAAGTCCGCCCACGAGGGAGGGCCGAACCCGCGCGCGGCGTTCCACGTCTCGATCACCTGGACGAGCTCGCCCGGGCGGACGTACGGGTACGGCCGAAGCAGCGCGCGGTCGACGATGCCGAACATCGCCGCGTTCGCGCCGATGCCGAGCGCGAGGGTCGCGACGGCGACCGCCGCGAAGCCGGGCGTGCGGCGGAGTCCCCGGAGAGCGAACCGGACGTCCTGCAGGAGACCGCTCATGGATCCTCCCTTCACTCTTCTCTCAACGCCCGCATTGGATCGATCCGGGCGGCCCGGCGGGCGGGAAACCAGGCGGCGGCCATCCCCGTCGCAAAGAGGAGCGCCGTGACGGCGGCGAAGGTCGCGAGATCGGCGGGCTTCACCCCGAACAGCAGGCTCGAGAGGAGGCGACCCAGGACGGCGGCCGCCGCGATCCCCGCCAGGAGCCCGGCCGCGAGCACGCGAGCGCCCTCCCCGACGATGAGCCGCTCGACTCGGCCGCTCCGCGCGCCGAGCGCGATGCGAATTCCGATCTCGCGCGTCCGCTCCGCGACGCGATACGAGATGACCCCGTAGATTCCGATCGCGGCGAGGAGAAACGCCGCTCCCGCAAAGCCCGCCACGGCCTGAGCCAGGTAACGCCGGGACGCGAGCGACTGCGAAACGAGATGCGGATAGACGTCGAGATCGTCGGTCGGGAGCTCGGGGTCCGCCGCCCGAAGGCGTTCGCGGATGGCGGCGAGGAGCGACGCGGGCGAGCGCCGGGCGCGCACCACGAACACCGCCCGGCGGACCGGCCACTGTCCGAGGGGGACGTCCACTTCGGGGACCGCCGGGAGGGCCAGGCTCTGCTGGCGGACGTCGTCGGAGACGCCGACGACCGTGCGCCACGGGTTGTCCGGCGAGCGGCGCCCGATCTTCAGGCGGCGGCCGATCGGGTCCTTGCCGGGCCAGAATCGCCGGGCG
>Ga0075272_1000238_pt1 | contig 12260 bp, 13 predicted proteins | sample SF_Rice_5C_0N_40_FD_69776 | JGI IMG/M metagenome (GOLD analysis project Ga0075272, IMG submission 69776) | Rice paddy soil microbial communities from Twitchell Island, California, USA - SF_Rice_5C_0N_404 | ecosystem: Environmental > Terrestrial > Soil > Paddy field/soil | place: USA: Twitchell... | reverse complement strand
GGTCGCGCGTGACCGCGGCCTCGGCCGCCAGCCGCTCGTAGGCGGCGACGTGCTGGACGAGGCCGAGCAGCTCCGGTGCGAGCGGCGCCTGCGGGAGCGGCTCCGGGCCCGCCCGCGTCACGCGTGCCGGCACCTCGACGACGTCGTCGTCCTGGAGCCCGGCGAGGGTGCCCCCGTTCCGCAGGTCGACCTCGTGGACCGCGCCGTCGCCGCCGGTGAGCGAGGCGACGAGCCCGACGGCCGCCTCGCTGTAGAAGGCGCCGCCGCGCTGCTCGAGGAGCGCCGGCTTCTCGGTCAGCGCCGGGTCGCGGTACAGCTCGAGCAGCTCCCGCTCGATCTCGGCGACGGTCTGTGCTCGCGGAACGCCGTCCCGCTGCTCGGCGAGCACGCGGTCGTGCGCGTAGAAGTAGTGGAGGTAGTAGGACGGGATCGCGCCGAGCTCCTCGAGCAGGGAGAGTGGAGAGCCGCACTGGCGTGCGAGCGCCTCCCCCTGCCCGGCCAGCAGCTCGGGCAGGACGTCGCGACCGCCGGCGTGAACGGCGCGGATCCAGGTCAGGTGGTTGAGCCCGACCTGGTCGACGACGACCTCGGCCGGCTCCAGGTCGAGCAGCCGCGCGATCGAGCGCTGGAAGCCGATCGCGACGTTGCAGAGCCCGACCGCGCGGTGGCCGGCGTCGAGGAGCGCGCGCGTCACGATCCCGACCGGGTTCGTGAAGTCCACGATCCACGCGTCCGGGGCGGCGAGCTCGCGCACGCGCCCGGCGATCTCGAGCACGACGGGCACGGTGCGCATCGCCTTCGCGAAGCCGCCGGCGCCGGTCGTCTCCTGGCCGATGCAACCGCAGGCGAGCGGGATCGTCTCGTCGCGCAGGCGCGCCGCCTGGCCGCCCACGCGGATCTGCACGAGCACGAACGAGGCCCCCTCGACCGCCGCGTCGAGGTCGCCGGTCAGCGTCAGCCCGCCCTCGTAGCCGGCCCTGTCGAGCATGCGGCGCCCGAGCCCGCCGACGACCTCGAGGCGCTCCGCGTCGACGTCCATCAGCGCGAGCTCGTCGAGGGGCACGCGCGACAGCCCCGAGACGAGCTCCGGCGTGTACGTCGAGCCGGCTCCGATCACCGCGACCTTCATCTCGTCACCCCTTCACCCCGGTCAGCGTGATGCCTTCGACGAATGCCTTCTGCGCGAGAAAGAAGACGACGATGACGGGCGCCATCACGACGAGCGTCGCCGCCATCGTCAGGTTCCATTCCACCTGCCGCAGCGTCCGGAACTGCTCGAGGCCGACCGAGAGCGTCCAGTGCGCCGGGTTCTCGCCCGTGTAGAGCAGCGGCCCGAAGAAGTCGTTGAAGCAGTAGAGGAACGAGAACAGCGCCACCGCGGCGAGCGCCGGCCGCGCGAGCCGGAAGACGACCGAGAAGAGGATCCGCACCTCGCCGCAGCCGTCGACGCGGGCGGCGTCGAGGTACTCCTCGGGGATCGTCAGGAAGAACTGCCGCAGCAGGAAGATCGAGAAGGCGTCGCCGAGCCAGTTCGGCGCCACGAGCGGCCAGAGCGTCCCTACGAGGTGGAGCTTCGCCCAGAGCACGTAGACCGGGACGACGGTCACCTGCGGCGGGAGCAGCATCGCCACGAGCACGAGCGCGAACGCGGCGTCGCGTCCCCGCCAGCGCATGCGCGCGAGCGCGTACGCGACGGGCGCGCTCGAGAGGACGAGGCCGAGCGTCGCGAGCGTCGCGTAGATCGTGGTGTTCCACGCGTAGCGCCAGAGCGGCGCCTCGTGGAAGACCTGGACGACGTTGTGCCAGACGAACGGGTGCGGCCAGAAGCGCGACGAGAGCGCCTGGTCGTTCGTCATCAGCGCCGTCAGCGCGATGAAGGCGAACGGCGCGAGGAACATCAGCCCGGCGGCGACGAGCAGGCTGTGCTCGGCGACCGCGGCCAGCAGCCGGCGGCGCCGCACGGCCGCGGGTGGCCGGCGCCGGACGAACGGCGCGGCGGCCCCGGCCGCGCTCACCGCGCGCCTCCCTGGTAGTGCACCCAGCGGCGTGAGTGCCGCACGATCAGGAGCACGAAGGTGAGCGCGACGGCGAGCAGCACCATCGCCATCGCCGAGGCGTAGCCCATGTTGAAGTAGCGGAACCCCTGCTGGTACAGGAGCACCGGGTAGAAGAGCGTCGATCCCTCCGGGAAGCCGAGGTTGTTCGCGCCCGAGGCGGCGTTCGACGCGGAGCCGCCGGCGATGTCGGCCGCGACGTAGGCCTGCGTGAAGTACTGCATCGCGTCGATGACGCCGATCACGACGGCGAACAGGATCACCGGGCTGATCGTCGGCAGGGTCACGTAGACGAGCCGCCGCAGCGGCCCGGCGCCGTCCAGCTCCGCCGACTCGTGCAGGTGGCGGGGGACGTCGACGATCGCGGCGAGGAAGATGATCATCGTGTTGCCGATCCCCCAGAGGGCGAGCAGCACGAGCGACGGCTTCGCCCACGACGGGTCGCTGAACCAGAGCGGCCCCTCGATCCCGAGCCGGCCGAGCGCCGCGTTCACGGGGCCGGTCGCGGGATTCAGGATGTAGACGAAGCCGAGCGTCGCGGCGACGGGCGGCGCGAGCGCCGGCAGGTAGAAGATCGTCCGGAAGAGGCCGGTCCCGAGCCGCGCCCGGGCCACCATCTGGGCGACGCCGAAGGCGAAGAGCACCTGCGCGGGAACCATGAAGGCGACGAGCCAGAGCGTGTTCTTCGCCGCGGGCCAGACGAGCGGGTCGCCGTCGAAGAGGTAGCGGTAGTTGGCGAGGCCGACCCACCGCGGCGACGAGAGCAGGTCGTAGTGGTGCAGGGACAGGTACGCGCTCATCACGAGCGGGTAGCCGTAGAACGCGCCGAAGCCGGCGATCCACGGGCTCATGAAGAGGAGCACGAGACCACGGCGGCGCCAGTCGGCCCGCCGCCTGGCCCGCCGGCGGTCGACTGCCGGACGGGCCGTGGCGAGGGCGGGCTGGTGGGCGCCGGCGGCCGGCGTCTCCACTACGGGACGCCGCCTCCGGTCGCGTTCTGCAACTGGGCGTCGATCTGCTTGTCGACCGCCTTCAGGCCGGCGGACAGGTTCTTCTCCTTGCCCGCCTGCCACTTCGTCGTCCAGCTCGAGAAGAGCTCCTGGTAGGCGGCGCCGGCCGCGGTGATCGGCGTGGTCGTCGTGTGCCTGTTCCCGAAGATCGTGAGGAACGTCGAGAACTGCTTGTCGGGCTTGATCAGCTTCGAGTGCAGCGCGGCGGTCGTCGTCGGCACGTTGCGCAGCTGATTCGAGAGCGTCGTCTCGGCTCTGACGTCGGTGGCGAGGTACTGGACGAGCTGCCACGCCTCGGCCTTGTGCGCCGCGGTCTTGGGGATGCCGATGATGTTGCCGGTCGTGTAGCCGGAGCCGTAGAGCAGCTTCGACGCGGTCGGCAGCGGAGCCGTGCCGTACTTCAGCTCCGGGTGCTCGTCGGCGACGAACGCGACGCGCCACTCGCCGTCGAGGTTCATCGCCACCTTGCCGCGCTCGAAGGCGTTCGACGCCGTCCACTCGTCACCGGCCTTCGCGTTGAAGCGGACGAGGTTGTCGTAGCCGTACCAGTCGACGAGCTTCTTCTGCCACGTGAGCAGCTTCCGCCACTGGGGCGTGTCGAGCGTCGACGCGCCCTTGGCGTTCGTCCAGCGCGCGCCGAACATCGGGGCGAAGTGCGCCTCGGCGTTCTCGTACCAGCCGAAGAACGGGTTGAAGCCGAGCACGGTGATGTTGCCCTTGGCGTCGCGCTGCGTCAGCTTCTTCGCGTCGGCGGTCAGCTCCGCGATCGTGCGCGGCGGGTGCGAGATCCCGGCCTTCGCGAGGAGCGTCTTGTTGTAGTAGAGGCCGTAGACGTCCGCGAGCATCGGCAGGGCGCAGCGCGTCCCCTTGAACTGCGTGTAGTACGCGGACGCACTCGGGAACTGGGAGGCGCTGACGTGGCCGGCCTTCATGTACGGCGCCAGGTCGACCCACGCGCCGCTCGAGCAGAAGGTGCCCGAGTTGTCGGCGGTGAAGGACTGCGTCACGTCGGGCGCCGTCCCGCTCCGGATCGCGGCGACGATCTTGTCGTCGCTGATCCCGCCTACGGTCTTGACGGCGATCGTCGGATGCGACTTCTCGAACTGCGCGATCACGCCCTTCATGATCCGCAGCTCGCGGCCGGTGAACCCGACCCAGATCGTGATCGTGGTCTTCCCCGCCGAGCCGGCGGGGTGGCTGCTCGCCGCGCCGCTCGCCGCCGTCGCCCCGAGCGCGAGCGTGGCGAGCAGCGCCGCGATCGTCGCGACGCGTCTCATTGTCCCCCTCCTGGTTGCGAGTCGAAGCGGCATCTGGTTAGCAACCCTTACGAGGAGCGACCCTACGCCTCGGCCGGCGCGCGGTCAAGACCGCAGCCGTGCCTTCGGCGCCGCCGCCGCGATCGCACGCTGGTTAAGCTTCCTGACGAGATGGCATCCACGCGGGCGACGCCGCCGCTGCTCAAGAGGCTGAACGAGCGCACCGTGCTCGAGGCGATCCGCGACGGCGCGCCGATCTCCCGCGCCGAGATCGCCCGTCGCGCCGGGATCTCCAAGCCGACCGTCTCGCTCGCGCTCGAGTCGCTGCTCGCGGGCGGGCTCGTCCGCGACGCGGAGCCGGCGGCGGGGACGCCGACCTACGGGGCCCGCTTCTTCGAGGCGGTGCCGGAGGCGGCGCTCGTGCTCGGGCTCGACCTCGGGGCGCGCTTCCTCCGCGCTGCGCTCTGCGATCTGCGCGGCGTCGTGCGGGCCCGGCACGACGTCGAGCTGCGCGCGGCCGACGCCGACCTCGTCCTCGCGTCGCTGCCCGCGCTCGTCGACGGGCTCGTGCGGGCCGCCGGGCTCGCGGACGTCCCGATCGACGGCGCCGTCCTCGGCGTGCCGGGCGCCGTCGACCGCGACGGCGACACGATCCATCTCGTCGCGAACGTCGCCGGGCTCGACGGGCGCCGCTTCGGCAGCGACGTCGGCGAGCGGCTCGGTCTCGGCGTCTCGGTCTACAACGACATCAACCTCGCGGCGCTCGGCGAGCGATCGAGGGGGGCCGCCCGCGGTATCGACGACTTCGCCTTCATCTCGGTCGGGACGGGCCTCGGCGCCGGGCTCGTCCTGCGCGGCGAGCTGCATCGCGGCCACCACGGCGCCGCCGGCGAGCTCGACTTCGCGTCGGCCGGGCGCAAGGAGGAGATCGACCCGTCGGCGCCGGCCCTCGCCGCGCTCGCCGAGCGCGCGGCCGCCGGCAGGACGACGGCGCTGTCACCTCCCTACGAGGGGCGCGACATCTTCGCCGCCGCGGCCGCCGGCGACCAGGTCGCCCGTGAGATCGTGCGCGAGGAGGCGCGGCGGATCGCGCTCCACGTCGTCCCCGTCGCGGCGGTCACCGACGTCGGGCTCGTCGTCCTGGGCGGAGGCATCGGCGCGAACGTCCAGCTGCTCGACGAGATCCGCTCGCTGCTCGCGGCCTGGCTGCCGTATCCGCCGCGGGTCGAGATCTCGAGCCTCGGCGACGCCGCCGTGCTGAGCGGCGCGCTCGCCGTCGGCCTCGACGACGCGCTCGAGAACGTGTTCGTGAAACACGCCTCCTAGCCGGTCACAGCTCGGGCCGGTGGCCTGGGCAATGCCGACGAGACGGCTGCGCGCCGTGCCTGAACAGGCATCCGGGCACGGCTCGCACTGCGCCGCGAGCCTCTCGGCCTCGCGCTTCTCACCGAAGTCTTAGCTCGTTCTCAGTTCTCTCTCACGGCCTTCGGGCTACATGGAAGCCATGCCGGAGAGCTCGAGAGTCGACGCGGGGCGCCAACGCGCATCCGCCGCCAAGCGGGCGGTCGCCCTCACCGCCGCGGGCGGCTTTCTCGTCGTCTTCGGGCTCGCCCGGCATGCGCATCCGGGGACGGCGGCAACTCCTCCCTCCGGCTCGACGCTGTCCTCGGGGATCTCCTCGGATCGGCAGGGCTTCTCGCTCGGCGGCGGCTCGATCGGGCCGTCGTCGAGCGGGGGGTCCGCTGCGCCGCCGGTGCGCTCCTCGTCGTCGTGAGCCGGCTCGACTGGTACACCGCCCGCTCGGCCGGCGTGCTCGCCTACGTGCTGCTCACGAGCGGCGTGCTGCTCGGCACGCTCCTCTCCGGGCGGGCGCGGCTGCGGCGCTGGCCCGCCTTCGCGATCACCGACGTGCACCGCTTCCTCACGCTCCTCGTCGGCGTCTTCGTCTCGATCCACGTGCTCGCGGTCCTCCTCGACGGCTATGTGCACTTCTCGCTCGCGCAGGCGCTCGTGCCGGGCCTCTCCACCTACCGGCCGCTCTGGGTCTCGCTCGGGATCGTCGGCGTCTATCTCCTGCTCGCGGTCGCGATCACGAACGCGCTCAAGAAGCGGATCGGCTTCGCGCGCTGGCGGCGCGCCCACTACCTGACGTTCGCGATCTGGGCGGCCGTGACGGTGCACGGGCTCGGCGCCGGCACCGACGCCGGCACCCCCTGGCTGCGCGTCCTCTACGTGGGCGCGATCGCCTCCGTCCTCGCAGCGGTCGTCTGGCGCGTGGGTCGCGTCCGGCTCCCGGCCGGGGCGTACGCGGCGCCCAGCGCGGCCGCGCTCGTCTTCGGCTTCGCGCTCGTCGTCGGCCTCGGCGAGCTCCCCGCAGGGATCGGCACGACGCCCGCGGCCTCGGCGGCGGCGGCGCCGACGACGCTCCCCGCGAGCCTCTCCGCGTCCTTCTCCGGCTCGGTCGACCAGCGGGCCGCCGGGGGCGGCGAGCTGATCTCGGTGACGGGCAGCGGCAGCGGCGACCGTACGATCGCGCTCCGGCTCGACTTCCTCACTCCGGACGGCAACTCGATCACCGACACCGCGCTCCAGATCCGGGACGTCGCGTCGGGGCAGGTCTGCACGGGCACCGTCGACAGCATCGACCGGTCCGGCTTCGCGGGCAGCTGCAGCTTCCCGGGCGACGGAGCGCGCAGCGTCTCGGGCGACTGGCAGATCGCCGGGTCGAGCGTCTCCGGCAGCGTGCGGCTTTCCGGCTAGTCGCGGCTCTGGCAGGATTGGCTGCCATGCGCCGCAGCCTCGCCTGGCTCGTCGCCGTGCCCCTGATGCTCGCGGGGTCGCAGACGGCCCACGTGCTCGCGTACCGCTGGGTCTACCCCGACGCGGGCGTCCGGCTCGACGCGCTCGTCCGCACCGGCCACGGCTACCTGAGCCTGCTGCCCGCCGCGCTCGCCGTCGCCGGAGCCGTCGCGTTGCTCTCGCTGGTCGTCACCGCAGGAGACGCCGCCCGTGGCCGCCGCGCCCGGGCGCTGCCCGCGTGGGCGTTCGCGTTGCTGCCGCCGCTCGGCTTCGTCGTCCAGGAGCATGTCGAGCGCTGGCTGTACAGCGGCGTCGTGCCCTGGCACGAGGTGGCCGCGCCGACCTTCCTGCCGGGCCTCGTCTTCCAGCTGCCGTTCGCCGCGCTCGCCTACCTCGCCGCGCGGCTCCTGCTCCGCACCGCGGAGCGGCTCGGCCGGGCGCTCGCACCGACGCCGCCGCCGCGCCCGCGCCTGCTCTCCCTTCCGTTCGCACCACCCGCCGCGGCAGCCTCGCCGCTACGGCCTCGCCTGCTCTCGGGCCGCCTCGCCACGCGCGGGCCGCCGCTGCTCCTCGGCGCCTGACCCCCGCCGCCGGCGCCGGCGGCGATCGGCCGAGGAAGGAGAGCGATGTCCCGCACCACCCGCATCGGAGTGCTCGCGCTCGCGTCCGTCGCCGCGCTCGTCACGGCCGCGGCGGCGTCGGCACACGCGATCGTCAGCCCGCCGGTCGTTCTCGAGGGCCGCTCCCAGCAGTTCACGCTCTCCGTTCCGACCGAGGAGGACGGTGCGACGACGACCCGGGTCGAGCTGACCGTGCCGGCCGGCTTCGCGATCGACTCGTTCGAGCCCGCCCCCGGCTGGAAGCAGTCCGTCGAGGTGACCGGCTCGGGCGAGAGCGCCGTCGTCCAGAAGGTCGTGTGGACCGGCGGCGCCGTGCCGACCGGGCAGGACTCCGTCTTCCGCTTCAACGCCTCGCCGACGGATGCCGGGACCTACTCCTTCGACGTGCGCCAGACCTACTCGAACGGCAAGGTCGTCGACTGGAGCGGCCCCGAGTCGTCGGACACGCCGGCGCCGACACTCGAGTCGGTCGGCGCGCTCGGCGGTGGCGGCGGAACATCCACCGGCACGATCGTCGCGATCGCGCTCGGCGGCGTCGCGCTGCTCGTCGCGCTCGGCGGGCTGCTCGCCCGGGGCCGGGAGATCGCGTGAGCCCGGTCGCGATTCGCCTCCTCGCCGCGGTGCTCGCGCTCGCCGCCGGGGCCGCGGCCCTCGTCGTCGCGTATCTCCTGCTCCACGCGACTCCGGGGCCGCTGTGAGCGCGCTACGGCGGGAAGCGGAAGCTCGCGTGCGGCGGCACGACGCCGCCGACCTCGAGCACGATCTCGGCCCGGTCGCGGAGCACGAGGCCTCCCGGCGCACCGGCGCGCGGGCGCCCGTCGACGAAGACGCGCACCGCGCCCGGGAAGGTCAGGAGCCGTCTCGCTCCGAGCCGGCGTCCCCAGACCTCGAACAGGTCGGCGAGCGTCGCGCCCCGCTCGAAGCGGACGACGCCGCTCGGGTCCAGGGTCCACAGCGGCGCGCGGCAGGCCGCGGCGACGACGCGTCCGAGCCGCAGGCGTGGACTGCCCAGCCCGATCCCCGCAGGGACGATCACGACGCGCCGGTTCGCGAACAGCTCGAGGTGCACCCGCTCCCCGGCGCGCAACGGCGCGGCGCGGCACCCGGCCTGCTGCGCGCCGGGGCCGTCTGCCGCCGGCCGGTAGCGCGGCCCGTGACCGACGGGCGTCGGCACGAGCGCGGCCGCGGCCGCGAGCGCACAGCACGCACCCATCCTCACGTCCACCACGGTACGCACTCCAGGAGGTTCTCGTGAAGCTCGCCCCCCGCGTCGTCGCGGCCCTCGCGGCCGCCGCGGCGGCCCTCTCGCTCACCGCCTGCGGCGGCTCGTCGTCGCCGGGCGGCCCCTCGATCACCGTCGGGGCCGCGCGCACCTACCACCTCTCCGGGTTCGGCCCGACGAAGGGGATCGAGCCGGGCAAGCCGACGCTCGTGCACTTCACGATCGTCAAGCCGGACGGGCAGCCGCTGACCGCCTACGAGGAGGGCAAGGGGCCGCACACCGGTGCCGACCTGATCATCGTCCGGAGCGACGACAGCCACGTGCTCTACGAGGACTCGGACGTGCACGCGAACGGCCGGATCACGCAGCCCGTCGTCTTCCCCGCTCCGGGGCGCTACCGCGTCGTGATCGACGCGTATCCGAAGCAGAGCGGTCCCGACTCGCCGTTCAACTTCCAGCTGTTCGAGTGGGTCACCGTCAGCGGCACGCCGAGCCTGCAGTCGACGCCACCCGCGTTCGCGCACACCGAGGTCGTCGACGGCTACCGCTTCACGGTCGCCGGGACACCGAAGCTGCACGCGATCCAGCCGGCCTTCCTCACCTTCACGGTCACCGACCCGCACGGCAAGCCGGCGACGTTCACGAACTGGCGTGGCGCGCTCGCCCATGCCATCTTCTTCCGCCGCTCGTCGCTCGACTACTTCCACACGCACGTCTGCCCGCCGGGAGCGACGAACTGCGGCACGAAGCTCGGCTCGGCGAGCGTCACCGGCGTCTCGAGCACGCCCGGGAAGCTGAAGGTCGGCGTGCTCGTGCCGGTGCCGGGGACGTGGCGCCTCTTCCTGCTCACCCACATCGCCGGCAAGGAGCGCGTCGCGCCGTTCACGCTCGTCGTCAAGTGAGGCTCCGCGCCCTCGTCCTGGCCGGGGCCGCGGCGGCGGCACTCGCAGTGCCGGCCTCGGCGTGGGCGCACGCGGCCCTGCTCAAGACCTTCCCGGAGGCGAGCGCGCTCCTCGACCGGCAGCCGAAGACGGTGCAGCTCACCTTCGACGAGGTGGTCGAGCCGCGGTTCGCGATCGTCTCGATCACCGACGCCGCCGGCAGCTCGCAGACGGCCGGCCCGCCGGCGCGCTCCCCGAGCGACCCGTACACGATCGACGTGCCGGTCGAGCATCTCGCCGAGGGCTGGTACCTCGTGTTCTGGCGCGCGATCTCCGCCGACGGCCATCCCGTGCGCGGCGCGTTCACGTTCCAGATCGGCCCGAACCCCGGGCCCGCGCCGCAGTTCGCGATCCCCCCGTTGACGGAGAGCGCTGCCACGCCGTCGCTGCTCGTCGCGCGGTGGGTCGCCTTCCTCGCCGTGATGTCGGCGCTCGGCCTGTTCGTGCTGCGCGCGGTGGTCGTGCGGCCGCTCGTCTCCCGCGTCGAGGGAACGAGGCTGCGCGCCGTCTCCGCGGCCTTCGCGGCGGTGCTCGTCGCGGCGCTCGTCGCCGTGCCGGTCTACGTGCTCATGGCGACCGCCCAGTTCGCGCTCCGCTCGGTCTGGGACGTGGGCTCGCTCCTGCCGCTGATGCGCACCTCGGCGTTCGGCCGTGGCTTCCTCGACCTCGAGCTGATGCTCGCCCTGTTCGGGTTCGCGGCGCTCGTCGCTCTCGGGCTCGACCGGCCGGAGAGGCCGCGCCGCTCGCTGGCGGCGCTCTTCGCCCTCTGGGGTGCGCTGCTCGCCGGGAGCGCGGTGCTCCTCGCGCCGGGCGCGTCCGGCCACGCCGCGCAGACCGCGCCGCGGGCGCTCTCGATCGCGCTCGACTGGCTCCACCTCGCCTCGGGCTCCCTCTGGATCGGCGGGCTGCTCGGCCTGCTCGTGCTCTGGCGGAGCCTCCCGGCGGCGCGCCGCACGGCCGGGCTCGCGGTCTGCGTGCCCCGTTTCTCGAATGCCGCCTTCCTCTCGGTGCTCGTGCTCGTCGGCTCCGGGACGGGCGCCGCCCTGATCCACCTGCCGACCCTCGCGTCGCTCTGGCAGACGTCCTACGGGAGGGCCGTGCTCCTCAAGGTGGTGCTGCTCGCCGGCGCCCTGCTGCTCGCGGCGGTCAACCTGCTGAAGACGAAGCCGGCGCTCCGCCGGCCCGAGGTCGGCGAGGGGACGGCGCGGCTGCTGCGGCGGCTCGTCGGCGGCGAGGCCGTGCTCGTCGCGGCGGTCCTCTTCGCGGCGGCGATCCTCTCCAGCCTCGCGCCTCCCGCGAAGGCGCTCGCGCATCTCGGCTCGCCGGACGCGCGCACGGGCCCGGGGCCTGTGTCCAGCGTGGTCGAGTCGAACGGCTACCGGCTCGAGCTCCACGTCATACCGAACAAGGTCGGGGCTGCCAACGACTTCGCCGTGCGGATCCTCCGCGGCGGCCGGCCGGTCGACGGTCTCGGCGTGACGGCTACCTTCACCATGCTCGACATGGAGATGCCGACCCTCTCGTACGACCTGCCCGGGCACGGGCGGGGGCTCTACGAGCGCAGCGCCCCCGCGCTCGTGATGGTCGGCCGCTGGGCGCTCGCCTTCGACGTCGACCCGCCGCACGGCGCCCCGTTCCGGGTGCTCCTCGTCGATCGAGCAGACGGATGAGGAGAGTCGCCGCTGTCGTCGCGGTCGCCGTGGCCGCCGCCGGGCTCGGCTCCGGTGTCGCGCGCGCCGACGGCGACCCGGCGAGCGACTACCTGGTCGCGCAGAAGGTCTTCCTCCCCTACGACGCGAAGATCCCGAAGCCCGAGCAGCAGAAGCTCGTCGCCGCCGTCCAGTCCGCGAACAGGCAGGGTTTCCCGATCCGGGTCGCGCTGATCTGGAGCGACTACGACCTCGGCTCGGTGACCTCCCTCTGGAAGCAGCCGCGCCGCTACGCGCGCTTCCTCGGCTTCGAGCTCGGCTACTACTACAAGGGCCGGCTGCTGATCGTGATGCCGAACGGCTTCGGCTTCAACTGGCCGAAGCACCGAAGCGCGGGCGCCTACGGGCAGCTCGGGACGGTGGCGGTCGGAAGCACGCCGGCAGCGTTCGCCGCCTCGGCGACGGCCGCCGTGCAGAAGCTCGCTGCGACGGCCGGGGTGACTGTGTCGACGACCGCTTCCGCCGCCGCGCCGGCCGGCACCGTCGGGCGCAACGGCCGCGACCGGATCGTCATCCTCGCAGCCGTGCTCGCCGCGCTCCTGCTCGGCGGCGTCGCGCGGCTCTTCATCCGCCGGCGCGCCGGCCCCTAGATGCTTGCTGCGCATCGCGAGCGATGCCCGGATGCCGGTTCGGGCGCGGCGCGCAGCCG
>Ga0075272_1000237_pt1 | contig 12300 bp, 13 predicted proteins | sample SF_Rice_5C_0N_40_FD_69776 | JGI IMG/M metagenome (GOLD analysis project Ga0075272, IMG submission 69776) | Rice paddy soil microbial communities from Twitchell Island, California, USA - SF_Rice_5C_0N_404 | ecosystem: Environmental > Terrestrial > Soil > Paddy field/soil | place: USA: Twitchell... | reverse complement strand
CGAGGCCGTGCCGTTTGAGCAGCTCGAGGATGTGCTCCATGCACGGCTTGCCGACGATCGGCACCATCGGCTTCGGCTGGTTCGACGTGAGCGGACGGAGCCGCGTGCCCTCGCCGCCGGCCATGACGACCGCTTTCATCGCCGCAGTTCTCCCCAGGCGCGGGCCACGTAGAACATCGCGGCGACGAGCGCCAGCCCGATCCCTGCCCAGAACAGGTCGAGCGGCCACTGCGTCGAGGTGTGCGTGACGATCCGGCAGCCGATCGCGAGATAGAGGATCCAGGTCGCCGCCTTGCCGACGGCGTTCACGTCGATCTCGATCCCGCGCGGCGCCAGGATCCGGTAGCCGGCGAGCAGGAGCGCGTCCCGGCCGAGGATGACGGCGAGCCCCGCCCACGGCAGCCGGTCGTAGGCGAAGAGGAGGATCACGGCGGCGTCGATCATCAGCCGGTCTGCGAGCGGGTCGGCGACCTTGCCGAAGCGCGACTCGACGTGCCAGCGCCGGGCGAGGAAGCCGTCCACCTGGTCGGTGACGCCCGCGACGCCGAAGACGATCCCCGCCGGCCAGCTGTGCCCGTGCCCGGCGGCGATCATGAGGACGACGAAGACCGGGATCAGCGCGAGCCGCGCCACCGTCAGGGCGTTTGGCAGCTGGGCGAGCGGAGCGGGAACCGCGCGTGCTGCCATGCGGTGAAGGATACGGTCGGTCAGTGGCCGGCGTGGAAGCGGCCCGCCCAGTACGCGGTGCGCATCAGGTAGGCCGTCGCGGCGCTCGCACCGGTCAGTCCCCACGAGCCGCTGTAGCTCTGGTAGCCGCTCCGGCTCGCGGCGGGCTCGATCTGCGTGCCCTCGCCCCACTCGTTGTAGCTCGTGACCGTCACGTAGTCCGGGCGGGCGGCGAGCACGGCCGACCAGAGCGAGTCGTAGGTGGCGCCGGCGCGACGGGCCTTCGTCACGGGCGCCTCGCCGGCCCGGGCCCCGTCGTAGCCCGGGCCGACCGAGGGCGCGCAGAGGATGTGCGCGCGGTGGGCCTCCGTGCAGAGCCGCCGGAACTTCGCCGCGCCGTACGTGATGAAGTCGTAGGTGTAGAAGCCGTCGAAGCGTCCCTGGACGGCGACGCCGACGTCGTCGGTGCCCGCGAACACGCGGAGCGACGACGGCGCGGACGGCAGGAGCGCCGCCCAGGTCGAGGTCGGCAGGTCGAGCGGGTGGTAGACGAACACGTCCCGCACGCCGAGCGAGGCGATGTACTCGAGGTCGCCCGGGAGCGTCGCCGCCGAGCGGCCCGGATAGGGCTCGAGATGGATCGCGACCCGGAGGCCGTGCGCGCGCGCCGCGCGCGCGACGAGCGGGAGCCGCGCGTCCTCGGGGGAGCCCCGCCCCCACCACGAGACGACGACCTCGTCGACTCCCGCAGCCCTCATGTCCGCCATCTGCGCGCCGACGACCGCTGCGCTCGAGCTCGAGTAGGGCCCGCGGGCCGGGTAGTAGCGCGAGTAGAGGTCCTTCGGCGGGCGGTGGTCGTTCTGGCTCCAGTGCTGCCAGGATCCGTCGAGCGCCGGGGTGCCGTACCAGGGGTAGTAGAAGATCGCGACGGTTCCCGCGCGCGCGACGGCGGGCACGCCGAGGCATGCCCATGCAAGCCCCACGACCAGGAGGCGCCGCAGCACAGGCGTATCCTCTCGCGCGTGGCGGACGTTTTCCAGCTCCCCGGCTTCGTCGACGCCCACTGCCACGCCTTCCAGCGCGCTTTGCGGGGACGAACGGAAGGCGCCGACTTCTGGGCATGGCGCGAGACGATGCTCGAGCTCGCGCGCGGGCAGACACCGCAGCACGTCCGCGAGGAGTACGCGGCCGTCTACGGGGAGCTGCGCGCGGCCGGCTACACCGCGGTCGGCGAGTTCCACTACCTCGGCCCCGCCGAGGCCCACGCTGCCGCGGACGCAGCCGCCGCGGCCGGGATCGAGCTGGTGCTCCTGCACGTCGCCTACGCGCGCGGCGGGATCGAGCGCTTCCGGCAGGAGTCGGTGGCCGCCTACCTCCGCGAGCTCGAAGAGCTGCGTGCCGCGGGCATCCGGGTCGGCGTCGCCCCCCACTCCGTCCGCGCCTGCCCTCGTGACTGGCTCGAGGAGCTGGGACGCTACGCACGCGAGCACGGCCTGCCGCTGCACGTCCACGCGGACGAGCAGCCGCGCGAGATCGAGGAGTGCCTCGCCGAGCACGGCTGCCGGCCGATCGAGCTGCTCGCCGACTGCGGCTGCCTCGGACCGCGGACGACGGTCGTCCACGCCACCCATGCGGACGGCACCGAGCTCGACCTGCTCGCCGAGGCCGGAACGCGGATCTGCGCGTGCCCGACGACCGAGGCGAACCTGGGCGACGGCTTCCTCCCCGTCGAGCGCGTCCTCCACCGCGGCATCCGGCTCTGCATCGGCTCGGACTCGAACGCGCGCATCGACCCGCTGGAGGAGCTCCGCGAGCTCGACGGGATCGGCCGGCGCCAGTCGGGCCGCCGCGACGTCTTCGCCGTCGACGATCTGCTCGGGATCGGGAGCGCCGAAGGCGCCGCCGCGCTCGGGCTCGAGTCCTGGCCGCAGGTCGCTATCGACCTCGGCCACCCGCAGCTGCGTGGCGTCTCCGACCCGCGGGGCGCGCTCGTCGGCGGTTGCTCTGCCGACGTCGTCTACCGTTCCGGCTGATGGACGTCGACGCCGAGACCTTCGAGCAGGACGTGATCGAGCGCTCCCGCGAGCTGCCGGTGATCGTCGACTTCTGGGCGGAGTGGTGCGGCCCCTGCCGCTCGCTCGGACCCGTGCTCGAGCAGGAGGTCGAGGCGGCCGCCGGCGCCGTCGAGCTCGCCAAGGTCGACGTCGACGCGAACCCGGAACTCGCGGCGGAGTACGGCATCCGCGGCATCCCCGCCGTCAAGGCGTTCCGCAACGGGCACGTCGTCGACGAGTTCGTCGGCGCGCTGCCGCCGGAGCGGGTCCGGGCGTGGGTCGAGGGCCTCGGCGCGCCGTCGGCGGCCGACCGGCTCGCGGCGTCCGACGACGCCGATCCGGAGGTGGCGGCCGCGCTCGCGACGGGCGACGTCGAGCGCGCGCTCGAGCTCCTGCTCGCACAGGCGGAGTCGGCCGACCCGGAGGCGCGGGAGCGGATCCGCGCCACGATGGTCGCGCTCTTCGCGGATCTCGGCGCCGAGCACCCGACGACGGTCGAGTACCGCCGCCGGCTCGCCGTCGTCCTCTACTGAGACGTCAGCGGAGGTCGGCGAGGAGGGAGAGGCCGACCCGCGCCTCGAGGTCGCCGAAGGGCCGCGCCTGCGCACGGTAGACCTCGACGAGCCCCCAGGTCGAGCCTCCGAGCACGAGCGGCAGCATCAGCAGCGCGGAGTAGCCCATCTCGCGAAGCAGGCGTGCCTCCTCGGGGTCGGCGCCCGGCTGGTCGAGGTGGAGGGAGCGTGGGTGCCCGTTGCGGAGCACGTCCTCGGTCGCGGGGAACTCGGAGACGAGATAGCCGCGGTCGAGGGCGATCGGGTTCTGCGGCGCGGAGACGTCGGTGACGAGCAGGAGGACGTCGCCGATGACCCGCGAGATCGCGCACGCCTCCGCGTCGAGCGAGTCGCGCAGCGCAAGAGCCGCCCGCGAGAGGACGTCCATCAGCCGCTCGGTGGTCGCAGCCGGCACGTTGCCGTTATCGGCAGCGGGCGCGCAGGGGTTGAGACGTCCGTCGAATCGCTCGCGCGAGTGATGGACAGGCCGGCGAGCGCGCCCCATGCTTCGCCGGTCACACCCTGCGGATTCAGGAGGACGAGATGACTGCGGCACTGCTGCGGCTCCGCCTGCGGAGCTTCGGAACGACGGCCCTCGCGGGCCGCATCGCCGGCTGAGCGCCCGGCGGCTGCTCGAGCGGCCGCGGCGACCGGGAGCACGAGCGCGAGCGTGCGCCGCCCGCGGCGGCAGTGTGCCGCGGTCCGAGCTCGGGCGCGCGGATCGGCGAGGCGGACGGCACCGGCCTCGACGCGCGTAAAACCGCGCGGCTCCCGGCACGGCGAGCCGGCCCGCGTGCGGCTCCTCTTCCCACCACCGTCCCGCCGCTGTCCCGGCCCGGCGGCCCTCGGGGCCGTCACCCGAACCGGTGAACCGCGCCCTGGTTCACCAGATCGAGGGATTGCCGCTCCGCCGCTACCGCCGATCATCCTGCCCACAGCAAGTCAAATAGGCGTCTCGGCCACGCCGCTCGATTTCTGGGGGTATTCCAGACGTGGTCTGCGTGGCGCCTGTTGTCAACTACATCGTCGAGTTCCCGGCACATTCCGCTTGCGCCAGGGCTTCCGTCGCCGTTCGCGGCGCGGAATGCGAGTTGACATTCGCCGCACGTGTCCAGCCGGCACCGCCGCATGCCGTGCCGCCGACCTGCGAAGGGAGGTGAAACACAAGTGCTGAAGCTCTCCGCGTACGTGCAGAACCTCGTCTTCCGCGTCAAGGAGGAGGAGAGGGCCCAGACGATGGCCGAGTACGGCGTGATCCTCGCCGTGATCACCGTCGGCATCGTGGCCGCGCTCGGAATTCTCTCGGGCGGGATCCAGAGCGCGCTCCAGAAGGTCTCGGACACGCTCACCAAGTAGGACGCCGTCGTCGAACTCGGCGGGCCCGGAGACCGACCGGGATCCGGGCCCGCCCCCGACAAGGATGAAGCAAATGATTCGCCACATCAGACAGCTCGCGTTCCACGACGAGAAGGCACAGACCTCGACCGAGTACGCGATCGCGCTCGGCGTGATCACGACCGGGATCGTCGTTGTTCTGGGCGAGCTCAGCGGTGCGACGCAGGCGGCGATCGAACGGGCGGTAGCGCTCATCCCATGAGGCGCAGGGCGGGAACGCAGGGGCTGGTCCGCGACGAGCGGGGCCAGGCGATGACCGAGCTGGCGCTCGTGCTGCCGGTGCTGCTCGTGATCCTCTTCGCGATCGTCCAGTTCGGGATCATCTTCAACCGCTACGTCGCGCTGACGGATGCGGTCCGCGCAGGCGCCCGCAAGGCCGCGGTCTCCCGGCAGACCACCGACCCGGTCGGCGCCACCAAGACCGCCGTGATCGCCGCCGGCGGCGACATCGCGATCGCGCCGGGCGACATCACCGTCAGCTCGGACTGGCAGCCGGGAGACGACGTCACCGTCACGGCGACCTACCCGGCATCGATCGACCTCGGCTTCCTGACCATCTCCATCCCCACTCTCAGCAGCACGACGAAAGAGCGAGTCGAATGACGAACCCGAGAAACGAACACGGACAAGCGGCCGTCCTCACCATCGTCTTCCTGACCGTCCTGCTCGGCGTCGCCGCGCTCGGCGTCGACGTCGGCAGCTGGTTCCAGGCCAAGCGGCACCTTCAGGCGGCCGCGGACGCGGCGGCCCTCGCGGGAGCCCAGGCGCTGCCGGAGTCGCCGGCGGACGCACGGGCAGCCGCAGAGCAGTACGCGGCCGACAACGGGGCGACGCTCGCCGCCGCCAACGTCGCCTTCTCGAGCGACCTCGCTCCCGACGACACGATCAGCGTCCGGCTGACCGCCGCGGCGCCCGGCTTCTTCAGCAAGCTCTTCGGCATCGGCAGCGTCAGCGTCGGTGCGACCGCCGCCGCCCGCGCCGACAACGTCAACGCGGCGCTCCACGTCGCGCCGATCACCGTCAACTGGAAGCACCCGATGCTTCAGTGCACGCCGCTCCCCTGCTCCGATCCGACCGAGATCGACCTCGCCGACCTCCACAAGGCGGGCTCGGGCGACGCAGCCGGCTCCTTCGGGCTGATCAACCTCGACCCCAAGGACAACGGCACGGTCGGCGCGGGGACGCTGGGCGGCTGGATCACGAGCGGCTTCGACCAGTACATGCCGCTCGGCGACTACTTCGCGGTCCCGTCCTCGAAGTTCAACTCCTCGTCGGTCGTGTCCGCGCTCGACGTGAGCATCGGGCAGGTGCTCCTCTTCCCCGTCTACGACACGATCGCCAGCCCGGGCTCGAATGCGCACTTCCACATCATCGGCTGGGTCGGCTTCCGCGTCACCGGCTTCGACGCCAACGGCAACCCCGGCAAGATCTTCGGCTCGTTCACCCGCCGCATCTCCGAGGGCATCCAGGTGAACGCCGGCGACACCACCCCCGACTACGGCGTCCGCGCCGTCCAGCTCGTCAACTGAACCTAGGAAGGACCGTTCTCGATGACCTACCGCGCCCGCAGCATCGTCGCCGCGATCGGGCTCGCCCTCCTGGCGGTCCTGCTCGTCGGCTTCTACGTCAGCAACTACAAGCGCAGCGTCCAACACTCGCAGCAGAACGTCAGCGTGTACGTCGCGGCGAAGGACATCCCGGAAGGGACGTCCGGCTCCGAGGTCGCTTCCGGGGGCTATTTGACCCAGGAGCAGGTGCTCCGTCAGAGCGTCGTCCCCGGGGCGATCTCGAGCCCGAAGCAGATCACGAAGCTCGTCGCCGACTCGCCGACGTACGCCGGCGAGCAGGTCTCGCTCAGCCGCTTCTCGAACACGGCGACCGAAGGCGTGCGCGGCCTGCTCCGCGGCTCGCTGCGGGCCGTCCAGGTGGCAGGCGACCCGAACCAGACGCTCGCGGGGACGCTCCGCGCGGGCGACCACGTCGACCTCGTCGCGAACGTGAAGCTCAGCTCCGGCAGCGACACGAGGAGCGTCGACCGGATCGTGCTCCGCAACCTGCGGGTGCTGAAGGCGCCGCCGTCGACGGACAGCGGCCCGCACCTCTCCTCGCCGACCGGCTCGAGCGGCTCGCCCGTCCTGCTGGCCGTCACGGACACGCAGGTGCAGAAGCTCTTCTACGTGGTCGAGAACGACGACTGGGCCCTCGAGCTCCGTCCCGTCCTCGGCGCGACCGACAGCCCCGAGTCCGTCGAGACGCAGGCGACCGTGATCGGCGACGGCCTCGGCTCGAAGCAGCTCCAGATCGCAAGAGGAGGGTGACGATGAGCACCGAGAACGAGAACCCGCGTGAGCTCGTCCGCGTCTTCGTGTGCGGCTCGTGCGACGGCTCGGCCTCGCTCGTCGAGGCGCTTGCGCAGGAGCCCGGCCTCGAGCTCGTCGGCGTCAGCCCGACGGCGCACGAGGCGTCCGGGACGCTCGCCGGCGGCCACCTCGGCGTGATCCTGCTCGCGACCGGCGAGCAGACGCTGCCGGCCGACGAGCTGGCGGTCGTCCGCGAGCACACCAGGGCTCCGGTCGTCGTCCTCGCCTCGGGCGAGTCGACCCGGCTCCTCGACCAGGCGCTCGAGGCCGACGTCGCCGACGTCCTGCTCCTCCCCCAGCTCACCGACAACGTCGTGTTCGCGATCCGCAAGGCCGCGCACGCGGGCCGCAAGCTCGTCGGCCCCGGCCTGACGGCCACGCGCGGCCGCATCGTCACCGTCTTCTCGCCGAAGGGCGGAACGGGCAAGACGGTGCTGGCCACGAATCTGGCCGCCGCGCTGGCGAAGCACGAGGGCAAGCGCACGCTCCTGCTCGACCTCGACCTCCAGTTCGGCGACGCCGCGATCATGCTCGGCCTCAAGCCGGAGAAGACGATCTACGACCTCGTCTCGGCGCCGGGCGAGCTCGATCCCGAGAAGCTCGCCGGCTACACGACCCGGCATACCTCGGGGCTCGACATCCTGCCGGCGCCCCTGCGCCCCGAGGACGCCGAGCTCGTCACCGAGGCGAAGATCGGCCGGCTGCTCGAGGTGGCACGAAGCTCGTACGACCTGATCGTCGTCGACACGTCGCCGTTCTTCCACGGGCCGATGCTGGCGACGCTCGACCAGACGGACGAGCTGCTCCTGCTCTGCTCGCTCGACGTGCCGACGCTCAAGAACATCCGCCTGAGCGTGCAGACGCTCGAGCTCCTCTCGTTCCCGATGAAGAAGGTGAAGCTCGTCCTCAACCGGGCGAACTCCAAGGTCGGGATGAAGGAGGGCGAGGTCGAGACCGCGCTCGAGCAGAAGGTCGGCTTCCGCATCCCGAGCGAGGGCGCCGTGCCGCTGTCCGTGAACCGGGGCTTCCCGCTCGTCGTCGAAGAGCCGGGCTCGCCGTTCGGGCGCGAGCTGCGCGCGATCGCGAAGGCGCTGTGCGGGCCGGATCCCGCCCGGGCGGGCAAGCGGCGGCGCTTCCTCACGAGGGCCTGACGATGGGTCTGCACGATCGCCTGAACAAGCAAGCCGGCCCCGCCCTGCTCGACCCGCTCACCGCGGTGCCGCCGGCGCAGGAGCCGGCCGACGAGCCGCGCGTCGGCGGCGACCCGTACGCGGAGCTGAAGACGCGCATCCACCACGAGTGCATCGCGCGGCTCGGCGCGGAGCTGTTCAAGCGCGTCTCCGACGAGGACCTGCACGAGCGCGTCCTGCGCACCGTGTCGGAGCAGCTGGCACTCGACCGGACGCCGCTGACGCGGGAGGAGCGGCGGCGGATCGTGCGCGAGATCACCGACGACATCCTCGGCTACGGGCCGCTCGACCCGCTCCTCCGCGACGACACGGTCAGCGAGGTGATGGTGAACCGGCACGACCAGGTCTACGTCGAGCGCGACGGCCGCCTCGAGCGCTCGACGGCGACCTTCGTCGACGACGCGCATCTGTTGCGGATCATCGACAAGATCGTCTCCCAGGTCGGCCGGCGCATCGACGAGTCGTCGCCGATGGTGGACGCGCGTCTCCCCGACGGCTCGCGCGTGAACGCGATCATCCCGCCGCTCGCGCTCAAGGGGCCGACGCTGACGATCCGGAAGTTCTCGCGCGACCCGTACACGATGAACGACCTGATCGCGTTCGGCTCGCTCACCTCGCAGGCGGCCCAGTTCCTCGCCGCCTGCGTCCGCGGCAAGCTCAACGTCCTCATCTCGGGCGGTACCGGCACCGGCAAGACGACGATGCTGAACGCGCTCTCGGCGTTCGTGCCCGCCGACGAGCGGATCGTCACGATCGAGGACGCAGCAGAGCTCCAGCTGCAGCAGGATCACGTGATCACGCTGGAGGCGCGGCCGCCGAACTCGGAGGGCCAGGGCGAGGTGCGGATCCGCGAGCTCGTCCGGAACGCACTGCGCATGCGCCCCGACCGGATCATCGTCGGCGAGGTTCGCGGCGCAGAGACCCTCGACATGCTCCAGGCGATGAACACGGGCCACGAGGGCTCGCTGACGACGATCCACGCCAACACGCCGCGTGACGCGCTCTCCCGGCTCGAGACGCTCGTGATGACCGCAGGCGTCGAGCTGCCGCACCGCGCGATCCGCGAGCAGATCGCGTCGGCGTTCGACGTGCTCGTCCAGATCCAGCGCCTCGTCGAGGGCTCGCGCCGCATCACGCACGTGTCCGAGGTCGTCGGCATGGAGTCCGAGGTCGTCACGCTCCAGGACATCTTCGTGGCCCGCCCGCCGGACGAGGAGTCGATGAACGCCGGTCGCGCATCCCGGTTGCTCTCGCCCCTCGGACCCACCGGCCTCAAGCCGCACTTCCTCGACAAGCTGGCGGCGAACGGCGTGCTCCTGCCGCCCGCCTTCTTCGGCGGTCCCGAGCTCGGGCAGGCCGGCTACGGCGCCTTCGGCGCGGGAGCGGCCCTGTGAGGGGACGCGCCCTCGTCGCCCTCTCGGTGCTCGCGCTGATCGCGCCCGGCGCGGCGGCCGCGGGCGTGCACATCGTCGGCGTCGACACGAGCGCGTACCCGGCCGTCGACGTCACCGTCGTCACCGACACGCCGGCGACCGGCGCGCCGCGTGTCTCGGAGGGAGGCTCGCCCGTCGGAGCCGTCACCGCGACGAACCTCGGCCGCGACAAGAACGTCGTGCTCGCGATCGACCGCTCGCGCTCGATGGCCGGGCGGTCGCTCCAGGACGCCGCGGACGCGGCCGACGCCTTCGTGCTCGCGAAGCCGACGGACGACGCGATCCGCGTGGTCGCGTTCGGGAGCCAGGCGCTGGCGCTGACGGGTTTCTCCTCCTCGACGATCGACGCGGACGGCGCGCTCCGCTCCGTCGCCGTCGACTCCCGGACCGGGACGGCGCTCTACGACGCCGTCGTCCTCGCGTCACAGTCGCTCGCGAAGCGGCCGTTCGGCGCGAGGGTGCTCATCCTCCTCACCGACGGCCGAGACGTCTCGAGCCGGGCGTCGCTCGACGACGCCGTCGCTGCTGCGGTCGCCGCACACGTGGCCGTCTACGCGATCGCGATCGCCGGCCCGGAGTTCACCCCGGCGCCGTTGCGAACGCTGACCGCGGCCACCGGCGGCTCCTTTTTCCGTACTGCCGACCCCGGGACGCTGAGCGCCGTCTACTCGACGATCGCCTCGCAGCTGTCCCGCACGTGGCGGATCCGCTATCTGACCGCGGCGCGGCCCGCGGACACCGTCCAGCTGCGCGTCACCGTGCCGGGGCAGGGCGCGACGGCGCGGAACGTGCAGGTGCCGGGAGGGCCGGGAGTCGATCCCGGCCCCTCCGCGCTCGTCCCGGCCAGCATCGCCGAGAGCGGGAGCGGCACCCTCGTCATCGCCCTCGTCGCGGGCCTCTGTGTCCTGCTCGGACTGCTCGTGCTGCTCGCCGCGAAGCGGTCCGTCTGGGTCAAGGAGCGGCTCCAGCCCCACGTCGGCGGCACCGGCCGCAAACGCGGCCGCTCGACGGGTCGGCGGTTCGAGCTCGCGGGCATCGTCGTCCGCGCCACCGAGCAGGCGCTCGGCAACCTGCGCCACTTCCGCGCGCTCGCGAGCCTGCTCGAGCGGGCAGACCTGCCGCTGAAGGCCGCCGAGCTCGCCTACGTGATGGTCGGCAGCGCGCTCGTCCTCGGGCTTGTCGGAGCGCTCGCGAGCTCCTCCGCGCTCGGCTTCCTGGTCGGGCTCGTCATCGGCGGCGCGCTACCCGTCGGCTTCGTCTCGTTCAAGGCGCGCCGGCGGCTGAAGCGCTTCGACGACCAGCTCCCCGACCTGCTCGTCACGCTCGCCGCTTCGCTCAAGGCCGGCCACAGCTTCCGCGGCAGCATCCAGTCGGTCGTGGACGAGGGCCAGGAGCCGGCCTCCGACGAGTTCCGCCGCGTGCTCACCGACACGCAGCTCGGCCGGCCGATGGAGGACTCGCTCACCGAGATGGCGGAGCGGGTCGGCTCGAAGAACTTCAACTTCGTGATCACCGCGGTGGCGATCCAGCGCCAGGTCGGCGGCTCGCTCGCCTCGCTGTTCGACATGGTCGCCGACACGGTCCGGCAGCGGCAGCAGTTCGCGCGCCGCATCCGCAGCCTGACCGCGATGGGCCGAATGTCCGCCTACGTGCTGGTCGGGCTGCCGTTCGGGCTCTCGTTCCTGCTGACTCTCATCAACCCGACGTTCATGCAGCCGCTGTGGAGCACCCACACCGGCCATATCCTGATCGCGACCGGCCTGTCGATGATGGTCGCCGGATCCGCGATCCTCAAGAAGATCGTCTCGTTCAAGGGGTGACCGCGTGATCCTGCTGCTCCTCGCCCTCACGTGCCTCGCCGGCGCCGGCTTCCTCGTCAGCGAGGTCGCCACCGGGCCTGCCCGGCAGCGGCGGGCGTCCATGGCCCGGGCCGCGTCGTACAGCCGGCCTGTCGTACGCGACGGCGAGGCGCGCTCGTTCCGCGAGCGGGTCGTCCAGCCGCTCTCCGCGAAGCTCGCCGGCGGCGTCCTGCGCTTCACGCCGAAGACGACGACGGAGGCGGTGGCGATGAAGCTCCTCTCGTCGGGTGTCTCGATCTCGACGAATGCCTTCCTCGCCCTCAAGGGCGGCGGCGCGGTCGGCGGGCTCGTCCTCGGAGCCTCGGTCGGAGCCGGCACGGCGGGCGGGGCCGGCGCGCTCCTGGGAGGCACGATGCTCGGCGCCGTCGGCTGGATCGCGCCCGAGTACGTCGTGACCATCCGCGGCCGCCGGCGCCGCGACCAGATCCGCTCGGCGCTCCCGGACGCGCTCGACCTGCTCGCGGTCTCGGTCGAGGCGGGCCTCGGCTTCGATGCCGCGATCACGAAGATCACCGACCACATGAACGGGCCGCTGAGCGACGAGTTCGCGCTCACGCTCGGCGAGATGCGGGTCGGTGAGAGCCGCGCCGACGCGCTGCGCAAGCTGGAGCAGCGGGTGGCGGCCCCCGAGCTCTCCTCGTTCGTCCGCGCGATCATCCAGGCCGACCAGCTCGGCATCTCGCTCGGCCGGATCCTGCGCGTTCAGGCGGCAGACAGCCGCAACAAGCGTCAGTCGACCGCCGAGGAGCGCGCGATGAAGGCGCCGATCAAGATGCTCTTCCCGACCGTCCT
>Ga0075272_1000236_pt1 | contig 12361 bp, 13 predicted proteins | sample SF_Rice_5C_0N_40_FD_69776 | JGI IMG/M metagenome (GOLD analysis project Ga0075272, IMG submission 69776) | Rice paddy soil microbial communities from Twitchell Island, California, USA - SF_Rice_5C_0N_404 | ecosystem: Environmental > Terrestrial > Soil > Paddy field/soil | place: USA: Twitchell... | reverse complement strand
AGCCGACGAGCGTGGGCTCGAGGCGCTCGGCGAGATCGGGCCGCACGTAGAGCCAGCCGGCGCCCGGGCCGCCGCAGAGCCACTTGACGCTGCCGCCGACCGCGAAGTCGACGCCGATCTCGGTCAGGTCGAACGGGACGACCCCCGCGGACTGGTAGCAGTCGAGGACGACGAGCGCTCCGGCCTCGTGGGCGCGACGGATGATCGGCTCGACGTCCTGGATCTCGGCGTTCCTGAAGAGGACGTGGCTGATCGGGACCAGCAGCGTCCTCTCGTCGATCGCGTCGACGATCGCTGCGTCGTCCGGGACCGCGACGACTGCGAGCTGCGGCTGCGCCTGGTAGAGGTAGCGCACCGACGGGAAGTTCGCCTCCTCGTAGATCACCCGGTTCCGTGCCTCCGGCCGCGGGAAGCAGGAGAGGACGATCGCCTCCGCGACGGTCACGTTCTGGTGCATGACGATCGATCCGGGGGGCGCGCCCATGATTCGCCCGAGCTGGTCGCCGACGGTGACCGGCATCTCCCACCAGCCCTCGCTCCAGGCGCGGATCCCGCGCTCCCGCCACATCCGCGTGTACTCGAGGAGGCGCGCCTCGGCGGCGGCGGGCATCGCCGCGAGCGAGTGGTTGATCAGGTACGTGCAGTCGCGGAGGATCGGGAAGCGGCCGCGGTACGCGAGCAGGTCCTCGTGCACCGGACGAGTATCGCTCAGGCGGCGCGCGGCAGCGTGGCGCGGTACTCGCGGAAGTAGCCGGGCCGCACGCGCAGGAAGCGCGCGCACTCCTCGAGCAACCGCGGGCTCGGGGCCCTCGTGCCCGCGACCGCCGTCGCAAGGACCGCCGCCGGGACGCCGTCGAGCATCTCGGCGAAGGTGCGGATCTTCAACCCGCGCATGGTCAGGAACGCGTCGTCCTCGACCTCGCGTACGAGCGCGGTCAGCGCCTCCCCGAACGGCAGGTCGGAGCGGGACAGGTCGAAATGCGCCACCGCCCACCAGTCTCGCCTCCGCTCCGGACGGCGCCGGACGCCCCCCGCCGGCCCGCCCGGATCCGCCCGGGCTTCCCCGAACCGACCCCAAGGGGGCCAGAGACGCCCCCTGGGAACACGCTAGCCGCACACCCGTGACGACGGGCTCGCGGCTTCCCGGCGACTGTGGTCAGACCTCCTGCAGCGAGCGCGCGGACGGGCCGACGTAGGTCGCCGACGGACGGACGAGCACGCCCAGCCGCTTCTGCTCGAGGATGTGCGCCGACCAGCCGGCGGTGCGCGAGCACGCGAACATCGCCGGCGCGAGCGGGGGCGGCACCTCGGCCACGTCGAGGACGACCGCCGACCAGTACTCGACGTTCGTCCACGAGTGGCTCGGGCTCTTCTTCGCGATCGCCTCGTGGGCGACCTGCTCGAGCTCCTCGGCGACGGCGACGCGCGGCGAGCCGAGCTCCTTCGCAACCTTCTTGAGGACGCGCGAGCGCGGGTCCTCGGCGCGGTAGACGCGGTGCCCGAAGCCCATGATCCGCTCGCCGCGCGCGAGGGCCTCGGCGACCCACTTCTCCGCGTCGCCCGACTCGGCGACGGCGTCGAGCATCGGCAGCACGCGCGCGGGGGCGCCGCCGTGGAGCGGGCCGGAGAGCGCGCCGACCGCCGCGGAGAGGGCCGCGCCGGCGTCTGCACCCGTCGACGCGACGATGCGGGCGGTGAAGGTCGAGGCGTTGAGACCGTGCTCGGCGGTGCAGATCCAGTAGGTGTCGATCGCGCGGGCGTGCTTCTCGTCGACCTCGCCGCGCCATTCGAGCAGGAACCGCTCGGCCGCGGTCCGACCCTCGGCGACGGTCGCTTCGGGCACGGGCGGCAGATCGGCGCCCCGCGCGGACTGGGCCACGATCGAGAGTGCCCCGGCCGAGAGGCGGCGCAGATCGTCCCGCGCCTCGTCGTCGTCGATGTCGATGAACTGGCCGAGCTGCCACTCGCCGCCGAGGCTCGCGAGCGCCGTCTGGAGATCGGCGACGTAGCCGCCGGTGCGCTGCTCGAGGTCGACGTGCGCCGCCGGCAGCCCCGGCTCGAGCGACTCGTCCACGAGCAGGCCCCACACCTGCTCGAACGGGACGCTGCCCACGAGATCCTCGATGTCGACGCCGCGGTAGCGGAGCTCTCCCCCCTCCTTGTCGGGCTCGGCGATCTCGGTCTCGAACGCGACCACCCCCGCGAGACCCGGCGTGAACTCCGTGCTGGTCATGCGATGACCTCCTCCAGCTCGATCTCGTGGCCGGCGCCTCGACGCCGCGCGGCGTCGAGCACGAGCGCCGCGGCGGCGAGATCCTGGACGGCGACGCCGACCGACTTGTAGACGGTGACCTCCTCCGACGAGGTCCGGCCCGGACGGGTTCCGGCGACGAGCTCGCCCAGCTCGACGGCCCGCCCAGGCTCGACCCCGGCGAGCTCCGGCGCCCCGGCGGGCGCCGGCGAGAAGGCGGACTCTCGCGACTCGACGGCGAGAACGTGGGCGGCGCGCACGAGCTCCGGGTCGAGCTCGGCGCCCGGCGCCGCATAGCCGACCGAGCCGACGTGTGTGCCCGGGGCGACCCAGTCCGCGCGCACCACCGGCTCCGGCGAGTGGGTGGTCGCGGCGACGACGTCGGCCTCGCGCACGGCGTCCTCGAAGGACGGGGCAGCCTGGACGCCGAGCTCCGCAGCGAGTGCGTCCGCCTTCGCGGGGTCGCGCCCGGCGACGCGGATCTCGGCCCAGTCGCGGATCCCTCTGAACGCGCGGATGTGCGCCTGCGCCTGGACGCCGGTGCCGAGCACGGCGAGCACGCGCGCGTCGGGGCGGGCGAGCAGGCGCGCGGCGAGCGCGGCCGCGCCGGCGGTGCGCGTGGCGGTGACGTACGTGCCGTCCATGAGGGCGATCGGCGTGCCGGTCTGCGGGTCGAAGAGGGCGATGAGGGCCTGGTGCGAGGGCCTGTCCGCGTTTTCCGGAAACACCGAGACGAGCTTGCAGCCGAGAACGCCCCCGGCGCCGGACGATCCCAGGCCCGGCGGCAGGTATCCCGGCATCGCGCCGAGCAGCCCGTCCGCCCCGGCGAAGGCGGCGACCCTCGGCGGCAGCGAAGCGTCGCCGGCCGAGAGCGCGGCGTGCGCGGCGGCGAGCGCGTCGAGGAGCGCGTCGAGGTCGAGCAGCTCCTCGACCTCGCTGTGGCTGAGCACGTGCATCGGACTGACGGTAGCGATCAGCGCGCGGCTCGCGCCGCCGCAGGCGACGGCGGGACGGGCTGGGGCGGCGGCTTCGAATCCACGAGCACCGCGGCGGCGAGCAGCACCGCGATCGCCACAGCGCTCTCGCCGACGAGGCTTCGACGCAGCCGCCCACCGCCGCCTTCCGCGAGCCGCGGGGCGACGAGCCAGCGATGCGCCGCGCCCCAGGCGAGCGCAAGCCCGACGAGCGCGAGCTTCACCAGCAGCACGTGGCCGTACCCGGTACGCCAGAGGTCGTGCAGGTGCGGGAAGCGCAGCACGCTCAGGTACGTGCCCGCCGCGAGCAGCAGGGCGACGAGCAGCGCCGCGAGCCGCGAGAAGCGGAGGAACGAGTCGCGCCGTAGCCCCGGCTCGGGCCATGCGACCGCGAAGAGCTGCACGAGCCCGCCCACCCAGAGCGTCGCCGCGGAGAGGTGGATCCAGTCCGCGAGCTCGGATGCCCAGGAGTGCCCTGCGTCGGCCGCGGAGTGGCCCGAGAGCGAGAGGCCGGAGGCGAAGGCGAGCCCGATCGCGAACGCCGCCCAGAGCAGCCAGCGCCGTTCGAACAGCCAGGCGAGCACGACGAGCGCGAGCACGAGCGCGAAGCCGAGCGTCATCGCGATGAACGCCTCCCCGAAGCGCGTGCCGTCCGCGAGCGAGGAGAGGTCGCCGTAGACGAAGTCGACGAACGGCAGCTGGAGCGCGTCCTCGGCGCGGAGCATGAAGGCGAGGATCCCGACCTGGAGGACGGCGACGGCGCCGGTGCCGACGAGCTGGAAGAAACGGCGCTCGGCGCGTTCCGGCAGCGTCCGCGGCAGCACGAGCAGCCGGAAGCCGAGCCCGCCGACGAGCAGCGCGAGGGCGAGGAAGTAGAGCCAGCGGACGACGTGCTCGACCGAGGTCGGCCCCTGCGCCCCGACCGCGTCTGTCACCGGCGGCGCCGGCACGCGGACGCCGAAGGTGTACAGCCCCGAGACGACGTGGCCGTCGCTCGAGAGAGCGCGCCAGCGGACGGTGTAGGCGCCGGTCGGCAGGCTCTTCGGCAGCGAGACGAGCAACTGCCGCTTCACCTTCACGGCCCTCGGCGTTCCCGCCACGTTCTTGCCGTTCGCGTCGAGCACGACGAGCGCGTCGCGGACGGCGTCGACCGGCTGGTCGTAGGAGAGCACCACCTGGGCGGGAGCCGAGCCGAGCCGCTCGCGCAGGCCCGGCGACTCGTGGACGAGGGTCGCGTGGGCGAGCGCCGACGCGGGCGCGGCGAGTGCGAGGAACGCGACGGCGAGCAGGGCCGCGCGTCTCATCGGTGCGGGACGCCCGCGTAGAAGTCGAGGTGCCCGAAGATCGCCGCCGTGTCGCGATCGCAGTACAGGAGCACCGCGACGAAGAGGAGCGTCGACGCGAACCCGAGGGCCGCGGTCAGCGAGCGGGGCCGGACCGCCTGCACGAGCGGGAACGCCGCCGCGAGGAGCAGCGACCAGCCGAGCAGGTGATGGAGGAACGCCGCCCGCGAGAACAGCCAGTGGTTCTGCTCGTGGACGAGGAAGGCCGCGCCCGAGACGGCGAGCGCGAGCGCCGAGCAGGCGCGCCAGCGCGGCGACCGGAGCTTGCCGCGCGCGACACCCAGCTCCGCCCCGCCCGCGAGCAGGAGCACCTCGGCCCACGACCCGTGCGCGACCATGTGGATCGTCGAGCTCGTGAAGAACGTCATCACCGGAAACATGAGGACGCCCATCGCGAACGCGAACCCGGGCCAGAGGTAGCGCCGCCACGGCCGCAGCCCCCAGACCTCCGGCCCGACGACCGCCTCGGCGGCGAGCAGCAGCCCGAGGACGAGGAAGCCGGTGGCGAACCACCAGTGCACCATCTCGGCCGCCGGCTGGATGCCGGCGAGGATCACGGCTCTCGCTCCTCGACCCGGTGCAGGTCGGCGACGATCCCCGGCGCGAGCAGCAGCCGGAAGAGCACGCCGACCAGCACGGCGTAGAGCGGCGGCTCGGCGAAGAGCCACCAGAAGCCCTGCCCCGCCGGATGCAGCAGCGTGAGGCGCCACGGCTGTACGAGCGCCCAGCCGACGCCGGCGAGCGCGGTCGTCGGTCCCAGTGAGAGCACGATCCGGGCGCGCAGGCTCAAAGAGCGCGCGGCGGCAGCGTGCGTTTCCCTTGTTCGTCGAATCGTGTGGGCGATGTCCGCGCTCACGGGTCCTCCCTCGGTCGTCGGTCGTCAGGCCGACCGCGGGCGGACAGAGGCCCCGCGGTCTACGCGGCGAGCGGGGGCGGGCGCGACTCGAAGGCGAGGCCGAAGCGGCTGCGGGGGCCGTGCTCGCCGCCCTCGGTGCGCGGCCGGGCCGACGGGAGCGAAGCCCTGTCCACCAGGCGTCGCGCGAGCGCGAGCGCGTCGGCAGCGATCCGCTCGACCTCGGCGAGCCAGGTCTCGACGGCCCGGTAGACGACCGCGACGAGGACGGAGAGAACGGCGAAGACCGGCAGCGCGGAGGTGTGAAGCCACGGCGCGAGCAGCGGCCAGCGGCCCACGGCGATGCTCTCGGCATCGGTCTGGACGAGGTAGATCGTGGCCGTGCCGAGGAACGACGCGAGCCAGAGCCGCGGCGAGAGCTCGAAGCGCAGCCGCGCGGGTCTCGTCCGGATGCAACCGCCCACGAGCCGCCTCGCCGCGCGCGCCGCGAGCGTCGCCTTCGCGAACCGCCAGGCGAGCCGGGCGAGCATCAGCGCGACCGCCACCTTCACGCCGGCGAGCAGGAACGGGTAGTAGGCGTCCTGCGCGACCGCGACCGGGCCGACGTGGCTGCCGACGTCGAGGCGGTCGGTCAGGCTGCGGCCGCCGAGCTCGGCGACGAGCGCGAGCAGCCCGAGCGCGAGCCGGGCGAGCAGCTTCTGGTGGCGCCGCGCACGATCCACACCGAGAGTGTCGCTCCTGCGCGCCGTGCCGGTCAAACCGGCGGCTACGTCACCGGAAGGTCGCCGCCGTGCGTCACGCGAGGGTCAGCCGAGGAGCGTCAGCGTCCAGTCGGGACGATGCTCCGCGTCGAGCGAGAACAGCATCACCCGCTGCCACTGACCGAGGCAGAGCGCGCCTCCGGCGAACGGCACCTGCTCCGCGCGCGGGCCGAGGAGCAGCGAGAGCAGCCGCTCCCGCGAGCCAGCCTTCGCCGGCAGCACACGCTCGAGCAGGCACTCGAGATCCTCGAAGAACCCGGTCTCCCGCTCCTGCACGCGGACGAGGGAGCGGTCGTGCGCCGCATGGACGTAGGCGATCCCGTCGCTCTTGCCCGACGCGGCCACCTCCTTCGCGACATCGTTCGTGATGTCCATCACCGAGAGCGTCGGGAGGGCTGCGGCGATCGCGTAGGGAACCTCGATGCTCGTCATGCGCGCGCGACCTCCTTCGGGAGCCGGAAATGAACGTCCTCTCGGGCGACCGTCAGCTCCTCGGGGAGCCCGTAGCCGCAGGCGGCGAGCCGGTCGGCCGTTGCCCGGACGAGCTCCTCGGGGGTCGAGGCGCCCGCGGTCAGCCCGACGGTCCGGTGTCCGTCGAGCAGCGCCGCGTCGAGCGGGCTCTCGCCGTCGACCAGCGTCGCCTCCGAGCCGGCGGCCTGGGCGACCTCGACGAGCCGCTGCGCGTTCGAGCTCGTCTCGGAGCCGATCACGAGCACGAGCGTCGCACCCCGGTCGACCATCGCCTTCACGGCGTCCTGCCGGTTCTGGGTGGCGTAGCAGATGTCGTCCGCATGCGGCCGGCGCAGCGTGCCGAGGTGATCCTCGAGCGCGTCGACGATCGGCGCCACGTCGTCGAGCGAGAGCGTCGTCTGCGTGATCACCGCGACCGGCTTGTCGGTGACGAGCTCGCGGGCCTGCTGGGGCGACTCGACGACGACGGTCGACTCGGGCCGCTCGCCGAGCGTCCCGATCACCTCGACGTGGTTCTCGTGGCCGACGAGCGCGACCAGGTGGCCGCTGTCCGCGTAGCGCCTCGCCTCCGCGTGCACCTTGTTGACGAGCGGGCAGGTGGCGTCGACGACGCGCAGGCCGCGCTTGCGCGCGTTCTCCTTCACGGAGGGAGCGACGCCGTGCGCGGAGAGGACGCAGTACTCGCCCTCGGGGATCTCGGACTCGTCCTCGACGAAGACGGCGCCGAGCTGCTCGAGGCGGCGCACGACATGCTCGTTGTGGACGATCTGGTGGCGAACGTAGACCGGCGCGCCGTGCTGCTCGAGCAGGCGCTCGACGATCTCGATCGCCCGGTCGACGCCGGCGCAGAACGAGCGCGGCGCGGCGAGCAGGACACGCTTGTCGGTGACGGCGCTCACGCGGCCGCCGCCTGCTCGAGTGCCCGCAGAGCGGCGACGGCGTCGCGCATCGATCGGATCGCGCGGAGCCGCCGCCTCGCGACCCAGCGCAGCAGGCCGACCACGTCGGTGCGGCCGTCGGGATGGACGGTGGAGTCGACGCCCTCGACGTCGCTCTCCGAGCCGTCCGAGATCGCCCGCAGGACGCCCGCCAGCCTGCCGCTTCGCGCGAGCACGCCGCTCTCCATGTCGACAGCGTCGGCGCCGCTCGAGTCGCGCAGCCGCCGGCGCTCGTCCCGGTCGTGCACGAGGACGTCGCTGCCGAGCACCGTTGCCGGGCGAGCGCCGCGGACGCCGAGCCCCGGTCCCTCCCAGAGAGTCGCGCCGGACTCGTCGACGACGCGCGTCGCGTCGACCACGTCTCCGACGCGGAGGTCGCCGAGCGCCCCGGCGAGACCGAACGAGACGAGCGGCTCGGCGGGAACGCCGTTCGCGACCCGCACGCCGACGCGCACCGTGCGCAGGCCGAGCCGTCTGGCGACCCGCTCCTCAGCGCTCGTGGCGCAGGCGAAGGTGAGTGCGCTCAGCCCGTCAGCGTCCACGCGAGGCTCCGCACGGTCTCCTTCAGGCTGCTCGAGGCCTCGTACGCGGCGGAGGGCTCGAAGCCGCAGTGGATCGCGCAGTGCTCGCAGCGCGGATCGTTCCCCGGCCCGTAGGCCTCCCAGTCCATCCCCTCGAGCAGCGCCTCGTACGTCGGGAAGATGCCGTCGGTGAGCAGGTAGCACGGGCCCTTCCAGCCGTACGGGTTGCGGGTGATCGATCCCCATGGAGCGCAGGTCAGCTCGCGCTCGCCGGTGAGGAAGTCCTGGTAGATCGGCGACGCGATCCAGCGGTAGCCGTGCTTCCGCGTCGCCGCCCGGATCGCGCGGAACTTCTCCTCGTGCTCGTCGCGCGTCATCGTCAGCGCGGGGTCGATCTGGGAGTACTGGTAGCCGGGCGCCACCATCATCCCGTCGATCCCGATCTCGTCGGTGAGATACCGCATCATCTCGATCACGTCGCCCACCTCGGTCTCCTTGAAGATCGTGGTGTTCGTCGTGACGCGGAAGCCGCGCTCGCGGGCGGTGCGGATCGCGTCGACCGCGATCTCCCAGAGGCCCGGGTAGTCGCAGACGTAGTCGTGGATCTCCTGCATGCCGTCGAGGTGGACGACGAAGCTGAGGCGGTTGGAGGGCTCGAACCAGTCGAGGCACTGCTCCAGGCGCAGGGCGTTCGTGCAGAGCTCGATCGTCTTGCCGAGGTCGAGGACGCCCGCGACGACCTCCTCGATGCCCTTGTAGACGAGCGGCTCGCCGCCGCAGATCGAGACGACCGGGGCGGGGCACTGGACGGCCGCGTCGATGCACTCCTCGACCGACAACCGCGCGCGGTTCGACTCGTACTCGCGGATCTTCCCGCAGCCGATGCAGGCGATGTTGCACGCGAGGGTCGGCTCGAGCATCAGCACGAGCGGATAACGCTCGCCCTTGCGCTGCTGCGAGGCGACGTACCTGCCGATCGAGACCGTCGATTGGAGCGGAAACTTCATCCAGTGAGCCTTTCTCTTAGCCGTCCCAGAGCAAACAGCGGGAAGTTGATGCGGTAGAGGTGGTACCGGATCATGAAATCCAGGGGAAATCCAGTCCCGGTGAAGTGCTCCTCCTCCCAGTCACCATCTGCCCGTTGAACCGAGCAGAGATAGTCTGCCGCCCGCCGAGCGCCCGAATCCTCAGCGTTTCCTGCGGCCACGTAGGCGAGGAGCGCCCAGGCGGTCTGTGACGGCGTCGCGAAGTCGGCGCGTCCGCGCCACGCCGGCTCCGAGTAAGAGCGGATGTCCTCCCCGAAGCCGCCGTCGTCACGCTGGACCGAGTCGAGCCACGCGACCGCGCGACGGACCGCGGGATGCCCCGGCTCGACCCCGCAGGCCTCGAGCGCCGGCAGCGCCGCCCCCGTCCCGTAGAGGTGGTTGACGCCCCAGCGACCGAACCACGAGCCGTCGGGCTCCTGCTCGGCGAGCAGCCAGTCGAGCCCGCGCGCGGCGACGTCATGGTGGGCGCCGACCCGCCCGAGCGTCTCGAGCGTGTGCGCGGTGACGTCGGCGCTCGGCTCGTCGGTGACCTTGCCGAAGTCGCAGAACGGGATCCGGTAGAGCCACATCGCCCGGTTGTCGACGTCGAAGGCGCCCCAGCCGCCGTCGTGCGACTGCATGCCGACGAGCCAGTCGACGCCGCGGCCGATCGCGTCCACGCCGATCCCGAGCTCGTGCAGGGCGAGTGCGACGACCGCCGTGTCGTCGACGTCGGGGTAGAGGTCGTTCTCGTACTCGAACGCCCATCCGCCCGCGGCGAGACGGGGCCGACGGATCGCCCAGTCGCCGCGAACGGCGACCTCCTCGCGGAGCAGATAGTCGCCGGCTCTGACGAGCTGCGGGTGGTCGGCCGGGACGCCGCAGGAGCGCAGCGCGAGCACGGCGAGGGCCGTGTCCCAGACCGGCGACTGGCATGCCTCCGGGCGCATCCGGTCGCCGTCCTCGACCATGAAGCCCTGCCAGCCCTCGACGGCCCGGCGCAGCGTCGCGTCCTCGAAGCCGTGTCCGAGCGCGGCGAGCGCGACGATCCCCCAGACCCACGGCGGCTGGATGCCGCCCCAGGATCCGTCGGCCTCCTGGCGCTCGCGGATCCACCGTTCGGCGACCGTGTGCGCGTGCCGACGCAGCCCGTTCGGCCGCGGGGCCGGCCGTGTCTTGCCCGGGATCGCGCCGAGCGCTCGCAGGTCGACGTCCGTCGGACGGACTGGACGGAGCGACTGGGCGACGGAGAGCGCGACGAACGTCTGCCGCGCCCAGCACGCGAAGTTGTAGATCGAGAAGGGCGCCGACGCCGGCAGGAGAACGAGCTCCGGTGGGATCGGCACCATCCGCTGCCAGGGCCACTGGCCGATCAGCGCCATGAAGCACTTCGTGAAGAGCCGGCTCTTCGGGATGCCGCCCTCGCGCCGGATGTAGGCGAGTGCGTCCTCGCCCGGGTCGACTCCGGCCATGCGGCAGGCGACGTAGGCCTCGATCGACGTGGAGAGATCGGCCGGCCCGTCGAACCAGATCGACCAGGTGCCGTCCTCGCGCATCCGCGCGATCAGCTCGTTCGCTATCCGGCGGTCGAGCTCGGGCGTACGCAGGCCGAGGAAGTGATGCCAGAACAGGTGCTGCGCCGTCATCGTCACGTTCGACTCGAGCTCGCCGACCCAGACCCCGTCGGGCCGCTGCAACTCGAGCAGTCGCCGCGTCCCGCGGTCGATCGCGCGGTCGAGATCGGTCAGCTGCGCGGTTGCGCTCATGCCGTAACTCTGTCGGAAACCGTGCTCAACAGGTGCTGAGCCGCGGCGCGACCGCTGCGCACGGCACTCTCCATCGTCGCGGGCCAGCCGGTGTCCGTCCAGGCCCCGGCGCGGACGACGCCTCGCCTGCCGGTCTCGGTGCCGGGCCTCCGCACGCCGGGCCTCAGCGCGATCGTCGCGTACGGCTCCCGGCTGACGCGCGACCAGAGCAGCTCGGCGGCGCCGAGCCGCTCCGTGAGTTGCGCGGCGATCCGCTCGACGAGCCCGCGGCCGCGCACCTCGAGCAGCTCGGGCACGCCGCTCGCGACGACGGTGAGGTACTGGCCGCGGGCAGGCTCGTGGCCGGTCAGGGCGCCGCGGTCGAAGACCCAGTGCGCGTCGGAGTCGAGCAGGGCCGCGAGCGGCTCGGCGAGGAGGGGTCGGTCGAACCAGAGGTGGACGCTCACGATCGGGGAGTCCTCGAGCCCGGGATCCGGCTCGCCGAGGAGGCGGGCGCTCTCGCGCGGCGGGACCGCCACGACGACGGCGTCGGCCGTCAGGCGCTCGCCGTCCGAGGTCTCGACTACGTTGTCTTTCATGGCAACAGCCTTGCAGTCGAGCCGGACGGACACGCCGGCGGTCGAGAGAGAGCGCGCCGCGGCGTCGCCGTGCATCCACCCGAGCGGCTTCAGCGGCAGGATCAAATCTGCGTTCGCGCGCGGCCCGAGCAGCGCGGTCCGGACCGTGAAGAGGCCCGCGTCCGCGCTGGCCTCGTCGCTGCGCAGGTTGAGCGCCGGACGGACGAAGACGTCCCAGAAGCGGTCGACCGCGGCGTCCGACGCGCCGAGCCGCCGCAGCAGCGATCCGAAGGTCTCGCCCGGGACCGGCTCCGCAGAGCGCAGACGCCAGAGCACACGCAGGATCGCGACCCGGTCGCGGGGCGGGAGGTGCCGGTATCGCAGCAGTGCCGACGGGCTCGGCGCGATTGCGGAGGTCGATCGGTCCTGCGCGATCACGGGCAGCGCCAGCCGGCGTCGCAGCACCGAGCCGGCTTCGCCGACCCGCTCGAGGAAGCGGAGGTACTCGCTGAAGCAGCCGAGCGCGATGTGTTGGCCGTTGTCCGGCGGCGGCTGCGGGTCGCCCTCGCGCTCCGGCAGCGTCTGGACGGCGCCGCCGAGCGTCGGCCGCGCCTCGAGCAGCGTCACGTCCTGCCCCGCGTCGACGAGGTCGAGCGCCGCGGCGAGACCGGCGAGGCCTCCCCCGACCACGAGCGCTCTCACCGCCATAGCCCCCTCGCCACGACGGTGAGCTTCGCGGGCGTCGAGAGCCGCGTCTTCGGGCCGAAGACGTCGTAGCCGTTCGCCTCGATCCGGTCGAGCGTCGCCCGGTAGAGCCCGGCGAAGGTGCCGACGCAGAGCGCGGAGCGGCGGTCGAGCGAGTCGAGCAGGAGGAGCCCCTCGGCGAGATGCTCGCGGGCGC
>Ga0075272_1000235_pt1 | contig 12378 bp, 8 predicted proteins | sample SF_Rice_5C_0N_40_FD_69776 | JGI IMG/M metagenome (GOLD analysis project Ga0075272, IMG submission 69776) | Rice paddy soil microbial communities from Twitchell Island, California, USA - SF_Rice_5C_0N_404 | ecosystem: Environmental > Terrestrial > Soil > Paddy field/soil | place: USA: Twitchell... | reverse complement strand
TGGCGGTCGAGTCGACCTTCTGGGACAAGAGTGCAGGATTAGCAAGATGACCGCGCCATGCCAGATCGCGGAACGAAATTCAACGCGCTGCGGGAGGGTGCAAAACAAAAGCACCTACAGCGACGGCTTAGCCTCCCTGCGCAGTTGCTGCTGCAGCTTAGGCTGACTGTCGCTACGGGGCCGCCGATTGCACTTAGCCTTGGTCCCGGCCGCCCCTAAGGCGAGATACAGGAATTTCCTTTGCGTGGGCACCTCGGTGTGCTAGCATTTTTAGTGTAGAGAAGAGAAAACACACAGGCAGAAGGGCTCGGCAGAAAACAGGAGGGGGAAATGGAATTGGTCGCGGCGAAAGCGGAAGTGATCGAGCAATTCCGTGTGCATCCGAAGGATACGGGATCGCCGGAAGTGCAGATTGCGCTGCTCAGCGAGCGCATCAACTACCTGACCACCCACCTGAAAGCCCACGCGAAGGATCATGCATCGAGGCGGGGGCTGATCATGATGGTCAACAAGCGCCGCCGTTTGCTGGACTATCTGAACCGCCGGGACCCGGATCGGTACCGCGAGATTGTCGAACGGCTTAGCTTACGCAAATAGCGCGAGGCCGTCAGGCCTCCCCGCCAGCCGCGCTTCCCTTCGAAAGAATGAGAGCAGCCGGAGTGTAGGTGTGCCGCCGCCGGTGCGCGGTGTGGTGTGCCGAACGGGGCGACGCGGACGCTGAGCCGTCCTTCCACCGTGCCTTTTCTCTTCCTGACACAAAGCGAAGTTCGAGTTCTATCGTTCGAGCGCGCAATCTGAAAAGACGTCCCAAGAATGGGACCAAAGGATTCTACTGATGTTTGAACAATTGAGCATTGATGTAGGCGGGCGGCAGTTGACGTTGGAGACGGGCAAAATGGCGCGCCAGGCGCATGGCGCAGTGGTTGCGCGCTACGGGGATACGGTCGTGCTGGCCACGGCTTGCATGGACAACAAAGCCACGGAAAAGGATTTTCTGCCGCTTACCGTGGATTATCGCGAGTACACGTATTCCGCCGGGAAAATTCCCGGCGGGTTCTTCAAGCGCGAGGGGCGGCCCTCGGAGCGCGAGATTCTGGTTTCGCGGCTGATCGACCGGCCGCTGCGCCCGCTGTTTCCGGACGGCTGGGCCACGGAGACGCAAATCGTCGCCATGGTGCTGTCGGCGGACAGCGAGAATGATCCCGACGTGATCGGGGTAACGGCGTCTTCGGCGGCCCTGGCCATTTCGAAGATACCGTTTACGCGGCCGATTGCGTGCGTGCGAGTGGGGCTGATTGAGGGCAAGTTGGTCGTCAACCCGACGGTGGCGGAGCAGAAGACGAGTTTGCTGAACATCGTGATTGCCGGCTCGGAAGAAGCGATCGTGATGGTCGAGTCGGGGGCGCTGGAAGTTTCCGAAGACACCGTGACGGAGGCGCTGGAGTTTGGCCACGCTGCGATTCGCAAGATCGTCGGCGCGATCAAGGAACTGCAGGCGCGCGTGAACGTGCAGAAGGTTGCGGTCACGCCGCCCGCCTTCGACGAGGGAATCTACAGCCAGATCAAGACGAAGTACGAAGAGCGGTTGCGCGACGCGTTGGACACAGCGAAGCACCCGAAGCTGGAAAGCTACGGGCTGGTCGACGGAATCCACAAGGAAATCGTCGAGGCCATTCCCGAGGAAGACGAAGACAAGCGCAAGCTGGCCGACCGCGCGTTCGAGCGGCTGCGCGAGCGCATTTTCCGCGACGACATGCTGGTCCGGCGCCGGCGTCCGGACGCGCGCGCGTTCGACCAGATTCGCCAGATCACTTGCGAGGTGGGCGTGCTGCCGCGCGTGCACGGCTCGGCGCTGTTCACACGAGGCGAAACGCAGTCGCTGGCAACGGCCACGCTGGGCACGAAGGAGGACATGCAGCGGCTCGATCTGCTGTTCGAGGAAGAAGCGTTCAAGCGCTTCATGCTGCACTACAACTTCCCGCCGTTTTCGGTGGGCGAAGTGAAGTTCCTGCGCGGGCCCGGCCGGCGCGAGATCGGACACGGCGCTTTGGCGGAACGCTCGTTGACGAACCTGCTGCCGCCCGAAGCGGACTTCCCGTACGCCGTGCGCGTCGTTTCGGACATTCTGGAGTCCAACGGCTCGTCGTCAATGGCCACCGTTTGCGGCGGATCGCTGGCGCTGATGGATGCGGGCGTGCCGCTCAAGTCCCCCTGCGCCGGAATTGCCATGGGGCTGGTGGTGGAAGACGAGAAGTACGCCATCCTCACCGACATTGCGGGCGCGGAAGACCACTACGGCGACATGGACTTCAAGGTGGCCGGCACGCGCGAGGGCATCACCGCGCTGCAGATGGATATCAAGGTGACCGGGGTCAGCATCAACATGATGCGCGAGGCGCTGGCGCAGGCGCGCAAGGCGCGGCTCGAAATCCTGGACATCATGGACCAGACGCTCGCGAATGCGCGCGCGCAGATTTCCAGCTACGCGCCGCATCTCTATCAGCTGTCGATTCCCACCGACAAGATTCGCGATTTGATCGGGCCGGGCGGGAAGAAAATCCGGTCGATCATCGACGCCACGGGCGTGAAGATCGACGTGATGGACGACGGCAAGGTCCACGTGTTCGCCAATAACGGGGAAGCGGCGGACCAGGCGCTGAAGATGATCAACGAAGTGACGGCCACAGCCGAGATCGGCAAGACCTATCTTGGCAAAGTCGTGCGCATCGCGGAGTTCGGCGCTTTCGTCGAAATTTTCCCCGGCACGGACGGCTTGCTGCACATCAGCGAAATCGCGGAGCAGCGCATTCGTTCGGTGCGCGACGAGCTGAAGGAAGGCGACCAGGTGCTGGTGAAGGTTCTGGCGATCGAGGGCAACAAGATTCGCCTCAGCCGCAAAGCCATCCTGCGCGAGCAGCGTGCCAAGCAGGGGCACGCCGGCCACGGCCAGCCGCAAGAACAGAAACAAGAAGCCGCGGAAAGCGGGAGGTAGAGGAAACAAAGGACGTAGAGGACGCAAAGGAGGTAGAGGAGGCAGAGGAGAACAGCCCTCGCATCCTTGCATCCGGTTGCGGCGCTTTTCTGAGGCGCGGGCGTTTTGCCCGCGGAATTTACAGGCAGCCATGAAAAGGGGAGGCATTGCGCCTCCCCTTTTCTTTTTTGCGTCGCGGCATCCGCTGCGCGGAAAGCGGAGGTAGAGGACGCAAAGGAAGCAGAGGAGGCAGAGGAGGCAGAGGAAAACAGCCCTCGAATTCTCTGCGTCCCGGCCGGAATTGTGGCGCGGGCATTCGCGCTCTACTGGATACAGGCGGCGAACAAAAGACGAACAAAACGTGCGGCAATGACATCAAGAATGTTGATCTCTAAACGCGCTTAAAGGCCCTTAAAAGGGCTTATTGGGTCGTCGCCGGCCAGACCCGCGCGCTCCGTATTGCGTCAACGCCACAAGTGTAATACACTGGTTTCCATGAAGATCCTCACGGTACGGTTGCCGCGGGAGCTGATCGCCGATATCGAAGCAGAGTCGCGCGGCCGCAGCATCTCGAAATCGGACGTGGTTCGCGAACGGCTCGAGAGCGCTCCCCGCCGGCATGCCCGGCCCGCTGCGCTTGGTGCGATCGCCGACCTGATTGGATGCGTCGAAGGCCTGCCGACCGATCTAAGCGGTCGGAAGAAAGAGCACCTGCGGTCCAGCGGCTATGGCGAGAACCGTTCTGGTTGACGCCGGTTTCGTCATCGCCCTGCTGAGCAAACGAGACGCTCACCACGGCTGGGCGGTTACTCATGCCTCTGAATTTCCTCCGCCGTGGTGCACATGCGAAGCCGTTCTGTCGGAGGCGTTCCATCTTGTGGGACCGGCGGGCGTAAAGGGCTTCGGGGAACTTCTCCGGCGCCAGGCCTTGCTGCTTGCCTTCTCTCTTAAGGAAAATATGGAGCCCGTCCTCAGGCTCATGGAGAAATATTCTGACGTTCCGATGAGCTTCGCCGACGCATGCCTCGTGCGCATGACGGAGACGCTCAGCGAGCCTGTCCTGCTCACGACCGACAGAGATTTCCGGCTCTATCGGCGACACAGCCGGCAAGTGGTGCCTTGCATTATGCCGGACTCGTAGCGCGAGATAAGGCGGAGGTAGAGGACGCAAAGGAGGCAGAGGAAGCGAAGGAAGTAGAGGAGGTAGAGGAGAACGGCCCTCTGCTTCCTCACATCAGGCGTTTAGTCCAGGAGCGCTGCTTGCCGAGCCCTTTCGGCTTCGGGAAACACCTCGCATAACGTGGTTTCACGTCTGTTCATTTCCGGTCCGGGTCGAGCATTTTAGAGGACGTCGCGGCAGGGGTCGCTTGACGGTCATCAACCCCAGCCCGCAAGGATACAGTGATGCTGTCGCCTGCAATATCTACGCGCTGTTTCAGCAGTTTTGTGTGATCTGCGCGGAGGTACTCGATGGACAGCCGGTCCGAGCCTAGCCACTTGAGATTTGCACCCCAGGTCTGCTTGTTTACGAGCGCGGCGTCTAGCCAGGCTACTTTCTCACCACCATCAATTCCTTTCGGTGCCAAGTTCACTCCGTAAAGCGGGTCGCACGGTGCCCCACAATCAGATTCCAGCAGAATGGCGTCGACCCTGCCGTCTGGTGACGTGACCCGTCGCACCTCTGTGGTCGAGGAAGCGCAGCCGCACATCAATGGCACACAACTGAGGATCAGCACCGCCGCGTGCCGCACTCGGTGTCGCCCTTTCTCGCTGTCCACGCTTCGGGCCTACTCTTCTCGGTCAGAGATGCGCTCGATGCGGGCGCCGAGCTTGCTGAGCTTCTCTTCGATGCGCTCGTAGCCGCGGTCGATATGGTAGACGCGGTCGATTACGGTGGTGTTTCTGGCGACGAGCGCGGCCAGGACAAGTCCCGCGCTGGCGCGCAGGTCGGAAGCGGTGACAGGAGCTCCGGTGAGCGGCGTGGGGCCGGTTACGAAAGCGAGGTTGCCGTCGATGGTGATGTTTGCGCCCATGCGCATCATTTCGACCGCGTGCAGGAAGCGGTTCTCGAAAATGGTTTCGCGGATGCGCGAAACGCCTTCCGCTTGCGTGGCGAGCGCCATGAACTGCGCCTGCATGTCCGTGGCGAAGCCGGGATATTCTTCGGTGGTCACGTCGGAGGCGGTCAGCTGCTTGCCAGGGCGAACATGCAGCGCGCGCGGGCCTTCGGCTTTGATCTCGACGCCGGACTCTTTCAGTTTCGCAATGATCGCGCCGAGGTGATTCGGCTCGCAGCAGGTGAGGGTCAAATCGCCGCCGGTGATGGCGCCGGCAACGAGAAACGTGCCTGCTTCGATGCGGTCGGGAATGACGGCGTGCGTCGCGCCATGAAGCTTTTCGACTCCTTGCACGCGAATGGTGGCGGTGCCGGCGCCTTCGATCCTGGCGCCCATTTTGGTGAGCAGGTCAGCCAAATCGGCGATTTCCGGCTCGAGCGCGGCGTTTTCGAGGATCGTTTCGCCTTCGGCCAGGACGGCGGCGGTGAGGATGTTTTCCGTGCCGGTCACCGTAATTTTCGGAAAGCGAAACGTGGCGCCGCGCAAGCGGTCGGCGCGCGCTTCGATGTAGCCATGATCGACGGAAACCCGCGCGCCCAATTTCTCCAGCGCTTGAATGTGCAAATCCACGGGGCGCGCTCCGATGGCGCAGCCGCCGGGCAAGGAAACGCGGGCGTAGCCAAAACGTGCGACCAGCGGCCCCAGCGTCAGGATCGAGGCGCGCATCGTTTTCACCAGGTCGTAGGGCGCTTCCGCGTGCGAAACGGTCTCCGCCTGGATGGTGAATTCGCTGGGCGGCAGGTCGGGGCTCTCGACGCGGCAACGCATGTGCGCCAGCAGCTTGGCCATGGTGATGATGTCGCGCACGTGCGGAATGTTTTGCAGGCGGACGGGTTCGGCGGTAAGCAGCGCGGCGGCCATGGCGGGCAGCGCGGCGTTTTTCGCGCCGCTGATGCGCACCTTGCCTTCGAGAGGGACTCCGCCGGCGATTTTGAAACGTTCCATACTATTTTCTCCGCTCGCGCACACGAGCCCGCGGCTGATGCGAATTCATGGACGCGAGCGCTTCGTGCACGTTTCCGCCCGTTTCGCGCAAGCGGCGCTGCGCTTCCGCGGCGCTGAGGCCCGTTTTTAGCATGACGAGAGCCAGAGGCAAATTGTGTTGCGTTTGCCGCAGTGCGTGTTCCGCGGTAGACGCATCGACGCCCGCCGCATCTTCCAGAATCCTGGCGGTGCGGCGGCGCAACTTCTCGTTGGTGGCTTCCATGTAAATCATTCGATTGCCGTAGACGCGTCCGAGGCGCACCATCGCGGCGGTAGAGAGCATGTTCAGGACCATTTTCTGCGCCGTACCGGCCTTCATGCGCGTCGATCCGGCAATCACCTCAGGCCCCGTTTCCGGCACGATGGCGATGTGCGCCTGCCGTGCCAGAGGCGAGCGCGGATTCGATGCCACTGCAATCGTGACTGCGCCTTTCCGTCGCGCGAAGCGTATTGCACCCAAAACGTACGGCGTGGTCCCGCTGGCGGCGATGCCGACCACCGCATCGTGGCGCGTCAAGCACGCCCTGGCCAGATCGCGCGCGCCGTTCACGGCAGAATCTTCCGCGCCTTCCACAGCGTGAAGCACGGCCCGCCGGCCACCCGCGATGAGAGCGCGAACCATGGCGGGCGGCGTGCCGAAAGTCGGCGGGCATTCCGCCGCATCGAGCACGGCGAGGCGGCCGCTGGTCCCGGCTCCCGCGTAGAAGAGGCGCCCGCCACTGCGCAGCGCGTTCACGATGGCATCTACGGCGCGGGCGATCTTGGGTAATTGGCGACGAACCGCCGCAGCCACGCGCGCGTCTTCGCCATTGATCACGCGCAGGATTTCGAGCGAGTCCTTCCGATCCAGCCCACGCGACCGGGGATTGCCTTGCTCGGTTTTCAGATGTTTCACCGCATGCCCTGGCTCAACGGATGATTATAGCCGGACGCCCGCGTGAGTTCCCGGTGGTGCGGCGAGAAGATCACTGCTTGTGCCGATGAAGTTACGGCGCTCGGAAGGCGAAGAGAGATCAAGCTACTGCGCTGGGCCTGTGAGGCCGAGGGCCTCGCAGACCGCATCGTGCACGGCGGGGCGCACCTCGCGGATTTTCTCATTGGCGCGCGTGGGATTGACGCGGTTGGTGAGCAGGACGACGAACAGGCCCTTGGCCGGATCGATCCACATGGAAGTTCCCGTAAATCCGAGATGGCCGTAGGCTGCCTGAGAGAAGTATTTGCCGGCGGACGATCCCGGTTCGACCACCACATCCCATCCGAGGGCGCGCGCGGAGTCGCCGATATCGTCGCGCTTGGTGAACGTTTCGATGGTGGCGCGGTTGAGGATGCGCGTGTGCGCGTAAATGCCGCCGTTCAGCATGGCCTGGGCGAAGGTCGAAACATCGCCGGCGGTGGAGAAGAGTCCCGCATGCCCGGCAACGCCGCTCATGGCCCAGGCATTTTCGTCATGCACTTCGCCCCAGACCAGGCGATGGCGATAGGCCTCATCGAGTTCCGTGGGCGCGATGTTGGGACGCAGGCTGCGCGGCGGGTTGAACATCGAGTGGGCCATCCCCAGCGGGCCGAGAACGAACTGCTTGGCAAAGACGTCGAGCGTTTGCCCCGTCAGGCGGTGAACGATCTCGCCGAGCAGGATCATGCTCAGATCGGAGTAGACCACGCGCGTGCCGGGTTCGTATTCGAGCGGCGCGGCCATGGCGCGATCGACGATGGTGTCGTAGCCCTTCGAGTCATTGAAGAATTGCACCGTGGCGGGCAGACCGGCATCGTGCAGCATCAGATTGCGCACGGTTACGCGCGAGCGCCAGGCGGGGTCGGGATCGGATTTGGCGGCGTCGAGAAAGCGCGGCAAATAGCGCGAGACGGGCGCGTCCAGGTCGAGGCGCTGCTCCTGCCAGAGCATTTCCGCGGCGGTGGTGGTCACGATGACTTTGGTGAGCGAAGCCACGTCGTACATGGTGTCCGCGGCGACGTTCGGCGACTTCGCGCCGCGCGAGAGCTTTCCGAATGGATGAATGGCGACTTGATCGTGCCAGCCCACCGCGATGATGCCGCCCGGAAAGGCGTCGTCCGCGACAGCGCGATCGAGCAAATCGTAGACGGGCTGCAGTCGCTGAGCCATCGAGGGCGAAGCGGGTTGAAGGGTCATGGGATTCGCAGCGAGCTTCAGCCCTGAGCCGCGGCTGACCACGTCCGGAACCGTAACCGGAATTTGCCCTTCCATTGGCACCTGCCCGAAGAGAGCGCGCGCCGCGGCGTTTTGCGCAACGTCGTTGGTGCCGAACTCCGCGATCCACGTTTTGGCGTTGGGGAAGCGGGCGATCAGGTACGGGCTGCCAAACCCCAGAATGACGGTGGGTTTTCCGGCCGCCAGCATCTGGTTGACAAAATTGCGCTCGTCGTCGGGAAACGCGACGCTGCCCTTGCGGTCGGCCACGCGCACAAAGAGGGCTGCTATGGCCACATCGTAGGTATCGGGCGGCGGGAGCTTGAGCCCGCTGATCGGGAAATACTCAGTGTCCGCGCGCAGGGCGGTCAGCGAATCGACCCGCCAGCGGATGTCGGGCTCGAGCGTCTCGCCGGGGTAGGGATCGGGATCGCCGGAAAGGGAAACGAGCAGAACGCGCATGGGCTTCGTGGCGTCGAGCGGGACGATGTGGTCGGCGTTGCGCAGGAGTGTGACGCCGCGATCCGCGATTTCCTCGGATTCGTTCTGATATTGCGGCAGGGCAAACTTTTCGTTCAAACGCTTCACGTCGACGTAGCGGTCCTTGTGCAGCCCGAGGCGTTCTTTCGCTTCCAGGATGAGGCGCACGGACTGGTCGATGCGCGTTTCGGAGATGCGCCCGGTTTCAACCGCGCGCTCGAGCGCTTCCATGGCCGCGTCGGGGACCGGCGGCATCAGCAGAACGTCGGCGCCTCCTTCGACGGAGCGCACGGCAGCCTCGCCGGGCGGATAGAGATTGGTGACGCCGCCCATGTCCATCGCGTCGGTGATGATCAGGCCTTTGAAGCCGAGCTGATCGCGCAGCAGGCCGGTCATGATGTTGTAGGAAAGAGTGGCGGGGACGTTGGGGTCGGGCTCGAATGCGGGCACGGCCAGATGGCCGATCATGATGGAGTCGACGCCCGCCGCAATGGCCGCGCGGAAGGGAACCAGCTCGACGCGCTCGAGTTCGGCGCGGCTGCCCGGCACAGTAGCCAGGGAGAGATGCGAATCGACGCTGACGTCGCCATGCCCGGGGAAATGCTTGGCGCTGGCCAAGGCGCCGTTGTCCTGAACGCCGCGAATGAAATTCTCGACGTATTCTGAAACGCTGGCGGGATCTTCTCCGAAGGAGCGCGTGTTGATGATCGGATTGAGGGGATTGTCGTTGACGTCCGCCACCGGCGCGAAGATCCACTGCACGCCGGCGGCGCGCGCCTCGCGCGCCACGATCTTGCCTTCCTGGTAGGCGAGCTGCGGATCGTTTGTCGCGGCCACGGCCATGGCGGCGGGGAAGTTGGTGCCTTCGTCGAGCCGCTGGCCGGTGCCGGCTTCGAAATCCGCGCCCACCAGCAGCGGAATCTTCGAGCGGCGCTGAAATTCGTTGAGGGTGACCGCCGTGGGATACACCTGGCTGCGCTCGATGCCGAGCTGCCCGCGGGTGGTGCCGATAATCACACCGCCAATGTGGTTGTCGTCGATTTCGTGCAGCATCTCCTTGTAGGCAGGGCTCTCGGTGGAGGCGAAGCGGCCGAAGTAGTAAATCATCAGCATCTGGCCGATTTTTTCGCGCAGGGTCATGCGGTGCAGCGTGCGCTCGACCCAGGCCGAGCTGCGGCCGGTGCGGCGGGATTTTGAGGGGGATTTCTTCTGTGCGCGGGCGGAAAAAGTCATGAGGAGGAGGATGGCGAGCGCGAGTCGCGCCGGCTTACGCATCGAAGATGGCCTCGGGTCTCCATGTTGACGCCCGCATTCCGTGGCTGTATATAGCACACGGCTTGGTGAGGCACAACAGAACCTCAAGGGGAACGTTCGTTCCGAACCCTTCGCCGTTTGAGTGTTGCTGTGGCTTCCTTCGCCTTTAATCTGTGTAGATCCGTGTTCATCTGTGGTTTAAGGCCTTTTCGCAGGGGAGCAATGCAACGAATGAGTCGACCGAGAGCATGGCTGGCCTGGAGCAGCGGGAAAGACAGCGCCTGGGCGCTGCACACGGTGCGCGAGAGCGGCGAATTCGAAGTGGTCGCGCTGCTGACCACGATCAATCGCACGCACCAGCGCGTGGCCATGCACGCGGTGCGCGAAGTGCTGGTGGAGAGGCAAGCGGAGGCGGCGGGCTTGCCGCTGGTGAAAGTTCCGATTCCGTCGCCGTGCCCGAATGCAGTTTACGAAGAGGCGATGGGCGAGGCCATGGAACGCGCGAAACGAGAAGGCGTGCGCCACATCATTTTCGGCGATCTGTTCCTGGAAGACATTCGCGCGTATCGGGAAAAGCAGCTTGCGGCCTGCGGGATGACTCCGATTTTTCCTCTGTGGCGGAGAGACACACGCCGGCTGGCGGAAGAGATGCTGGCGGGAGGATTATCCGCGTTCCTCACCTGCGTCGATCCGCGCAAGCTCGACCGCAAGTTCGCCGGGCGCCGCTTCGACGCGCAGCTCCTGCGCGAACTTCCGGCCGAGGCTGACCCCTGTGGCGAGAACGGCGAGTTCCACACGTTTGCGAACGCGGGGCCCATTTTCGCGCGCGAAATCCCCGTATCGGTTGGCGAAATTGTGGAGCGGGACGGTTTCGTGTTCGCGGACCTCCTTCCGTCGGTTGCCGCCGCAAATGTTTCAGTGCTGTAGTTTCTAGCCTCAGGGGCTGAAGCCCAGTTGACTCCAGGCGGCTTAGTGTCGGAGCTAAAGCTCCGACTCCCTAAAGACCGTCCACGTTCAAACCTTAAACCTCCGGGGCGAAGCCGCGGCGGCGCCATTTGCGGTAGAAAACGAGCCCGCCGAACATTACGACCAGCCCGCCAATCGACGGCAGCGGGCGGCCGATGATCTCGTTGAAGGTGATGGCCAGCGCGCCAATGATGAAGAGAATGGGCACGAGCGGATAGCCCCAAGTGCGGTAGGGCCGCGGCAGGTTTGGTTCCTTAGCGCGCAAGCGCATCACGCCGTACGTCTGCAGGCCGTAAAAAATAAACACGGTAAAGACATACAACGAAAACAGCTGGTCGAAGGTGCCGCTCAGCGCCAGCAGAGAGGCGAGAATTCCCTGGAAAATCAAGGCGCGAATGGGCGTGCGAAATCGCGGATTCACGCCGCGCACGATCTGGAAAAACAAGCCGTCGCGCGCCGCCGCGTAGTCCACGCGCGCATTCGTGAGGATCGAGGAATTCAGGGTGCCCAGCGCGCAGACGATCATCGCCAGCGTCAGCCAGCTGGCCAGGTTATGCCCCGTGGCGCGCGCGACCAGGTCGGAAGCGACCACGCCGGCGGAAACGATCCTGGAGAACGGCAGGACGGTGAAGCAGGCCGCGCTCATCAGAATGTAGAGGCCGGCGACGACCGCTCCTCCGGCAATCAAGGACACCGGAATATTGCGCTCCGGATTCTTGATTTCCGAGCCGACGAAGGTGAGGTTGATCCAGCCGTCGTAAGCCCAGAGGGCAGCGACCATCGCTGTCAGGAATCCGGCGAGTCCCGCCACGCTGCCGGAGGCCGCGGAGGCCGAATGAAAATTCGCGAGGGTGGCGCGTCCCCAGAAAAATCCGACCGCAATGACGGCGCAAATGGCGGCGATCTTGATGATGGTCAATGCGACCTGCACGCGGCCGCCCAGCCGCACGCCGAAGCAGTTGATGAAGGTGATCAAGGCGATGGCGGCGACCGCGCCCGGTTGCGCCCAGGTGAAGGTGAACGCGTACCCGCGCAGCAGCGGCAGATTGAAGTGCCAAACGAAGAGCGGCGCGGCTAGGGCGGGGAAGAGAAAACCGAAAAATTTCAGCAGTCCGGCCGCAATCGTGGCGATGGAAGTGGGTGCGCCAAGGATCGAGTAAATCCAGCCGAAGAGAAATCCGCCCACGGGACCGTACGCGCGATTCATGTACGCGTAGGTGCCTCCCGCTTCCGGCAAGGATGCGCCCAATTCGGCGACCGAGAGCGCGCCAAAGAGGGTGAGCGCGCCGGCCACGATCCAGGCCAGCATGACCAGGCCGGCAGATCCCGTGTCGCGCGCCATGTAGCCGGGCACAATGAAGATGCCCGTGCCGATCATCGTACCGACGACGATGGCGGTGGCCGCCCAGCCGCCGAGCCCGCGCACCAACTCGCCCGCG
>Ga0075272_1000233_pt1 | contig 12407 bp, 12 predicted proteins | sample SF_Rice_5C_0N_40_FD_69776 | JGI IMG/M metagenome (GOLD analysis project Ga0075272, IMG submission 69776) | Rice paddy soil microbial communities from Twitchell Island, California, USA - SF_Rice_5C_0N_404 | ecosystem: Environmental > Terrestrial > Soil > Paddy field/soil | place: USA: Twitchell... | reverse complement strand
GCGGATCAAGGGCGCGTGCTCCACGAGCCCGCGGATGAACACGATCTGGCCCGGCTGCACGTTGGCCCCTACGCGCACGATCAGGTCGGCGTAGCGGGCGAGTTGCTCCGAGGTCATGTCTGCTCCAGGACAGATGCGTCGCCGAAGGCGCGAGCCGCACAGTCTCGCATCTGCCACTCCCTCCTTGCCGGCTGCCCCGGCGGCGAGACCGGCTCGCGGATTCGTTCGCGCATCGCGGCGACCGGAAGCGCAAGCGACGACGCGCAGGGTGACGAACCCCCGGCCGTGCGCCGCCTCTCGCCTACGCCGCCTCCCCGCCCTGCTGGGCCAGCACCTCTCGCTTCATCAGGTCGAGGAGCCCGTGGTAGAGCTCTCCGAGCCCCTGCTCCGAGAGCGGGCCGCCGTTCGCGCGCTGGAGGTAGCGCAGCATCCACTCCTCGCGGGCGAGGTCGACGAAGCCGATGCCGCGCTCGTCCTTGTAGCGCTTCAACCCGGCGACGAGCTTCAGCCGCTTGTTCACGAGCTCGACGAGCGCCCGGTCGATGTCGGAGATCTCGCGGCGGATCCGGACGACGGTCGCGTCCTCGGCCGAGGAGATCGCGGTCATGCTCCCACCTCCTTGTGTCCTTCGTAGACGCCGACGACGCGCAGCGCGGCGGCCTGGTCGACGAGCTCCCGCAACGCGAGCCGCACGGCGGGGTCGAGCGGATGCCCGGCGACCACGGCGTCGAAGCGGTAGCTCCACGGCGTCGCCGGCAGCGGGCGCGAGACGAGCCGGACGAGATCGAGCCCCGCCCGCGCGAACGGCTCGATCGCCGCGAAGAGGGCGCCCGGACGGTGGTCGGTGACGAACGTGAACGCCGTGCGCGGGTCCTCGAGGCCGCCCGCGACGCGCGTGAACGGCGCGATCGAGACGAAGCGCGTGAACGCGACGCCGTCCCCGGCGTCGGCGACGAGGACGTGCAAGCCGTACATCCGTACCGCCTCGCCGCTCGCGATCGCGGCCACCGCCGGCTCGCCGTCCTCGGCGACCGTGCGGGCCGCCTCCGCGGTGGTCGCGACCGGCACGACCCGCGCCTGCGGCATGCGCGCCAGCAGAACCCGGCACTGCTCGAGCGCCTGCGGGTGCGAGCGGACGACACGGATCTCGTCGAGCGGCGTCTCGGCGACGCCCGCGAGCTGGTGGTGGATCGGCAGGATCGTCTCACCGACGATCGACAGGGACCTCTCGTAGAGGAGGTCGTGCGTCTCCGCGACCGCGCCGGCAAGGGAGCTCTCGATCGGCAGCACGCCGAAGGCGACGTCCGCGGCGACGACCGCCTCGGCCACCGCACGGAAGCCCGACACCGGCAGGTGCGGCCCCTCCGGGAACAGTGCTGCCGCGGCGGCGGCGGTGTGCGAGCCGGGCGGTCCCGGGTACGCGACCGGCGGCGTCATCGCAGGCGCACCCGGACGCGGCGGCCGCAGCGCGCACACAGGGTGACGGCGGCGCCCTTGCGGAGCGCCCGCGCGACCGGCACGGGGTCGGGGCAGCTGCACGGCTCCACCGCGGCGGCGGGAGAGATCGTGATCTCGGGAGTAGTGGTCATGCGGCGAATCGCCTCCAGGACGGAGTGACGGAAGTCCCGCGGGGGATGTCTGCTAGCCGGCGGCGGCGGGGTGCGAGAGCGCCGGCTAGCGAATAAAGGCGTACGCCGAGAAGCCGCTGCGGAAGGCAACCAGGTGCTGCACGGCTCCGGCGCGAGACGCCATGACGACCCAGGGTAGGCGGCGGTCGACCCCACGTCAACGGCGGGTTGTCCGGTTGGCCGGCGCGCGAGATAGTTGGCGGCACCCCCGTGCGAGCATCCGTCCTCGAACTCGTCGGCGACCACGCGCTCCGCCGTGTGGTGCTCCCGCTCGTGGTGTGCCGCCGCGCCGACCTCGGGCCGTGGGTGAGCCCGACCCCTGCCCACGAGGGCACCAGGGCGCCGCGTCCCGTCTCGCTCGGCATCCCGCCGGGGATCCGCACCCCGACGGGCCACGGCGGCGGCCGGGGCTACGCCGAGGAGATCGGGGTCGAGCGCCTGCCGGTGGCCACGTGACCGTCCAGCCGACCGGGACGGTGACCTTGCTGTTCAGCGACGTGGAAGGCTCCACGCGGCTGCTCGAGCGGCTGGGCGCCCGGCAGTATGCCGAGGTGCTCGGCCGGCATCGATTCCTGCTGCGGAAGGCGTTTGCGCAGCACGACGGTTACGAGGCCGGCACGGAGGGCGATTCGTTCTTCGTCACCTTCGCGCGCGCCGAGGACGCGGTCGCCGCGGCGGGCGACGCGCAACAGGCGCTCGCCGCGGCCGCGCCGGAGCTGCGCGTACGCATGGGCCTCCACACGGGGGAGCCGCTGACCTCCGGCGCCGACTACGTCGGCATGGACGTGCACCGCGCGGCGCGGATCATGGCCGCCGCCCACGGCGGCCAGGTGCTCGTCTCCGAGACGACCGCCGCGCTCCTCGACGGCGTGCCGCTGCGCGATCTCGGCCCGCACCGGCTCAAGGACCTGCTCGAACCGATCCGCCTCTACCAGCTCGAGCTCGACGGCCTGCCGGGCGAGTTCCCGCCCCTGCGCTCGCTGCAGCGGACGAACCTGCCCGTCGCCGCCTGGCCGTTACTGGGGCGCGAGCCGGAGCTCGAGGAGATCCGCCGCCTGATCGCTGACGGTGTGCGGCTGGTGACCCTGACCGGACCGGGCGGATCGGGGAAGACCAGGCTCGCCCTGCAGGCCGCGGCGGAGCTCTCCGACGACTTCGTCGACGGCGCTTTCTTCGTCGCGCTGGCGCCGCTTCGCGAGACGGCCGCCGTCCGACGCGCCGTTGCCGAGGCGGTGGGCCTGCAACCGGACGACGACGTCGCCTCATGGCTCGCCACGAAGCGGGTGCTGCTCCTGCCGGACAATCTGGAGCACCTCCCCGGGGCGCCCGGTGCCGTCGCCGAACTGATGGTCGGTCAGGTCGTGGTGCTCGCGACCTCGCGTGCGCCGCTCCACCTCTCCGCCGAGCACGAGCTGCCCGTCGAGCCGCTGCCGACCGGCGCCGCCGTCGAGCTGTTCACGACCCGCGCAGCCGCGGCCGGCCGCCGAGTCGAGGCGGACGCGACCGTGGCGGAGGTCTGCCGCCGCCTCGACAACCTCCCGCTCGCGCTCGAGCTCGCCGCCGCCAGGGCGAAGCTTCTCTCCCCCGCCGCCCTCCTGCAGCGCCTCGATGCCGCACTGCCTCTGCTCACCGGCGGCGCCAGTGACCGGCCCGAACGGCAGCGGACGCTCCGCGCGACGATCGAATGGAGTCACGGCCTCCTCGACCCCGACGCGCAGACCGCTTTCCGGCGGCTGTCGGTCTTCCGTGGCTCCTTCACTCTCGAGGCGGCCGAGGCGGTCGCCGGCGCCGACCTCGACCAGGTGGCCGCCCTGCTCGACCAGAGCCTTCTCAAGCCGCTCGGAGACGAGCGCTTCTTCCTCCTCGAGACGCTGCGCGAATACGCCCGCGAGCGGCTCGACGAGGCGGGCGAGACGGACGAGTACGCGCTTCGGCATGCCCGCTGGTATCTCGCCCGGCTCGAGCAGAACCATCCGGAGGTGAGGGGGCGGCGTCACGGCGAGCTCGTATCCTGGTTCGTCGCCGAGGAGGACAACCTCCGCGCGATGCTCGACCGCCTCAGCGAGAACGCCGTCGTGGAGGCCGCGCAGGCCGCGGCTCTGCTGCACCGATGGTGGGTGTCGGAGAACGCGTACACCGAGCCGCTCAGGCGATTCGCCGAGTTGCTCGCGCGCGACGACATCCCGGATCAGCCGCGTGCCAGACTGCTTGTCTGCCGCGGCGCCGTCCAGTCGCGGGCCGGATCCCCTCACGCGATGGAGGACGCCGCACGCGAGATCCTCGGGCTCGCCGAGCCCGGCAGCCTCAACCGGGCGTGGGCGCTCAACATGCTGGCCGGCGCCGCGATGGAACGGGGCGAGATCGACCAGGCCCTCGAGCGCGGCCTGCAAGCTCTGGAAGCCGCGAAGCCGCTCCCTGCGCTGGAGCAGGCCCACGTCCGCAGCGACGTCGGCGAGGTCCTCGCGGAGAGCGGGCGAACCGAGGAAGCGCGCGCGATCGCACGCGAGACCCGCAGGGTGTTCCTCCAGAACCAGGACGAGGTGCTTGCCGCCGTCAGCGAATTCGTCCTCGGGCGCTACGACCTCTACGAACAGAAGTATGCGGACGCGCGCACGACGCTCGTGGCGGCGTTGGACACGCTGCGCCTTCTCGGTCACCGCGCCTACGAGGGCGAGACGCTCGGATATCTGGGCCTCGCGGATCTCGGTCTCGGGCACCGGGCCGAGGCATACGTGTGCTTCGAAGAGGCACTCGACATCGCGGTGCGCGAAGGCCCGAATCCGACCACCGAGCTCCTCGCTGCTCTCGGTGGGCTGGCGCTTGCGGCTCGCCTCGAGCAGCGCGAACGCGCTGCCCGCGTCCGGGGTGCGGTCGCCGGCCTGCGGCGGACCGTCGGCGTCTCGCAACTTCCCAGACTCGCCGCTCTCGAACGCGGCTTCGAGCAGCGCCTGATCGACGCGCTCGGCCCCGAGGCGTGGGAACGGGAACACGCGGCCGGTGCGTTGCTGACGCTCGAGCAGACGATCGAGCTCGCGCGCTCGCTCGCCGCCTACGACGAGGCCGCGTCGCCGACCGGCTGAAGCCGCGCCCGTACGGCCGCGCCGAGCTCCGCCGTCGTCGCGGTGCCGCCGAGGTCCGGCGTCGGTGCGAGGGCGAGCCCCTCGTCGACCGCGCGCGCCAGCGCCTGCGCCTCGCCGATCCGGCCGAGCCCGTGCTCGAGCAGGAGCGCCGTCGAGCGGAGCATCGCCGCCGGGTTCGCGATCCCCTTGCCGGCGATGTCGGGAGCCGAGCCGTGCACCGGCTCGAAGATGCCGGGGCCGGAGTCCGACAGCGAGGCCGAGGGCGCGAGCCCGAGCCCCCCGGTGACCGCGGCGGCGAGGTCGCTGAGGATGTCGCCGAACATGTTCTCGGTCACGAGCACGTCGAAGCGCTCGGGGCTCGTGGCGAGCTGCATGGCGCAGTTGTCGACGAGCATGTGCTCGACCGCGACGTCCGGATACTCGGGCGCGAGCTCGTTCACGATCCGCCGCCAGAGGCGCGACGTGTCGAGGACGTTCGCCTTGTCGACGGAGAGGAGCCGGCCGCTGCGGGAGCGCGCGAGCTCGAAGCCGCGGCGCGCGATCCGCTCGACCTGGCGCGGGTGGTACTCGCACGTGTCGAAGACGGTGCCGTCGTCGCGCACGCCGCGCGCACCGAAGTAGAGGCCGCCGACGAGCTCGCGCACGATCAGCAGGTCGACGTCGCCCTGGACGGCGGGGCGCAGGTTCGCGTAGGCGTCCAGCTCGGCGCGCAGGCGCAGCATGCCCTGCTCCGGGCGGACGTCGGCCGCGTCGAACTCGGGGTCGCCGATCGGCGCCTTCAGGACCGCGGCCGCGCCGCGGCACGCCTCGAGCGTCTCGTCGGGAAGCGGGTTGCCGGTGGCTCGGATCGCGGCGGCGCCGAGCAGCCGCTCCTCGACCGCGACGTCGGGCGCGAGCAGCCCGAGGACGAGCCTCGCCTCGGCTGCGACCTCTGGCCCGACGCCGTCGCCGGGCAGGAGGATGACGGTTGTCGCGGGCACTTACGCGGCCGCCTCCTCGGTCAGCGAGCGCCGCGGGCGGCCGCGCGGGCGCGGGTCGAAACCGGCGGCGACCATCGCCTGGTTCCAGCTGCCGAACACGCGGGCCACGGTCTGACGGGACGGATGGTTCTCGCCTGCCTGATCCCACTCGCTCGTGAACGGGGGCCTGCTGTGCTTGCGCGTCCAGAGCGTGATCGCGTAGACGATCGTCTCCGGAGTCCAGCGGAAGCCCGTCCGCGGGCCGGTTCTCATGTCGCACCTCCCTGGTTCGTGGTGTGGTCAGACCTGGACACCGAGCAGCTCCAGGATCGAGTCGGCGTCCGGCTCGACGCGGATCGGGTCGAGCCGGTCGGCCACGAGCCCCGGCGTCTTCAGCCCGTCGCCGGTGACGAGCAGGACGACGCGGTCGGTCTCGCCGACCTCGCCGCGACGCACCGCCTCGCGCAGCGCGCCGAGCGTGACGCCGGGCGCGGTCTCACCGAAGACGCCTGCGGTCTCCGCGAGGAGCGCGACGTTGTCGGCGATCTCGTCCTCGGGCACGGCGTGGATCGCGCCGCCCGACTCCCGCGCGGTCGCGAGGGCGAGCTCACCGTCGGCGGGGCTGCCGATCGCGAGCGAGCGCGCGATCGTCGCGGGCCGCACCGGCCGGACGCGGCCGCCGTCGTGGAACGCGGTCGCGACGGGCGAGCAGCCCTCCGCCTGCCCGCCGACGAGCCGCGGCGCGGCACCGTCGACGAGCCCGAGCTCCCGCAGCTCCGCGAAGCCCTGGTGCACCTTCGAGAACATCGCGCCCGACGCGATCGGGGCGGCGACGACGTCGGGCTGCTCCCAGCCGAGCTGCTCTGCGACCTCGAAGGCGAGCGTCTTCGAGCCCTCGGCGTAGTAGGAGCGGAGGCCGACGTTGACGAACGCCCAGTCGAGCTCGAACGAGAGCTCGACGCTGAGGCGCGAGCAGTCGTCGTAGCTTCCGTCGACGGCAATGATCCGCGCGCCGTGGACGGCGGTGGCGACGAGCTTCTCCGGCTCGAGGTCGGCCGGGCAGAGCACGACCGCCTCGAGGCCCTCGGCGGCGGCGCGCGCGGCGACCGCGTTCGCGAGGTTCCCCGTCGAGGAGCAGGCGAGCGTCGTCCGCCCCAGCTCGACCGCCTTCGCGGCGGCGACGGCGACGACCCGGTCCTTGAACGAGTGCGTCGGGTTGGCGGTGTCGAGCTTCAGCCAGAGCTCGCCCACACCGAGCTCCCCGGCGAGCCGCGGCGCCGCGGCGAGCGGTGTGAGCCCGGGCGCGAGGCGCGGCTCCGCGGGCGCGTCGACCGGCAGCAGCGCCGCGTAGCGCCAGATCGAGGGCGGGCCGGCGGCGATCGACTCGCGGCTGACCGTGCGCCGCTGCTCGTCCCGGTCGTACACCGGGTCGAGCGGCCCGAAGCAGCGCGCGCAGACGCCGACGGGATCCAGCGGGAACCGCGTCTCGCAGACGCGGCAGCGAAGTGCGGTGGCGGGCATTACACGAACTCCTTTCGTCCAGCGCTCGGCATCCGACCGGGATTGGCACCACGCGCGGATCGCGCAGGTTGCCGAGGCGTCACAGGGCCGGTTCCCTCAGCCTCTCTCGATGCGGAGCGGGACGAGCCCGCGTCCGTGGTGCTGCCACTATACAAATCGAAGTCGCTCAAACCGGACATTCCAGGACGGCCCCCTCGGAGGCGGACGAGACGAGCGCCGCGTAGCGGGCGAGGACGCCGGTCGTGTAGCGGGGCTGCGGGTGGACGACCTCGGCGAGCCGCGCCGCGAGCTCCTCGTCGGAGAGCAGGACGCGCAGCTCGCGCGCCTCGACGTCGAGCTCGACCTCGTCCCCGTCGCGCAGCGCCGCGATCGGGCCACCCCGCGCCGCCTCCGGCGCGATGTGGCCGACCATCAGGCCGTGCGTCGCCCCCGAGAAGCGCCCGTCGGTGATCAGCGCCACGTCGTCGCCGAGCCCCTCGCCGACGAGCGCCGCCGTGACGTGGAGCATCTCGCGCATGCCCGGCCCCCCGGCGGGGCCCTCGTAGCGGATGACGACGACGTCGCCGGGCAGGATCGCCTTCGCCTTGACCGCGGCGAAGCACTCCTCCTCGGAATCGAAGACGCGCGCCGGGCCGCGGTGGAAGAGGCGCTCGTGGCCGGCGAGCTTGACGACGCAGCCCTCGGGGGCGAGATTGCCGCGCAGGATCGCGAGGCCGCCCGTCTCCTTCAGCGGCGCCTCGATCGGGACGACGACCTCCTGGCCCGGGGTCTCGACGACGGCGTTCGCGACCTCGGCGAGGGTGCGGCCGTCGACCGTCGGCGCGTCGCCGTGGACGAGCCCGGCCTTCAGCAGCTCCCGCGCGACGAGGGCGACGCCGCCGGCGGCGTGGAGGTCGGTCGCGACGAAGCGGCCACCGGGCTTGATGTCGGCGATGACCGGTGTGCGCGAGGCGATCTCGTCGAACTCGTCGATCGTCAGCGGGATGTCGAGCTCGCGCGCGATCGCGAGCAGGTGGAGGACGCCGTTCGTGGAGCCGCCGGTCGCGGCGACGGCGGCGACGGCGTTCTCGAGCGCCCGGCGGGTGATCAGCTGCGAGGGGCGCACGTCGTCGCGGACGAGCCGCATCGCGATCGTGCCGGCTTCGTAGGCGGCGTCCTTCTTCGCCGGATCGCTCGCCGGAACGTCGTTGAGCCCGGCGGGGCTGATCCCGAGGAACTCGAGCACGGTCGCCATCGTGTTGGCCGTGAACTGGCCGCCGCAGGCCCCCGCGCCCGGGCAGGCGACGCCCTCGAGCTCGTGCACGTCGGCGGGGCTCATCGTGCCGGCCGCGGCGGCGCCGACCGCCTCGAACACGTCCTGGATCGTCACGTCGCGGCCGTGGAAGCGCCCCGGCGCGATCGAGCCGTTGTAGAGGACGAGCCCGGGCACGTCGAGGCGCGCGAGCGCCATCACCGCGGCCGGGATCGTCTTGTCGCAGCCGACGAGGCAGACGAGCCCGTCGAGCAGGTGGCCGCGGACGACGAGCTCGATCGAGTCGGCGATCGTCTCCCGCGAGACGAGCGAGGCGCGCATCCCCTCGGTGCCCATCGAGACGCCGTCGGAGATCGCGATCGTGTTGAACTCGACCGGGGTTCCGCCCGCCTCGAGGATGCCGCGGCGCACGTGGCGCGCCAGCTCGCGCTGGTTCCAGTTGCACGGCATCGTCTCGATCCAGGTCGTCGCGATGCCGACGAGCGGCCGGGCGAGCGCGTCGTCGTCGAGCCCGATCGCCTTCAGCATGGCGCGGGCGGGCGCGCGGTCGACGCCGTCGGTGAGGGCGGCGCTGCGGCGCTTGGCGGGGTCGGTCGGGCGGGAGTACGGGTCGGTCATACGGGGCCGGCTCCTGAGGTCGCGACGGGCAGATGGAGGATCTCGTGGTCGGGGAAGCGCTCGGCGAGCTCGACCGCGACCTCGCCCGCGCGTCCCCTGTCGGCCCAGACGAGGACGGTCGGTCCGGAGCCGGAGAGGGTCGCGCCGAGCGCGCCGGCGGGCAGGTCGTCGCGGATCGCGGCCAGGTGCGGCGCACGCTCCGCGCGGTAGGGCTCGTGCAGGAGGTCGCCCGCGCTCGCGGCGAGGAGCGCCGCGTCGTTGCCGGCGAGCGCCGCGCCGAGCAGCGTCGCCCGGCCGGCGCTGTACGCGGCGTCGGCGTGACTCAGGGTGAGCGGCAGGGCGGCGCGCGAGGCGGTCGTGTTGACGCGCTCCTGTGGCACGACGGCGATCGCGGCCGCGGGCAGGTCGTCGGCAACCCGGGCGATCCGGCCCTCCCAGGTGAGGCAGACGCCGCCCGCGAGCGCCGCGGCGAGGTTGTCCGCGTGCCCTTCGAGTTCGAGCCCCTCCGCCAGCAGGTCGTCGGCGCTCGGCTCCTGTCCCGCCACGAGCGCGCCTGCGACGAGGCCGAGGGCGACGACGGCGGCGCTCGAGCCGAGCCCGCGCTCACGCGGGATGCGGTCGGCGAACCGGAACGTCCACTGCTCGGGGTCGGCGTAACGAGAGAAGGCACGCACCGCGAGGTGCTCCGGGTCGGGAGGCGAGCCGCCGCTCTCGACGACCTCGAGCTCGTTCCAGAGCTCGAACGCGACAGCAGCGACGTCGAAGCCTGCGCCGAGGTTGGCGCCCGTCGCGGGCGCGCGGACGTGGACGCTCACGAGCCGGGCCTCCGCAGCGCGTCCGTGTCCTTGAGCCCGTGGCCGGTGACGACGCAGACGACGCGCTCGCCCGGCCGGACGACGCCGTGGTCGAGCGCGGCCGCGCCGGCCGCCGAGGCCGGCTCGCAGAAGACGCCCTCCTCCCTGCCGAGCCGCCGCCACGCCGCCGCGAGCTCGTCCTCGCCGAGCGTGACGACTGCGCCGCCGGAGCGGGAGACGGCGTCCTCGACCTCGGCCCGGTGCACGGGCTCGACGATCCGGATCGCGGACGCGAACGTGTCACGGCGCTCCTGCGCCTGGGCCGGATGGAGCCGCGGCAGCCGGCCGGCGGCCTCCTCGAAGCCGCGCGCGTACGCCTTCGTGTTGCCGCCGCCGCCGTAGGGGAGCAGCAGCGCGTCGGGGCAGGCGCCGAGCTGCTCGAGGATCTCGAAGGCGGCGGTCTTCTGGCCCTCGATGCGGTCGTCGTTGATCGAGTTGACGACGACGAAGCCCTCCTTCTCGCCGAGCGCGATCGAGGCCTCGTAGGCGTCGCCGAACGTGCCGGGCACCTCGACGACCCGGGCGCCGACCGCGACGGCCTGGGCGAGCTTCGGCCCGGCGACCGCGCCCTCGGCCACGACGATCGCGGCCTCGATGCCGGCGCGCGCCGCGTAGGCCGCCGCGGATGCCGCCGTGTTGCCGGTGGACGCGCAGACGACGCCGCGGGCACCGCGCTCGACCGCTCGGGCGACGGCGAGAGCCATGCCGCGGTCCTTGAAGGAGCCGGTCGGGTTCGCACCCTCCCACTTCAACCAGATCTCGACCCCGAGCCGCGCCGACATGCGCTCGGCGGCGAGCAGCGGCGTGCGTCCCTCTCCGAGCGTGAGGGTCACAGCGACCGCTCCGTGATCACCGGCGCGAGAAAAGGGCGGCGCAGCACCTCGGGGAAGCTCGCCATCTCGGCGGCGACGGCGGCCGCCTCGCCGTACGCCGTCTCGTGCACGACGACGTCGAGCGTCGCCTGGCCGTCGCGCAGGTGCTGGACGAGCTGCGCGACGGAGATGCCGTGGGCGGCGAGCCGGCTCGTCACGTGCGCGAGGACGCCGGGCCGGTCGGCCACCTCGAGGTGGAGGTAGAACGGGGAGCGCCAGGCGCCGGGGTCGAGGCGCGGCAGCTCGCGCCAGCAGGCGTCGTTCTGGAGGAAGCCGGTGCCGGCGGTGCCGACGACGCTGACGAGGTCGGCGACGACGGCGGACGCGGTCTCGACACCGCCCGCGCCTGGGCCCTCGAGCGTGATCTCGCGGATCGCGTCGCCGTTGAGCATCACCGCGTTGAAGGCGCCGTCGACGGCGGCGAGCGTGTGCGAGCGGTCGACGAACGCGGGCTGGACGCGGACGTCGACGGCGCCGCCGGCGAGCGTCGCGATCCCGACGAGGCGGACGACCATCCCGAGCTCGGCCGCGGCGGCGACGTGCGCCTGCTCGATCTCCTCGATCCCGTGCCGGTCGACGTCGTCGAGGGCGACGCGCGACCCGAACGCGACCGTCGCGAGGATCGCCATCTTCGCGGCGGCGTCGGCGCCGTTCACGTCGTCCGTGGGATCGGCCTCCGCGTAGCCGAGCTCCTGCGCCTCCGCGAGCGCCTCGGCGTAGGTGCCGCCGGCCTCCATCCGGGAGAGCACGAAGTTCGTCGTCCCGTTGACGATCCCGAGCACGCGGTGGACGCTCGAGACGACGAGCGACTCGCGCAGCACCTTGACGACCGGGATCGCGGCACAGACGGACGCCTCGAAGCGGAGCTGGACGCCCGCGCGGGAGGCGGTCGCGAACAAGTCGGCCCCCTCGCGCGCGACGAGCTGCTTGTTCGCGGAGACGACCGGCTTGCCGGCGCGCAGCAGCTCGCGGACGTAGCCGCCCGCCGGCTCGAGCCCGCCCATCACCTCGGCGACGACGGTCACGTCCGGGTCGTCGCGGAGCGCGGCGAAGTCGGTGGTCAGGACGCCGTCTCCCGCCGCGTACCCTCGCTGCTTCTCGGGGTCGCGGACGAGCGCGCGCACGATCCGCAGCCGGTGTCCGGTCGCACGCTCGATCTCGTCGCCGCTCTCGACGAGCAGGCGGTGGACGGCAGACCCCACGGTGCCGTAGCCCAGCAGGGCGACGCCGACGTCAACCGACGCCATGCGCCCCCGACTGCGACGCCTCGGCGCCGAGGAGCCCCTCGATCCCGGCGAGCTCCCGCAGCTCCTTCCCGACCCGCTCGATCTCCTGCGCGCGCTCCGCACCCTGCCGCCGCAGCTCGGCGAACCCGGGCCGCCCGGCGTCGTCGTCGGCGAACAGCTCCTGCGCGAACGCGCCGCTGCGGATCTCCTCGAGGATCGCGCGCATCCGCTCCTTCGTGCCGGCGTCGACGACGCGCGGACCGCGGGAGAGGTCGCCGTACTCGGCGACGTCGCTGACCGAGTAGCGCATGTACTCGTAGCCGCCCTGGTAGAGCAGGTCGACGATCAGCTTCAGCTCGTTCAGGCACTCGTAGTAGGCGATCTCCGGCTGGTAGCC
>Ga0075272_1000232_pt1 | contig 12443 bp, 13 predicted proteins | sample SF_Rice_5C_0N_40_FD_69776 | JGI IMG/M metagenome (GOLD analysis project Ga0075272, IMG submission 69776) | Rice paddy soil microbial communities from Twitchell Island, California, USA - SF_Rice_5C_0N_404 | ecosystem: Environmental > Terrestrial > Soil > Paddy field/soil | place: USA: Twitchell... | reverse complement strand
CGCTCGACGTCCTCGTCGACGATCGCCTTCGGCAGTCGGAACTCGGGAATGCCGTAGCGCAGGACGCCGCCGATCGCGTGCAGCGCCTCGTAGACGGTGACGCCGTAGCCGAGCTGCGCGAGGTCGCTCGCCGCCGTCAGCCCCGCGGGGCCGGAGCCCACGATCGCGACCTTCTCCGGCTGCCGCTCGACCGCCGGCGCCCCGCCGTCGCGCGGCTGCGCACGCTCCCAGTCGGCGACGAACCGCTCGAGGCGGCCGATGCCGACAGGGTCGAGGCGGCCGAGCGTCGCGCACAGGCGCTCGCACTGGTGCTCAACGGGGCACACGCGCCCGCAGATGGCGGGGAGGACGTTCTTCAGCCGGATGAGGTCGGACGCGCCGGCGAAGTCGCCGAGCGCGACCCGGCGGATGAAGTCGCGGATCGGCACGCCCACCGGGCAGCCCTGCTCGCACAGCGGGTCCTGGCACTGGACGCAGCGGCGCGCCTCGGCGAGCGCGCGCTCGACCGTGTACCCGACGGCGACCTCGTCCCAGAGCGCCCTCCGCGCGACCGGGTCGAGCTGCGGCATGGCCGTCTTGGCGGGATAGACGATCGGCATCGCTACGTCGCCTCCGCCAGCTCGAGCGCGAGCCGCTCTTCGTCGACGTACATCTTCGAGCGGACGACCGCCTCGTCGAACGCGACCTCGTGCGCGTCGAAGAAGGGGCCGTCGACGCAGGCGAACTTCGTCTCGCCGCCGACCGTGACGCGGCACGCGCCGCACATGCCGGTGCCGTCGAGCATGATCGGGTCGAGGGACACGAACGTCTTCAGGCCGGACGGCCGGGTCGTCTCGGCGACCGCGCGCATCATCGCCACGGGCCCGACCGCGTAGCAGACCGTGTACGGCGCTCCCTTGGCGAGCTCGTCGCCGAGCAGCGCCGCCGTGAAGCCGTGATAGCCGACCGAGCCGTCGTCGGTGCAGACGAGGTACTCGTCGCTCGCCGGCTCGAGCAGGTCGCGCAGGATGACGAGCTCCGCCGTGCGGGCGCCGACGATCGACGTGATGCGTACGCCGCGCCGCCGCAGCTCGCGCGCGAGCGGGTAGACCGCCCCGGCGCCGAAGCCGCCGCCGACCAGCACCGCGTGACCATCGTCGGGGAACGGCGCCGCGCATCCGAGCGGGCCGGCGAGGTCGAGCACCTCGTCGCCCTCCTCGAGCGAGCAGATCATCCCGCTCGTCTTCCCGACCTGCTGCACGACGAGCGTCACCGTGCCGCGCGCCGGATCGAAGTTGGTGAGGCTGATCGGAACGCGCTCGCCGTGCGGGTCGAGGCGCATGATGACGAACTGCCCCGGCTGTGCGTGCTCGGCGACGAGGGGCGCGTCGACGACGAAGAGCTTCGTCACCGGGGTGAGCTCGCGCTTCTCGAGGACGGTCGCCATCACAGCACCGGGCTCTCGTGCATGGCCTTGAGCCGCGCCCAGCGCCGCTCGATCTCGCGCTCGATCTCGGCGAGGTCGCCGGCGAACTCGGGGCGGCACAGATGCTTCGTCTTGCCCATCGACCCGAGCCAGTCCGCCATGGCGATGCGTCGCCCGAGCAGCTCCGGGTCGTAGGTGATCGTCGTCTTGTGCCGTTCGATCTCGTAGAGCGGGAAGAAGCACGAGTCGACGGCGCCGCGCAGGACGTCCACTCCGGCGTCGTCGGCGGTGAGCCAGTTGAGCGGGCAGGAGATGAGCACCTTCCCGTACACGAAGCCTTCGTGGCGCGCGTACCACTGCGCCTTCGCCCCCTTCGCCAGCAGGTCGTCCGGGAACCCCTCGACGCCGGTGAAGACGTACGGGATGTTCGTCGCGGCCATGATCTGCGGCATGTCGCGGTGGTGGAACGACTTCCCATGCTCGCCCGGGCCCACGTTCGACGTCGACGTCCGGTGACCGAGCGGAGTCGAGTACGAGAGCTGCGCACCCGTGTTCATGTAGCCCTGGTTGTCGTACTCGACGACGATGAGCTTGTGGTTGCGGACCGCCGCGCCGAGCGCGGCACCTGTGCCGATGTCCATGCCGCCGTCGCCGCTGACCATCACGAAGGTGATGTCCTCCCCGGAGGGAAGCTCGCCGCGGCGCTGCCGCTCGTGGAACATCTCGACGAGGCCGCCGAGCGTCGCCGCGCCGTTCTGAAAGAGGTTATGGATGTACGTGACGCGGTGCGACGTGTATGGGTAGCCCGTGCTGACCACCATCGCGCAGCCGGTCTGGTAGAGGACGACGACGTCGCCCTCGATTCCCTTCAGGAACTGGTCGATGGCCGGGAAGATGCCGCAGCCGGGGCAGGCGCCGTGGCCCGGTGCGATGCGCTTCGGCCTCGCCACCAGCTGCCACGCAGGCGGCGCCTCGACGTGCAGGCGCCCCGTCTCGGGTACGGGCGTCACGTGGATGAGCCCGGCCGTCGTGTCCGCCGTCGTGAGCGGCGGCAGGCCCGGCCGCCGTGGCGGGTTCGCCGGTTCGCCGGGGACGACGCCGTAGTAGTCGAACAGCGGCGGCATCGGGCCGTTGCCGGCGGCATCGAGCGCGAGCCGGAAGAACGCGTCCGCGTCCTCGAGCGTGAAGTCACGGCCGCCCAGGCCGTAGATGCGCGACACGCAGACGGTGTCGTTCGCGGGGTCGTCCTTCAGCGCCGACTTCACCTCGTGCGCGAGGTTGCCGCCGCCGGATCCGTACGAGTCCGCGCGGTCGCCGATGACGACGGCCCGCACGCCGCGCAGCGCGGCGCGGATCTCCTCCGCCGGGAAGGGGCGGAGCACGTTGAGGCTGAGGACACCGGCGCGCACGCCGGCCGCCCGCAGCTCGTCGACGCCGTCCTTCGCCGTCTCGGCGGCGGAGTTCAGGAGCAGCAGCGCGACGTCGGCGTCGTCGAGGCGGTAGCGGTCGACGAGCTCGTAGCGGCGCCCGCTCAGCTGCTCGTACTCGGCGAAGACGTCGGGGATGGCGGCGAGCGCCGCGTCCATCGCCAGGCTGAGCTGGTACTTGTTGTTGATCAGGTCGGGGTCGTTCATGTACGGGCCGACCGTCACCGGGTGGCGCGGGTCGAGGACGGCGACCGTCTCCTCGAACGGGCCGAGGAAGTCGCGCACGGCCTGCGGGTCCTCGAATGTGTAGACGCGCCGCTTCTGGTGGCTCGTGAAGAAGCCGTCGAAGGCCACAATCGCGGGCAGGCGGACGTCGGCGCGCTCGGCGACGCGCAACGCGCAGACGTTCAGGTCGTACACCGCCTGCGGGTCGCGCGCCATGAAGATGAGCCACCCGGTGTTGAGCGCGAAGTAGACGTCGGAGTGGTCGCCGCGGATGTCGAGCGGCCCGCTCACCGTGCGCGTCGCGAGGTCGAGCAGCATCGGGAAGCGCGTGCCCGACTGGACGGGGTACTGCTCGAGCGCGTACAGGAGGCCCTGCGCGCTCGTCGCGTTGAAGACGCGGCCGCCGCCGACGGCGGCGCCGTAGCAGACCCCGGCCGCCCCGTGCTCGCCGTCGCCGGGGATCATCACCATCGTGTGATGGCCTTCGGCCTTGCGCTTGTCGAGGATCTCCGCGATCTCCGTCGACGGCGTGATCGGGTAGTAGCCCATGAGATGGAAGTCGATGTGCTCGGCGGAGAGGGCCGCCATCTCGTTGCCGGACAGGAAGCCGGTCACCTGCGTCGCGCGCGTGCGTTCGACGACCGCCATCACACCGCCTCCGCGAAGAGCGGGACGGTGTGCGTGTCGGCCCAGCCGGTCTCCTCGCGGATCTCGACCAGCGCGCCGGTCGGGCAGGCGTCGACGCACTTGCGGCAGCCTTTGCAGTAGCGGTAGTCGATGCCGAGCAGCCGGACTCCCTCCGGCCGCTCCTCCCAGACGAGGCAGAGGTCGGGGCAGACGATGTCGCACAGGCCGCAGTGCACGCACTTGTCGAGCAGGAGCTCGGGAACGAATCCTTCGCGGGAGGTGCTGAGGTCCTTCGCGATGCTGTTCCCGGGCTCGAGGATGGCGCCGCCGATCGGCGCGTCGAGGTAGCCGAACGCGGGCGGGATCGCGAACGACGGCGGCACGGCGGCGGCGTGTGCGTCGTAGACCGTGTGCCGGCCCTCCGCGAAGCCGCGGTCGAAGGTGCGGACGTTCGCCGCGGCGACCTCGGGGTGGCGGCGGCCGAACGTGTCGCGGATCGTGTCGCGCATCGCGTCCGGCTCGATGAAGGGGCACGCGCGGACGATCGCGCCGAGCATCGCCGTGTTCACGCGCGTCTTCTCCTCGACGGCGATCCCGAGCGCGTCGACCGTCGTGACGGCCCCGGCGGCGACGTCGAGGCGTCCGCGCAGCTCGTCGGGGGACGCGGCCGTGTTGACGACGACCGTGCCGCCCGGCGTCAGGCCCGCGATCGCGGCCGGGCCGTGCGCGAGCGCCTCGTGGAAGATGGCGATGACCTGCGGCGCGTCGATCGGGCTCGTCACCCTGATGTCGCGGTCGCCTGCGCAGAAGCGTACGAACGACTTCACCGGCGTGCCCTTCTTCTCGGAGCCGTACGACGAGAAGTGCGACCCGTTCAACCCCTGGCGCAGGACGCCGGTCTCGGCGAGCATCTGGCCGGCGAGGTTCGCGCCGAGGCCTCCAATCGACTCGAGACGGATGCCGAAGAACCCGTCAGGCCCGGCGCCTTTCATGAAGCCTCCGCTGCGACCGCGCGCGCGACGTCGAGCGTCGAGATGACCCCCACCGGCCGCCCGGTGACGGAATCGACGCGGCGGTCCACCATGGTGCGTGCGACCGTGCGCAGGCAGGTCTCGGGCGCGCAGCTGACGACGCCGCTCGTCATCGCGTCGGCAACTCGTTCGCCGGCGAGCGTACGACCGAGCTGCGTGCCCGTCGCTGCGCTCATATGAGGCGAGCATCGGGCTGGCTCCCGCAGGCGCCATCCGCGGTTCCCCTTACCGGCCTAGAGGAGAATGCGCAATGCCGTCTCGAGCGGGCAGCCCTTCAGGACGAGCTCGACGGCGACATGCAGATCGATCTCCTCGAGGTTGCCGAGGAGCGCCGCATACGTCTTCGGGTAGCCGGCCCGTTCCAGCTCCTCGCGCCGCCAGCGGCGAACCGGGTCCTCCTGGGGCGGCGTGGGTGCCTCGATCGTGTGCGGCATATGGGCATCGTCGCCGTCCGGCAGCCCCGGGGCGACGGTGGCGGCCCCGCCTCGGGTTGCGGTGTTCCCGTAGACGCGGTAGGGGCACCTGCCGATTTCCGGCGCGGCCGGCGGGCGCAAGCTCGAGAGGGCCGGAGAAGGAGGCGAGTGGAGAGCCAGCTGCTAGAGCGGGACGACGTGCGCGGCGCTGCCGGCATCCTTCCCGACTCGCTGCAACTGTTCCTGCAGGGACTGCGCCGCTACCGGCTCCTCAAGCCGGCGGAGGAGGTCGCGCTCGCGAAGCGCGTGGAGCGCGGAGACCCGGTGGCGAAGCGGCGGATGATCGAGTCGAACCTCCGGCTCGTCGTCTCGGTGGCAAAGACGTTCCAGGGCCAGGGCCTACCCCTGCTCGATCTCATCCAGGAGGGGACGATCGGCCTCACCCGCGCCGTCGAGAAGTTCGACTGGCGCCGCGGCTGCAAGTTCTCCACGTATGCGACGTGGTGGATCAGGCAGGCGTGCTCGCGCGCGATCCGCAACCAGGGCGACCTCATTCGGCTGCCGATCCACCTCGGCGAGCGGCGGCGCAAGCTGCGCGCAGTCCGTGACCGGATGGGCCAGGAGCTCGGCCGAGACCCGACGCCGGACGAGCTCGCCGTCGAGCTCGACCTGACCCGGCAGCAGGTGGTCGACGCGCTCGACGTCGCAGCCGTCTCGGCGTCGCTCGACGAGCCCGTCGGCGAGGGCGGTGCGATCCGCGGCGACTTCGTCCGCGACGACCGCAACGTCGACCCCTACGAGGAGATCGACGCCGCCATCGACGGCCAGGCGCTCACCGCCGCCGTCGCCGGGCTGCCCGAGCGCGAGCGGCGCATCGTCGAGAACCGGCTCGGGCTCGCCGGGCGTACACCGCAGACGCTCGAGGAGCTCGGTCACGAGCTCGGGCTCACGCGCGAGCGCGTGCGCCAGCTCGAGACGCGCGCGCTGAAGCGCCTCGGCGCGCGGCTGCCGCACGGCCCGCGCCGCCGGCCGTAGCCGCGCGCGGAATCAGCACGTCCCCCGATTGGGGCGGTGCCGTCCTGTCTCCACCTCTAGGGCGTATCGGCAGAGGAGGCGGACGTGAGTGTCACGCGACAGTTCGAGGCTACGGCCGGCGATACGGTCGAGGTGAGCGGGCGCCGAGTCGGTGACGGCGGCCGGACCGGCGAGATCCTCGAGGTGCTCGGCACCGAGGAGCATCCGCACTACCGGGTCCGGTGGAGCGACGGGCACGAGACCGTGCTCTATCCAGGAGAGGGAACGACCTTCAAGCACCGGCGTCCGAAGGCGATGCCGGTCGCCGAGGCGCTGGTCACGGTCCTCCGCGACGCAGGCGTCGGGTTCGAGCTGCTCCGGCACCGGCGGACGACGTCGGCCGCAGGCGAGGCGGCCGTGCTCGGCGTCATGCCGCAGACGGTGGCGAAGACGCTCGTCCTGCGCGACGAGACCGACCGGTTCGTGCGGGCCGTGCTGCCGGCGACCAGCCGGCTCGACGTGGGCAAGCTCGCAGAGGCGATCGGCGCGAAGGCGGCGCTCGTCGGCGAAGCCGACCTCGTCGACGCGTACCCGGAGTTCGAGCTCGGCGCCGTGCCGCCGTTCGGCGGCCCGGCGGGCGACCGGGTCGTCGTCGACCGGAGGCTGGCCGAGGTCGACCACGTCGTGCTCGAGGCGGGTGTGCATGACACGTCGGTGCGGATCCGGACGGAGGACATGCTGACGGTCGCCGACGCGGAGCTTGCGGACATAGCGCAGGACTGAAGCGGCGGCGTAGGGGGTTTCCCCCGATGGCATGCCGGCACGGCACCGGCATCGTGTCACGATGGACCGCTACGCCGTCGTCTTTTGCGAGCAAGGTGGGCCGCCTGCGGCCGGCGCGCTCGAGCTGCGCGGCGACCGGCTTCTCCTGAGCGGTCCGGGGGACGAGGTCGAAGTGCTGCTCGAGGACGTCGAGGACGTCCACGTCGGCAGCCGCCGCGACCGGATCAACGGCCACCCGACGCTCGTGCTCGAGCGGATCGATGCGGCGGCGCTCCACGTCGCGCCGCTCGGCGTCGGGTTCGTGCACGAGATCGCCGACCTCGTGACCGGGCTCACGCGCAAGTCCGGAGACGTGCTCACCGTCGTCCTGCCGCTGAAGCCCGGGTGCGCGGCCCGCGCGCGCGACCTCCTTGCAGAGGGCCCGCCGCTCGACCTCGAGGCGCTCGGCCTGACCGGGCACGACGTCTACCTGCGCGACGACGATGCGGTGTTCGTCTTCCGCGGCCCGAACGCGGCGTCGCTTGTCGGGCGCGCGGCGCGCAGCCCGGCGCTCTGGCGCGCCGGGATCGCCTGGCAGGCCTGCATGGCCGGCAGGCCGCGCGTCGTCGAGGGCGTCGACCTCGACGGCGTGGACCCTGCGTACAGCTGGACGGCGGCCTGACCTACTCGAGCACGCGGATCTTCCGCACCGCGCACATGTCCTTCAACACCTGCGGCCAGACGCTGACGCTCACCTCGCCGAGGTGCGCCTTGCGGAGGAGGAGCATCATCGTGCGCGACTGGCCGATGCCGGCGCCGATCGAGAGCGGGATCTCGTCCGCCATGATCGCCCGGTGGTACGGGAGCTCGAGGAAGCCGAGCTGCCCCGACATCTCGAGCTGGCGCACGAGCGACTCCTTCGTCACGCGGACGCCGCCCGACATGAGCTCGTGCCTGCGGCGCGTCACCGGGTTCCAGACGAGGATGTCGCCGTTCAGGCCGTGCATCGGGCGGCCGTCGGCCGAGAGCGTCTCGCTCGACCAGTCGTCGTAGTCGGATGCGCGCAGCTCGTGCGGGAGCCCGTCCGCGAGCGGCCAGCCGATGCCGTAGATGAAGACCGCCGGGTGCTCCTGCAGGAACGCGGTCTCGCGCTGCTTGCGCGGCAGCTCGGGATACGCGGCGAGAAGGTCCTCGGCGTGGACGAACTCCAGCTCGTCCGGGAGCGGAGCGTACGCGGTGCCGAGCGCCGGATGGCGATCGTGCAGCAGCGCCTCCGCCTCCTTCAGCACCTTCCAGATCCTTCGCACGGTGTCGGTGAGGTACTCGAGGGTGCGATCCTCGGGACGGATCGCGCGCTCCCAGTCCCACTGGTCGACGTAGGCGCTGTGGTCGTGGTCGAGGAAGTAGTCCTTCCGCACCGCCCGCATGTCGGTGAGCAGGCCCTCGCCCGGCTGCAGGCCGAACTCGCGCAGCGCCATCCGCTTCCACTTCGTCGCCGCCTGCACGACCTCGGCGTCGAGGGGATGGACGTCCCGGTCGTTCGAGATGTGGAAGCCGACCGGCGTACGCGAGCCGTCGCGGTCGAGGTAGTCGTTGACGCCGCTGGCGGTGTCGACGATCAGCGGGACCTGCACGAGCGTGAGGTTCAGCTCCTCGCACAGGCGGTCCTCGATCAGCCGCTTCGCCGCGTACAGCCCCTCCATCGTCTCCTTGGGGCCGAGCAGCGGGTCGTAGTCGGTGGGAAGGGCGCGCTCGAGCTCGCTGTAGTCGCCGATCCCCGGCCCGGCGAGGTCGGCTTCCTTCAGGGACGTGGTCATGAGGTTTCCTCCCGGTTCTCGGAGACGAGCGTGTAGAGCAGCGCCTCCTCGGTCGACTCGCGGTTCGCGGCCTGCCGCCACACCGCCGAGCGCGGGCCGTCGATGACCGCAGCGCTCACCTCCTGGCCGCGATGCGCGGGCAGGCAGTGCAGGAAGATCGCATCCGGGCGGGCGAGCGCGAAGAGGGCCTCGTCCACCTGGTAGCCGGCGAACGCCGCGGCTCGTGCCGCCTGCTCGGCTTCGTCGCCCATCGAGACCCAGACGTCCGTGTACACCGCGTGCGCGCCCTCGACGGCCTCCCGCGCGTCGTGCGTGACGCTGCCGAGGACGTCCGGCTCGTAGCCGGGCGGGCAGGCGACGACGACGTCCATGCCGGCGAGCGCGCCGGCCTCGAGAAGCGAGTTGGCGACGTTGTTGCCGTCGCCGACGTAGGCGAGGCGAATGCCTTCGAGCGTGCCGAACGCGTCGCGCAGCGTGAGCAGGTCGGCGAGCGCCTGGCAGGGATGGTGGTCGTCGGTGAGCGCGTTGACGACCGGGACGGACGCCGCGGCGGCGAGCTCCTCGACGTCGCTGTGCGCGAACGTCCGGATGACGATCGCGTCGCAGTACGCGGACAGCGTGCGGGCCGTGTCCGCGATCGTCTCGCCCCGCCCGAGCTGGAGCTCGTCCGGCCGGAGGACGATCGCGCTCATGCCGAGGCGCGCCGCTGCGGCGGCGAAGGACACACGCGTGCGGGTCGACGGCTTCGCGAAATAGCACGCGACCGAGTGGCCGCGGAGCGTGCCGACCCAGCCTTCGTGGTCGTCGTCCATCGCGGCTGCGAGGTCGAGGAGCCTCGTGAGCTCCTCCGGGGTGAGATCGGCCACACGCAGCAGGTGATGGACGGTTGCCGCCGCCATGGTGGAAGCGTCGCCTGCGCAGCCGCGCGCATCATCCGGTCCGCCGCCGACGGGCGCTGCGGCTATCTCCCGATGACCGCGGAGCCCGGCGGGAGGACGCTGATCCCGTGCGGAACGTCATCGTCATGGGCGCCGGCGGCCGCGACTTCCACGACTTCAACGTCGTCTTCCGCGAGGACCCGGAGAGCCGCGTCGTCGCGTTCACGGCCGCGCAGATCCCTGGGATCGACGACCGCCGCTATCCGGCCTCGCTCGCCGGCCCGCTCTACCCGGACGGGATACCGATCGTCCCCGAGGAGCGGCTCGAGGAGCTCGTGCGCGGGCATGCGGTGGACGAGGTGGTGCTCGCGTACTCCGACCTCGCCCACGTCGACGTGATGCACAAGGCCTCCCGCGTCCTCGCCGCCGGCGCGGACTTCCGGCTGCTCGGGCCGCGTGCGACGATGCTCGTGGCGACGAAGCCGGTCGTCGCCGTCACCGCGGTGCGCACGGGCTGTGGGAAGAGCCAGACGAGCCGGCGCGTCGGCCAGATCCTCGTCGCGGCCGGGCTCCGCGTGGCGCTCGTCCGCCATCCGATGCCCTACGGCGACCTCGAGGCGATGGCCGTGCAGCGGTTCGCGTCGCTCGAGGACATCGACGCCGCGCACCCGACGATCGAGGAGCGCGAGGAGTACGAGCTGCCGGTCCGGCTTGGGATGACCGTCTATGCCGGCGTCGACTACGGCGCCATCCTCGCCCTCGCGGAGGACGAGGCGGACGTCGTCATCTGGGACGGCGGCAACAACGACTTCTCCTTCTTCGCCCCGGACGTCACCATCGTCGTCGTCGACCCGATGCGCCCGGGGCACGAGCTCGCGTACCACCCCGGCGAGACGAATCTCCGGCTCGCCGACGCTGTGGTCGTGAACAAGATCGAGAGCGCGGCGGTGGGGGACGTGGAGCGCGTGCTGGAGGACATCCGCTCCGTCAACCCGGACGCGCTCGTCGTCTTCGCGCGCTCGCCGGTGCGGCTCGAGCCGGGCCCGCCGCTCGAGGGGAAGCGCGTCCTCGTCGTCGAGGACGGTCCGACGTTGACGCACGGCGGCATGGCGTTCGGCGCCGGCACGGTGGCCGCGCGCGCGGCCGGTGCGGCCGAGCTCGTCGACCCGCGGCCATATGCCGTCGGCTCGATCGCCGACGTGCTCGCGCGCTATCCGGACGTCGACGTGCTACCGGCGATGGGCTACTCCGACGAGCAGCTGCGCGACCTCGCGGCCACGATCGACGCTTGTGAGTGCGACGTCGTCGTGACGGGTACGCCGATCGACCTGTCGCGGCTCATCGTCTCCCGTCATCCGATCAGGCACGCGACGTACGAGCTCGAGGAGGCGGGCGGCGTGCCGCTCGTGGACGTCCTCGAGCCGATCGTCCACGCGGCTGCGCCGCGGCTCATTTCAGCGTCTTGAGATAGGCGATCAGCGCCTGCACGTCCTGGGGTGGAATGACGCCGCCCCAGTGCGGCATGCTCACGATCGGCGCCTTGCCGATCACGCTGCCGCTGCGGATGACGGCGGCGATCGCCTTGTCGGTCGGGAAGTCGTGGTGGAAGCCGCCGCCGGAGAGGGGTGGGATCGACTTGTCCGCCGAGAGCGGGTTCGGAACGCCGCCCAAGCCGTTCGGGCCGTGGCAGTTGATGCAGCCGTAGCGGACGTACAGCGCCGCACCTTCGACCGCCTGCCCTTGCCCGCGCGGAATCGGCACCGGCTGGGTGTCGGCGACCGTGGGAAGGCCCGCCCGGATGTAGGCGACGAGGTCGCGAACCTGGGTCGTCGAGATCACCGCGCCCCAGACGGGCATGTACGGCTTCGTCGGGTTCGCGGACTCGCCGAGGCCGTGGTCGATGATGTGCGTCAGCGTCGCGACGGTGAGCGCGCGGCCGACGGATGCGAGCGCCGGTACGTCGGGCGAGACTCCGCCGCGTCCGCGTTCCCCGTGGCACTGGCTGCAGGCGAACTGGACGAACGTGTGCGCCCCGGCGGCCACCGACGCGGACACGGGCACCGGCGAAGGTGACGCGGGCGCCGCCGCCGCCGCCGCGGACTGCACCGTCACCGTCGTCGTGCGCTCGCCGTAGTGGCCGACGGCGAATCCCACGGTCACCGCGGCGCCGACGAACGCCACCGCGGCGAAGATCGCCGCTGCAATGGCGGAATCCCGGCCGCTCCAGCGCATATCGGGACGATGACGGCTCCGCAGGACGGAAGGCATCGGTAGGAATCCGCACGGGTACGATTCCGTCCGTGAGGATCACCGCCGCCGTGGCCGCCGTCCTCCTGCTGGCGTTCGCGCCGGCGGCGTCCGCCTCGATGTGGCCCGCTCCGGGCGGCAGCGCATCCGTGAAGCGCTCGAGCGGGATCCGGTTCCTGAGCGTCCCACACCAGCGCAGCTCGACGCGAGCCTGCGCGCGCGGCAGCAAGGCCGCGCGCTGGCTCGTGCCGGTCGCCTGCGAGCAGCCTCCGCGCTCGGAGGTGCTCGTCCTGCCGCTTCTCGGCGGCTGAGCTACGCCGCCGCCGGCGGCGGCTCGATCGTCCGCTCGGCCGCCTTCAGGTCGCTCTCGGCCTGGAGGAACTCCTCGCGCGACATCTGCCCGCTCGCGAACCGCATCCGGAGCACCTCGAGCGCGTCCCGCCGTCCGCCGCCGAAGCGCATGCGCCGCTGCGGTCCGAACCGTCCCCGGCCGCGGCCGGCCCACGCGACGAGATACATGGCGAAGACGAAGAGGAGGAGCAGGACGAGCGCGAATGTCGCCCACTGGAGCGACGTGCTGCCCTGGTGGAAGTGCTC
>Ga0075272_1000231_pt1 | contig 12448 bp, 12 predicted proteins | sample SF_Rice_5C_0N_40_FD_69776 | JGI IMG/M metagenome (GOLD analysis project Ga0075272, IMG submission 69776) | Rice paddy soil microbial communities from Twitchell Island, California, USA - SF_Rice_5C_0N_404 | ecosystem: Environmental > Terrestrial > Soil > Paddy field/soil | place: USA: Twitchell... | reverse complement strand
ACTCGGGAAATGACGGGCTCGAGTGGATTGAAGATTGGCAGGGAATTCGATCGGCGATTTGGGGTCGACGCTTTACTATATATTATACGGCCAAAACGGCGCCTGTAAGGGCGCGGACGGACCCTTCTACGCCACTCTCAGCACGATCTTTCCGTGGGAGCGGCCTTCTTCGTTCATGTCGAGAGCGCGTCGGACCTCGCCCAGAGGAAGCACCCGGGTGATGTGCGGCCGGACGATGCCTCGGTCGATCAGGCTCGCGATCCGCTTCAGATCGTCCGTGTCGTACGTCATGCCGAAGACGACCCCGCGGACTCCGGCTTTCTTCGCGGCCGCCCGGTCGATCTCGCCGATCAGGTTGATCAGCATCCCGCCTTTCTTCAGCACCTGCCAGGACCGCTTCTGCGTGTCGCCGCCGATCGGATCGATGACGACGTCGACGCCGGTGACACGCTTCTCGAAGCGTTCTTTCTTGTAGTCGATCAGGACGTCGACGCCGATCGACTCGAGCCAACGAAAGCTCGACCGACTCGCCGTGGCGACGACGTGGGCGCCCTTCCACTTGGCGAACTGCGCCGCGAAGGAGCCGACGCCGCCGCTCGCTCCGTGGATCAGGAAGACTTTCTGCGGAGACGCCTTCGCGGTGTCGATCACCATCTGCCAGGCGGTCAGCGCCGGCATCGGCGTCGCGGCGGCGACTGAGAAGCTGAGCGACTCGGGCTTGCGCACGAGGTCCTTGAGCGAAACCACGGCGTACTGCGCGAAAGTGCCCCACGCTTCGCCGAAGACCTCGTCGCCTTTGCGAAACCGGCTTCGCGCGCCGGGCGCAACTTCCTCGACGACGCCCGCGAAGTCCTGGCCGAGCGTGAGCGGCACCTTGTCCATTCCTTTCGGGTTGTAGATCTTTTCGACGACCATCCAGTCGACCGGATTGACGGCCGCCGCGTGGACACGGACGAGCGCGGCGTTCTTTCGGAGCCTGGGCCGCTCCACCTCCTCGACCTTCACTTTCTTCGAGCTCCCGAACGCGTGGATCCGAGCGGCTTTCATGACGACCTCCGTGAGGTCGAATCGGCTGCAATCAGGGTGCCGAAATGGTTCCGGCGCCGACGAGGCCGGTCCCACACAATACACGATAACCGTCGAAGCGCCGACGGCGCGCCCAAGTTTTCATGAATCTTGCAGGATTCGACGTCGGGCAAACGAAAGGAGGCCCGATGAAGACGGCATTCCTGATGGGCAGAATCATCGTCGGAGCGTTCTTCCTGTACAACGCCGCGGACCATTTCGTGAACCGGACGATGCTCGCCGGATTCGCGGCATCGAAAGGCGTTCCGTTTCCCGAGATCGCCGTGCCGGCGGCCGGCGTGCTTCTCCTGATCGCGGGCGTGAGCTTCCTCTTGGGCTGGAAGCCGGTCGTCGGCATCACGGCGATCACGGTGTTCCTGATTCCCGTGTCGATCTTCATGCACGCGTTCTGGAAGGAAGCCGGCGCGGCACGGATGGCGGACATGGTGAATTTCACGAAGAACATGGCGCTTCTCGGCGCGGCGTGGATGTTCGCGGCGATCCCGCGTCCCTGGAACGCGAGCGTGGAGTCCGCGGGCCGCGCGAGCGAGATTCCCCAGGTCGAGTATCCGCCGCGCCGCACGGCGGCCGGCTGACGCGGGTTTCCGTTCGAATCCATTCGATTCGGCGGCGGGCGGGGACCGGCTCTTCCGAAGGAGGTGCCTTTGTCGCCGGATCCCCTTCGCCGCCTGACCGCGAAAAAGGAGCCGCCGGCGAGCACGAGGCCCGCCGGCCGCCTGTCCCGTTCCGGGAAATCTAGTCGAGATCCGGCAGCAGGAGCGTGGAGACGACCCCGGCGTGGTCCGAGGGCCACAGGCCGTTCGGCGGAGGAACCCGATCGGCATTCTCGTCGCCGACGAGGAAGATGTCCTGCGTCGTCGGACCGTCCTTCCGGAAGATCACGTCGTACCGGAAGCTCAGCGCGTACGGGCTGAGAAGGTCCGGCGTCTGACAGCACGTGTACGCGGTATCCGACGGATGGAGGTCGAGCCACGTGTCGGCGAACCCGCCGGCGAGGACCGCGGCGTAGCCGGGTTCGTCGGTGTTCGCGTCGGAGTTGAAGTCGCCGACGAGAATGACCGGAAGCCCGCCGCCGTCGGCGGGGCCGGCGAGAAGCTCGGCGACCTGAGCCGCCTGGACGTCGAGATCGAGATCCTCGAGATGCGTATTGACGAAGCGGAAGAAGCGTCCGCGGATGAAGACGTCCGCCGACTGCCAGCCGCGCTGGATGAGGATCGAGCCGTCGAGCACCGGGAACTCGATGTGCGCGTCGAAGTTGCCGGAGCTGGCAGAGAGAACGCGCAGGAAGCCGGAAGGAAGATCGGTCCGCACGAGGAAGGCGCCGCGGTCCGTCGCCTCGACGCCGTCGCCCTCGAAGTCGATCGGGAGGAAGACGTCGATGTCGGTTTCCGACGCCGCGACCCGGTAGTGCGCGCCGTGGTCAGCGAGCTTTTCGAGGAGGATGTCGAGGAAGTCGATCGACTCGACGACGTTGAACTCGGCGTCGAATTCCGTGTAGGCGAAGGCCTCCTGCAAGCCCACGAGATCCGGTCTCGCGGACGCGATCTCTTCCGCGATGCGGTCGGCGCGCGCCGGGAAGTCGGTGTCGTGGATCGCCTGCCAGGCGTCGGCAGCCGCCGCGACGAGCTCCTCGGGCGTCTGGGCGGACAGGACATCGCTTTCGAAGAACCCGGGGTAGAGGTTCTGAGTCATCACCGTGACGTCGTGCGCGGGGGAGAACGGCTGCGGACGGCCGGCGGCCGAGGCCTGCACGGCCGCCAGAAGAAGAATGACCGCTGCAGCGGCAGGGAGCGGCAGCCGGAAAAGGGCTCCGGGGCGACGGCAACTCATGATGTCCTCCTTTTCTCCGTTACCGGAAACTGGCTGAAATCGTCGTCAGGGCGTCACGCATTCTTTTCGGCGCGCCTGTTGTACCGGGAGATTGCAGATTCGCCCTGTCTGCCGGAAGAGTCCATGATCCAAACGAATCACACCGGCGATCGGCTTTCCCGCTCCGAGTGTTCTTCACTCGCGTAATGCGAATGGAAGTGGAATGCTTTCGCAGTTTTCGTCGCGCCGCGGAAGGACTCGCAGCTCGAGGCACCTGCTTAATTCATGTCGTAGATCCGACCGCGCGCCGCGTTGGCCGGGACATGCGAAGCCGGAATCCCCGTAACACAAAAAGAGGCCCCCTCGCGGGGGCCTCTCTGACCGAGGCGCCTTCGCGCCGAGGGATGCCGGTTACAGTCGGGCGTAGCTCGAGGCGTTCTCGTAAGTCTCGACCTTGGGCGTTCCGTCGAGCAATGGCGTCAGCTTCGCGAGGACCTGCGGGTAGGTCGCGGTCGCGTAAGTTTCGGCATTCTCCCGGTTGTCCCACAGGCTGATGAACTCCGCGCCCTTCGGATTGAGGAGGTTCACTTCCTCCTGAAAACCGTTCTGCTTCCGGAGAATCGGAAGGATTTCCTTCTTCCAGAGGTTGGTGAATTCAGTCTCTTTGCCCTTCTTGATCTGGAAGTGGACATTGCGTGCGAATTTCATGTGATCTCTCCTTTCCCTTGAGCAAGACCCTTCATCGGGACCCCGCGAGATGAAAGGTCGGTCTCGGCAAGGGACCGAGGCCGTCTGTCAGAAGAATTTTTACGGTAGCAGGATCGGGTTTGATTTGGATGATGCAGCAAGATCATTTTGAAAGCGCGAGCGATCGGCTTCTTTGGGGACGGTTTTTCCTGGGTTATTGGGTGATGGTAATTTCTGCGCGATGGCTCGTCCGCGTCGGCTGGAATTGCTCGGCGCAGGAATCCGATAACCCGTTTTGGCTGCCGATCTCTATGCTTTCCTCGAGCGCAAGGCCGCTCGAAACCGAAAGGCGAGGAAATGACAAAGACCGTTCACCAAGTCGTCGCGCTTCCCGCTTCCCCGGCGAAGCTCTATTCGATGTACCTCGACCCGAAGGCCCACGGAGCGTTCACCGGAATGCCGGTCGACATTTCCGCCGAGCCGGGGTCGACCTTTTCGGCCTTCGGCGGGGCGATCTCGGGACGCATTCTGCTGACCGTTCCCGGCAGGCTTATCGTTCAGGCGTGGCGTTCGACGAACTTCAGGAAAGGCGACCCCGATTCGATCCTCGTCCTCGCCTTCTCCGGAAAGGGCAAAGAGGGCCGCATCGAGATGACGCACGTCAACGTCTCGGATCGCGACGCGGAGGGTGTCAGAAAAGGGTGGAAGACGCATTACTGGACGCCCTGGCGAAAGTACCTGAAGAAGTAACTGGCGGGCGCGTTTTGACCGGACTTCGTCCGGATTCCAGACCGGGCGGGCGAAAAGCGGACCCCCGGGGAAGGAATCGTGAAGAGACATGAACTTATGGGCGGCGAGGCACTTGCTTCCGTCGGAGGGATGGAGGATCCCCGCTCATGGAGATTACAACCGCAGATCCATCCATACCGAGAGCACTCGCCGAGCCGTCATCGGCCGCGGATCTCCCGATCACGCTCGAGTGCTCACACTGTCCCTGGAAGCGAACCGCCGTCCGGGCGGACCGTCTTCCCAGACGCTGTCCCAACTGCGGTACCCGGCTTCTCGATGTGTTCGATTGACCGCGGGCTCGCAGCGCGCGGAGATCGCCTTTCGACGGTCGAGTCGCGCGAGCTCAAGGATGCCGTCGACGGCGACCTGACCGCTGACCTCTACCGCCACGGCTCTACGACGGTCGTATTGATCGTCGCCTTCTGGCTTTTCCTCCACATGGTTCTCGGCTCCGAAACCGACGATGGCACCGCCGTCGACTGGGTTCTCGATTTCGCCCTGATGCTCATCGTGCTGCGGTGGGGAGCCGACCTGTTGCTCGCCCGGACCGGAAGCGTCCGAGGGCGATTCTGGGTCTTCACGGCGTTGACGGCGTCGATCGGGATCGCCTATGGCGTCGTGAATTTCCTGTCCTACTCGCGAGCCGGGCCTATTCCGATCGTCATTCTCGCCACCTGCCAGGTCGCCATCACGTCTCTGGCTCTCGTCAGCCTGGCCGGAAGCATCGTCGCCTTCCTACTGTTCGCCCTGCCCAACGTCGGGGTGCTCGTCGTGCTGGCGGCCATTTTCCCCCTTCCGGGGCCGGGAGAGGTCTTTGCACTGATGCTCGCGCTCTACATCGTGTGCCTCGTGATGATGCACGCGTTCATTCATTCCTCCGTGAAGGAAGGCTTCGTTCTCCGGCGGAGGCTCACCCAGCTCGCCATGCGTGACCCCCTGACCGGACTTCCGAACCGGCGGCACGTCACCGAATTCATGCCTTCGGACGCCTCGCTCGCCGTGCGAACCGCGATCGCGGGCTCGAGGGCTTCGAAGGGCGCTCCCTACCGATTCCAGATGATGATGCTCGACCTCGACCAGTTCAAAACGGTCAACGACAGCTACGGTCACGAGACCGGCGACCGGGTCCTGGTGGAGGTCGGACGGACCATCCGCGCGGCGCTGCGGGAAGAGGACATCGTGGCGCGTTGGGGCGGAGAGGAATTCCTCGTCATTGCCCGCAACATCGAGGGACCTTCGGCGGACGTCTCCGCGCGGCTCCGCCTCGCGATCGCCCGTGCCCGGATCGAATCCGGCTCCAAACCGGTTCTGAGTCTCACCTGCTCGATCGGAAGCGCGGTCTTTCCCTTCTCGGAAGACCGGCCGGCGCTCTTCTCATGGAAGGACGTGCTGGCGCTCGCGGACCGCTGCCTCTATTACGCGAAGGAAAACGGACGAAACCGATCGGTCGGCATCGCTGCCGGCGAGGAATTCGGAAGCCTTCCCGACGCCGCTGCCCTTCTGGAGATCGACCTCGACGAAGCGTGTCGCCGCGGATGGATCCGGTTCCTGGCTGACGCGGGCGCCGGCGGGGGCCTGTCGCAGGCGTCGTAAGCGCCCGGGCGGCGAAGGCCGCCCTGGGGTCAGGTCTACATAGGCGGCGCCGCGGAGGCTGAAGCGAGATCGCTCCGGATGGCCGCCGGGAGCTTGTCCGCGTTCTTCACCAGCACCGTCACCTGCCAGATCTGGGTCTCCGTGAGGCTGCCCTTGAACTCCGGCATGCCCGACATTCGAATGCCGTTCTCGACCTTCCAGTAGGTTTCCCACTCCTCGTCGTCGGTCACGCCCTTTCCCTGGAAGAGCGGCGGCGGCGGCGGAAACATGCCGCGGGCAATCGAGGTCTTGTCCATCGTCGGCAGGCCATGGCACACGGCGCAGTTCTGTTCGTAGACCTTTGCCCCGGCGAGGAGGTTCGCTTCATCGGCGGGCACCTGAGGCTTCGGGTGCGGGAGTTTCTTCAAGTAAGCATCGAGCCCGATTCGCGCGAACGTTTTTTCGAACGGCATGGGAGGAGCCGACGCGGCAACCGGCGCACGGCCCGACGCGAAATAGAAATAGGCGCCGCCGGCAGCGAGCAGGACGGCGATCACGACCCCGAGAACGAAGCCCTTCAGCATGGCGGAGACTCCTTCGCGACTCCAAGAATATCAGCCGATGCGTGACCTTCGCCGCATCGACACACTTCTCCGGCGTCGATGCGGAGCGGCCCGGCGGCTTCTTCTGGGGCATACTCGCTCCAGCCGCCAGGTGGGAGGGGCGATGCACGACATCACGGACGAGGCCTTCAGGGGCGCGATCGGGGATCCGAGGACCTTCGAAAAGCCTGGGCTCGAGACGTTCAAGCGCTTCATCCGGGGCGAGCTGCCGGGGCCGCCGGTCTCGAGGCTCGTCGGGCTGCGTCCGACCGAAGCGGGGCTCGGGAAGGCGACCTTCACGATGCCGGTCACGCGCTGGCTCGAGGACGGTTTCGGGCTGTACTGGGGCGGCGTGTATGCCCTCTTCGCCGACGCCCCGCTCGCCTCGGCGATCTGGACGACGCTGCCGGCGGGCAAGGCCGTCACGACCTCCGAGCTCAACATGTCTTTCGTCCGCCCGATGAGCCGGAAGACCGCCAACATGGTCGGCCGCGCCGAGACCGTGCATTCCGGCAAACAGGTCGGGCTCTCGACGATCCAGATCACCGACCAGGACGGCCGGATGCTCGCGTTTGGAAGCAGCCGGTGCCTCATCGTCGACGTGCCCGCGAAGGGCGAGGCCGGCTCCCGGCCGTCGGAGGGTGATCATCGCTCGGAGCCCGACCCGTTCCGCCGGCCGGCGCCCGACGACGGGTACTTTTCCATCGATGAAATCGTCAACGGCGTTCCGATCGATTTGCAGCGCAAGACGGTCGCCGGCGAGCGTACGTTTCCCGTCTGGCGGCTGACGGGGTACCGGCCGACCGTCGTCGAGGACGGGCGAGTCGACGCCACTCTGCCGTCTGTCGGGTGGCTCTCGAACGGCAGCGCGGCGATCTACGGCGGCGTGCTCGCGTGGGCATCCGAATTCACGATGGGCGCAGCGGTCTATTCGACGCTCGGCGCCGGCGATGTGTTCGCCACACTCGACATGCAGATCCGCTTCATGCGCCCTGCACTCGTCGGGTCGGGTCCCCTGCGCCTTTCGGCGTCGGTCCGCCACCGCGGGCGGCGCCTGCGCGTGACGTCCTGCGACGTCGACGACGCGCAGGGAAGGCGCCTCGCGATGGCGACCTCGTCGGCCCTCGTCGTCGAGGGGGGAGTCCGGGAGCTTGTGAAGGGGCGTCTGCCGGAAGAGATCCTCGCCGAGGGGCCGGATCGGGAATAGGTCCCTTCGCGGCCGCCGGTTTCACCGTCAGCAAGAGCTTCACGGAGCCGCGGGCGGTTCTGCGGCGTGGGCACGAAGCCCGCGTGAGGGACGACCATCTTGATTCATCTGGATCTATCTGCGTTCCGCAAGGAATCTCAGAATGTTTCGTCCCGAAAAGCAGAAAGAACTGGGCGACAAATCGATCATCCCGGTGATCGAGCCGCTCGCGAACCATCGCGACCATGAGATCGCGGAGGACGCCCGGCGCGCGATCGCCCGGCTGCAGGAGAAGTAGGCCGCCGAAGGTTTTGCCGCGAGACCAGCTCTGGCACCGGAACAATGGCGGCCGTTTCGCGTAATGTCGGGAATGATGAAGACGAGAGTGTGGACGATTCTGGCGGCGGCGGGGCTCGCGGCGCGACTTTCGGCCGCCCCCGCCGCCGCGCCCCGGATCTCGCTTGCTCCCTGCAAGCTCCAGGGCGTCCCGCGGGAAGTCCGCTGCGGGCGGATGGAGGTCTGGGAGAACCGGGCCCGGAAGGCCGGCCGGAAGATCTCCTTGCGGGTCGTCGTCGTGCCGGCGACCGGCTCGGAGCGCGCGCCCGATCCCGTCTTCCTGTTCGCCGGCGGGCCCGGAGAGTCGGCGGTCGAGGCGGCGGCGGGCGCCGCCGCGGGAAACGCGGAGATCAACAGGAAGCGCGACCTCGTGCTCGTCGACGTGCGCGGCACGGGCGATTCGAACGGCCTGCAGTGCCCGTCGCTCCAGGGGCACGCGGGCGTGCTCGGCTTCCTCGAGAGCTTCCTCCCCGCCGCGGGCGTCCGCGAATGCCGGAAGCGCCTCGAGCCGCGCGCGGACCTGGCGCTCTACACGACGGCGAACGCGGTCGACGACGTGAATGACGTGCGCGCCGCGCTCGGCTACGATCGCATCAACCTCGAGGGCGGCTCCTACGGGACGTTCGCGGCGCTCGTCTACATGCGCCGGCACCCGCGGCACGTGCGGACGGCGGTCCTCGAGAGCGTCGTCCCTCCGGGCACCCGCGCGCCCCTCTTCTTCGCTCGCGACGCGCAGAGGGCGCTCGACCAGGTGATCGCGGCGTGCGCGAAGGACGCCGGCTGCCACGCGGCGTTTCCGGACGTCCGGGGCGACGTCGCTCGCCTCCTCTCGCGGCTCGAGGCGAAGCCGGCCGAGGTGACGATCAAAGACGCGAAGACCGGGGAGCCGCGCAAGATCGTGCTCGGCCGGAGCGCGGCGGCCCAGACGATCCGCTACATGCTGTACCTGCCGATCACGGCGGCGCAGATCCCGCTCCAGGCGCACATGGCGGCCGGCGGCGATTATTCGCGGCTCGCCGAAGGGGCGTATCTCTGGGGAAACCTCGCGGCGTCGCTCTCCGACGGCTTCTTCCTGTCGGTGACCTGCGCGGAAGACGTGCCGTTCTTCACGTCCGCCGAGGCCGAGGCCGAGGCGCGGGGGACGTTCCTCGGCGACTTCCGCACGCGCGTGCAGAAAGCCGCGTGCGCCGAGTGGCCGCGGGGCGAGGTGCCGCCCGGCTTCGATCTCCCCGTGAAGTCCGAGGCGCCTGCCCTCCTGGTCTCGGGCGAGCGCGATCCGGTGACGCCGGCGGCGGACGCCGAGAGCGCGGCGAAGCATCTCCCGCACGCCAAGCGCGTCGTGATCCCCGGAGCCGGCCACGATTACGAGGGGGAGAAGGGGGCCGAGGAGTGCATCAGCCGTGTCGCCGCGGCGCTGATCGAGTCGGGGACCGAGGCCGGCCTCGACACGAGCTGCGTCGCGGCGATCGTCCCGGTCCCGTTCGCGCTTCGCGACGATCGCGCGGCCGAGGTCGCGATCCCGGAGGCCGAGCTCGACCGGTTCGCCGGCGCCTACGCCGGTCCCGACGGCCACGAGTTCGTCGTCCGGCGCCGCGGCGCCGCCCTGCAGGTCGTGCTGGGCGAGGGCCGCGAGTTCCTTCTCACGCCTGTCGGGGCCTCCCGCTTCCGCATCGAGGGCGCGCCGCCCGGGTATTTCGTCGAGTTCCAGCGCGACGGCGAGAGCGTCACCGGGATGCAGATCGAAGAAGGCCCGACCGAGCGGTCGACGTTGAAGCGCAAGCCGTAGACCGGCCGCCGGGCGTTTCCTGTTCGCGAAAAGTCGCGCTATGCCGTCCGGGCTTTCGCGCCCAGCCGGAGGAGCTCTCTCCGAAGCCGGGCGTGCTTCTGGAGCAATCGCACGTAGCGCCCTTCGGAGGGGCCCTGCTTTGCATCGACGATGCTCGCCAGGGACTCCCGTTCGGCGGCGTCCCACCGGGCGATCCCCGGCACGAGATCGAGCACGCAGGCGAGAGAGGTGAAAGCGTCCGAGCCGGCCGAACCTTCCCGCGCGGGGCCGGCCGACAGGAGGCGCGCGAGCCGGGCCGCGCAGCGGACTCGAAATTTCGGCGCCGAAAGTCCCGACTCCGCCATTTTCCGTTCGACGGCGAGGCCGATATTGCGGATGTGGAAGCGATCCCACTCGCGCGCTTCGGAATCCCCGCCGTCCAGAATCATGCCCGCGGCGGCGAACGCGCGCAGCGTTCGCGGAGAGCTTCTGTAGCCGGGGCGTCGCGCGACGCGTGCTTCTTCACGGCGCGCGATCCCTTCGATCCGGGTCGAGACGGAGCGGAAGCCGAGGCGGCGGTAGAACCAGAACGCGCCCGATCCGATGGCTTCCTCGTTCTCGAGGCCGATCTGGTAGGGATCGATCGAGAACACCGTGACGCCGAACCTCCCGCGATACGCCCGGAGGAGGCGCGCGAAGACGAAGGCCGTTTCGCCGTCGCGGAACTCGGGAAAGACGTTGAAGGAGAGGTCGACGCGCTCGAACAGCATGAAGCCGTCCCCGTATCCGATCGGAACTCCGTTTCGGACGATCAGGAAGGCGGAGGCCCCCCGCAGGGGGAGACGGCGGACGGGCGGCAGGCCGAAGAAATGGATGCGGAGCCCGCGTCCGGCGTCCGCTTCGACGACACGCGCGGCGTCGCCGTGGTTGAACCCGTAGAACTCGCGGTAGCGCGTCGCGAGGGCGGCACGCGCGGCGTCGAGCGTCCGGAGGCCCGCCGCCGACGCAAGGCGCCGGACCGGCAGCCGGGGGCCGGCGATCTCTCGGCGAAGGTCGATGTCCCGACGGGCGAGGAGAGTCTTCCCGTGGAAGAAAATCGGGCCGCGGCGAACCCGCAAACGGGTCCGGCTCCACGGAGATCGGCCGAGATCCCAGGTGACGGGCAGCGCGAGAGCGTCGAAGAGCTCTGCCCGTTCGGCGGGAGTCTCGGGCAGGCTTTCGAAACGCGAGAGGAGCCACGACACCGCGTCGCGGTTTCGCGCCGCCCGGAGCCATGCGGCGTAGGGGACGTTGGCGTCGACGAGCGCCTCTTCCTCGAGAAGGGGAAGGAAGCGGGCGAGTCCCGCGCCGAGCCGGTCGGGGGCATCCTGCAGCTCCCAGGCGATCCGCAGGCTCTTCCCGCGGGAGCGTCGCAGCGCCCGGAGGAGATCGAACGAGAACGTCGTCGTGACCGACGTTTGCGCGATTCCCGAGTGCCCGCCGCCCTCGAGAGCGGCGGGATCGGCTCCGAGGGACGCGACGCGCGCGGCGAAAGCTCCCAGGATCGACTCGGCTCGCCGCCGCACGGACGGCCGGCTCGGAAAAGCCGAAAAGTACAGAAGAGCGTCGTGAAACCGGACGAGGGCCTCCGGGTCCCGAAACGTCGCCTTCTCGAGCCTTGCCAGGATCGCATCGACGCGCTCCTGCGCGCCACGCTCCCGGCGCGCGGCTTCGAGCCTCGCGAGGAGGCGGTCGATCCGAACGGGAACTTTGGACGTCGAGGCCACGCGGCCTCGATTATTCAACGAAACGGGAGCGAGGCGCGGCTCGAGAGCAGAGGGTGAACTGTGGGGTCGGCTCTCGAACCCGAGTGACGGACAATCCCGGGATGGACGTCCTCTGTGCTTCCTGCGGCGCGCCGCTTCCCGCTTCCAAGCGCTGCCGGGACCTGTTCGACGAGCTGTCGGCCTATACGCTGACGCGCGCGGGCGGGGTGTTCATCCACCAGCACGCCGTCGATGCGTACGCGGCGCAGCACGCCGCGGAGAACCCGAAGCCGATCGCGACGGCGGCGGGGCTGATCGGCCTGTATCTCCTCGCGGAGAAGGGGTGGGACGGGCGGCGCGTCCAGCGGGCGCACATGGAGCTCGGCAACCGGATGAAGGAGTGGCCGGCGCTGCCGCCGCCGGACGGGCGCGCGGCGCTCGGCGTCGCGGACGTTCTCGCCGCGCCGGAGGGAATCGAGCGCGACCGCCGGATCGAGGAGTGGGCGCGGGCGGTGTGGGCGAGCTGGAGCCGGGAGCATGCGCGGGTCGCGGAGCTCCTCGAGGGGCCGTACCGCCTGCGCGGGCAGTGACTTCGCTACCGGGCAGCCGGGGTCGCGGCTTTCGACGCCGCTGAGCTCTCTGCCGGCGCCGATCGTGCGGAAGCCGTTCCCGACACGCGGACTTCCCGCTCCCGCCTCGGATTGAGCGTCACGGTGACGCATCCGGAGAACGCCAGGAGAAGGATAGCGAGGAGAAGTGTCGCGGGTTTCGTGCGGTCAGGGTAGCACGGGCCGCGAGGGCGCAGCGCCGGGGACCGAGGATGTTATGATCACTTTCTCGCCTCGCTCGCCTTTCGACAGCCCGGCTGCTG
>Ga0075272_1000230_pt1 | contig 12587 bp, 12 predicted proteins | sample SF_Rice_5C_0N_40_FD_69776 | JGI IMG/M metagenome (GOLD analysis project Ga0075272, IMG submission 69776) | Rice paddy soil microbial communities from Twitchell Island, California, USA - SF_Rice_5C_0N_404 | ecosystem: Environmental > Terrestrial > Soil > Paddy field/soil | place: USA: Twitchell... | reverse complement strand
TCGCCGCCGAAGTCGGCGTGGCCCGGCGTGTCGACGATGTTGATCTTCACTTCTTTCGGATGGACGAAGTCCGCCGGCAGGGCGTGGCCGCCGCGCGTGTGCGTGGCGACCGGAAGGTCGCGGACCACATAGCGGACGGAGGTGTTCTTCGCCAGGATGGTGATGCCCCGCTCGCGCTCCAGGTCATTCGAGTCCATGACCCGCTCTTCGACCTGCTGGTTGGCGCGGATGGCCCCCGCCTGCCTGAGCAGCGCGTCCACCAGCGTCGTCTTGCCGTGATCGACGTGGGCGATGATGGCCACGTTGCGGATGTCGTATCGGAACTGCATGCGGCGTTCGTAACGTCCTGGAAATTGAATCATTCCTCTGCGGCCGGAGGAGGGATGGGGTCAGGTCTTGAATTTGGTATTTGCTACACTCTGTGGAAAATACCAAATTCAAGACCTGACCCCCATCCCGCCCCCCCCCAACGAACGAGGTGCGACATGAAGCGCATGCTGTGGATGGCCTTCATTGCGGTTGCCGCGTACGGCGCCCGCATTCAGCCGGCGGACCTGTACCGCCAGATCAACATCAGCGATCCGCAGATCTCGCCCGACGGCAGATCGATCGTCTGCATCGTGTCGCATGCGAACGTGAAGGACGATCGCTGGGACGGCGATGTGATGCTGGTCGATGTGGCCGACGGGGCACACCGCCCGCTGACCTTCGACCGACGCGGCGTCGCCTCGCCGCGATGGTCATCCGACGGCGGGCGGATCGCATTTCTGGCGCACGCCTCCAATGACAAGGACGCGAAGGAGCAGATCTGGGTCGTGTCGATGCGCGGCGGCGACGCGCAGCGGCTCACCGACGCGGACGAAGGCGTACAGCAGTTCGCCTGGAGTCCCGACGGATCGCAGATCGCGTTCGTGGCCGCGGACGCGCGGCAACCGTCCGAGGACAAGAACAACCGCTCGTTCGAGATCGTCGACGACGACTACCTCGTCCACGGTCCTTTGACGCCGTCGCATGTCTGGGTGATCGGGTCGAACGGCGGGCAGGCGCGGCGGGTGACCAGCGGCGCGTGGAGCCTGCCGATCGCCCACCCGCCCGGTCCGGCGCCGTCCCCGCTGTCGTGGTCGCCCGACGGGAAGACGATCGCGGTCACGAAACGCGACACTCCGCATGAGAAGACTCCGAACGTCTCGCGGATCGTGCTGGTCGACGTGGCCAGCGGCACGACGCGGCGCCTGACGACGCACGACCTCGACGAGACGCAGCCGGTGTTCTCGCCCGACGGATCGATGATCGCCTACTGGCATCCGCACGGCGGCATGCGGCAGAACCAGAACTCGATCTGGGTCGCGCCGGCGAGCGGCGGCAACGGGAAGGAAGTCACGGCCTCGATCGACCGGAACGTCTTCCGCTCGGTCTGGCTGCCGAAGGCGAAGATGTCGTTGCTCACCGGAGGGCACGACGGCACGGCGACCGCGTACTGGGTCGTCCCGGCCGACGGCGGTGCGGCACGCCGCCTCGACCTCGGCGGGGTCGAGCCGTTCTGGAGCTTCTGGATCGATGCATCGATCTCCAGGGACGGCGTGATGGCCTTTACCGGCTCGACGCCGGACCATCCGCGCGAGCTGTACGTGATGGACTCCATCGACGCCAAACCGCGGCGGCTCACCGACTTCAATCACGACATCGCGGCGCTGGAGCTCGGACGCGTCGAGGAGATCCGCTGGAAGAACGAAGGGTTCGACGAGGATGGAGTGCTCGTCTATCCGCCGGGTTTCGATCCGTCGAAGCGGTATCCGCTCGTCGTCTACATCCACGGAGGCCCGCGGGCTGCGACGACGACCGGCTTCGCGACCACTCCGCAGATGTTCGCGGCGCACGACTGGATCGTCTTCGAGCCGAACTACCGCGGCAGCGACAACCTCGGCAACCGCTATGTGCTGGCCATTGCCAACGACTCCGGCGCCGGGCCGGGACGCGACGTCATGGCGGGCATCGAGGCAGTGAAGCGGCGCGGGTTCATCGATCCGGACCGCATCGCCGTCGGCGGCTGGTCGTACGGCGGATACATGACGTCGTGGATGATCGGGCACTTCCCGATCTTCAAGGCCGCGGTCTCCGGCGCCGCGGTCAACAACCTCGTCGATCAGTACGTCCTCGGCGACGGCGGGCTGTACCGCCGGATGACCTGGGGTTCGCCGTACAGCGGTGCCGCGGCGTTGAAGCAGTACGTCGAGCAGTCGCCGATCACCTACGCGAAGAACGTGAAGACGCCGACGCTGATCCTCTCGGACACCGGCGACGTGCGCGTACCGATCACGCAGTCGTTCGAGATGTACCGCGCGCTTTCGGACAACGGCGTGCCCGTGCGGTTCGTGGCCTATCCGGTGAGCGGGCATTTTCCGTCGGACCCGGTGCATCAGGCCGACGTGGCCCGGCGCTACATCGACTGGTTCGCGCAGTACCTGAAGTGATGAAGGAGGTGCTGCCGGGCCGCTGCCGCTTCAGTAGCTCACGTCGTACGTGTACGTGAACCCCAGCCGCTGGCCCTTCTGCACGATGGGATAGAACTTGGCCTGCTGCAGCGCGGCGGAGTTGGCCTCGGCGAGTTTCTTCGATCCGGTGGTGTTCTTGACCGTCGAGAGCCCGATCACGTCGCCGTCGGTGTTCACCTTCGCCTGGATGACGATCTCGCCGTGCGCGCGTGCGTCGGGAATGGCCACCGGCGTGGTGAGGAAGCGCGGCGAGGGAGTCTTCAGGATCGGTTCGACGACGTCCGCGCCGATCAGATCGGCGGTGTGCACCCAGCCGCTTCCGTCGACCGTGCGCACCTCGGCCCAGTCGCCGTCGCGCAGAAAGATCGACACCGTCTCGGTGTACCCGTAGGTGGTGATCACCGGAGCGCCGTCGCTGGGAAGGGCGTAGATGTTCATGTTCGGAACACCGACGTACCGGATCTCCGTCGCCATGCGCGGTGCATCGGCGGCGGGCCTGGCGGGCGGGCGGCTCCCGCACGCGATCACGAGGAGAGCGAGGACCATCATCATCTGTTTCATGGCGTTGGCTCCGTGGGCAACGTAGCGCCGTGGAGCACTCGGCGCTCGTTTGCCGGTCACCGGTCCGCGTGACGCCCGGGCTCAGTAGTCGACGCGGTAGAAGTACTGGAACGGCTTCCGCTCGCCGCGGATGATGATGGGATAGAACTTCGCGCGCTGCAGCGCGGCGGCATTCTCTGCCGCGAGCGCGTCCGAGCCGGTGGTGTTGGAGATGAGCTGCGTGGAGGTGACGACGCCGTCGGTGTTCACGTCCGCGCGGATGTAGATCGTCCCGTGCGTTCCCGGCGAGGAGATCGGCGATGGCGGATGCTCGAACTTGGGGTTGGGGTTGTCCCTGCTGGAAGCGCCCTCGTCGGCGCCGACCAGATCGCTCTGATGCACCCATCCGTCTCCGAGGGCGGTGCGCACCTCGGCCCAGTCGCCCTGCTTCGACATCACCGGCACGCTCTCGCTGTGCTCGAATTTCGTGATCACCGGCGCGTTGTCGTCCGGGCGCGAATGCACCGGAGCATTCTCCCCGCCGACGTACAGGATGGCCATCGGCTGGCGCATGTCGGTCGTGTCGGGCGCGGGTTGCGAACAGGCGGCGGACAGCAGCAGGGTCACGAGCAGTGCGGATCTCATCCGAAAACGTCCCTCCTGAGGAAGAGCGCATAGGCGACGACGAGTGCCGCGGCGGCCCAGACGGCAAGCAAGGTCAGATCGAAGGCCATGGTCATGTCCGGATACGGCGGCGGCGAGCCGCTGTAATAATCGGCGAGCGGCAGTGCGCTGACGAACAGATACTTTCCGGCGGTCCAGTCGGGGCTGATGCGCGTCAGGATCGTCCCGCCGATCAGCGCAGCGAGCATCGTGCCGATGGCCGCCGCACTCGATCGGAACAGGACCGAGAGCATCAGGGCGATCGAGGCCACGGCGATCAGCGCGTACCACTCCAGCCCGTAGGCGATCAGCGTGTCCTTCCACAGCGGGAGCTGGCGGACGGCCTCGATGTGGAACGCGCCGCGGGAGAAGTCGAATCCGGTGAAGGTCGGCGCCGTCCATCCGCGGCGCGGCAGCGCGAGCGCGGAGATCCCATACGCCATCAGCGCGCCGCACAGCAGCGTGAGCGTGGCGAAGATCCAGAGCGTGGCCAATTTCGAGCTCAGGACCTTCCACCGGCGCACCGGACGCGTCAGCAGCAACTTGTCGGTCCCCTCGGCGTGCTCCGCGGAGACGATGTCGCTGCCGAGGATGGCGATGAGCAACGGCAGCAGCAGGAAGCCGGCCACGTTCGCGAAATTGCGGACGAAGAGTGGCGTGGTCGGGCGGTTGGGCTCGATGTCGTGATCGAGATAGAACTGCAGCCGGTTGATCTCCGCCCGTACCGACTGCGACCAGTTCTGATTGATGCGCCCGCGGCGCAGCATGTTCTCGCCGCGCGCGATCCGCTCCTGAACGTCCGCGCGCCAGTTCCGCTGCGCGCGGAACGCGAGCTGGCGATATTGCGAATACGTCACGACCGCCAGAATGGCGAACAGAATTCCGATCACCACCGCGAACCGCCGGCGGCGGAGGATCTTGAGCGTTTCGTTGTGGATGAGATTCAGCATAGTTCGTTCGCTCTAATCCACGGTTTCCCCTCCCGTGGCCTGGAGGAACATCTCCTCGAGCGTATCGACGCGGCGCGAAGCGTGGAAGAGCGGGACGCCGGCGGCGGCGAAGGCGGCGACGAGCGGAGGAGCATCGTTCTCGTCGATGGAGATCCAGAGACGATCGGTGTCGGCGCGCACGGTGAGCCCGCGCTCACGAGCGATCTCCGCCGCGCGCGCGACGTCGCCAACGCGAAACTCCATCTCCCGGCGGCTGGAGATCAGATCGCGGACCGGCCCTTCGCGCAGGATGGTGCCGTGATGGATGATGGCCACGCGGTCGCACATCAGCTCGATCTCGGCGAGGAGATGGCTGGAGACGAAGACCGACATGCCGCGCTCGCGCGCCAGACGCCGCAGCAGCTCGCGGATCTCGCGGATGCCGGCAGGATCGAGCCCGTTTGCCGGCTCGTCGAGGATCAGCACGCGCGGATCTCCCAGCAGCGCCTGCGCAATCCCCAGCCGCTGGCGCATGCCGAGCGAGTAGGTGCCGACGCGCTGGTCGAGCCGGTGCGCCAGGGAGACCAGCGCGGCCACTCGATCGATCTCCGAGGTTTTCACGCCGAGCATGCGCGCGAAATGCTCGAGGTTCTCGCGGCCCGTCAGGAATCGATAGAGGTCGGGGTTCTCGACGATGCAGCCGACGTTGCGCATGGCCTTCTCGAAATCGCGCCGGAGGTCGACTCCACAGATGGTGACCGATCCCGCAGTCGGCCGGATCAGCCCCACCAGCATGCGGATGGTGGTCGTCTTGCCCGCACCGTTGGGCCCGAGGAAGCCGAAGACCTCTCCCGGATCGAGAGAAAACGAAACGGCATCGACAATGGTGCGGCGGCCGATGATTTTCGTTAGATTATCGGCGACGAGAGCAGTCGGGGATGACACGCAGGATCCTCTATTGGTACGTTCCACTCGGCGCGGCGTTGATCGCGGCGGTGGTCTTCGCCCGCGGATTCTACTCGTTCGCCCATGGCGACACCGGCACGCCGGTGAACCTGCCGCCGCCGCGCGCGTCGGTCACCGCGCCGCCGGAGGGAACGATCGCTCCGATGATCGTCGGCGATTCGCTGGCCCGCGGGACCGGCGATGAGGCCGGCCTGGGAATCGGGGGCCGTCTCGTCGAGGACCTCCGCGCCCGGCACGTCCCCACGCGCGACCTCGTGAACCTCGCCGTCGACGGCGCGCGTACCGGCGATCTGCTCGCGCTGCTGCGCAGCCGCAACGTCCGCATCCTCCTCGGCGAATCGAACGTGATCGTCGTCTCCATCGGCGGCAACGACCTCTGGGGGGAGAACAACTGGGGCAGTGCGCCGCCGCCGGACCCGCAGGCGGTCCTCGACGGCGTGCTGGCGCGCGTGTCCACGGCCGTGGAGGAGATTCGCGGGGCCAGTCCGGGCGCGAAGATCTTCGTGATCGGACTCTACGACCCCTTCGCCTCCACCCCGTTCGGGCGCACGCTGGCGCCGCTGATCAGCGACTGGAACGCGAAGCTGATGCAGCGCTTCGCCCGCGATCCGAACGTCGTCGTCGTGCAGACCGCCGATCTCTTCAAGTGGAAGGACCGGCTGTCGTTCGACCGCTTCCATCCCGGCAATGAGGGTTATGCTCTGATCGCCCGGCGAATCGCCGATGCACTCTGAGCGGAGGTTTCGATGCAACTGGCGAAGGACTCCTGTGCCTGTGGGCACCCGATGGACAACCACGACGGCGGCCGCGGCGGCCCGTGCAATACCTGCGCGTGTGCGGCCGGCGAGGCGCCGTCCGCGTTTCAGGTCGGCGTGATCCACTCGCTGCACGACATCGCGGTCGCGCTCATGCGCATCGCCCAGGCGAAGACCGCGGGAAAGTGAACACGGCGCCGGCTCGGGAGCCGGCGCCGCACATCACTCACTTCTTTTCCGACTGTTTGAACGTGTCGGGCGGAATCGGCGGATTGATTTCCACCGTGGCGATCTTCCCGCCGCCGCCGGGCTGACCGCCCGACGTGACCGTGAACGCCACCGGCAGGTTGACTCCGCCGAAGGTCTTCCACTCCGTGTACTCGGTGACCGTCTCGCCCATGCGGCCCTGCGAGATCTTCCGCAGCACGCGGCCGCTGGTCGGATCGACGAGCCACTGGAACGCGGAGCCGTCCGCGCTCACGTCGAGCACCTGCGCGTTGACCTGGCCGATGAGCTGCGTCCCGGTGATGGCGAACGTGTATGCCGGGTTGTCGATGTTTCGCAGCACGTTGAGCAGGTCCTGACGGCTTTCCTTGCGCATGGCCTCGCGCTGCGACTCCGGCAGCGGACGCGACCCCATCGGCGACGTCATGAACGCCGCGTCCGGAGTGGAGACGACCGTCATCTCTCCCATCGGCGTCTTCAGCACCTGGCGGTGCGACTCGGGGAACTCCGTCAGCGTCTCAACCTCGACGTCGATCGGGCCCTGCGGACCGCGCATCTGCATCGTGCCGGTCTCCTTCATCGACTTCACGGCGGCGATCGCCGCCTTTCCGCCGACGAAGCTCTCGACCTTGTGCGCCAGCGCAACCCCTTCCGGCGTGCTGGCGGCGGGCGCCGCGCCGGCTGCCTTCGCTCCCGGCTCGGGGATGGTCACGTCGATCGTCGAAACCGGACCGAGCGAACTGAGCTCCTTGTCGAAGTCGGAGGGCTTGCCGACCACGAGCAGCCGCAACTGGTTCGGATGCACGTACTTTTTCGCCACCCGCGTGACGTCCTCGGTGTTCACGCCGCGGATGTGCTCGGCGTACTGGTCCCAGTAATCGACCGGATATCCGTAGAAGGCGAGCGTCATCTGCTGGTTGAGGATCTTGGCTTTCGAGTCCATGGTGAAGACGAAAGCGTTGAGGATCGACTCCTTGGCCTGCGTCAGTTCCGAGCGCGTGAAGGGGACGGTCTCCAGATTTCCGATCTCGCCGCGGAGGGCGTTGATGGCCTCGATGGTCGAGCCGCTCTTCGTTCCCATCCACACGCGGAACAGTCCGGGGTGGTCCCAGTCGGCGCCGACGCCGCCGCTCACGCCGTAAGCCAGGCCCATCTTCGAGCGGATCTGGTTCATCAGCCGCCCCGAGAAGCCGCCGCCGAGGATCTCGTTCATGACCACGAGCGGGTAGTAGTCGGGGTTGTCGCGGACGATGCCTTCATGCACCAGATAGATGTTGCTCTGCGTGACATCGTCCTTCTTGATGAAGTAGATGCCCGGTTTGGCGGGATGGATATCCGTGGGCGCGGCCTTGGGGGCCTCGAAGCCTCGGGGCCACGACTCGAACGTCTGGCGCAGCCTGGCCTCCATCGCAGCGGAATCGAAGTCGCCGACGATCCCCAGGATGATGTTGTTCGGGTGGACGTACTTGTCGTGGAAGGCGATCAGATCGTCGCGCGTGATGCCGGCGATGGTGGCGTACTCCGTTTCGCGGGCATACGGCGATTCCGCGCCGTAGCCGAGCTTCGCCGCTTCGCGCTGGCCGAGGGCCATCGGGTCGTCGTTGCGCCGGGCGATGGCAGTATTCGCCTGGGTCTTCGCCAGGTCCACCTTGTCCTGGCGGAAGGCGGGATGCTGGAGCAGCTCGACGAAGATCGGGAAGACCGTGTCGAAGTCGCCCTTGAGCATGTCCATGCGGATGAATGTGGAGTCGTCGCCGCCGTTGGTCTCGACTTTCGCGGCGCGCGCTTCGAGAAGGTCGTCGAGCTGATCTCCGGTCTTGTCGACCGTGCCGCCGGTGCGCCAGGCCTGGCCGTAGATGCCGATGAGGCCCGCCTTCGCGGCGGGGACGTCGCGCTCACCGCCGCGGATGCGTGCCGTTCCGCGGATCAGCGGCAGCTCGTGGTCCTCCATCAGCAGGATGAGCATTCCGTTCGGAAGCTCGACGCGCCGCGGCTTCTCGGGCGTCATGGCGTGCAGTTGCGGGATCTTGATGTTCTTGTAACTCTGGGGGATCTGGGCGAAGGCCGTGGAGATCGAGAGGAGCGCCGCGGCCGCGGCCACTGCCGTTCTGCGAAGGGTGTTCATCGTTCGCCTCCCTTGGCCGGCGCCGCCGCGGGCTTCGCCGACTCGATCATGCCCACCGTCCGGTTGCTCGGGACGAACAGCGTCCTGGCTACGCGCTGCACGTCGGCGGGGGTGACTTTGTCGATCTCGTCGACTTCGCGGAACAGCTCCCGCCAGTCGCCGTAGAGCGTCTGATATGCGGCCAGTTGCAGCGCCAGTCCGGAGTTGCTGTCGAGCTGGCGGATGAGCTGGGCCTTGGCGCGGGTCTTCACCGACTGCAGCTCCTCGGCGGAGACGGGCTCGTTCTGCAGTTTGGCGATCTCCTCGTGGATCGCCGGCTCCATCTCGGCTGCGGTATGGCCGGGCGTGGGGACTGCGAAGACGACGAAGAGGTTCGGGTACTTCTCACCAGGGAAGCCGTTGAATCCGGCGGCCGCTGCGGCGATCTTCTTGTCGCGCACCAGCGAGCGGTACAGCCGCGAGGTGCGCCCGTTCGACATCAGCATCTCCAGCACGTCGTACGTCGCGTTGTCGGGATCGGTGGCCGCGGGGCGGTGGTAGCCCTCGACATAGAACGGCTGCGCCGCCTCGTGCAACACGACGGTCCGTTCCGAGATCTGCGGCGGTTCGATGGTGCGGTTCGGCGGCGGGAGCGGCTCCTTCGGCAGCCGGCCGAAATACTTGTCGACGATCGGGATGACCTGCGAGGCCTTCACGTCGCCGACGACCGCCACGACGAGGTCCGCCGGCACGTAGTACTTTTTGTAGAACGCCGCGGCGTCGGTCGCGGAGAACGTGCGCAGGTCCGAGGGCCAGCCGACCGTCGGCTGGCGATAGGCGTGCGCGCTGAACGCCGTCTCCAGGAACTGCTCGATCAGGCGCCCCACCGGATTGCTCTCGGTGCGCATGCGCCGCTCCTCGGTGACGACGTCGCGTTCCTTGTAGAACTCGCGGAAAACAGGATGGAGGAAGCGTTCCGACTCCAGATAGGCCCACAATTCGACGCGGTTCGAGGGGAAGGAGTAGAAGAACACCGTGTCGTCGGACTGCGTGAAGGCGTTGACGCCCACCGCCCCTTCGCGGTCGAGGATCTTCGAGAACTCGTTCGGCACGACGTACTTGTCCGCGGCGTCCATCGCCGCGTGCCACTGCTTCTCCAGTTGGGCGACCTTCGCCTCGTCGCGTCCCACGCGCTTGCGTCGCTCATGGTCGTACGCCGCGTAGGCTTTTTCCACGTTCGACAGAGCGATCTTCTCTTTCGCGTAGTCGGTGGTCCCGATTTTCGTCGTCCCCTTGAACGCCATGTGTTCGAACATGTGCGCCAGGCCGGTGATCCCCGGCACTTCCTGCGCCGAGCCGACGTTGGCCACGGTGGCGAAGGAAAAGACGGGGGCCTCCGGCCGCTCCATGACCACCAGCGTCAGCCCATTGGCCAGCTTGTGGACGGTGACGCGCTTCTCGATCGAGGCCAGGTCCTGGGCATGGAGCGGGGCGGCGAGAACGAGGAGCAGAATGAATGACGCCGCTGCTCGGGCTCTTCTCATTGGATCCTCCAGAGTGAATTTGTCTCCCGGGTAGGACAGGGTGGCTATTCTCTGGCGCGGAGAGGCAGGCTGTCCAGTGTACGATTCGCCGCCGCGGGAGGTGTCATGGGACTGTCACAGGGATTGATCGCCGAAATCGAGCGCGAGGGAGCATCGACCGAACGGATTCTGCAGCGCGTGCCGAGCGGGCAGTTCGACTGGCGGCCGCACCCGAAGTCGATGAGCCTGGGAGAGCTGGCGTGGCACATCGCCCGGCTGCCGGCGCTGGGCGTCATCGGCCTGCGCGACGGTAAACGCGACATCGGCGGCGCGCGCCCCGGCCCGCCGAAGGAGGGCGACGTCGTCGCCGAGTTCCGGCGCCATCTCGCCGATCTGACCTCGCTCCTGGCATCGATGCCGGACGAGACGCTGCTGCATGAGAAATTTTCGTTCGTCCGCGGCGATGAGCTGGTCGCGTCGATGCCCAAGCTCGGCTTCCTCCGCACGGTGTTCATGAACCATTCGATTCACCATCGCGGACAACTGACCGTCTACCTCCGCTTGATCGACGTGCCGGTTCCAGCAATGTACGGGCGCAGCGCGGACGAAGACGGATTCGGAAGACTGTGATGCGCACCATCGCCGGCGATATCGGCGGGACGAAGACGCTGCTGCGCTGCATCGAGGACGGAGCGGTCGTCGTGGAGCGGCGCTTCGAGAGCGTCTCGTTCGTCACATTCGATGCGCTGCTGGGGGAGTTTTTCAGGGAATGCGGCCCTGGCGCGGATGCCGCCTGCCTGGCCGTCGCCGGGCCGGTGTTCGAAAACCGCGCCGAGGTGACGAACCTGAAGTGGGACATCGATGCGGCGGCGCTGGCGAAGGCCTTCGCAATCGGCCGCGTGGCGCTCATCAACGACTTCTACGCCATCGCCCTCGGCGTTCCGCTGCTCGGTCCGGACGACCGGCTGCCGCTGCACGAGGGCACGCGCCGGCCGCGCGAACCGATCGCCATCCTCGGCGCCGGCACGGGACTGGGCGAGGCAGCGGTGATCTGGAGCGGCGATCAGTGGAACGTCGTTCCCTCCGAGGGGGGACATGCCGACTACGCGCCGCAGGACGAGGAGCAGACAGAGCTCTTCCTGTTCCTGCGAAAGCAGTACGGCCACGTGAGCTGGGAGCGGCTCCTCTCGGGCATGGGTCTGGTCAACATCTTTACCTTCCTCGGCGGGGCCTCCGGCGACCCGGCGCACGTGGCCGCGCTGGCCGAATCGGGCGACCCGCTCGGCATGAAGACCTTCCACATCTTCGTCGACATCTACGGCGCCGAGGCCGGCAACATGGCCCTGCGCGTGCTGGCGCGCGGCGGCGTCTACCTGGCCGGTGGCGTGGCGGCGAAGAACACGAAGTTCTTCACCGACGGCCGTTTCGTGACGGCGTTCCTGCGCAAGGGACGGTTCACCGAGGTGCTCGAAGAGATGCCGATCGACCTGATCACCGACGAGAAGGTCGGCCTGCGCGGCGCCGCGGAGATGGCCCGGCGGGTCGCGGCGGGCCAGGGCCCTGGGAAGACGCCGCCCGCGCCATCGTGAGCTGATGAACCTCGCGGTTCGTGCGCGAGCTGCCGCAGGAACCCGCGGCAGCAGTGGGTGACCGATGCGAATCTCGGAGCAAATTGAAGCGGAGTCCGAGCGCACGATGTCACGAACTTGTCAAGACTTGTGCACCGAGGGTAGCGAAAAGCCCATGCCGGTCACTCATTGTCGGGCCGCATGCGTTCGCCTTCTAAATTCGGACAGCAACGACCGGTCGCTCGCCGAGATTTGCTTCGAGCCGGGAAGGAATACGTCGAGGAATGTCTGGAAAATGAAACACCGCCGCACGTGAACGAACTGGCGCGGCGGTTGGACTTGCAAGCCGATCAACTGAGTAAGCGTTTCCTGCGTGAGGTGGGAATGCACGCGGGCGACTACCTAAAGCGACGGCAGATCGCACACGCGCGGCGCCTGCTTCGGACGACGACTCTATCCACCACTCAAATCGCTTACGCATCCGGCTTCCGCACTCGTTCCGCTTTCTTCAAGGCCTATCGGCGCCTAACCAGCGAGACGCCCGCGACGTTCCGGCGGAGGAAGCGAGCACGACGGTAGCGGATAAGCCGTCAAAAAACGACACTAGACAAACGTCGGCCGTCCTACCATATTGCCTTCCAGAGCATGCTCGCTGCGATCCAAAGTGTTCCGGACGTCAAACCGCCTCCTGCACAACACCGATGCCTCCGAGGAGAGAACATGAAATACCTGCTCACTGTCATTGCTGCGATCTCGCTTGCCGCGCCCACCGCGCTGGCGGGCTCGGGCGTCATCCTGCGTCACCAATAGCCGGTGCCCGAT
>Ga0075272_1000229_pt1 | contig 12606 bp, 6 predicted proteins | sample SF_Rice_5C_0N_40_FD_69776 | JGI IMG/M metagenome (GOLD analysis project Ga0075272, IMG submission 69776) | Rice paddy soil microbial communities from Twitchell Island, California, USA - SF_Rice_5C_0N_404 | ecosystem: Environmental > Terrestrial > Soil > Paddy field/soil | place: USA: Twitchell... | reverse complement strand
CGACTTGTTCGCCATCGCGGTCATCGTGGTGGTGGTGCGCTACCTGCTGAAGTTCATCCACCTGTTCTTCGTCGGCATCGAGCGCGGCGCCATCACCCTCCCCGGGTTCTACCGCGACTGGGGCGAGCCCACGTACAAGATCGTGCGCTTCCTGGTCATCGTGTTCGCGGCGGTAATGCTGTACCCGTACCTGCCGGGGTCCGACACCGACGCGTTCAAGGGCATCTCCATCTTCCTCGGCGTGCTGGTCTCCTTTGGGTCCTCGTCGGCGATCGCCAACATCATCGCCGGCGTCGTCATGACCTACATGCGGCCGTTTCAGCTCGGCGACCGGGTAAAGATCGCGGACACGGTGGGCGACGTGGTCCGCAAGACCCTGCTCGTCACCCGCGTGCGCACCATCAAGAACGTGGACGTCACGATCCCCAACGCGACGGTGCTCGCGAGCCACATCATCAACTACAACTCATCGGCTAAGGAGCGCGGCCTGATCCTGCACACCGGCGTGTCGATCGGATACGGCGCGCCGTGGCGCCGCGTGCACGAGCTGCTGATCGCGGCGGCCGAAGCCACCAACGGGGTCCTCAAGAACCCCAAGCCGTTCGTCTTCCAGACGCTGCTGCAAGACTTCTACGTGGGCTACGAGCTGAACGCCTACACCGAGCGCCCCAACGAGATGGCCCGGATCTACTCCGACCTGCACGAGAACATTCAGGACCAGTTCAACGAGGCGGGCGTCGAGATCATGTCGCCGCACTACACCGCGCTGCGGGAGGGGAACCGGATGGCGATCCCGGACGAGAATCTGCCGAAGGGCTACCGGGCGCCCGCGTTCCGCGTCACGCGCCCCGAAACCGACGGCGGAGCCGTGTAGCGCTCAGCGTCCCTGCCCCTTCCCCGGCCGGCGCGCCTCGGCGGCAGCGTAGCGATAGACCATCAGCGACAAGTCGGCGATCAGACGTGACGACACCTTCTGCTCCTCGATGCCATGCGTCAGGATCACCAGCACGTAGGGGGCGCCGTGCGCGGGGTAGACGATGCCCGCGTCGTGGTTGACGGCGGTGATGTCGCCGGTCTTGTGCGCCACCCGCGTGCCCGGCGGCAGCTCGGCGGGGATGCCGTCGTTGAACCGCTGGCGCGCCAGCACGTCCACCATCGCGCGGCACGAGGCCGCGCTCGCCGCCGTCCCGTTGGCGACGCCCAAGAGCAGCACGCCGAGATCGCGCGCGGTGGTCGTGTTGTTGCGCCCCGCGTTGAACGCCGGAATGTCCTCGACGCCGCGCAGCACGGCGATCGAGTCCGCGCCCAGCTCGTGGGCCGTCCGGTTGGCGCGCTCGGCGCCCACGCGCTCGATCAGCAGGTTGGCCGCCAGGTTGCTCGACACCGTGATCATCAGCTCCACCAGCTCGCGCACACTCACGCGGGTCCCGACCCGCGCGTAGAGCGTGCTGTCGCTGTCGTCCGACGGGTCGAGCTGGTACGGCGAGCCGTCCAGGCTCGAGTGGAAGGCCCGCGTCACCGGGATGCTGTCGTCCAGCCGCAGCGTGCCGGCGTCCACGTCGCGGAATACCTGAATCATCACGGGCACTTTCATGGTGCTAGCGGCGTGGAACCGCTGGCCCGCGTCCAGCAGCAGCGAGTCCCGCCCGTCCAGCGTGCGGAAATACAGACCCACCTGGGCCCCGCTCCGCGCGATGCGCGCGCGCAGCGCGGCCGCCGGTCCGTTCTGCGCATGCGCGGAACCCGACACCAGCAGCGCGAACGCGCCGAATCCTGCCGCTCGACCGATCCAATGCACTGCGTTGCGCATCATACGGCCGCTCCCCGAAAACCGCTCATTTCCGTGACCCGCGCCGGGTGCTAGGTTCCCCACGCTATGCCCTACTGCCCCGCGTGCTCGGCGCACGTGCCGGAGGGCGCCGCCGCGTGCCCTGTCTGCGGCTCTTCGCTCGTGACCACGCCGAGCGCCGCCGACGAGCCCGCCGCACCGGCCCCGCAACTGGATCCCGAAGCGCTGCGGAGCGAGCTGGCCGAAGCGCTGCACCCGCACTACGACGTCCTCAAGTCCCTGGGCACGGGCGGCATGGGCGCCGTGTTTCTGGCGCGCGAGCCCGCGCTGCGGCGGCTCGTCGCGGTCAAGGTACTGGCGCCGTGGCTCGCGGCGGATCCGCGCGCGCGCGGCCGGTTCGAGCGCGAGGCGCGCGCCGCCGCCGCCCTGTCTCACCCCAATGTGGTGCGCGTGTACGCCGTGGGCCAGACCGGCGCACAGCATCTCCCGTACATCATCATGCAGTACGTGGACGGACCCACGCTGGCGCAGCGTATGGCGGGCCACGCACGCGCGAGCGAGCGCGATGCGCGCCGCATCATCGGCGAAGTCGCGGCGGGGCTGGCGGCGGCGCACGCCCGCGAGCTGGTGCATCGCGACATCAAGCCCAGCAACATCCTGATCGAGACGGACTCGCGCCGCGCCTTCGTCATGGATTTCGGCGTGAGCGCCGCGCTCTCGCCGGTGGACCAGGGCACGCGGCTCACGATGACCGGCGCGGTGGTCGGCACGCCGCCGTACATGAGCCCGGAGCAGGCCGCGGGCGACCCGGTCACCCCCAAGAGCGACATGTACAGCCTGGGGCTCGTGGCGTACGAGCTGCTGACCGGGCAGCTACCGTACTCCGCCACGACCGCCATGGGCTGGGCCGCGGCGCATCTGCGCGACCCGGTCACCCCCGTGGAGGCGCGCCGCCCCGACCTGGCCCCCGAGATCGCGCGCATGGTGGATCGCTGCCTGGCCAAGGACCCCGCCCTGCGCCCCACCGCGCAGGACGTCGCGCACGCCATGCTCCCCTCGCTCGAGAGCGAGATCTCCTGGCCCCCGCCCGGCCTGGCGTGGCTCCACGGGCGCGGGCGGGTCCTCGCACGGCTGTCCCTGTTCGCGGCGATCGGCGGCCTGCTCACCATCTTCGCCCTGGCGTTCACACCGCGCATCCTCGAGGTACACGACGCCTGGCTGCAGCGCTTCGCCGCCGAGGCGACGCACGCGGCGCGGCTCGCCGCGTTCCGGGGCGACCCCGCGGCCATCTCGCAGTTCGTGTGGCAGACCGTGTTGATCATTGGCCTGGCCGCCTTCGGCACCAGCCTGCTCGCGCTCCTCACGGTGGCGATCCAGACGACCCGCTTCGCGCTCGCGCGGCGCCGTCGCGGCTGGAGCTGGCGCACCCTGGCGGACGTCGCCGTGGACGCCGATGGACGGAGCGGCCTGGCGCTGGCCGGCGCGCGCGAGTTCGCCTCCATGGACGACGCGGGCCGCACCGCCCTGCTCGCCGCCCGGCGGATCGAGACCGCCGCCGAGGTCGCCACCGGGCCCTGGGTGGCGTTGATCGTCGCCGCCTGGGCGGCCGGCCTCGCCCTGGGGCTGTTGTCCCGCGACCTGACTGCGGGGTTGATGAACACGGGGATCTGGCTGAGCGCGGCGCTGCCCGTCCTCGGCGCCCTCGTGATCAGCGCGCTTACGCGGATCCGCGAGCGGCAGCTGCTGAACGTCTTTGAGCGCCGCTCGCATTTCCAGGAGTCCGATGCCGACGTCGCGGCGTGGTACGCTTCCGCCCCGCGCGCCGGCCCCGGCCCGACCCTCGTACGCCAGCCGCACCCGCTCCTCGTGCTCGCCGCCGACGTGCTGGCGGGCGCGCTCGCCGCCATGCTGCTCGTCGCCGTCGCCGCCGGGGCCACGGCCGCGCTCGTCGCCGCGATCGCCACCAGCCGGCTCGGTCCCGTCGCCGCGCAGCTCACCGGCGCCATCGTCCGCGTGGACCGCGCCGACCCGATCGGCACGGCGCGCCAGCTGGTGGCACCCGTGCTCCCGGCCATGGACCAGACGGACGACGCCATCACCAACCAGCAGCTGCGCCTGCTCGGCGTGGCACGGCACGCCCCCGACACGCTTCCCGAGTACGTACCCACTCCGGCGACGCTCCGCGACGCGCTGCAACCGCCGCCGCCCGGCGCCGCTTCCGCCGCCGGCTATCCGTTCCGCGCGCGCAGCCTGCCCGAGGCGCTGTCCACCGCGGAAGCGCTCCGCCGGGCCATCGCGCGCCGCCTGCCGGCCGACACCGTCCGCCTGCTGCGGCAGATGGGGCGGCACCCGCGCACCGTGCTGTTCGAGCGGCTCACCCACGCCGACGACTGGGACATCCGCGATCCGGTGACCCCGCTCGACGGCGTGGGGGAAGCCGCGCTGGCCAACCTCCTGGCCGCCATCGGCGACGCCGCCAGCGGCGACCTCGCGGCCGCGCGGCGCCGCCTGGGAGAGAATGCCGCGGCAGGCCTGCTGCTGCTCCATACGCCGACGGTGGGCGCCACGGAGCTGGGCGTCAACATCCTCGAGTCCTCCGCACTGGCGCCGTTGGCCGAGCTGGAGCAGCTCACCGGCGACACGCGCCAGGCCGTCGCGTTGCGCGAGGGCGTGCAGCGCCTCGGCCTGCTGGGATTGCTGAGCCCGGTGAACCTCGGCGGCCTCGCCGCCGATCCCGCGCATCTCGAGCCGGTCATCGGCTACTTGCGCGATCCGCGCCTGCCCGTGGACTGGCGCGCCACGCTCATGGCTGAGGTGCTGCAGGGCACCTGCACCAATCCGCGCGAGGTGCTCCTGGGGGCGAGCCCCGCGCGGCGGGCCGCCATCCTGTCCGCGGCCAGCGCCATGCCCGACGTCGCGAGCGCCCCCGACCTCGCGGCGCGAGTCGTCGCCGTGTGGCAGGGAGCGCCCACAGGATTCTTCGTGGATCGGGTGGCGCAGCTCCTGGGCTGGACGCACAACGCGCCGCGACCCTTGGGGTTCGTGTCGCGCGTGGCGGTCTGCCTGATCGGCATTTGAGCGGCCACCCATGGTCCCCAGGATCCGCTACGAGTACCGCCGACCCGGCAAGCCCACCACGAGCTACGAAGAGTGGCTCGTGCTCGACCGGCCGGATACCAAGGTCCTGCTGCAGGACACGTTCGGCGGCCCGCCGTTCCGCGTGGGCGAGACCGTCGTCCTCGAGCCCGGCGCGCCCATCGTGTGGTTCGTGTTCCCCGAGACGTGGCACGACGTCGGCCGGTTCCACCTGGCCGACGGCACGTTCACCGGCTGGTACACCAACCTCACCACGCCCATCGAGATCGGAACGTCGGTCTGGTCCGCGGGCGACTTATTCCTGGATTTGTGGACGCCTCCCACCGGAGCCAGCGTATGGCTCGACGAGGACGAGCTCGCCGCCGCGTACCGTGATCGCGTGATCGACGCCGCCACCCGTCGCCGCGCGCTCAACGAGCGCGCGCTGATCGACCTGCAGGTGGCCGGCGGGCACTGGCCCCCACCGATCGCCCGCGACATCGATCTGGCTCAGGCGCGCCTGCTGAGAGACGCGTAAAGGGCACGAGCGGCAGAGGAGGCAGCAGGGGCGGAACTCCCCGGTCTCTCCGCCGCTACTGCCGCCCCTGGCCGCAACATTTCAGCCCCATCCCGCAACATTTTGACGACGGAGCTCGCCAGGGCATCGAGTAGCGTGGCCTCCGGAGCCCATGGACCGGACCGCCCTGCTCGATTCGCTTTCCCGAACGCGCACGATCCACGACGTGCGCCGGCTGTTCGTGGATCTGGGCTACGCGCCGGACGACCGCGGTGACGAGGGTGCTCACGCCGTCGCACGCTGGCGCGGGTTTCACGTCCTCGCCGCCGCCGCGGTCGAGCCGCGCGAGGCCGGCCGGGGCCTGGCGCGCCGCCTCGCCCTCACCTCCCGCCGCGCCCTCGCGGTGAGCTGGAATGCTTCTGAGCTGGTGCTCGCGGCCCCGCGCGTGGGGGCCGCCGGCATCACGCCGTTGCTCGTCGTCCCGCTTGCCGCGCCCACGCCGCTCGCGCTGCAGCTCTTGGCGGACCTGGCACCGCGACCGCGGCACACCGGCCTGGCGCACGCGCTGCGCGTGGCGGAGCTGCTCGGCACCGAGCGCGCGGGCGAGCGCTTCTTCCGCATCTTCCGCGTGATGCTCGAGCGCATGGCCGCCTCGCTTGCGCCCCGGGGCAGCGCCGCCGACCGCCGCGCGCTGGCGCTGATCGCGCTCACGCGCGTGCTGTTTCTCTATTTCGTCCAGGCCAAGGGCTGGCTCGACAGCCGGCCGGATTACCTGCCGGCGCTGCTCGACGATGCGCTGGCACGAGGCCGCCAGTTTCACCGCCAGGTCTTGCTGCCGTTGTTCTTCGGCACGCTGAACCGCCCACCGAACGAGCGCCCTCGCCGCAGCGCGCCCGGGGCCGTTCCTTATCTCAACGGCGGCCTGTTCGAGCCGCATCCCGTCGAGCGGCGGCTGGCGGAGGCGTATGTCCCCAACGCGCTGTGGCGCGACGCGTTCGATGGCCTGTTCCAGAAGTTCTGCTTCTGCGTGCGCGAGGCGGACGAGGTTGGCGCGGTGGCGCCCGACATGCTGGGCCATGTCTTCGAGCGCGTCATGGACGCGGACGAGCGGCACGCGACCGGCACGTTCTACACGCCCGAGTCGGTGGTGCGGCAGATCGTGGACGCGGCGATCGAGACCGCACTGGCCGGCGGCGCGGGCGTTGAGCGGGAAACGGTGCGGCGCTTGATGACGGGAGCCGCGCTGGCGCCAGCCGCGGCGCGCGCGGCCGCGACGGCACTCCGGCGCCTGCGCGTGCTGGATCCGGCGGTGGGCTCGGGCGCGTTTCTGCTCGGGGCGCTCGAGCGTTTGACCGAGCTGCGCGCCCGGCTCGAAGGCGCCGGCGACCGCGCCCTTCGCGGCCGCCTGCGGCGCGAGATCCTGCGCGACAACCTCTTCGGGGTGGATCGCAATCCGGTGGCCGTGCGCCTGGCCGAGCTGCGGCTCTGGCTCGCACTCGTGGCCGACGACCCGACGACGGACATCGCGCACGTCGCACCGTTGCCCAACCTCGACGGCGTGGTGCGCCAGGGTGACTCGCTGCTGGAGCCGCTGGCGGCGGCGCGCCTGCTGTGCGGCGCCGGCGCGCCCACGCCCGCGCTTCCGCGTGCATCGCGCTCCCGGGGCGACGCCGTCGCGGCGGCGCGCACCGGCATGTTCCAGACCCGCGGGCGTGCGCACGAGACCCTCGCGCGCCGGTTGCGTGCCGCGGAGTCTGGCCTCGCGGCCGACCTGCTGGCGCGGGCCCGCGGGGCGGTGCATCACGCGTTACGCGATCTCGCGTCCAGCGCCGCCAGCCGCGATCTCTTCGGCCGCCGCAGCGGCCTCTCCGCCGCCCAGCGTATCCGCTACGAGGCCTTGCGCGAGCGCGGCGCGGAGCTGCGCCGTGCTGCGGCCGCGCTGCGCGAGGGCACGGTGCCGTTCTTCGCGTTCGAGGTCCACGCGCCTGACGCCATGGCCGCCGGCGGGTTTTCGATCGTGCTGGGCAACCCGCCGTGGGTGCGCGCCGAGCGGATGCCGCCGGACACCTGCCGCGCGCTGGCGGCCCGGTTCCGCTGGTGGCGCGCCACGCCCGGGGCCAAGCGGGGTTACAGCCATCTGCCGGATCTCTCGGTCGCGTTCCTCGAACGCAGCTTCGAGCTGGTACGCGACGGCGGCGCCGTGGCCCTGCTGCTGCCGAGCAAGATCGCCTCCGCGGCGTACGGGCAAACGGCGCGCACCCATCTGGTCAAGGAAACCACGCTCACCTACCTGCATCGCGTGCCCTCGGGCCAGGCGGCCGCTTTCGGCGCGACGACGTATCCGCTCGCGCTCGTCGCGCGTAAACGAGCGGCCCCCAAGAACCACGCGGTGCGGCTCGACTTCGCGCAGTCCCCGAGCCTGCCGCAGCACGCGCTCGCGGTGCCGGGGCCGTGGATCCTCGTGCCCGATCACGCGCGCGCCGCCGTCGCGCGCTTCCTCGAGGGCGGCGAGCCGCTCGGCGAGGTGTGCCCGCCGCTGCTCGGCGTCAAGACGGGCGCCAACGGCCTGTTCATGGGCCGCTCACTCGGGCTGCGAGGCGCGCTCGCACGCATCGGCCTGGACGGCGGGGAGGTGGACATCGAGGCCGCGCTGCTGCGTCCGGTCCTGCAGGGCCGCGGCGTCCGGCCGTTCCGCGCGCGGGCGATGCAGGTCATGGTGTGGAGCTACGCGGGCGCCGCGCCGCTCGAGCGGCTCCCGCCTGCCGCCGCCGCCTACTTCGCGTCGCGCACCGCGCGGCTCGTGGCCCGCTCGGACTACAACGGTGGGCCGCCCTGGTCCGTGTTCCGGGTGCCCGCGGGACTGGCCGGCCACCGCGTCGTCTGGTCTGACATCGCGCGGCGCCCCGCGGCCGTCGTGCTGGACGCGACGCCCCTCTCCAACGCCATTCCCATCAACTCCTGTTACGTGGCGCGCGCGCCCGATCGCGCCAGCGCGCTCGCCATCGCGGCGGTGCTGAACACCACCTGGGCCTGGGCGACGGCGCGCGTCACCGCCGATGAGGCGCAGGGCGGCTACCGCCGCATGAACGCGCGCGTCATCGGGCGGATCCCGCTGCCGCCGGCGGGCGCTCGCGCCGCGCTCGCCGACCTCGCCGCACGGGCCCACCGGGCCGAGCATGCCGATCAAGACGAGCTGGACGGCGCCGTGGCGGATGCCTTCCGCCTCACGGGCGCCGACCGCGACGCCCTGCGCCGCCTCGTCGCGCATCACGGCTGACGCCCTGCGCCTGGTGCGCGAGCCGCTGCAGTGGTGCTGCCGCCTCGGCGTCCGGCTACCGCCCGCCGACGTGCTGCCGGCGCTGCGCCGCGCGGCGCTCGGGCCGTGCGAGACCGCCTGGGCCGTCCCCGAGTGGCTGCTCCCGCACCAGCGCGGCGCGGCGCGCCAGGTCGCCGCGCGGCTCGCCACATTCGGCGGCGCCCTGCTGGCGGATGCCGTTGGGCTGGGCAAGACATACGTGGCGCTCGCGGTGGCCACGCGCTATCCGTCCGCCGCCGCCATCGTGCCCGCGGCGCTGGTAGCGCAGTGGCGCCGGGTCGCGCGCGCCGTGAACATGGCGCTGCCGGTCGTCTCGCACGAGGCGCTGAGCCGGGGTGGCGCTGTTCCCGCGGCGCGCCTGCTCCTGGTGGACGAGGCACACCGGTTTCGCAACCCGCGCGCGCGGCGCTACGAGCGGCTGGCGGAGGCCGCCGGTGCGAGCGACGTCCTGCTGATCACCGCGACGCCAGTCGTCAACCGCACCGCCGACCTCGTGAGCCTTCTCCGGCTATTCCTGCCGGATCACGGGCTCGCACTGCTGGGGCTGCCGTCGCTCGTCGCCCGGCCGGGCGGCCGCGCGCTCGACCCGCTCGCGCACGCGCTCTCCAGCCTGATCGTCGCGCGCTCGCCCCAGGCGCTGGCCAGCGACAGCGGGCGCGGGCACGGTGCCGCGCTCCCGCCCTTGCCGCGGCTCACCGACGGCGATGTCGTATGCGCACCGCCCGTGCCTGCCTCGCTGCTCGCGCTGCTGGGAGAGGGTATCCGCGCGCTGCGGTTTCCCACGTTCGCCGACCGTCAGGCCGCCGATCTGCTGCGCTTGCACCTGTGGTACCGGCTGGCGTCATCCGCACCCGCGCTGGCGGAGACGCTGCGGCGCCACGCGACGTATCTGTCCCATGCGCTGGCGGCCGCCCGCCGCGGCGAGCGACTCTCGCGCACCGCCGCGCGCCGGCTGTTCGTCGCCGAGGACGATCTCCAGCTCGAGTTCGCGAGGCTCGCGTCCGGCGACGCCGCGCCGCTCGACCTCACGGCGCTCGAGCGTGAAGCCGGGCGCATCGAGGCCCTGCGCCACCTCGCCCGCTCGGGCCAGGGGATCGATCCCAAGGCCTGCGCCCTGCAGGCGATCCTGCGCGGGCGGCGGGACGGCAAGACCATCGTGTTCACCACGGCCGTGGCCACGGCCCGGCATCTGGCGCGGCGGCTAGGCTGGAGCCGGCTGGGCGTCGCGACCGGCCGCGGTGCCCGCATCGCCTCGGGACCCATCGCGCTGGAAGAGGCGCTGCGGTGCTTTGCGCCCCGCGCGCGCGGACGCTGCCCGCCGGCGGCGGCGCTGGCGCTGGACACGCTTATCGCCACCGACCTCCTGAGCGAAGGGCTCGATCTCCAGGACGCCGACGGCGTGGTGCACTACGACCTGCCGTGGACTCCGCTGCGCCTGGAGCAGCGAGCCGGGCGGGCCGCGCGGCTCGGCTCGCTCCACGACCGGGTCAACGTATGGTGGTTCCGGCCGAGCCCGCTGCTGGAGCGGCAGCTGGCACTCGGCCGGCGGCTGCGTCACAAGCTCGCCGGGCAGCTGCGACTCGGCGCCGCGACGTCCAGTGATGTTGGCCGTGCCCACGTTCTCGGTGGCCTGTTCGATTGGCGCACCGAGTTCGGTGTCGCGGCGCAGCTACCTGGGAACCCATGCCATGCCGTCGTGCGCGCCGGCCCGTGGGCCGCCTGCGTGCTGCGCTGGACCGTCCGGGAGCGGGAGGTCGTGCAGCTCGTGGTACTGGCCGGCATGCCGCCGTCGGTCGTGCACGACGAGCGCAGGATCCGGGGAATCGTGCGGCGCCTGGCGGCCGCCCGGCCGAGCGACGCCGCACCACCGCCGGGCGTGCTCGACACCGTGATGCGCCTGGTGCGCACGCGTCTCGCCGATCACGCGCGCGGCCCGGTAGACGAGGACACGAGGCGGCTCGCGCGGCGCATCGTGCGGCTCGCGGGCTGCGCTGCGCGCACCCGCGACGGCACGCTGGTGGACCTCTTGGACCAGGCGCTCGACTGTCTCGCGCAAGGCCTCACCGCGGGCTCGCTGCACGCGCTCGAGCGGCTCCTCGCGTCGCGGCCCTCACGCCGGCGTCTCAGGGATTGGCTGAGGCGCGTGCCGCATCTCCCATCAGTCGCCACGCACGCGCAACTGTGCGCCGCGCTCGTCGGGGACGGAACCCTAACCGATTGCGCATAGCAGCGCGTATATTGGCACGTCTTCACCGGGCGCCGCCTGGTGCCGCATATCGTTGCGCCCTGAAGGACAGAGCTCATGAGCCTCCACAGCCAAGTGCTTCGCTACGTGGGATTCCCGCCGATGTCGCACCGACCCCCTCTACAAGGCCGCTTCTGGCTGTACTGCACCGCGGCCTATCTCATCCCGGTCTTCTCCCAGGTGGCGCTCCCGCGGGATCCCGGGATGTACGACGAGCTCGTCTGGCTCATCACCCTCGCGCCCGCGTTTCTCCTGTCCCTGCATTACGGGCTCAAGGGCGCCGTCGCGGGGCTGTTGATGGGCACCACGCTGTTCTTGGTGGTCCAGATCGTGGTCGCCCTCAACTACACGCCCGACGATTGGCGCATCACCGTGCCGATATACGTCGCGTACGGCGCGATCGCGATTTCCGTGGGGTGGCTATCGGAGCAGCTGCACGCCTACTACGAGCGGGCGCTCGCCAGCGAGCGGCTGGCGGGCATCGGGCAGGTCGCCGTGACGGTACGGCACGAGGTCAACAACGCGCTGACCGCGATCGTCGCCGAGAGTCAGATCCTGGCGGAGGCGCGCGACGGGCTCTCCAACGAGCAGCGCGTGTCCGCGCGCGCGATCAAGGATGCCGCGTTGAGGATCGCGGAGGACCTCCGCAGGCTCACCAATCTGGCCGACGCACCCGTCACGGAGTACACCACGGGCATCAACATGCTGGACTTGCGCGCGGCACGGACGCGGGGGTAAGAAAGGCGGGCAGGAGCGGGCAGATGAGGGCAGAAGAGCCGTTCTGCCCGCGTCTGCCATCTCCTGCCCGCTTCTTACCGCAGCGCCGCATGTAGTAGCAGATAACAGATCCCGCCGATCCCGGCTGCCGCCGGGATCGTGAGCACCCAGGCCCACACGATCCGTCCCGCCACGCCCCAGCGCACCGCGGAGAAGCGTTGGGCCGAGCCCACGCCGACGATGGCACCGGTGATTACGTGCGTCGTGCTCACGGGAATGCCCAGGGCGCTGGCCACGAATACCGATGTGGCCCCGCCGGTCTCGGCGCAGAAGCCGTGCACCGGCGTCAGCTTGGTAATGCGCGAACCCATCGTCTTGACGATCCGCCAGCCTCCCGCGAAGGTGCCGAGCGCAATGGCGGCGCACGCCATGACCACCACCCAATCGGGAATCACATCGGGGTTTGTCAGGTGTAGGGCCTGGATGGGGAAGTCCTTGAAGAGCGCCTGAGAGGACACCAGCAACCCCACGACAATGCCCATCGTCTTCTGCGCGTCGTTGGTACCGTGGCTCAGGCTGTACGCGGCGGCGGATACGAGCTGCAGCCTGCGAAAGCTCTTGTCCACGGCCCGCGGCGTGGCGCGGCGCAGGCCCCACGCCGTAGCCACCATGAGGCCCAGCCCGAACACCATGCCGAACAACGGCGCCAAGAAGATGAACAGGATCGGCTTCACCCATCCGCCCAGGATCAGCGCGCGCACACCCGCCTTGGCGACGGCGGCCCCGCCGTAGCCGCCCATCAACGCGTGCGAGGAGCTGGTGGGGATGCCGCCCCACCAGGTGATGGCGTCCCACGCAATCGCTCCCAGCAAGCCGCCGAGGATCACCACGGGGTCCACGATGGAGATGTCGACCAGGCCACTGCCAATGGTCTTCGCGACCGCCGT
>Ga0075272_1000228_pt1 | contig 12606 bp, 13 predicted proteins | sample SF_Rice_5C_0N_40_FD_69776 | JGI IMG/M metagenome (GOLD analysis project Ga0075272, IMG submission 69776) | Rice paddy soil microbial communities from Twitchell Island, California, USA - SF_Rice_5C_0N_404 | ecosystem: Environmental > Terrestrial > Soil > Paddy field/soil | place: USA: Twitchell... | reverse complement strand
TGCGGCACGGCCGGGCCGGCGATCTCGACGTTCAAGGCTGGCTCTTGCGCTCCCGTTCGGCGCGGTCGTAGGCCACGACGATCTTCCCCACGAGCGGATGGCGGACCACGTCCTTGTCGCCGAACTCGAAGAAGCGGATGCCTTCGACGTTGCGCAGGATCTCGCGCGCCTCGCGCAGCCCCGATTTCTTCCCCTCCGGCAGATCGACCTGCGTGACGTCGCCGGTGACCACGGCCTTCGAACCGAAGCCGAGCCGCGTGAGGAACATCTTCATCTGCTCGGGGGTCGTGTTCTGCGCCTCGTCGAGGATGATGAACGCGTCGTTGAGCGTGCGGCCGCGCATGAAGGCCAGCGGCGCGATCTCGATCACGTCGCGCTCCATCAGCTTTTCGACCTTCTCGTATCCGATGATGTCGTAGAGCGAGTCGTACAACGGGCGGAGATAGGGATTGACCTTCTCGGCGATGTCGCCGGGGAGGAATCCGAGCCGCTCGCCCGCCTCCACCGCGGGACGGCACAGGACGATCCGTTTGATGGTCTTCTCGGTCAGGGTGGCGGCCGCGGCGGCCACCGCCAGGAAAGTCTTACCGGTCCCCGCCGGACCGATGGCGATGGTGATGTCGAAGTCCTGCATGGTCTGCAGGTAGAGCTTCTGCGCGATGTTGCGCGGCGTGACCACGCGGCGCACTGCCGGCTGCAGCGCGTCGTCGGTAAAGAACTCGATCAGGTTCGTCTCCGGACGGTCGCGGAGCACGCGCACACCGGTGAAGATGTCCGACTTCTTCAGCGGATACCCCTGCTCGATGAGGGTCTGCATCTCATCGATGAGTCGCTCCACCGGACCGAGGCTCTCCGCCTTCCCCTGAACGAACAGCTCGCGGCCGCGCGCGGAGATCTTGACGTCGAACGCGTCTTCGAGCATGCGCAGGTTTTCGTCGTGATTTCCAAAGAGGGTGTGGGTGCCTTCGTCGTCCAGTCGTAGTTCCATGCGGTCCTTTTGCGGCTCATGCAATTCCGGAGTCAGATTCGAAAAACGTCATGCATACCTCTCCGTATTCGGCCCTGCGCGAGGCGTGGAGTGCGCCGAGGCGGTCGCCGAAGGGATCGGTGCGCCGGCGGTGCTCGACGGCAACGACCGCTTCTGGTCCGAGACGCAGCCTCTGTCCGAGATTGGTGACGAGGTCGCGGTACGCCGGATAGTCGTACGGCGGATCGGCGTAGACGACGTCGAACGGCTGTCCTTCCAGGCGCCGCAGCGCGGAGATGGCGTCGGCGGCCATGGCCTCGACCGGGACGTTCCACTCGCGGGCCCGCCGGAGGATGGCCTCGACGGCGCGGCGGTCGCGCTCCACGGCGGTCGCCGATTCCGCGCCGCGCGAGACCGCCTCGAAGGCGAAGATGCCGCTTCCGGCGAAGAGATCGAGAAAGCGCGCCCCCTCGATTCGCTCTCCGACGATATTGAAGAACGCCTGCCGTGCGCGCTCGGACGTGGGCCGGACGTCGCCGGCGGGAACGGGGATCCGGCGGCCGCGAAGCGTGCCGGCGGTGACGCGGAGGGTGGCCACTACGGTTGCGCGGCTCCCGCCCTGCCGATGAAGTAGTTGTACAGGGTCTTCACCTCGACGTAGATCGTCACCGGCTGCGTGGTGCAGCTCAGTTCCACGATGTGCTGGTCGATGACCCGTTTCACGAGGTAGACGCGCTGGTCGTCGCCGACGAGCTGATCGCCGGGCTTCGGCATGTATCCGGCGATGGTGTTCGTGACTTCGCGGTCCTCGCTGATCGTCCGCAGGAGATCGCGCAGCGGCGCGAGCGCGTCGTTGAGCTTTCGCGGCGGGGCGGCGCTCGGATCGAATCGCCGCTCGACGTACTCGGTTCGCGTGGTGTAGACGCGAAGGAGCGCCTCGCGCCCGTCAGCCGGCGGCGTCAGCGCGAGCTGCCGGATGTCCGTCAGCGCCGATGGCGAGATCTTCTTGAGGTAGTTCTGCAGCGCGTCTTCGGGGATGATCACTTTCTTGCGGATCACGCCGCCCGCGCCGCGCATGCCGACGGCCACGAGCCCGCCGTCGAAGATCGACAGCCGCTGTTCGACCTCTCCTTCGCGCACGACGTAATCGATCAGCGGCCGCGGGAGCTTTCCATCGATGAGCTGCGAGCCGAGCGCCTGCCTGGCTCCTGAAAGCTCGGGGATGTCGTAGCGCTCGAGTTTCTTTCGCTCGTGCTCCGGAAGCGGGACGGCGATCGCTCCGCCCGGAGGAGGTGTGTCGACCTGGGTGATGTCGTGCGGGGGAGGCGTCTGCTCCTGCGCGGCCGCCGGAATGGCGAACGCGAAGAGGATCAGGACCGCGGACGCTCTCATGCTCAGGATGACGGTTCCGTCACGTGTTCCCGATCAAGATACTGGATCGCCTTCTGGCGTGCAAAGTCGCGCGCCTCCTGCGGCTGGATCTCACCGGTGAAGACCGCTTCTCTGGCGCGCTCCAGGGCCCTGGCCACGTGGGGTCCGAGGGGCACGTCGAGATCGGATCCACGGAGCGCGAGCTGGAACTTCTGGTATTCACGGAAGCGGAGCACGTGTTCGGCGGCGGCATCGGGCGCCGCGGCCAGGACCGCGAGCAGCTCCGGCGAGGCATGCTTGAGCACCTTAAACCGTTGCCGGTCGGTCGCACCGTCCGCGAGGGAGTCGGCGTACCGGGGCTGTTCGTTCGCGATCTGCATCACGACGCGCGCGCGGCGCTGGGACAGCCCCGATCCCTCGAGGTCGACGGGGGAGGCGTTGCCGTAGAGGAGGGCGCCGATGTAGAGCGCCTGGCGATCGAGCTCGGCGTCGCCGGCGGCGGCGCGCTGCGCCAATTCGAGTTGCAGGCGCTCGATCTTCCGCGGCCCGAAGAGGACCTCGAGCGCGCCGGCATCGTTGAGGGCCTCGATCACGCGCGGGGCGTCCGTCTCCTCGAAGGCCAGGAAGAGCTCCCGCCAGATGCGCTCGCGGGAGATCGACGCCAGCGCGCCGCCGGCGACGGCCTGCTGCATCAGGTCCCGCGTGTGCGACTCGATGGTGAAATCGAGCCGCGCGGCGAGGCGGATCGCGCGGAAGATCCGCGTCGGGTCGTCGATGAAGCTGGCGTCGTGCAGCACGCGGATCTGGTGGTGCTCGAGGTCGTCCGCGCCGCCGGCCGGATCGTGGAGTTCGCCGGCGAGCACGTCGAATGCGATGGCGTTGATCGAGAAATCACGGCGCAGCAGGTCGTCCTGCAGCGTCCCCGCGCTCACTGCCGGGAGCGCGCCGGGAGCGCGGTACTTCTCGCTGCGCGCCGTGGCGATGTCGATCTCCGGAAAATCATCCGCCGTCACTTTGTACGTGAGGAACTGTGGGAACGAGCGCACTCGCCCGTTGATCTCCTTGGCCAGCGCGCGGGCGAAGGCCGAGCTCCCCTCCTCGAGCGTGAAGTCCAGATCGATCGCCGGACGGTCCAGGATCAGGTCGCGCACCGGTCCCCCGACCAGGTACGGCCGCCACGCATTCCCCGATGCGACCTGCCTGACGATGTGGATGGCTCTTCGCTGCGGCGAGGCGAGATTGTCGAGGGAGATCATAGGATTTCGAGCATGTGCGCGAGGACGCGAATCCGCTGGCGCGGCCGGAACTTGGAGACGGTCTGTCGGGCGGCTTCGATCCTTTGCTGAGCGACCTCTGTTTTGAACAGAGCGGCTAGTATCGCATGGGACAGCTCGTTCGCATCGTGCAGCGGCACGAGGAAGCCGGTGCGCCCCTTCTCCAGCCGATGCGCGTTGATCGGCGTGCGCGACGCGATGCCCGTTATTCCGGCGACGAGCGCCTCGGCGACGAAGCCGTCGAAGTCGTCCTCCTCCTCCGCCGGATCGACCCAGGCGGCGAACGAATCCATCTCCGCCGGTGTTGGCGGGTGATCGAGCAGCAGCCATTCGATATCCTCGCGCGTCCGGTTCAGCCGCACCACCGTCTGCTCCACGAACGGCACGATCGAGGGCCGCAGGAAACTGCCAATGGTGCGCCGGACGCCCCCGCCGGCGGCGGGAGGCGGAACGGCAGGATCGAACCACAGCTCCTCGACGGCCTCCGGTAGATACTCGAATCCGTCCCGTTTCACCGGCGAGACCAGGATGACCGCCGGCCGGCGGAAGCCGAAGCGGCGCCGCGGAACGGCCGTGGCGATGACCGGAATCGAGTGCAGCGGCAAGGCAGGGGATGGGCCGTAGATCTGTGCTGCGTCAGCACTTGGGACGTCCCGCAGGGCGGCGGCGAGAACGACCTCGTGGTCGCGTCCCAGCACCTGAGCATCGATCCGCTGGGATTTCTTCTCGTACTCTGATGCCCCCGGGAGGACGATGTGAACGATACGCATCCCGCTGTGCCATTGTAGAATTAACCGCTTGATTCAGCAGACGATCGGGGTCTACAGCGAGTCGAATCTGGGCAGCGAGCTGCGCCGCAGGTGCCCCGACTTCACGTTTGCCGATTCCGGAATCGAGCGGGAAGTCAGCCGCATCGCGGTCATCGACACCGATGCGCACGCGACGGCCACTCCGCGCAAGAGCATCGTCCGCATCTTCCTCGGCAGCAGCGAGGAGCCGGCGCAGCGCCGCCAGGGCGAGATGCGGATGCCGCGCGATGCCTTCCTGAAGAACCCGAACGACGTGCTGGCCTTCGCCTGCGACCTCGCCGAAGCGGCGATCCACGCCTCTCAGCTCGAGACCGAGGTCACGTTCTTTCGCAAGATCCACGAGCTGATGTCGCTGGCCGAGGCGCAGGCGGTGTCCGAGCGCATCACCCGCACCGTGCTCGACCTGCTGGGGCTCTCGCGGGGAACGCTCTTCCTGCACGACCCGCGGCTGGAACGCTATGTCATCAGCTTCACCAACGATCCCGACATCCACGAGACGGGCGAGTTCCTCCCGGGCATCCCTCCCGATCTGCTGCAGAAGGCGCTCTCGTCGGGGACGTCGTTCGCCGCCGATCGCGCCCGGAACATGATCGTCATCCCCCTGCAGGTGGAGCACGATCTGGTGGGGGTCGTCCAGGTTCCGCTCTCGGCCACCGACACCTGGGACGAGATGGTGGTCGAGGACATCACGCACTACGTCCGGGCGGTGGCCTCGGTGCTGGGGAACATCTATCAGCTTTCGCGGAGCCGCGATCTGGCGATGCGCGACGATCTGACGAAAGCCTTCAACCGCCGATTCTTCGACACCTACCTCGACGAGGAGATCGAGCGCTCGCGGCGCTACGGATCGCTCTTCAGCATCATCTTTCTCGACCTCGACGACCTGAAGATGGTGAACAACTTCTATGGGCACCTCACCGGATCGCGGACGCTGCAGGAGGTTGCCAAGCGGATCCTCACGGCCGTCCGGGCGATCGACAAGGTGGTGCGCTTCGGAGGCGACGAGTTCTGCATCGTCCTTCCGGAGACCGATCAGGAGCAGGCCGTGGCCGTGGCCAACCGCGTGCGCAAGTCGCTGACGGCCACCGTGTTCGTGATCGACGGAAACGTGGAGATCTCGGTCACGGCGAGCTTCGGGATCGCCACCTATCCGACGCACGGCCTGAGCAAGGACGACCTGATCCGGCAGGCGGACGCGGCGATGTACCGCGTGAAGTCGACGACCAAGAACGCCGTCGGCGTGGCCACCGTCGAACACGTCCGCGCCCAATAAAAGGGGTCAGGTCTGTGATCCGTGATTTTCTTCATGTCGTAGAGTCGACCATGGTGTTCGTTCTACATTTCGTAGAAAATCGTAGATCACAGACCTGACCCCTTTGCATGTCGGAAGAACTGAGCATTCAGGGGACGCTGGCCGAGACCACGGTCCCCGATCTTTTCCGCTCGCTGCTGCGCAGCAGCGAGACGGCGATCGTCTCGCTCGAGGGGCCGGGACGCACCGACAGCATCTACGTCAATGAGGGGAAGATCATCTACGCCTCGAGCAGCGATCCCGACATGGGCCTCGGCGAGGTGCTGCTCAAGAGCGGCGAGATCAATCTGCAGCAGTACAACCAGGCGATGGAGCGCCTGCTCATGCCGCGGCGCATGGGGGCTCTGCTGGTGGAGATGGGCTACCTCAAGCCCGACGATCTGAGCCGCGCCGCGGAACGCCAGGCGAGCGCCATCGTACTCAACGCCATGCGGTACCGTTCCGGGAACTACACGATCGAGTTCACGTCGAACTTCCCCGACGAGATCATCGCCCTGCAGCTCGGCACCGAGCGGCTGATCCTCGACGGCATGGCGCGCATCGACTTCTGGTCGCTGATCACACGCGGCATCAGCCGGCTGGACCGCGTGCTCGAGCAGGCCCCCGGCTCCGACGCGCGCAGCTACGCGCTGGAGCTCAACGAGGAGGAGAGCCACGTTTTCAACCTGGTGAGCGAGCCGGCCACGGTCGAGGAGATCTGCGCGCGCAGCTATCTCCCGAACTTCGTCAGTTGCCGCACGGTCTGGGGGCTGCTCACCGTGAACCTGCTGCAGGACGCCGAGCGGGCCGTGGTGGTGGAGACGCGAGCCGCGGAGGAAAGCGAATACGAGCTCGCGGCGATGGTCGAGCGCTATAACGAGGCCTTCCAGGCGATCTTCGCCATCGTCCTCCAGAAGATCGGCGATCACGTGTACGACTTCATCGACCGCGTCGTGCTGCATGTCTCGCCCGAGACGCTGCCGTATCTGAGCGGCATGAACCTGGTCAACGAGGGGCGGATCGATTTCGACCAGCTCCTGAACAACCTGATCGCCTCCGGCTCCGAGAACCAGCCGACGATCGTCCACACCGTGCTCAACGAGCTGCTCTATGGATGGATCCTGGAGATCAAAGCAGAATTCGGCGGCACCTCACTGGAACGCGACATCGTCACGCTGGTGAACCGGCTCAAGCGCTGAGATCTTCGACAATCCGAATTCTCCCTTTAGAATCAATTCTCGATGCGCACGACAGCCATCATGCTGGCCGGCGTTCTCCTGGCCTCCTGTGCCTCCTCCCTTCCCACCCGCCCGAACGACCGGGAGTGGAAACTGCTCACGGCCGATTACGCCTGGATCCAGACCTTGCGCGACGCGCAGCCGTCGCCGCCCCCGAACGCCTCGCGCAAGCAGATGATCGAAACCGAGCTCGAGAACCATCGCAAGCTGGAGAAGGTCTACGCCCCGTTTCTCGACAAGCTGAAGGAGTACCACGACCGCACCGGCGACCCGCGCGCCGCCGCCCTGCTGGCGCACGAAAAGATGCTCATGGGCGACGACTACATGAATGTCCTTTCGCGCTACGACAAGGCGCTGGAGTTCTATCGCGCGGCACTGGAGCTGGCCCCGAACGACGCTACGATCCGGCAGCGGATCGCGGCCGCCGAGTCGCGCCGCTACGTCTCCATGGACGCCTTCGCGCAGGTCCGGACGGGGATGAAAGAGGCCGAGGTCCGCGGGCTGGTCGGCCTGCCCCGCGAGGACTGGATCAAGCAGGTGATGCAGAACAGCCGGGTCTATTCGGTCTGGATCTACCCCAGGGCCGACGGGGGGGCCTCGGCCATTTACTTTGACAACGGGGTGGTCTACCACACAAACTGGAACGCGGCGGCTCCGCCGTCGCCGAGGCAATGACCGATGGACCGGGAGGGCGTGATGCAGGAACTCGTCGACGATCAATCTCACTATGAAATCTCACTGACGGCCGGACAGGCGTTCGTCGCGTTCGTCCTGCTCCTGCTGTCGCTCGCTGCATCGTTCGCCTTCGGGCTGCTGATCGGCCGCGGGCAGAGCGACGACCGGCTGGTGATGCACAAGGAGCCGGCGGAGATCACCGAGGCGGCCGTGGTGACGCCGAAGAAGGATCCCGGGAAGCTCGTCGAGGTCGGCGTGCACAACGACGACTTCCAGGCGCCCACCGTCCCTCGACCGAAGATCGAGCCATCGCGGCCCTCCGCCCCATCCCCCGCTGCGTCGGTGTCGCCGGGGGCGCCCGCCCTTCCCGCGTACGCACAGCTCCTCTCCACTACCGATCAGAAGACGGCCGAGGCGCTCGCTGCGAAGCTGATCGAGGGAGGGTTCACCTCCGCGTATGTCGAACCGACGTTGACGGACAAGGGGCCGGTCTTCCGCGTGCGCGTGAAGTTCCCGTCGGAGAGCGAGGCGCACACCGCGGAAGCCAGGCTGAGGTCGTATTCGAAGGACGTCTGGATCACGACGAGGTAGCGCGCCGGGAGCGGCGGCCGCACACTGATAAGATGGCGCGGCAATGCCGCAGCGCCGCAAGACGACCACGCCGGAACTCGAGGAGCTGCGCAAACAGGCCAAGAAACGCCCCTCGGCCGATCCGACGCACATCCTCGACAAGGCGATCTACCAGCTCTGGGAAACGATCAACGACCTCGACCAGATCCAGCCGGAGCGCGTGGAGCACTATCGCGTCTCGATCTTCGGCAGTTCGCGCATCCGCCGCGGCGACCCGATCTACGAAGAAGTCAAGAAGCTCAGCTTCGAGCTGGCGAAGATGGGCATCGACATCGTCACCGGCGGCGGGCCGGGGCTGATGGAGGCGGCGAACTCCGGGGCCACCGAGGGGCAGGTCGAGAGCCACGCGCGCTCGTTCGGCCTGTCGATCCATCTGCCGACCGAGGAGCAGTCGAACCCGTTCGTCGACAAGGTCTTCCGCCACCGGACGTTCTTCTCCCGCCTGCACCACTTCATCCGGCTGTCGTCGGCGTTCATCGTCATGCCCGGCGGGATCGGGACGGCGCTGGAGCTGTTCATGGTGTGGCAGCTCCTGCAGGTCAAGCACATGACCGAGCACCCGCTGATCCTCGTCGGTACAATGTGGGCCGGCCTGATCGAGTGGATCGATCGCACGATGGTCCAGCGCGGCCTGTGCAATGCGGGCGATCTGGGAATCGTTTCCGTCGTCGGGTCGACCGAAGAGGCCATCCCGATCATCAGCGCCTCGTTCGAACGTTTCAAGGAAGAGAAAGAGAGAAGCGATGCCCACGCAGGATGAAGTCATCGAGGCGCTGAAGAAAGTCCGTTTTCCCGGGCTGTCGCGCGACATCGTGTCGTTCGGATTCGTGCGCGACGTCCGAATCGAGGGAGGCGAAGTCTCCTTCACGATCCAATTTCAGAGTGAGAATCCGAAGATCGGCGACCAGGTGGGGCACGACGCCGAGAGCGCGGTGCGCGCGGTGGCCGGCGTGAAGAACGTCCGCGTGCGGGTGGACGTCGGGCCGCGGCAGATGGCCGGGCCGGTCACCGGCGGACAGCCCGGGATCCTCGAGGGGGTGCGCTTCAAAGTCGCCGTCGCGTCCGGCAAAGGAGGCGTCGGCAAGTCGACCGTCTCCACGAACCTCTCGCTCGCGCTCCGCTCGCTCGGCTATACGGTCGGACTGCTCGACGCCGATATCTACGGTCCGTCGCAGCAGATGATGCTGGGCATCGACGGGCGGCCGCAGATCGACGAGCGCGACGAGAAGATCGTGCCGATGGAGAACCACGGCGTGAAGACGATGTCCCTCGGCCTGATTACCGATCCCGACACGCCGGTGATCTGGCGCGGTCCGATGGTCATGAAGGCCCTCGATCAGTTCCTCACCGACGTCCGCTGGGGCACCCTCGACTTCATGGTCATCGACCTGCCGCCCGGAACCGGCGACGCGCAGCTCACGCTGACGCAGAAGGTGCCGCTGTCGGGCGCGGTGATCGTCACCACGCCGCAGGACGTGGCCCTGATCGACGCCCGCAAGGGCTTGGCGATGTTCCGCAAGGTCAACGTCCCGGTCCTCGGCATCGTCGAGAACATGAGCTACTACATCTGCAGCCACTGCGGCGAGCGAACCGAGATCTTCGGGCACGGCGGCGGGCACAAGACTGCCGACATGCTCGGCGTCCCCTTCCTCGGCGAAGTGCCGATCGATCCGAAGGTGGTCATCGGCGGCGACAGCGGCCAGCCGATCGTAATCCTGGACCCGCAGTCCCCCGCCGCGCAGGCCTTCCGCGACATCGCCGCGCAGGTGGCCACGCAGGTCGAGAGCGGCGCCCCGGGACACACCCACGGCGTGGGACAGATGCACGTGCACTGATGCCGCGTGGACAAGGGGCGAGCGTCCGTTCATCATAGGCGGACACAACAATGGCCAGAGCCGTCGCGATCGTCCCCTCCGAGAAGCGTCTGGCAGCAGCGCTGCAGCACCGCTTTTTCCTCCGGCTGCACATGGCGGCGATCCTCACCGGAACGCTGCTTGCCGGGCTCCTCGTCACGCGCATCCTCTATCTCGCGCACCTGAACCTCTTCGCCGTTCGCTACGGGATCGCGGTGATCGCCGCCTACGCGGCGTTCGTCGGGCTGATCAAAGTCTGGCTCGGGTACATCGAGTTCTGCGCCGGACGCGACCGGCGCCGCACGGCGGCCGCGGCCTCGTCAGCCGCGACGTCCGACAACTGGTTCGACTCCTTCACGTTCAGCGGCACCGGCGGCGGGCCGAGCCTCGGGTCGGGCGGATCGCCGGCGGGCGCGCTCTCCTCGGGCGGCGGCCGCTTCGGCGGTGGCGGCGCCATCGGCAGTTGGGGCGACGGCGGCGGAAACGACTCGAACGTCCCGGCGCTCGCCGCCGCGAACGTCTCCTCCAGCTCGACCTCGGCGCCGCACCCCTGGTGGAAGGGGGGCGGAGGCGGCAAGGGTGGCAGCGACGACCTCGGCGAACTGATGCTCGTCGTGCTGATCATCGCCCTGGTCGTCGCCGTCGTCGCCTCGTTCGTCTGGATCGTCTGGGCTGCCCCCGGGATCCTCAGCGAGGCGGCGTTCAACGCCGCGCTGGCCGGCGCACTCGTGCGCCACGCGCACACCGCGACGCACGGGCAGTGGGTCGGCAGCGTTCTGCGGAAGACCGCGATCCCCTTCGCTCTCGTGCTCATCGTGTCGATCGCCCTCGGCTGGTATGCGCAGCGGTACTGCCCCGGCGCGGCCCGCCTGGCCGACGCGGTCCATTGCGCGGTTCCGGCGCAGTAGTCACGGCGTCTCTCGCAGCGACGCGCGGTCGAGGTGCCACCGGCGGTCGGCGGCGCTCGCACCGTCCACCACTGAGCGGCGCAGCGTGTACGAGCCGGCGAAGCGCTGTCGCCCGCCCGAGCGCGTCGACGCCGTCACCACGACCGGAACGCGTACGTAGCGCGATCCAGCCGCCGGCTCGACCCGCGACGGTGTGCCGGTTTGCACGGTCACCGACGCCGTGTCGCGAAACCCGGCGGCGAATTCCTCGGACGACTGCCCCGGCGCTCCCGCATCTCCCCAGTTTCGATACGCGCTTGCAAAGTCGTGCGCCGCGATCGCCGCGTAATAGTCGTGGACGACCTGCACCGCCGCCTGCTGATCAGCGCTCAGCGATGCGGCGTGCGGCCGGGAGCCGGCCGATACGCTCGTGATCCGCCACGCTCCCCCTTCCCGCCTCAGCTCGAGGGTCACCGGATCTCTCGCGGCCACTCCGCTGCTCGAGACCTCGACGATCTCTCCGGTCACGCGCACGATTCCGGGCGAAGGCTCCGACGAGCCGGTGACTTCGATGCGGTCCGGCCAGGGGCTCGATACGGCACGGCCGGGAGCGTTCGCCGGATCGTCGAGCCACCGCTGCAGCAGATCGGGATCCACCAGCTCCGCGTCATTGCGCCGGATGGCCTCGGCGGCAGTCTCGCGCGGAGCGAGCAGCGGCACGTTCTTCATCCGCAGCCCGAACTCCTCGACGACCTCCTGCGCGCTCTTCGCCGGCGGCGTGGTCTGCGCGCGCGCCGGTGGCGGCGCGGCCGGCGAGCCGCCGCACGAAACGATCAGCGCGGCGCAGACGAGGATCGGGTATGGAGCGGGCCGATGCACCAGAAGAGGCCATGCAGCAACCACGCCGCGCGCCGCCCGCACGGTACAATGCGCCCTTCCGATCGAAGGAGGATGGATGCGCGGTTCCGCGACACGTGTGCGTTGCCTGCTCTTCGCGGCCGCAGCCGTCCTGCAATCCATCCCGCTCGTCGCCGCCGGCGCTCCGCAGGCATCGGGGACGTTCAAAGGCAGCCGGATGTCGTTCGAGGTCGCCGGCGCCTACGCATACTGGAGCCGTACACCGGCGGATGACCAGGGGCCGCTGATCTCGGTCGCGGTATCGAACGCGGCGTTCAATGCCGAGGCCTTCGACGCGTTCTACGATCCGGAGCCGGTCATCGACACGCTCTTCGCCGACGACCAGACGGCGGTGGTCACGTTCCAGTTCGAGCCGAACGGGACGTATCACGGGATGTCGTACATCCTCGGGCCCGGCGACGGCTGTGGGTTCTGCTACGACCCCGACGTGAAGTCGACCGTGCACATCAGCGGGGGGCGGGCGAAGGGAACGCTGGCCTTCAGCGGCGAGAGCCGCACGTTCGACGTGCAGTTCGACGTGCCGATCGCCCCGAAGGAGTGGGGAAAGCCGCTGCCCGGCGACGGCGGAGATGTCGGGAACGCCTTCCGCGCGTATGACAGCGCGATGGAGAAGGGCAACCGCACGGCGATCTACGCGCTGCTCGACGCGGGCAACCGCGAGCATTGGGACAAACGCGCGAAGGAAGGGAAGCT
>Ga0075272_1000227_pt1 | contig 12637 bp, 12 predicted proteins | sample SF_Rice_5C_0N_40_FD_69776 | JGI IMG/M metagenome (GOLD analysis project Ga0075272, IMG submission 69776) | Rice paddy soil microbial communities from Twitchell Island, California, USA - SF_Rice_5C_0N_404 | ecosystem: Environmental > Terrestrial > Soil > Paddy field/soil | place: USA: Twitchell... | reverse complement strand
GATGACCGGAATGTGTTTGGTTGCCTCGTCGCGGGTAATCTGGCGCGTAGCCTGGAAGCCGTTCGTGCCGGGCATCACCACATCCATGATCACCAAGTCCGGGAGCTCCGCGCGCGCCTTGTCGACCGCCTGCTCCCCGCTTTCGGCCAGCACGACCTGATATCCGAGCTTGGACAGGCTTTCGAGAAGGAACTGTCGGTCGGTCGCCGAATCGTCTGCGACCAGGATCTTCTTTACAGGCATGATGATTTCTCCGTAGTCCTTCAGTTGCCGCCGCCGCTCGCGGCGCGTGCGCCCGCGCGCGCGGCCGCGTGCGTAGCGACCGCTCCGATCAGGCTTTCCCTTGTGAATGGCTTGGTCAAGTACTCGTCCGAGCCGACCATGCGGCCGCGCGCGCGGTCGAACAGACCGTCTTTCGACGACAGCATGACGACAGGAGTCGACGCGAACCTCGAGTTCTTCTTGATCAGCGCGCAGGTCTGGTAGCCGTCTAGGCGCGGCATCATGATGTCGACCAGCACGATATCGGGCTGATGATCCGCGATCTTTGCCAGCGCGTCGAAACCGTCTTCGGCGAGGATTACCGTGCAGCCGGCCTGCAGCAGGAAGATCTCCGCGCTGCGGCGAATGGTGTTCGAATCATCGATCACCATGACCTTTATGCCGGTCAGTTCCGCCGATTCCATCTGCCAGGAGCCCCCATGCGCCCGTCAGGACGAGCGTATGCCCGGAGCGCAGCGCGCCCGCGGGCTGCAAAACAATGCAAAGTCAGACACTACGCCAATCAGTCGGGGTGCGTCGCGCAATAAATCACGCTGCGCTAAATTTCGACCATTTCAAAGTCTTCCTTGCGCGCACCGCATTCGGGGCAGGTCCAGTTTATCGGGACGTCCTCCCAGCGGGTGCCCGGAGCGATTCCTTCCTCGGGCAGTCCCGCGGCTTCGTCGTACACATAGCCGCAGATAAGGCACATCCAGGTGCGGTACGGCTTTTCATCAGGCATGGGGGCCGTGCAAGGTAGGTTAAAATGGGTCGAAATCTTAGCGTATTCCGCGGCGGCGCTTGATCGCTGCGTCTGGCCGCTGAGCGCGAGCTGTCCCGAATGCCCTCCCAACCGCCGATCGTGCTCACGTTCGCCGCGTCCGATCCCACCGGAGGCGCCGGGCTGCAGGCCGACCTTCTGACCCTTGCAAGCATGGGTTGTCATCCCCTGTCGGTGGTCACGGCACTTACCGTGCAGGACACGCGAGGCGTGGAGGGCATTCTCGCGATCGACGCTGAATGGGTCTCCGACCAGGCCCGGCGCCTGCTGGAGGACATGCCGGTTACGGCGTTCAAGCTCGGTGTTCTCGGATCGGCGGAGAACGTTACCGCGGTAGCCGAGATCGTGTCCGACTATCCCGATATCCCGGTGATCCTCGATCCGGTTCTCGCCTCGGGGCGCGGCGATGCGCTCGCCAGCGACGACATGATCGACGCGCTGCGCGAGCTGCTGGTGCCGCAGGCGTCCATCGTGACGCCCAATAGCATCGAGGCAAGGCGCCTGGCCGAGGAGGACGACGATGCGGAGGAGCCGGGAATGGAAGAGTCCGCCCGACGCCTGCTCGCGCTCGGCTGCGAATACGTCCTCGTCACGGGAACACATGAGGCAACGACCGAAGTGATCAACAGGCTCTACGCCGACCAGGGCATTGTGCGCGAAGACCGCTGGCAGCGCCTGCCGGGCAGCTACCACGGATCCGGCTGCACCCTTGCCTCGGCGATAGCGGCGGCGCTCGCCAACGGGCTGGACATGGCAGAAGCGGTGCGCGAAGCGCAGGAGTACACCTGGCAGGCGCTCGCCAGCGGCTTTCGCCTCGGCATGGGCCAGCTGCTGCCCGACCGTTTCTTCTGGGCGCGCGAGGTGGACGCCGAGCCCGAGCAGGGCGAGCCATGAAGCTCGCCGGCCTGTACGCCATCACTCCGGACGCGGCCGACAGTCACGCCTTGATCGAGCGCGTGCGCAAAGCGATGCACGGCACCGCGCCGCGAGGCTGGGCAGCGCTGCAATATCGCAATAAGCTCGCCGGCGCCGGGCAGCGCGCGGCCGAAGCGCGCGCCCTGGCCGGGCTCTGCACGGTTTACGGCGTGCCGCTGATCATCAACGACGACGTCGAGCTCGCGCTCGCCTCAGGCGCCGATGGCGCCCACCTCGGCAGCCATGACGGCGACCTCGCGCAGGCGCGCGCTCGACTCGGCGCCCGCCTGGTCGGCGCGTCCTGCTACGACCGGCTGGACCTCGCGCGCCGCGCGGTGGCCGCGGGCGCAGACTACGTCGCTTTCGGCAGCGTGTTCCCTTCGCCGACGAAGCCGGCTGCGGTGCGTACCCCGCTCGCGATATTTGGGCAGGCGCGCGCGCTCGGTGTGCCGCTGGTCGCGATCGGCGGCATTACGCTCGAAAACGCCACCGAAGTCATCCGCGCCGGCGCCGATTGCGTCGCAGTGATTTCGGCTCTGTTCGACGCACCGGACCCCGCCGCGCGCGCACGCACTTTTGCCGAGCTTTTTTCAACCCGCATGAGCCCTGCCGCATGACCAGCAGAAACGAGAGCCTGTTCGCACGCGCCCAGCAGTTTATCCCCGCAGGAGTGAACTCACCGGTGCGCGCATTTCGCGCCGTCGGCGGCACGCCGCCGTTCCTCGAGCGCGCCTCGGGTGCCTACCTGTGGGACGCCGACGGTACCCGCTACATCGACTACGTCGGATCGTGGGGACCGATGGTCGCCGGCCATACCCATCCAAAGGTCGTCGAGGCGGTAACGGCGGCCGCCGCGCGGGCACTGTCTTTCGGCGCACCGACTGCGAGCGAGATCGAGCTCGCGGAGGCGATCTGCCGCCTCGTCCCGTCGGTCGAGATGGTGCGACTGGTTTCCTCGGGCACCGAAGCGACCATGACCGCGATCCGCCTTGCGCGCGGATTCAGCGGGCGCGATGCAATCGTCAAGTTCGAGGGCTGCTACCACGGCCACGCCGACAGCCTGCTGGTCAAGGCGGGCTCAGGCGCACTCACCTTCGGCAATCCGAGCTCTGCCGGCGTTCCTGCGGCGACCGCGGCACAGACAGTGGTGCTGGGATACAACGACGCCGCGGCCGTGCGCGAGCTTTTCGCCGCGCGCGGCGCCGAGATCGCGGGCGTGATAGTCGAGCCGGTGGCGGGCAACATGAATCTCGTTCTGCCCGCGCCCGGCTTTCTCGAGACGCTGCGCGAGGAGTGCACGCGTCACGGCGCCGTGCTCATATTCGACGAGGTAATGACCGGATTTCGCGTCGCGAACGGCGGCGCGCAGCAACGCTTCGGCATCCGGCCGGACCTGACTACGCTCGGCAAAGTGATCGGCGGCGGCATGCCGGTGGGCGCGTTCGGCGGCCGACGGGACATCATGCAGCGCATCTCGCCGCTGGGGCCGGTCTATCAAGCAGGCACCCTATCGGGGAATCCGGTCGCGGTGGCTGCCGGCCTCGCCACGCTCGCGCTGGTCGAGGCGCCCGGATTTCAGCAAGGCATAGAGGCGACCGCGAAGGCGCTTGTCTCGGGACTTGCGGCGGAGGCAAAGAAAGCGGGCGTCGTCTTCTCGGCACAGTCGATCGGCAGCATGTTCGGCCTGTACTTTCGCGCTGCACCGCCGACGAGCTTCGCCGAGGTCATGCAATGCGATCAGGAGCGCTTCAATCGCTTCTTTCACGAATTGCTGGCGCGCGGCGTGTATCTCGCGCCATCGGCCTACGAAGCGGGCTTCGTTTCCGCGGCGCACGGCGCGGCCGAAGTCGAGGCTACGCTCACGGCGGCGCGCGCGGCTTTTGCCGCGGTCGGATGAACGCGCGGGCGCGAACTTTGCGCGGCTTTTGCTGTCGAATTGGGCGCCATGCAGATCGCCACCCGTGAATTGTCCCGGCTCGAGCGGGAAGCGCTCGAGCGCCATCTGCTCGCGCTCGACGAGGAGGACCGGCGCCTGCGCTTCGGCGTCGCCCTGCCCGACCAGGCCATCCGCGACTACGTCTCGCGTATTGATATCGAGCGCGACGTTGTCTTCGGCGTGTTCGACGATTCGCTGCAGCTGGTCGCGGCGGCGCATCTTGCACGCTGCGATAGCCACGCCGAGTTGGGCGTTTCCGTGCTACCCGGCTGGCGCGGGCGCGGTGCCGGCGCCGCGCTGCTCGCGCGCAGTCACACGCATGCGCGTAACTGGGGCATCCGCGCCCTCTTCATGCATTGCCTGAGCGAGAACGGCGCGATGATGCACCTGGCCCGCAAGCAAGACATGCGCATCGTGACCGAGCGCGGCGAGTCCGATGCCTGGCTCGAGCTGCCTCCGGCGGATGCCTCGAGCTATGCCGATCAGCTGCTTGCCGAGCGGGTAGGACTATTCGACTTTGCGCTCAAGCGCCAGTTGCAGGCGGTTCGCAGCATCGCCGGCGCCCTGCGCTTCAAACCAGGAACAGGGTAGCCAGGCCCAAGAAGATGAAGAACCCGCCGGAGTCGGTGCACGCGGTGATCAGCACCGAAGAGCCGATGGCGGGATCTTTGCCGAAGCGAGAGCGCAGCCACGGGATGGCAACACCCATCAGCGCCGCGAGAATGAGGTTGAGCACCGTGGCCAGCGCCATGACTCCGCCAAGCGCGACGTTGCCGTAGAGCACGTACGCGATTACTCCGAGCAACGTCCCCCAGACAACACCGTTGATCAGTGCCACGCCGAGCTCCTTGGCGAGCAGCTTGCGCCAGTATTGCGTTTGGATCTGGCCCAGCGCCAGCGCACGCACGATCATGGTGATGGTCTGGTTGCCGGAGTTGCCGCCGATGCCCGCCACGATCGGCATCAGCGCAGCGAGCGCGACCAGCTTCGCGATCGAGCCCTCGAAAGCGTCGATCACGCGCGAGGCGATGAAGGCGGTGACCAGATTGACCGCTAGCCACGACCAGCGGTTGCGGAAACTGTTCAGTACCGGCGCGAAGATGTCCTCCTCCTCGCGCAGACCGCCCTCGGCCAGTTGCGTTTCCGCGCTCGCTTCGCGAATATAGTCGACCACCGCATCGACCGTGAGCCGCGCCACCAGGCGCTCGCGCGCGTCGACCACTGGCGCGGAAACCAGGTCGTAGCGCTCAAAGGCCTGCGCCGCGTCGGCGGCGCGGTCCTGCGGGTGGAGCGTGACACGTTCGGGCACCATGACGCGCACCACCTCCGCGTCGAGATCTGAGACGATCAGTCGCGCGAGCGGAAGCGTTCCGCGCAGGCGCCTTTCGCGGTCGACGACGTACAGCTGATCGGTATGATCCGGCAGTTCATCCATGCGCCTGAGGTAGCGCGTTACAGCCTCGAGCGTGACGTCCTCGCGCACGGTCACCATCTCGAAGTCCATCAGCGCACCGACGGTTCCCTCCGGATACGACAGCGCGGAGCGCAGGCGCTCCCGCTCCTCGGCGGGCAGCGACTGCACGACCTCCTGGATGACCTCCGCGGGGAGGTCCGCGGCCAAGTCCGCGAGCTCGTCGGCCTCGAGCGTCTCGACCGCGGCCACCAGCTCGTCCGAATCCATGCTCGCGATGAGCGATTCGCGCACCGCATCCGACACTTCGAGCAGGATCTCGCCGTCGCGGTTGGCCTTCACCAGCTCCCACACCACCAGCCGCTCCTCGAGCGGCAGGGCTTCGAGGATGTAGGCGATGTCCGCCGAATGCAGGTTTTCGAGCTTGGCGCGCAGCTCGGCCAAGTGCTGCTTGTGCACGAGCTGCTCGACCAGCGCGTGGCGAGGCATCTCCTGGCGGCTCACCAGGCCCTCGATCAGGGCGTGGCGGTGCAGGAGCTCCTGCACGTCGCGCAGGTTCTCCTTCAGGTCCTCGACCTCGAGCCTTGTAAGCAGTTCCGACATGTCGCCTGCGCGCAGCGCCGGCCGGTGGCCGGCCCGGGGCCATTGTATTGAATCGATGCGCTGGGCGGAACCATCGCCCGCGCCGCTAGCCTGTCACGGGATTTCCGCCATCGGCATGCGCGCGCGAATGGTTGCGATGCGCCCCGCGAGGTAAGCCGTCATGCGACCGCGAGCGTAACGGCGCGGACTCGGCAATATGGCGGCGAGCCACGCGGCCTGCTCCGGCCCGAGCTGCGCCGCCGACACGCCGAAATGGTATCGTGCCGCGGCCTCAGCGCCAAAGATGCCGTCGCCCCACTCTGCCACGTTCAGGTAAAGCTCGAGAATGCGGCGCTTGGACATGGTCGACTCAAGCATCCAGGTGATTGCGGCCTCCTCGCCCTTTCTCAGCCACGTGCGTTCGCCCGACAGCAGCAGGTTCCTCGCCAGCTGCTGGCTTATGGTGGACGCGCCGGCCACGATCTTGCCTCGCCGCTCGTTCTTTTCGATTGCCTTTTCAATTGCTTCCCAGTCGAAGCCGGCGTGATCGAGAAACTTCGCATCCTCGGAGGCGACGACCGCGCGCTTCAGGTTGACCGATATGCGCGTATAGGGCACCCAGCGCTGCTGCAAGCGCGCATGGGGGTCTTTCTCCCTCATGCGCTCGAGCTGCTCGCGCATGAACGCGGTGCTGGTCGGATTGTGCGTGTTCCACCAAAGCACGTGGGCGTAGAACCATGCCTGCGCCAGAAGCACGACGAGCGCGAGCGCAGCCAGGCCGTAGCGCAGACCCTTCCATGCCAGCCGCAGCGCGCGCATCAGCGCCGCCGCAGCGCGGCGAGTACGGTCCGTGTGTCGGGGCGCACGCCGCGCCATGTGAGAAATGATTCTGCGGCCTGCTCCACGAGCATGCCCGCGCCGTCGCTCGTGCGCACGCCCGCGCTCCGCGCCAGGGCAAGAAAAGGGGTATCGCGTCCGTAGACCATGTCGTAGACGAGCGCACCGGGCGCGAGCAGCGTCTCCAGCGGCGGCAGCGGCGGCATGTCGCCCGCCAGCCCGGCGGAGGTTGCGTTGACAATCAGATCGAACTGCGCCCCCGCGAGTTCGGGGTAGCCGCAGCCTTGCGCGCCTTCGAAGCGCGCCGCGAGCGCACGCGCCTTATCGGGGGTGCGGTTGGCCACCGTGAGCCGATGCGGACCCTGCGCGAGCAGGGACGGCAGTACGCCTTGCGCCGCGCCGCCCGCCCCCATCAATAGCACGCGGCGGCCCTGCAGCGCGAAGCCCAGATTGACCTCCAGATCGCGCACCAGTCCGACACCGTCCGTGTTGTCGCCCCACGGCGCGCCGCGATCGAGCACCAGCGTGTTGACTGCCTGCGCCGCGCGCGCGCGCTCGCTCGTCGCGGCGCAATAGCGAAATGCCTCCTGCTTGAAAGGCAAGGTGACGTTGGCGCCGCGGCCACCCGAAGCACGAAACGCTTCCACGGTCGCGCCGAAGGCATCGAGCGGAGCCTCGATCCGCACGTATTCGAGCTGCTGCCCGCAGGCGCGGGCGAATTCGGTGTGAATCCACGGCGACTTCGAATGCGCGACCGGGTTGCCGATCACCGCATAGCGATCGGGCATGCCCTATTTCGTCCAGATCTTGTCGCCCGGACCGAAGAACCATGTCCGGGTTATGACCAGCAGATCGGTATCCTTGCGGATATCCGGTGGAAACGGCGCGAAGGGCGACGCCATGCGCACGATCTTGAACGCGGCCGCATCGAGTACTTTGAGCCCGGAGGAGCGGTCCAGATCCACCGACTGTACGCTGCCGTCCGGCCGGATGGTAACGGTGAGCCGCAGGTTGCCGTAGAGCTTGCCGCGCGCCTCTGCCGGGTAATTCAGGGTGCCGACCCGCTCGATCTTCTGGCGCCAGTCCTCCTCATACTGTGCGAACCGGTACTCTGTTGCGCGCGCGCCGATGAATTTCTTGCGCGGGCGCTTCTGGTACTCCTCGATGCGCCGGTCGATCTGGGCCTGAAGCTGCATCGCGGCGAGCGATAGATCCGCCAAATCGCGTCCGGATATCTGCGGTTTGGGTTGCTCGGCGGGCGCCTTGTGTTCGGTTTCCGGCGCCACGGCCAAGCGCGACGCAGTCGCCTTGGCGAGCAGCCGCCGCTGCTGCTCTTCGAGCCGGCGCACACGCCGCTGCGCCTGCGCGAGGTCCCTGCCGGGGACGTGCGGCCTGGTGACGGGAAGCGGCGTCTTGGCCCGCCGGGGTTCGTCCGTATTCCCGCCGCGATCTAGATTCGCCTGCGCGAGGACGTCGGCGAGAACGGGCTTTTCCTTCGTTCTCGCATTTACCAGCACAACTTCGAGCGGCTGGTTGGCCGAATTCCAGCGCAACGCGTCTGGATAGCGAAAGTGCACCGCGAGCAGCACCGCGTGCAGCACAACCGAGGCCGCGATCGCGCCATAGAGCGCCCGGCTCTGACGGTCGAGGCCGACCCAGAAGTCGGGCCGTCGGATCGAGTTGGTCGCGATTGCTACCTGCAAAATCCCCTCACGCGCGTGGGTGGCGGTATTTTAGGCCTTTAGGCATCGCTCGGCAGCGCCGCGAGTTCGCCCGGATTGTTCCCGCCGCCTATCGTCTCGCGATAGACGCACGCAACCGTTCGCTCAACCAGATCGATCTCCCCGATTTCGAGCCGCACCCGCGTCCCGGGCTCGAAGTCCGGCAGTGAAGGAGCCCGCACCGTGAGCGGCATGCCGTCCAAGCGCACCGTCCCTTCGCGCACCACCACGCCTTCGGCGGCACTTACGCGCTCCTGAACCAGCCATCGCAGGCACCAATAGTGTTCCATCGCCCGCTGGTGCTCGTCGTAGCGCGCGTGCGTCCCCTCGTAAGCGCGCATCGCCGTAAGCAGAGCCTCGGCGTTGCGCGTGAACGGCGGCCGACGGCCTTCGAGCGATGCGACCAGCTGCCACTGGTTGATCAGGTCGACGTAGCGCCGCAGCGGCGAGGTCATCCATGCATAGCAGGAGACGCCGAGGCCATCGTGCGCTTCCGGATGCACGCTCATTCTGACCTTGCCGGAGGATTGAACGCGGTAGATGGCTGCGATGTCGCGCTCGGCGAGCAAGTTGCCCCAGCTCGTGTTGGTCAGAATCATGAGCTCCGAAACGAGCTTGTCCAGCGGCGCCCCGCGGCGCCGCGGCTCGATCGAAATACGCCCATGCTCGACGCGAAACGTATAATCGACCATGCTCGCATTGACGCTCGGCTTGCCGCGCTGCGCTTCCTGGGCCAGCGCGAAGCGCCAAAGCGTACGCAACTCCTCCTCGTGGGCAAGCCCGATAGCGGCACCCGACTCGAATCCCGCGTTCAGGATCCCGTAGTCCGCGTGGCGCAGGTTCGCCGCGATGCTCACCCGCTCGAGACGGGAATGGTGACCGCGCAGCGAAAGATCCTCGGCCGAGACGTTAAGGTAGAGAGAGACGGCTGGCCGGGCGTCACCGGCATCGAGCGAAAAACGCTCGACCACGTCCTCGGGGAGCATCGTGTACTTGAGGCCGGGCATGTAGGCCGTAGATAGGCGCTCGCGGGCGATCGCGTCCAGCTCCGACCCCGGCGCAAACCCCAAGGCGGGTGCCGCAATGTGTATGCCGATGCGGAGCTCGCGGTCCGAGACGCGCGTCACCGAGAACGCGTCGTCGATCTCGGTGGTACCGACGTCGTCCAGGCTTATCGCCTTGGCCTCGGCCAGCGGTAAATCGTCGAGTGGCGCAGGCAGCGCATGCGCGGGGAAGCGTGTGCCCCTGGGGAAGAACTCGAACAGGAATCTGTTCAGATGAAAGTCGTGGCTGTCGGAGAGAAGGCCGCAGCGCTCGAACATGCGCGCCGGCGCGAGACCGGTCTGCTTGCAGGCTTGCTCGAATGCCTTGGTTTCCGGTTTGGAGCGGTCAGGCGCGTACAGCAGCTCCTCGCGCAGTGCGGCGATCTCCGTTGGGCACTCGAAACGACCGAGCCGCGCGGCCCATTCAGAGATCTTCTCCTGCACGCGCTTCTTCTTGTCCAGGCCGGCGAGAGCGAGTTTGAGTGTCTCCGCGGGCGCTGCCTGAAAGCGGCCACGGGCGCGCCGGTAAAAGTAAATCGGTGCTGAATGCAGCTTGATCAGAATTCCCGCCGACTCGATCGGGGTCGGTTCGCGCCCAACGTACTCGCGCGCAAGGTCACGGAATTCGAATTCGCCCTCGGCGCAACACTGCCACAGGAAGTCGGTCTCCAGCCCGTCGGCAAAGGCCTGCGCTGCCGCAAGCAGTTCTTTGCCGGTCGGCCGCTCGAAGCTGAGCAGCACGTTCGCAGCCTTAACCTTCGTGCGGCGCCCGTGCGGACTCTCGACCTGGAACGAAGCCGGAGCTTGCGCCAGGACCGAACCCACCTTGAATTCGCCGTCTTCTTCGTAAAGGAGTTGCATCGCCAGGGAATTATAGGCGGCGTGTCGCGGCGCGCGCCGCGGCGCTCCGCCTATGAAAGCGCAATCCCCGCGAAAGCGAGGATTCGCGGCAGGTGCTCTGAAAAGCTCCGTAGCGTATGGTCCCCGCCGTCGCGGATCACCATGCGCGCGCCCCCGTACTTGCGCGCCGCTTCGCGCCAGTCCAGGACCTCGTCTCCGGTTTCCAGCAACAGCAGGTAGCGCTCCGGGTTTGGCTGCTCTACCGCAAGCGCGCGCCAGCCTTCCAGGTCTGCAAAGGTCAACTCGTAACTCTCGCCGGTATAGAGGTTCTTCTGCGAGCCAAGGTAGGCCTCGAGCCCAACGTAAGGCGCGACCGCCGGATTGATCAGGACTGCGCGCGCGCCGAGGCGCTCGGCGAAATGAGTGGCATAGAAGCCGCCCAGCGAACTGCCGACGAAGGTAGGCTTCGAGGCGTGCCGCGAGAGTTCGGCCTCGATCACGCGAACCGCTTCCCGCGGGGCCGGTGGCAGTGCCGGGCAGACGAAAAGGTCCCCGAGCCCCCGCGCGCTCATGTAGGCATCCATGGTGCGCGCCTTGTGCGAGGCCGGCGAGCTGTTGAATCCGTGCAGGTAAACGATCACGGCGCTCTCAGGCTTCGCGGCGAAGCCGCTCGAGCAGCCTGCGGTTCAGGCCGCCGAAGCCGCCGTTGGACATGATCACGAGGTGGTCGCCCGGGCGCGCGTCCTTGGCAAGCATCTCGATCAGCGCCTCGAGATCAGCGACGCAGCGGGCACGGCTGCCGAGCGGACGCAGTGCCTCGGCCGCGTCCCAGCCGAGCCGGGCATCGTAAACGTACGCTGCGTCTGCCGCCGCGAGGCTCGACGAGAGCGCATCCTTCATCACTCCGAGCTTCATGGTGTTGGAGCGCGGCTCCAGCACCGCGACGATGCGCGCCCCGCCCACGCGCTGACGCAGGCCCTCGAGCGTCGCCCGGATGGCGGTCGGATGATGCGCAAAATCGTCATACACCGTCACCCCGCGCGCTTGTCCGCGCAGCTCCATGCGTCGCCTCACCCCCGCAAAATCGCTCAGCGTAGCGACGGCCTGCGCCGGCCCAACCCCCGCGTGGCGTGCCGCTGCGACAGCCGCAAGCGCGTTCAGTCGGTTGTGGGCGCCGAGTTGGCTCCAGGCAACGCGGCCCACGGACCTGCCCTGCCAGGCAATCTCGAACCCGCCCTCGGCGTCGGGCGCGCCGGCCATCCAACCCGTCTCATCGCCGAAGGTTTCCACTGGGGTCCAGCAGCCCATGGCCAGAACGCGCCGCAGCGCGTCGTCGCCGCCATTCGCGACAATAAGTCCAGATCTGGGCACGATACGCACCAGGTGATGGAATTGACGCTCAATTGCGGCAAGATCAACGAAGATGTCCGCATGATCAAACTCCAAATTGTTCAGAATTGCAGTCCGAGGGTGGTAGTGCACGAACTTGGAGCGCTTGTCGAAGAATGCCGTATCGTACTCGTCGGCTTCGATCACGAAATGTCGCGCCGCGGTCAGGCGCGCCGAAACCGGAAAATCGAGCGGCACGCCGCCGATCAGGAATCCCGGCATCAGGCCGGCCCGCTCGAGGATCCAGGCGAGCATGGACGCAACGGTTGTTTTTCCGTGCGTCCCAGCGACAGCGAGCACCCACTTTTCGTAAAGAACCTCCCGCGCGAGCCATTGCGGCCCCGAAACGTATCTGTCGCCGCGATCTAGAATCGCCTCCATCAAAGGATTGCCGCGCGTAACGACGTTGCCCACGACCCATACGTCGGGGTCGAGCGCGATCTGAGCGCTGTCGTAGCCCTCGATGAGCTCGATTCCGAGCGCAGTGAGCTGCTCGCTCATCGGCGGATATACGTTCGCATCGCAGCCTGTGACGCGGTAGCCGGCTGCCTTGGCGACGGCCGCGATTCCACCCATGAACGTGCCGCAGACGCCGAGGATGTGAAGGTGAGCGGGCATGGAGGCGCGGCGAAAAGCCGCCGATTCTACGCGATGCGGGATTCGGTCCGGGCTACGCTATGATCTATCACAATGGGAGCCCGAACGTGGCGCTCCCCGTTCAATCGAGGCAAGGCAATGGGCCGCAAGGGATCGCGGCAAAATGGAACACGTGCACGGATCGCCGCAGCCGCGGCCCGCATCATGGCCGAGGACGGCATAGACGATTTCGCGCTCGCCAAGCGCAAGGCGGCGCGTCAGGTCGGCGCCGAAGAAACCCAAGCGTTGCCCGCCAACGACGAGATCGAGGCGGAATTGCGCGCC